>WNGA01001482.1_pt1 | contig 36133 bp, 31 predicted proteins | sample 5400061 | NCBI WGS metagenome assembly WNGA01 (sample SAMN13153366, study PRJNA577476) | soil metagenome | isolation source: 100 cm soil or saprolite under grassland replicate 2 | place: USA:California | collected 2016-06-15
AGGGTGTGACGGAAACCGCACCGGCCCCCGCCGCCAAGGAAGGCAAGGCGCCCGACGTGCCGCAGGGCGCCGCGCCGGCGACTCCCGCCGCGCCGGCGAAAGAGACCGGCTCGAAACCGAGCGATGTACCGAAGTGACAGAAGCCGACGTGGTGGAATTGGTAGACACGCTGTCTTGAGGGGGCAGTGGCGTTAGCCGTGTGAGTTCGAGTCTCACCGTCGGCACCAGAACTGGAAAGGCGCGAGGCGAACCGCTGGAGGGCGCCGGACGCATTGAGGGGTAGGATTCATCCGATCATGCTGGAACAGTACTTTCCCATCCTGCTCTTCATCCTCGTGGGCGTCGGCGTGGGCGTGGCGCTGCTGACCGTTGGCCGCCTGGTCGCGCCGAATCGTCCCGATCCGGAAAAGCTTTCTCCTTACGAGTGCGGCTTCGAGGCGTTCGAAGACGCGCGCATGAAATTCGACGTCCGCTACTACCTGATCGCGATCCTGTTCATCCTGTTCGACCTGGAGATCGCGTTCCTCTTTCCCTGGGCGGTCGTGCTGCCCGACATAGGCGCATTCGGCTTCTGGTCGATGATGATCTTCCTCGCCATCCTGATCATCGGGTTCGTCTACGAATGGAAAAAGGGTGCGCTCGAATGGGAATAGCTCATGCCGATTGAAGGCATCCTCGAAAAAGGCTTCGTGACCACGTCGCTCGACGCGCTGATCAACTGGGCGCGCAACGGCTCGATGTGGCCGATGACGTTCGGGCTGGCTTGCTGCGCCGTGGAGATGATGCACGCCGGCGCTGCGCGCTACGACCTCGACCGTTTCGGCGTCGTGTTCCGTCCGAGCCCGCGCCAGTCCGACGTGATGATCGTTGCCGGAACGCTTTGCAACAAGATGGCGCCGGCGCTGCGCAAAGTCTACGATCAGATGGCCGAGCCGCGATGGGTTATCTCGATGGGCTCGTGTGCCAATGGCGGCGGCTATTACCATTATTCGTATTCGGTCGTGCGTGGCTGCGACCGCATCGTTCCCGTCGATATCTACGTCCCCGGCTGTCCGCCGACGGCCGAGGCGCTTCTGTACGGCATCCTGCAGCTGCAAAACAAGATCTGGCGGACCAACACGATCGCACGTTGATGGCGACGAAGATCGAGACGCTTGCCGCCGCGTTGCCCGCGACGCTTGGCGACCGGCTGCAGAAGCTCACCATCGCTCTTGGTGAGATCACCGCGGTCATCGCGGCGACGGAGCTTCCGGGCGCAATGCGCAGCCTGCGCGATCGTCCGGAATTGCGGTTCGAAACGCTGATCGATCTCTGCGGCGTCGATTATTCAGCCTACGCCGGCGAATCCGCCGACTTCGCCGACTTCGGTTCCGATGCGACGCCTCCCGAGCAACTCGCGGCGGGGCGGGCCGGAACCCGGTTTGCGGTGGTCTATCACCTGCTGTCGCTTGCTCACAACTGGCGGCTGCGCGTGCGCACGTTCGCTGCCGACGACGAATTTCCGGTCGTGCCGTCGGTGATCGACATATGGCCGTCCGCCAACTGGTACGAGCGTGAAGCCTTCGACTTCTTCGGTATCGTTTTTGCGGGGCATCCGGACCTGCGGCGGATCCTCACCGATTACGGCTTCATCGGCCACCCTTTCCGCAAGGACTTTCCGCTGTCCGGTCACGTTGAGATGCGCTATGACCCCGAGCTGGGGCGGGTGATCTATCAGCCGGTGACCATCGAGCCGCGCGAGGTCACACCGCGGATCATCCGCGAGGAGAACTACGCGGAGGACGAGGGATTCCGCAAGGGCTGACGACGTGGCCGAGATTCGCAACTACACCATGAACTTTGCCTCCGGCCGCCCGGCTGCGCCGGGCTTAACTTGCGCTGCGCGCAAGTTAGCCTACGCCGAAATGCATCTGCGTTTGAGTTAAATGGCCGAGATCCGTAACTACACGATGAATTTTGGCCCGCAGCATCCGGCCGCGCACGGCGTGCTGCGGCTGGTGCTGGAGCTCGACGGCGAGGTGATCCAACGCGCCGATCCGCATATCGGGCTGCTGCACCGCGCGACAGAGAAGCTGGCCGAATACAAGACCTACCTCCAGTCCTTGCCGTACATGGACCGGCTCGACTATATCTCGATGATGTCGAATGAACACGCGTATTGCCTGGCGATCGAGAAACTGCTCGGAGTGGAGGTGCCGATCCGCGCGCAGTACATCCGGGTGATGTTCGACGAGATTACGCGGATCCTGAATCACCTTCTGTGGCTGGGCGCGCACGCGCTGGACGTCGGCGCGATGACCCCTTTTCTCTACTGTTTTCGCGAGCGCGAGGACTTGATGGACGTCTACGAGGCGGTGTCGGGTGCCCGGTTGCACGCGGCTTATTACCGCCCCGGCGGCGTGTACCGCGACCTGCCCGACCGGATGCCGCAATACGGAGCCTCGCCGATCCACGACGCGAAGGCGGTCGCGCGGATGAACGAGAACCGCCAGGGATCGCTGCTCGATTTCATCGAGGACTTCACCAAGCGCTTTCCCGGCAACGTCGACGAGTACGAGACGCTGTTGACCGAGAATCGGATCTGGAAGCAGCGCACCGTCGGCATCGGCGTCGTCGCGCCCGAGCGCGCCATGGCGCTCGGTTTCACCGGCCCGATGCTGCGCGGCTCGGGCGTGCCGTGGGACCTGCGTAAAAAGCAGCCGTATGCAGTCTACGACAGCATGCAATTCGACATTCCGGTCGGGACGACCGGCGACTGCTACGACCGCTATCTCGTCCGCGTGCAGGAGATGCGCGAGGCCAACAGGATCATCCGCCAGTGCATCGACTGGCTGCGCAAGAACCCCGGGCCGACCATGATCGACAACCACAAGATCACGCCGCCGTCGCGCGAGTCCATGAAGTTGAACATGGAAGAGCTGATCCACCACTTCAAGCTCTTCACCGAAGGCATGCACGTGCCGCCCGGCGAGGCGTACGCGGCGGTCGAGCATCCCAAGGGTGAGTTCGGCGTCTACATCATCTCTGACGGCGCGAACAAGCCGTATCGTCTGAAACTCCGTGCCGCGGGATTCGCCCACCTCGGGGCGCTCGACGAGATGTCGCGCGGCCACATGATCGCCGACGTCGTCGCGATCATCGGCACCCAGGACATCGTCTTCGGGGAGATCGACCGATGAGCGCCGCCGGGCCGCCCCAAGGCGCGAATTGCGCCCCCGCTTTTGGGGGCAGCGCAGCGGCGATAGCCGCAAGCGTGGGGGTCCAATGAGCGTGATCGATTCCAGAGTCATCAACATCGACGAATTGAAGCTCGAGCATTTCGCGAAAGGCGACAAGTTCGAATGCGATGCCGTGCGCGTCGGCCCGCTTCTCGGCGCGAAGGACCTGGGCTTCTCGTACGATGTCGTCCCGCCGGGCAAGCGCTCGTGCCCTTTCCACAGTCACCGCGGCGAAGAGGAGATGTTCTTCATCGTGAAGGGCACGGGGACGCTCCGCTACGGTAACGAGACGCGAAAGATCCGCCCGGGCGACTTCATCTGCTGCCCGACCGGCGGCCCGGAAACGGCGCATCAGATCGTCAACGACTCGGACGCCGAGCTTGCCTATCTGTCGATCAGCACCATGATGCCCGCGGAGGTCTGCGAATACCCCGACTCGAAGAAGGTGGGGGCTTTCGGCGGCGGCCTCCGGCATATGACGCGTACGGGCGACCACATGGACTACTGGACGGACGAGATATGAACTCGCCCATCCTCGACGAAAACTTTCACGTATGCTCTCGCCCGAAGCACTGAAGAAGATCGATCGTGAGATCGCCAAATACCCGGCGAATCAGAAACAGTCGGCGGTAATGGCCGCGCTCGCCATTGCGCAGGACGAGAAGGGTTGGCTCGCGACCGAGACGATGGATTTCGTGGCGGCGTACCTCGGCATGCCGCCGATCGCCGTGTACGAGATCGCCACGTTCTACGAGATGTACAACACGCAGCCCACCGGCAAGTACAAGCTGACGCTGTGCACCAACCTGCCGTGCGCTCTCCGGGAAGCGACGAAGGCGGCGGCGCATCTGAAGCAGAAGCTTGGCATCGACTTCGGCGAAACGACGTCCGACGGCTTATTCACGCTGAAGCAAGGCGAGTGCTTCGGCGCCTGTGGCGACGCACCGGTATTGCTGGTCAATAACAAGCGCCTGTGCAGCTGGATGCGGCCCGAGGCGCTCGACACCCTGCTCGCGGAGCTGAAGGCGGAAGACGCGCCGTGAACGCCCCATCCGAATTTCTTGATTACGGCCCCGAAGCCATCATCATGACGGGGCTCAACGGCCGGAACTGGAGGCTCGCCGACTACGTCGCCCGCGGTGGTTACGAGGCGCTGAAAAAGATTCTCGCGGAGAAGACCCCGCCGGCAACTGTCATCGCCGAGGTGAAGAAATCGGCACTGCGCGGGCGCGGCGGCGCGGGATTCCCGACCGGCCTCAAGTGGAGCTTCATGCCGCAGCAGTACGCGGGCGAGAAATATCTCGTCTGCAATTCCGACGAAGGCGAGCCGGGAACATTCAAGGATCGCGACATCCTGCGCTACAACCCTCACATCCTGTTCGAGGGCATGGCGATCGCCGCCTATGCCATGGGCTGCAAGCGCGGTTACAACTATGTCCACGGCGAGATCTGGGATGAATACGAGCGCTGCGAGGAAGCGCTAGCGGAGGCATACCGGGCCGGCTTCCTCGGCGACGACATTCTCGGCAGCGGTTTCTCCTTTCACCTGTACAACCATCATGGCTACGGTGCATACATCTGCGGGGAGGAGACGGCGCTCCTCGAGTCGCTCGAGGGCAAGAAGGGGTTCCCGCGCTTCAAGCCGCCGTTCCCTGCAAGCTACGGTCTCTATGGCAGGCCGACGACGATCAACAATACCGAGACCTTCGCGGCCGTGCCTTGGATTCTCAACCATGGCGGCGAAGCATTCCTCGATCTCGGCCGTCCCAATAACGGCGGCACGAAGATTTTCTCGGTGTCGGGAGACGTCGAGCGGCCGGGCAACTTCGAGGTCCGGCTGGGCACGCCGTTCGCGAAGCTCCTCGAGATGGCGGGTGGCATGCGCGGCGGGCACAAGCTCAAAGCCTGCATTCCAGGCGGTTCGTCGATGCCCGTGCTCCCTGGCGAGATCATGCTCGCGACCGACATGGACTACGACTCGATCGCCAAGGCAGGCTCGATGCTCGGATCCGGCGCGGTCATCATCATGGACGACACGCGCTGCATGGTGCGCTCGCTGCTGCGGCTGTCGTATTTCTACTTCGAGGAGTCCTGCGGTCAGTGCACGCCCTGCCGCGAAGGAACGGGCTGGCTGTGGCGGATGGTCAATCGCATCGAGCACGGCGAGGGCAGGAACGAGGATCTCGACCTACTGGTTTCGGTTTCGGACAACATCGCGGGGCGTACGATCTGTGCGCTGGGCGACGCCGCAGCGCTGCCGGTGAAGAGTTTCATCAAGCATTTTCGCGACGAGTTCCAGTACCACATCGAGCACAAACGCTGCCTGGTTCCGGATTACGTCTGACGCGAACCATGACGACGCTCAAACTCGAAGTCGACGGCAAGCCGGTCGAGGTGCGCGGCGGCAGCACCGTGATGGACGCCGCGCACAAGCTGGGGATCTACGTGCCGCACTTCTGCTGGCACAAGAAGCTCTCGATCGCGGCCAACTGCCGCATGTGCCTAGTGCAGGTTGAAAAGGCGCCCAAACCGATGCCAGCCTGCGCGACGCCCGCCACAGAAGGCATGAAGGTATGGACGCACTCCGACGCGGCCATCGAAGCGCAGAAGGGCGTGATGGAGTTTCTGCTCATCAACCATCCGCTCGATTGCCCGATCTGCGACCAGGGTGGGGAGTGCCAGCTGCAGGATCTTGCCGTCGGCTATGGAGCGTCGAACTCGCGCTACCAGGAGCCTAAGCGCGTCGTGCTGAACAAAAACCTCGGTCCCCTGATCTCGACCGACATGACGCGCTGCATCCATTGCACGCGCTGCGTTCGCTTCGGCCAGGAAATCGCTGGCGTCATGGAGCTCGGCATGATCGGCCGCGGCGAGCACGCCGAGATCATCACTTTTATCGGCAAGACCGTCGATTCCGAGCTTTCCGGGAACGTGATCGATCTGTGTCCCGTCGGCGCGCTGACCTCCAAACCGTTCCGCTATACGGCGCGGACCTGGGAGCTGGCGCGGCGCAAATCGGTAAGTCCGCATGACAGCCTGGGCAGCAATCTCGTCGTGCAGGCCAAGAACGATCGCGTCATGCGCGTTGTGCCGCTCGAGAACGACGCGATTAACGAATGCTGGCTCTCCGACAAGGACCGCTTCTCCTACGAGGGCCTGAACTCCGAGGACCGGTTGACCCGGCCGATGGTCAAGCGCGACGGCACGTGGATGGAAACCGACTGGCAGACAGCGCTCGAGCACGTCGTGCGGGAGCTCAAACGCGTTCGCGAACACCATGGCGCCGCAGCGATCGGGGCACTGGTATCGCCGCATTCGACGCTGGAGGAGATGCACCTCGCGCAGAAGCTCGTGCGGGGCTTAGGCAGCGAGAACATCGATTTTCGCCTGCGGCAGTCCGACTTCAGCACCGATGGCAAGCGCGAAGGTGCGACGTGGCTCGGCATGTCGATCGCCGAGTTCGCCGCGCTCGACCGCGTCCTTGTCGTCGGCAGCTTCCTGCGCAAGGATCATCCGCTTCTTGCGCAGCGGCTGCGCCAGGCAGCGAAAAAAGGCGCTCGGATCGCGCTGGTCCATGCCGCGGACGACGATCTGCTGCTCCCGCTTGCGCACAAGGCGATCGTCGCGCCGTCGGCGCTGCCGCGCATGCTGGCAGAAATCGTGGTCAGCGCTGCGACGGCCGCCGGTGAGACTATCCTGGCGGCGCTGGCGGACATCGAACCTTCGCCACTCGCGAAGGAGATTGCCGCTACGCTCGCCGGCGGCGAGCGCCGGGGTGTGTTCCTCGGCAGTTTCGCCGAATGGCATCCGCACGCCGCCCAGTTGCACGCGCTGGCGAAGGCGATTGCCGAGTTGACCGGCGCTTCGCTCGGTTTCCTTACCGAGGCCGCGAATTCGGTCGGCGGCACCGTTGCCGGCACGTTTCCGCGCAAGTCTGGGCTCCATGCCCGGGCGATGCTCGCCGAGCCGCGCAAGGCGTATCTGTTGCTGCACGTTGACCCGGAGCTCGATATGGCGGATCCCGCTGCGACGCGCTCCGCAATGGCCGCCGCCGAACTGGTCGTCGCGTTGTCGCCGTTCAAATCCGCCGTGTTCGAGCACGCCGATGTACTGCTTCCAGTGGCGCCGTTCACCGAGACGGCGGGCACCTTCATCAACTGCGAAGGTCGGGCGCAGGCGTTCAGCGGCGTGGTGCCGCCGCTGGGCCAGACGCGGCCCGCATGGAAAGTGCTGCGCGTGCTGGGCACGTTGCTAGCCATTCCCGGCCTCGAGTACGAAAGCGTCGATGCCATCCGGGCCGACTTGCCGCGGGCCGACGAGATCGGCAACTGGCTGTCGAACGCGACGCAAACACCCCTCGAGGCTCAGGAGGCGCCTTCCGGCGCGAACGGCCTCGAGCGCATCGCCGAGGTCCCGATCTATGCCGCCGATCCGCTGGTGCGGCGCGCGGCGTCGCTGCAGAAGACCCGCGACGCGAAGCCGCCGGCGGCCCGTATGAACGCGGCCACGCTCTCGCGTCTCAAGCTGGCGGACGGTGTCGCCGTCAGCGTGCGGCAAGGCGGAGGCGAAGCGATGCTGACCGTTGCGCTCGATGCCGGCGTCCCGGACGGCTGCGTGCGCATCGCCGCGGCGCATCCGGCCACGCGTACGCTCGGGCCAATGTTCGGACCCATCGCGGTGGAGCCAGTCTGATGGAAGGCACCGTCCTGCATTTCTTCGAATGGCTCTGGGGACCGTTGTGGGCGCCGCTGTGGCGCGCATTCGGACCGATCTGGCCCGGCATCTGGACGCTGGCTAAGATCGTGGTGATCGTGTTCCCGCTGATCATTGCGGTGGCGTACCTGACGCTTGCCGAGCGCAAGGTCATCGGTTGGATGCAAGTGCGCATCGGTCCCAACCGCGTCGGCCCGCTCGGACTTCTGCAGCCTTTCGCCGACACGTTCAAGCTGATGTTCAAGGAGATCATCGTTCCGACCGGCGCCAGCCGGTACCTGTTCCTCATCGCGCCGGTCCTGCTGATCGGCCCCGCCCTCGCGGCGTGGGCGGTGATCCCCTTCAGCGATACGCTGGTACTGTCGAACATCAACGCCGGGCTCCTATACGTGCTCGCGCTGACGTCGATGGGCGTGTACGGCGTCATCCTCGCCGGCTGGGCGTCGAACTCCAAGTACGCGTTCCTCGGAGCGCTGCGCTCCGCCGCGCAGATCGTGAGCTACGAGATCGCCATGGGCTTTGCGCTCGTCGGCGTGCTGATGGTCGCGTCGAGCCTGAACCTCGGCGACATCGTGCGCGGCCAGGAAGGCGGTGCCGCGTATTGGTACATGTGGCCCCTGTTCCCGCTGATGATCGTCTACTTCGTCTCTGGAGTCGCCGAGACCAATCGCCATCCCTTCGATGTCGCCGAGGGCGAATCGGAGATCGTCGCCGGGTTCCATGTCGAGTATTCGGGCATGGCCTTTGCGGTGTTCTTCCTCGCCGAATACATGAACATGATCCTGATCGCGACGCTGTGCTCGACCATGTTCCTCGGCGGCTGGCTGTCGCCGTGGCCGCAGCTCAATGAGGTCGAGATCCTGGGGATGCACCCCTTCGGCGACGGGATCGCCTGGCTGTTCGTCAAGGTTTGCGCCGTGCTGTTCTTCTTCCTGTGGATCCGGGCGACGTTCCCGCGCTATCGCTACGACCAGATCATGCGGCTGGGATGGAAGGTTTTCATTCCGGTGACGCTGGTGTGGATCATCTTCCTTGGCGCGATGATGCAGACGCGCTGGGCCTATCTGTTCCATTGAAAAACCGCCGATGATCCAGCGCCTCAAGGATTTCTTCAACGCGTTCCTGCTGCTCGAGCTCGGCAAGGGGCTGTGGCTTACCGTGCGGCGCATGGTTACGCCGAAGATAACCGTGCAGTATCCGGAGGAGAAGACGCCGATGAGCCCGCGCTTCAGGGGGCTGCATGCGCTGCGCCGCTATCCCAACGGCGAAGAGCGCTGCATCGCCTGCAAGCTGTGCGAGGCGGTATGCCCTGCGCTCGCGATCACCATTGAGTCCGAAGAGCGCGATGACGGTACCCGAAGGACGACGCGCTACGACATCGACCTCACCAAGTGCATCTTCTGCGGCTTCTGCGAGGAGAGCTGCCCCGTCGACTCGATCGTCGAGACACGGATCCTCGAGTACCACGGCGAGAAGCGCGGCGACCTGATCTATACCAAGGAGATGCTGCTCGCCGTCGGCGACCGTTACGAAGCGCAGATCGCCGCCGACCGCGCCGAGGACGCGAAATACCGATGAGCTTTCAGACGTTCGTGTTCTATGCGTTTTCCGCGATCCTCGTCTTTGCGGGGCTGCGCGTGATCACGACGCGCAATCCCGTGCACGCGGCGCTGTGGCTCGTGCTCTCGTTCTTCAGCGCGGCGGGCGTGTGGCTGCTGCTGCAGGCCGAATTCCTGGCGATCGCGCTGGTGCTGGTCTACGTCGGCGCGGTGATGGTGCTGTTCCTGTTCGTGGTGATGATGCTCGACGTCAATTTCGACAAGATGCGGGAGCGGTTCAAGAGCTATATCCCGGTCGCGGCGACGGTTGGCATTCTCGTTCTGGTCGAAATGGCGTTGGTGCTTGTCGGCGGCTACCTGGGGGGCGAGCGCACCGTGGCGCCACCCGCGGCCGCCGCCGGCTACAGCAATACCAAGGCGCTCGGTCTGCAGATTTACACCGACTACGCGTATCCGTTCGAAATCGCCGCCATGATTCTTCTGGTGGCGATCATCGCGGCGATCGCGCTTACGCATCGCCGGCGCCGCGAAACGAAATATCAGAATCCGGCGGAACAGGTGCGCGTGCACCGGAACGACCGCCTGCGCGTCCTGGACATCCCCGCCGAAAAGCGGGAGCCGTAAAACGAAGTGAAACCAACTCACGTAGCTTGAACGGCTGCCAATCGCAGCCGTCTGGGGATAGGGAGGATCGAGTTGTCATTGCTGTCGGAGCCGACGCTGTCGCATTACCTGATCCTCGGGGCGATCCTGTTTGCGATCAGCGTGATCGGCATTTTCCTGAACCGACGCAACGTCCTCATTATGCTGATGGCGATCGAGCTCATGCTGCTCGCCGTCAACCTCAACTTCATCGCGTTCTCGCGTTTCCTCGGCGACAACGCCGGCCAGGTGTTCGTGTTCTTCATCCTGACGGTCGCCGCCGCCGAATCGGCGATCGGGCTCGCGATCCTGGTCCTGCTGTTCCGCAATATCGGCTCGATCGACATCGAGGAAATGGGGCGACTCAAGGGGTGAGGTGCGGATGACCATGCAGCAGCTTTATCTGCTTGTCCCCCTCGCGCCGCTGGTCGGTGCGATCGTCGTCGGCCTCTGGGGCCCGAAGCTCGGCCGCGCGGCTTCGCACTGGATCTGCAGCCTCGGTGTGGCCGTGTCCATGGTCGCCTCAGCTTACATCCTTCGCGACGTTCTGGCAGGGAACAGCTTCAACGGCGACGTCTACACATGGATGACGTCCGGCGACTTGAGGTTCACGATCGGCTTCCTGATCGACCCGCTGACCGCGTTGATGATTACGGTTGTGAGCTTCGTGTCGCTGATGGTGCACATCTACACCATCGGTTACATGGCCGACGACCCGGGCTACACGCGTTTCTTCTCGTATATCTCGCTGTTCACCTTCAGCATGCTGATGCTGGTGATGGCGAACAATTTCCTGCAGCTCTTCTTCGGCTGGGAGGCAGTGGGGCTGGTGTCGTACCTGCTGATCGGCTTCTGGTATACGCGGCCGACTGCGATCTATGCAAGCCTCAAGGCCTTCCTCGCCAATCGCGTCGGCGACTTCGGCTTCGTGCTGGGGCTCGGGCTTATCGTCGCGTACTTCGGCTCGCTCGACTATGCGACCGTGTTCAGGGGGGCGCCCGCGCTCGCCGGGGCGACACTGAGCATCGCGGGGCAGTCGCAATGGTCGGTGCTGACTGCGATCTGCATCGGGCTGTTCGTCGGTGCGATGGGCAAGTCGGCGCAGGTGCCGCTGCACGTCTGGCTTCCCGACTCGATGGAAGGCCCGACGCCGATCTCGGCGCTGATCCACGCGGCAACGATGGTCACCGCCGGCATCTTCATGGTCGCGCGCATGAGCCCGCTGTTCGAGCTCTCCGAGGCGGCGCTGGCCTTCGTCACGATCATCGGCGCGACAACGGCGCTGTTCATGGCGCTGCTCGGCGTAGTCCAGAACGACATCAAGCGCGTCATTGCCTACTCGACGCTCTCGCAGCTGGGATACATGACCGTCGCACTCGGTGTCTCGGCATATTCGGCGGCGATCTTTCACCTGATGACGCACGCGTTCTTCAAGGCGCTGCTCTTCCTGGCCGCGGGCTCGGTCATCATCGCGCTGCATCACGAGCAGGACCTGCGCAAGATGGGGGGCTTGCGAAAATACATGCCGATCACCTACTGGACCGCGGTGATCGGCTCGGTGGCGCTCGCGGGCATTCCGCCTTTCGCCGGCTTTTTCTCCAAGGACGCAATCATCGAAGCGGTACAGCTGTCGACGGTGGGCGGGCACCGTTACGCGGAGTTCGCGGTGACCATCGGCGTGTTCATTACCGCGTTCTACACGTTCCGGATGCTGTTCCTGGCTTTTCACGGCGACGAGCGCTTCCGGCACGCGGAAGCGCGCGCCTCGGACGCACCGGAAGAGCCGGGACACGACCCGACGCACGGCCACGGCGATCCGCAGGAAAGCCCCTGGGTCGTGACGGTGCCGCTGGTGCTGCTGGCGATCCCGTCGATCTACTCGGGGTGGGCGTACACCGACCACGTGCTGTTCGGCAATTTCTTCGGCCAGTCGATCGTGATCGCGCAGCAGCATGCGGGGCTCGCCACGATGACCGAGGAATGGCACGGGCCCTGGGCCTTTGTTCTGCACGGTCTGACGACGTTGCCGTTCTGGCTCGCGGTGGCAGGTGTCGCGGCCGCGTGGCTGCTCTACATCAAGCGCAGCGATCTGCCGGCGAAGATCAGTGAGCGGGCAGGCGCGCTGTACCAACTGCTTGTCAACAACTACTACATCGACCGCTTCAACGACTGGTTCTTTGCCGGCGGCTTCCGTCGCGTGGGCACGTTGTTCTCCAACATCGGCGACCGCTCGATCATCGATGGCTTCTTCGTTAACGGCAGCGCTCGGCTCGTCGGTGCGACCTCGGCGATACTGCGCCAGATTCAGTCGGGGTTCATTTATCAGTACGCGTTCGCCATGGTCCTGGGGATCGTGGTCTTCCTGTTCTGGTGGCTTACGCTGAGAGTGGTCTGATGCTGCCCTACTTGAGCCTGGCGATCTGGGTACCGATCGTCGCCGGACTTCTCGTGCTCGCGGTCAACCGCGACCGCGACGCCCCCGCGGCGCGCTGGCTGGCGCTCGTCGGCGCCGTCGCCGGATTCGCGGTGACGATTCCGCTCTATACGCAATTCGCGCTTGGCACTGCCGAGATGCAGTTCGTCGAGACGGTCGAATGGATCCCGCGCTTCAGCGTCAATTACCTCCTGGGCGTCGACGGGATATCGGTCCTCTTCATCCTGCTCAATAGCTTCATCACCGTACTTGCCGTCTGGGGCGGCTGGGTGGTGATCCAGACGCGAGTCGCCCAGTACATGGCGGCGTTCCTGATCATGTCGGGGCTCATCAACGGCGTGTTCGCTTCGCTCGACGCGGTGCTGTTCTACGTCTTCTTCGAAGCGCAGTTGATCCCGATGTACCTGATCATCGGCGTCTGGGGCGGACCCAACCGCATCTACGCGGCGCTCAAGTTCTTTCTCTACACGTTCCTGGGCTCGGTGCTGATGCTGGTCGCGCTGATCTATCTGTACACGGTCAGCGGCAGCTTCTCGATCCTCGAGTGGTATCAGCTCCCGCTGTCGCTCAAGACGCAGGTGTGGCTGTTCGCCGCCTTCTTCATTGCGTTCGCGGTCAAGGTGCCGATGTGGCCGGTGCATACCTGGCTGCCCGACGCGCACGTCGAAGCGCCGACCGGCGGCTCGGTCGTGCTCGCCGCCATCACGCTGAAGGTCGGAGCGTACGGCTTCGTCCGCTTCATCCTGCCGATCCTGCCCGATGCGAGCCATCAGCTCGCCGGCTTCGTCATCACGCTGTCGCTGGTCGCGGTGGTCTACATCGGCTTCGTCGCGCTGGTGCAACCCGACATGAAAAAGCTTATTGCGTACTCATCGATCTCGCACATGGGCTTCGTGACGCTCGGCTTCTTCCTGTTCAGCCAACTCGGCATCGAAGGCGGCCTGGTGCAGATGATCTCGCACGGCTTCGTGTCCGCCGCGCTGTTCCTGTGCGTCGGCGTGCTCTACGACCGCATGCACAGCCGGCTGATCGGTGATTACGGCGGCGTGGTGAACACGATGCCCAAGTTCGCGGCCCTCGCCATGCTGTTCGCGATGGCCAACGCTGCCTTGCCGGGGACCAGCGGTTTCGTCGGCGAGTTCCTGGTGATCCTCGCGGCAATCAAAGCGAACTTCTGGCTCGGCTTCCTCGCCGCCACGATCATGATTCTGGGGGCCGCGTACACGTTGTGGATGTACAAGCGAGTCTGGTTCGGCGACGTCGCCAACGCCCGCGTGGCCGCGCTAAAGGACGTGTCGAGGCGGGAATTCTGGCTGCTGGCGACGCTGGTCGCCGCGATCCTCGCCCTCGGGGTCTACCCGAAGCCCTTTACCGACGTGATGCACGCCTCCGTGGCGCAACTGCTGACGCAGGTCGCCCAGAGCAAGCAGTGAGCGCGATGACGGCCACGAGCATCGCGTTCAACTATGCCGCCGCGCTGCCGGAAATCGTGCTGGCGGGTGCCGCTTGCGTGATCCTGGTCGTGGACCTGTTCGTTGCCCAGTCGCAACGTCAGGTTAGCTACTGGCTGACGCAACTCACTCTCCTCGCCGCGGCGTACCTGACGCTCGTCTCGCCCGACGATACGCCGCTGCGCGCGTTCGGCAACATGTTCGTCACCGACAAGCTGGCCGACGTCCTGAAGCTCTTCGCCTACATCGCCGTTTCGTTAACCCTTTTCTATTCGCGCGGTTACCTTGCGGCGCGCGGCTTGTTCCGCGGCGAAACCTTCGTGCTGATGCTCACGGCGTTGCTCGGGATGATGGTCATGATCTCTGCCAACAGCTTCGTGACGCTCTATCTCGGCCTCGAACTCATGTCGCTCTCGCTCTACGCGATGGTCGCGCTGCAGCGCGAGTCCGAGCGGGCGGTCGAGGCGTCGATGAAGTACTTCGTGCTGGGCGCCCTCGCATCGGGCTTTCTGCTCTACGGCATGTCGATGCTGTACGGCGCGACCGGTACGCTGGAGGTTACCGGCGTGGCGGACGCGATCGTCAACGCGCACAGCAACCGGGTGATCCTGGTGTTCGGGCTCGTCTTCGTGGTATCCGCCATCGCCTTCAAGCTCGGCGCGGTGCCGTACCACATGTGGATACCCGACGTCTATGACGGGGCGCCGACGGCCGTGACGCTTTTCATCGGCTCCGCCCCGAAGCTCGCCGCGTTCGCCTTCGCGATGCGGCTGCTCGTCGGCTCGCTGTCGGCGCTGGCATTCGACTGGCAGGGCATGCTGCTGGTCCTCTCGCTGTTGTCGATGCTCTTCGGCAACATCATTGCCATTGCCCAGTCCAGCATCAAGCGGATGCTGGCCTATTCGACCATCGCCAATATGGGCTTCATGCTGATGGGCTTTCTCGGTGCGACCAGCGATGCCTACAGCGCGGCGATGTTCTACACGGTCACGTATGTCCTGACCACGCTGGTCGGCTTCGGCGTCGTGCTCTTGCTGTCGCGCGAGGGCTTCGAAGCCGATCGGCTCGACGACTTCAAGGGTTTGAACCAGAGGAGCCCGTGGTACGCGTTCATGATGCTGCTGGCGATGTTTTCGCTGGCCGGCGTGCCGCCGACGGTCGGCTTCTACGCGAAATTCTCGGTGATAGCGGCTGCGGTCGACATCGGTCTGGTCTGGCTCGCCGTAGTCGCCGTGCTGGCGTCGCTCGTCGGCGCGTTCTATTACCTGCGCATCGTCAAGCTGATGTACTTCGACGACCCGGTCGAAGCCCCACCCATCGCTGCGCGCCGGGACACCCGACTGTTGTTGTCGGTGAACGGGCTCGCGTTGCTTCTGCTCGGCGTCTTTCCGCAGAAGCTGATGGGCTGGTGCGTTCTGGCGCTGACACACTCCTACTAAGGAAGCTAAGCTGCTGAGCGCGCGCCGCGGGCGCCGTGCTACCATTCCTCGCTCCGGTTCATTCCCCATGCGCGTCGGTCTTTTCGTCACCTGTCTCGTCGACCTCATGCGGCCGTCGATCGGCTTTGCCGCAGTGCGATTGCTCGAGGCTGGCGGCGCCGAAGTCTACGTTCCGTCCATGCAGACCTGCTGCGGGCAGCCCAGTTACAACTCGGGCGATCGCACCGGCGCACGGGCGCTGGCGGCCAAGGTCGTCAGCGAATTCGAAGCCTGCGATTATCTCGTCTCACCGTCGGGCTCGTGCAGCGGCATGATCAGGACGCACTACGCCGATCTCTTCCGCGACGATCCGGCGCTGCTCGAGCGCGCGGGCGCGCTTGCAGCAAAGACCTATGAGCTGACTGACTTTCTCGAGCGCGTGCTCAAGCTCGCCACCGTCCCCGGATCGCTTTCGGCCACCATCACCTATCATGACTCCTGCGCGGGACTGCGCGAGATGGGCGTCAAGCGCCAGCCGCGGACCTTGCTCTCTCGCGTGCCGGGACTCAAGCTCGTCGAGATGACCGAATGCGAGACCTGCTGCGGATTCGGCGGCACGTTCGCGCTCAAGTTCGGCGACATATCGACGCGGCTTGCCGACAACAAATGCCAGCACATCGCCGCCAGTGGCGCCGATGCCGTCGTACTGGGCGATCTCGGCTGCATGCTCAATATCGAAGGCCGGCTCCGCCGGCGCGGCGACATGAAGACGCGCGTGCTGCACGTCGCCGAGGTGCTTGCCGGCGAAGCTGGTCCGAGCTGACAGGAGCGCCATGCAGATCGCGTCGATGCATTTCAAGGAGCGCGCGCATGCCAACATGGCGAACGCGGAGCTCCAGCGCAACCTGCAGAAGATCAAGGGCAAATTCGTCGCCAAACGACGCGAATCGCTCTCCGAGCTCGACGATTTCGAGGCAACGCGCGAGGCGGGCCGGGCGATTCGCCAGCGTGCGCTCGACGACCTCGACGTATGGCTCGAGACCTTCGAGCGCAACGCGACCGCGCGCGGCGCCACCGTGCTGTGGGCGGAGACCCCGGGCGAGATCAACGCGCACGTGCTCGACATCGCGCGCCGCCACGGCGCGCGCATGATCATCAAGTCGAAATCGATGGTGAGCGAGGAGTCTGAGCTCGACCGGGCAATCGAAGCCGCGGGACTCACGGTCGTCGAGACCGACCTGGGCGAGTACATCCTGCAGATCAACGACTACGAGCCGCCGTCGCATATCATCGGTCCGGCGCTGCACAAGAGCAAGGAGGAGGTCGCCGACTTGTTCGCGAAGGCGCACGCGACGCCGCGCAAGACCGAGATCAGCGAGCTGTGTCTCGAGGCGCGGGGAGTGTTGCGGCAACATTATCTGACCGCAGACATGGGGATCTCCGGCGGCAACTTCTTCGTCGCCGAAACAGGCTCGGTCGTCGTGGTCACCAACGAGGGCAACGCGACGCTGACCACGACGCTGCCGCGCGTGCACGTCGCGATCTCGGGCATCGAGAAGATCGTGCCCACGCTAGAGGATGTGGCAACGCTGATGCGGCTGCTCCCGCGCTCGGCGACCGGGCAGTCGATCTCGAACTACGTCGACATTCTGACCGGCGTGAAAGGCGAGGGCGAATTTCACGGCGCCGAGCACATGTACTTCATCCTCGTCGACGCAGGTCGCTCCGCCGTTCTCGGCGGCGAGCTTAGGGAAGCGCTGCGCTGCATTCGCTGCGGCGCGTGCATGAACCATTGTCCGGTCTACCAGAACATCGGCGGGCACTCGTATGGCTGGGTCTATCCGGGACCGATCGGCTCGATCCTGACGCCCTCGTACATCGGCATCGAGAACGCGCTCGACTTGCCACAGGCTTCCACGCTGTGCAATCAGTGCGGTGTCGTATGCCCGGTCAAGATTCCGCTGCCCGATCTGCTGCGCAAGCTTCGCGAGCAGCAGTTCGAGCGCGGTTTGAGGCCGTGGACCGAGCGATTCGGCCTGCGCGTGTGGTCATGGCTCGCGGCGCATCCCAACCTATACGCGTTGGCCACGCGCATCGGCACCCGGATGCTCTCCTGGATGGGCGGCGGCGAGAGGCTGTTGCACAAGCTGCCCCTTGCGGGAGGCTGGACCGAAGGCCGCGACATGCCCGCGCCGGAAGGACGCACGTTCCGCGATCTCTACGCCAGGAAGGCACGCAAGTGAACGCGCCGCACATCGTTCCGCGCATCAGCCGCCGCGGCGAGTCGCTCGGCACCGAGAACGCATTCGTCGTGCTCGCCGAAGTCAACGATCTCGTCCGCCAGGGCCGCGACATCGTCTCGTTCTGCATCGGCCAGCCTGACTTCCCGACGCCGGTCAATATCCAGGACGCGGCGATCGCGGCGATCCGCGCCGGCAAGCACGGCTATACGCCCTCGGCGGGCATCGACGAGCTGCGCGCCGCGGCCGCGCGCGACATGGGCTCCCGCCGGAGACTCGACATCGCGCCCGACGAGGTCGTCGTCGGCGCCGGCGCCAAGCCTTTCATCGCGTATACCATCGCTTCGGTCACCGATCATGGCGCCGACGACGAGGTGATTTATCCAGTGCCCGGATTCCCGATCTACGAGTCGCAAATCGTCGCCAACGGCGCGGTGCCGGTGCCGATTCACCTGCGTGAAGCGCGCGATTTCGCCTTCGATCCGCACGAGCTCGAGACCAAGATCACTGCGAAGACGCGGCTGTTGATCCTCAACTCGCCGCACAATCCGACCGGCGGCAGCCTGAAACGCGCCGATCTCGAGGCGATCGCCGACATCCTGCGGCTGCATCCGCAGGTGTGGGTCTTCGCCGACGAAATCTACTCGCGCCTGCTCTACGATGGTGAATTCGTGTCGCTGGCGACCTTCCCCGGCATGCGCGAGCGCACGATCATCTCCGACGGCGCATCGAAGACCTGGGCGATGACCGGCTGGCGCATCGGCTTTATCGCCAATCGGGCTCTGGCGCCGGTATTCACGCGCTGGATCACCAACACCGAATCCTGCGCGTCGCAGATCAGCCAGTGGGCGGCCGTCGAGGCGATTACCGGCCCCCAGGACGCGGCGGAAGTGATGCGGCATTCGTTTCTGAAACGGCGCGATCTGATCGTCGAGCTGCTGAACCGGGTGCCGGGTTTCACGTGCAAGACGCCGGGGGGCGCGTTCTACGCGTGGCCGAACGTTACCGAGGCCTGCAAGCGCACGCGCTGTGCCGACTCGGAGGAATTCCGCAAGCGGTTGCTCAACGAGGCCGGCGTCGCCGTGCTGGCGGACATCCATTTCGGCCGCCGCGTTCCGGGCGACGGCCAGCATATCCGCTTCTCGTACGCGGCATCTGTTGAGGCGATCCAGGACGGTGTTGCCCGCATCGACGCCTTCGTGTGCAGGGGCGGCAGGGACGCTCCTGGATGAGCACGGCGCGCGACAATGTTCTCGGCCGTGTGCGCAAGGCGCTCGGCAAGCGCGAGCGCGACGCAGCCGGACTTGCCGCCGCTGAGGCGATCATCGCCGGACATGCACAGGGCCCCCGTCCCCGGCCTGCTGGCGATCGTGTCGGACGCTTCATGCAGCGCGCGCGCGACATGGAAAGCACGGTCGAGCGCATCGCCGACCGGGCAGCGATCCCGACCGCCGTTGCGCGCTATCTCGATGAACTGCAGCTACCGCCGGCGCTCTCCGCGCAGAAGTCCCACGCGGGCGTGTGCTGGCCCGAATTCGCGGCGCTGGACTGGGCCGGCGCCGGGCTCGCGATCGAGGCGCGGCCGACGACCGGCGGCGACCGGCTCGGCATCACCGGTGCGTTCTGCGCAATCGCCGAAACCGGAACCATGGTCATTCTCACCGGCGCCGATGCGCCGACCGCGACGGCGCTGCTGCCCGACACGCACGTCGCCGTCGTATCCACCGAGCGCATCGTCGACGGCATGGAGGACGCCTTCGCCTTGATACGGCGCGAGCGAGGGCAGCTGCCGCGCGCCATCAACCTGATCTCGGGGCCATCACGGACCGGCGACATCGAGCAGACGATCGTCCTCGGCGCGCATGGACCGTTCCGAGTCCACATCCTCCTCGTATAGACAGGGCAGCGCGCAAGTCAGGTCAACGGCGTGCTGCGGAAGTCGTTTTTGGCCAGTCGCCGCCGCTCGCTTACTGGGTAGGACGGACCGACTCTTTTCGGAGGAGATAGAACATGTCGCTGCGTCGAATCGCTCTTTGCATTCTGATCGCCGGCACGGCTGCGTTCGGAGCAAGCGTCAGCCAGGCTGCGTCCGTCGCCATCGAGATCAACGCCGCACCGCCCCCGCCGCGGGTCGTCGTCGTCCCGCCGCCGCGCGGGGGCTATGTCTGGGTCCCCGGCTACTGGCGCTGGAACGGCCATCGCCACGTCTGGGTCAACGGTCACTGGGTGCGCGAGCGTCGCGGCTGGCACTGGGTGCCTGCCCACTGGGTCGAGGCCGGCCCGCGCTGGCGCTTCGTGCCCGGACATTGGGAGCGTTGAGCCAATCGCAATAGTTCGGCAAATCGCGTCGTAGCCCGGGCTGAGTGCAACGAAGCCCGGGGCCATGCGGCGATGCGCGGATATCCCGGGATTCGCATTGCTCATCCCGGGCTACAAAAGCATAACGTTCAGCAGCAACGTGGTGATCCGCCGATGTCCCGGGCTTCGCGTTACACGCTCAGCCCAGGCTACAAGAGCAAAGCGCTCCGCAATCCTCGGTGATCGCGGCTCCGCGCATCACTGTGTTGCGGCAAGAGCGACGGCTGCGATCTTTGGCGTCGACGCCGGAACTTCGTGCTTGGGCTGCGGATACCAGCCCAGCACCAGCAGCATCACAAAAAAGCCGATGACATATGCGACCGCCACGTGCCAGCCGCCGCGCACCCAGGCAATTGCATCCTTGGCTTCGGGATACATGTTGGACAGTGCAACGCCTGCCGACGACCCGAACCAGATCATCGAGCCGCCGAAGCCGACCGCATAAGCGAGGAAGCCCCAGTCGTAGCCGCCTTGTTTCAGCGCGAGTGCAGTCAACGGGATGTTGTCGAATACCGCAGAGACGAACCCGAGCCCCATCGCGACCTTCCACGACGCATCGGGAAGCTTGTGCACGGGCATCATCGACGCGGCGAGCACCAGCGACAGCAGAAAAATACTGCCCTTGAGCGCATTCGGCAGCTCCTTCCACGCCGGCCGGCGCAGCGGCACACAAGCCAGCAGCGCAACCCAGACCGCAGCGCCGATGAACGGGAACCGGTCGGACATCTCGTTGAAGCGGACGTTGATGATTACATTGACGGCGATCGCGGCGATGAGGATCACCGCGACGATGAACACGCGCGCCCAGTCGATGACAACACCCTTGGGCGGCTCGCGCACGATCGGCGAGTAGCGCTGCTGCTGGACAGACGCCGGAATGCCGAAGATCAGCATGGCGGTGCCGGCGGCGATGTAGGCTTCGAGCACCTGCAACGGGTGCACGCCGTCGATCCACATCATCGTCGTCGTCGTGTCGCCGACGACGCTGCCGGAGCCGCCGGCGTTCGATGCCGCGACGATCGCGGCGAGGTACCCGATATGTATCTTGCCGCGAAACACGACGCCGGCGATGGTCCCGCCGATCAGCGCGGCGGCGATGTTATCGAGAAACGAGGACAGCACGAAGATCATCACCAGCAGCACGAGGCCGCCTTTCCAGTCGTCGGGCAGGAAGTTGGGCAGCCAGTCGGGCACTCGACTCGCTTCGAAGTGTTTGGACAGGAGCGCGAAGCCGAGCAGCAGTCCCAGGAGGTTGGTCAGCAGTACCCATTCGGCTCCGAGGTGCGCGACCCAGCCGGCGGCGCCGTCGCCTTCGGTGAAGGGCGAGAAGCCGATCTTCCATAGCGATATGACGATGAGCCCGCCGACCGCGATCGGCAGGGTGTAGTGATGGAACAGCGCGATCCCGACGAGCGTCACCGCGAACAGGATGAAATCGACCGGGATGCCGGCCACTGCGGGCGGCTCGACCGGCGCCGACCATGCACCCGCTGCGTGGACAAGGAGCAGGCCCGATGACAGCAGGATGGCGACGAGGCGCAGGGCGCGGGCCCGATGCACGGCATTCTCCTGGGAGACCATGGCCCAGGACGAGAGTGCCGCCGGGCGTGTTTTTGTGACGGCGATTGTAGCCCGGCGCCCCGTACACGCCAATGCGGCTGCCAGGCACCGGGGCGGCCCGAAGTCCCTGGTCGTTCCGCCTATGGCAAGGTCCTTGCTTGTAAGGATCCGGTTGGCCCCTTAGACTGCAAAGCTTCCCTTACCGAGGGCAGGCCCCCGCAGCGTAAACGGACCCAAGCCCGTGGCGATGGCGCTTACAAAATCACTCACCCGCCTCGACCATCCGACGCTGCAGACGCATGGCGAAGGAGGCGAGCGGGAGACACTGCTGGCGCTGTCACAGCGCAAGCTGAATGCGCTCGGCATGCCGGTCTGCTATATCGACGCGAACCAGCGTTACCGCTTCGTCAATCGCGCGTTTCTCGAATGGACGGGCAAGACGGCCGGCGAGGTCAGCGGCCGCGAGATCGTCGAGGTCGAGGGCCGCGAGCTCTATCAGCTCTACCACGCCTACATCGAGGCCGCGCTTTCCGGCGAGCGGGTGAGCTTCGAGCGGCAGCTTTCCAGCGCCAAGCGCAACGCGTTCTGGATCCGCGTCGACTATTACCCCGATCGCAACCCGCGCGGCGAGGTCCGGGGCTTGCTCGCGACCTACACCGATGTCGACAACATCAAGCGGCTGGAGCTCGAGGCGGGCGAACGCGAGCACCGGCTGCGCGTCGTCACCGACAGCGTCGGCCTGCCGATCTTTTATTTCGACCGCGCGCTGCGCCTGCGCTTCGCCAATAAGCCCTATGGCGTGTATATCGGCGCTCCCGTCGACGACCTGCTGGGTCAGCCGCTGAAGAACTTCGTCGCGGCCGACGCGCTGGCCGAGATGCAAGGCTATATCGAGCGCGCATTCGCCGGCGCGACGGTCAGCTACGACCGAAGAGAGCGTGCGGCATCCGGCGACCTGCGGTGGGTGCGGATCACACTGTTCCCCGACCGCGAGGCGGGAGGCCGGACCGGCGGCGCGTTCGTCGTTATCAATGACATCGAGGACGACATCCGGATTCGCGAGGCGCTGAAATCACAGGAAGCGCAGCTGCGGCTGTTCGCGGACAACATCCCGGGGCCGATCGCCTACCTCGATCGCTCGCTGCGCTACACGTTCGTCAACCAGGCTTTCGCCAACTGGGTCTGCCGGCCGCAGGACCAGATCTATGGCAAGACGCCCTACGAGGTGATGCCGTCCGATGTGACCGCGTTTCTGCGGCCGATCATCCGCCGCGCGCAGGATGGCGAGAACGTCGACTACGAGCGCGTCGGCGTTTCCGTCGACAACCAGCGGCGATGGATGCATGGCCGCATCGCCCCGGACCTCGACGGCACCGGTAAGGTCCGCGGGCTGTATTGCACGGAATACGACATCCACGACCTCAAGCTGATCGAGCAGGCGCTCGCGACGCGCGAGGAGCAGCTGCGGCTGTTCACCGACAACATTCCCGAGCCGGTCGTATACGTCGACCAGGACCGCAGCTACAGCTTTGTCAACGACGCCTTCCTTCGCCTGGTGGGCCTCGAGCGCGACGATGTGCTCGGCAAGACCGCAGAGGACGTGCTGGGGCCCGACGTGGTCGAATTCCAACGGCCGTACATCGAGCGCGCCGCGAAAGGCGAGAGCGTCACCTACGAGCGCGAGAGCGTGGACGCCGACGGCCGGCAGCGCTGGCTGCGCAATCGCATCGTTCCGGACTTCCGCTTCGACGGGACGATCAAGGGCTACTATATCGTCGGCCACGACATCACGGATCTCAAGCAGGCGCAGGACGCCCTGGCCGCGCGCGAATCGCAATTGCGCGCGATCATGGACGGCGTGCCGGCGCCGGTGGCCTACATCGACCGCGACGAGCGCTGCCAGTACGTCAATCGCACCTTCCTGCATTATTTCGGCTTGACCGCGGAGCAGGTCACCGAGCTCAGACTGCGCGACGTCGTCGGGCACGGCATCTATCAGAGCGCGCAGGTCATGCTGGCGCGCGCGCTGCGCGGCGAATCGACGTCTTTCGATCGCCTGGTCCCGGGCGCCAACGGCGTGCGGCGGTGGATGACCATCCGCGTCGTGCCGGACATGAGCGCGGAGCGCGAGATCGCCGGCGCGTTCGTGTTGATGAACGACATCCACGGCCTGAAGCAGGCGCAGGAAGCCTTGCGCGCCAGCGAAGGCGAGCTGCGGCTCATCATGGACAACGTCCCGGCACGAGTGGCGTACATCGACCGCGAGTACCGCTTCCGGTTCATCAACCGTCACAACGAGGAATGGCTGTCCGAAAGCCGCAAGGAGCTGACCGGACGCCGTATCGGCGAGGTCGTGGGCGAGGCGCGCGGACGGCAGCTGCAGCCGCTGCTCACGCGCGTGCTGGCCGGCGAGACGATCTCGACCGAGCAGCTCCTCATGCAGCCCAACGGCGAGCAGCGCTGGGAGTCGATCCACTTCGCGCCCAATCGCGACGCCGAAGGCAACGTGATCGGCATCTACGCGGTGCACACCGACATCCACGACCAGAAGCGCAACGAGGAAGCGTTGCGCCGAGCCAACTGGATGCTCTCGTCGCACATCAACAACACGCCGCTGGCGGTGCTGGAATGGGACCGCGATTTCCGCCTCGTGCGCTGGTCGCCGCAGGCGGAGAACATTTTTGGCTGGCGTGCCGAGGAGGTGCTGGGCATGCCCCTTACCGGCAGCCAGCTCACGCACGCGTCCGATCGCGAAACGGTCGTCGAGCTGATCAACAAGCTGATGTCCGGCGAAGAGCCGCGCGCGACCGGGCTCAATCGCAACTACCGCAAGGACGGAGAGACGATCTGGTGCGAGTGGTACCACTCGTGCCTGCCCGACGAGCAGGGGCGCATCGTGTCGATCCTGTCGTTCGTCCAGGATGTGTCCTCGCGCATCCAGGCCGAAGAGCGGCTGCAGTACCTGGCGACGCGCGACGCGCTGACCGGGCTTCCCAACCGCGTCCTGCTGCAGGAGCGGCTCACTCAGGCGATCGCGCAGGCGCGGCGCAGCCATCAACGCGTCGGGGTCCTGTTCATCGACCTCGACCGGTTCAAGAACGTCAACGACACGCTGGGTCACCGCATCGGCGACGAGCTGTTGAAGCGTGTCACCGCGGCGTTGTCGCACGCGCTGCGCGAGACGGATCTTCTGGCTCGGTTGGGCGGCGACGAGTTCATGGTGATCGTCGAGGATTTCGACGATCCCGAGGTCCTGAATCGGATCGCGCAGAAGCTGCAGGACGCGGTCTCGCAGCCCTTCGAGATCGAGGAACACGACATCTACGTCACCTCGTCGACCGGTATCTCGGTCTACCCTGACGACGGCGACGCGCCCGAGGAATTGCTCAAACACGCCGACGTCGCGATGTACCGCTCGAAGGAGCTCGGGCGCAACACCTACCAGTTCTTCGATGCCGATCTGGCGGCGCACCGGCTCGCGCAGCACACGCTGGAACGCGCGTTGCGCACCGCGGTCAAGGAGGAAGCGCTCACGCTGCACTACCAGCCGGTCGTGCGCATGACCGACAAGGCGATCGTCGGTGCCGAGGCGCTGCTGCGCTGGCATGACCCCGAGCACGGCGACGTGCCGCCGCAGGTGTTCATCCCGCTGGCTGAGGAATCCGGCCTTATCCATGCGTTGGGCGATTGGGTGATGCGCACGGCGGCGGCGCAGTGCGCGGCTTGGCACAAGGCGGGTCTGCCGCTTACCGTATCGGTGAACCTTTCCGGCCGCCAGTTCTATCGCGAGGACCTGGCGCAGCGCATCTCGGAGTTCGTGCGTGAAGCCGGCTGCAAGCCCGAGTGGGTCGAGCTCGAAGTCACCGAGTCGAGCCTGCTGCACGACCTCGACTCGATCAAGAAGGTGCTGCAGCAGTTGCGCGAAGAAGGCTTCGCGGTGGCGATCGACGACTTCGGCACCGGGTACTCGAGCCTGTCACACCTGAAGCACTTCCCGATCGACACGCTCAAGATCGACATTTCGTTCATCGCCGACATCGAAACCGACCCGGGCGACGCTGCGATCACGGAGGCGATCATCGCGCTGGCGCGGGGCTTGGGCCTGCGCGTGGTTGCCGAGGGCGTGGCCACGCGCGAGCAGTTCGATTTTCTCGGAGCGCGCGGCTGCCACTGCTTCCAGGGGTTCTGGATCAGCGAGGCGCTGCCGGCGGACAAGTTTATCGAGTTCATCCGGAAGCATTAGGGCCGGATTCATCCGGCCGCTGCGCTTGGTGTAACGCCGCGTGCGAATGAATTCGCACCTACGGGGCGCGGAGCGCGTCGCGCTCGAGCCACTGTAGCAGCGCCTGCGCCACGGTTTCCCATCCGCGTTCCAGCATCATCATGTGCGCGAGTCCGGGCACGATCCTCGCCGTCGTGTCGTAATACGATGCGGTCGCCGCGACATCGCCCGGCGTCGCAATGCGGTCACCGCCGACGCCCAGCACGAAGGGCTTGATTGGCGGCCGCGGCCTCAACCGCGGCGACGGCAGCGCGAGGTCGAGAATCACGCGAGGAGATTCGACGGTGAGGTGCGACACCGCCTGCGCCAGAATCTCCGGCGCGACGTCATCGCTGAAATACATCGGCCGCAATGCGGCGAGCGCGTCGCCGGCAAGATGCGGCGCGTCGAGCCGCTGCATATTGACCAGGTATTCCGGTTGCCACGCGAGCAGCCGGCCCGCGACGGGGCCGAGTCCGCCGGGAGGCACGGGCGCGAAGAGCGCAGCCGCACGCACCGGACCGGCCGCGATCAAGCGCTCGACGACGGCGGCCCCCATCGAATGGCCGATGAGTACCGGCCGCGAGGGAAGTTTGCCCGCCACGCGAGCCACGTCGACCGCGTAATCGTCGATCCCGGCGACGAACAACGACTCCCGCCCGCCGCTCGTTCCGTGGCCGCGCAGGCTCAGCGCATACGCCGGATAGCCACGCGCTGCGAACCACGGCAGAAAATAAGGTTCCCAGCACCACGCGTCGCAATAGCCGCCGTGCACGAAGAGCAGCGGCGGTCTTCCGCCGGCTAGTTCGGGCAGCCGCGAACGGACTTCGAGATTCAGCTCGGGTGGCAGCATGTAAGTAGGGTCAGAGACGACTTTCGTGGGTGAGCAAAGAACGCGAATATGAGCTACATCGAAAGTCGTCTCTGACCCTACTTTCCGCTAAAATAACGGACGTCACGTTTGGCGCGCCGCTAAGCGCGAGCTAGCGCGCTTACAAAGCGCGCCATTCTACATGACCCGAAGGTTCCTTCGTGGTGTCGCCGTCGCTTCCGCCGGCATTCCCGCCCCCGTTTACGACGCCGAGTGTCGCCGCTGTACGCGACTCGCGACATTTCTGGATATGGTACGTGCCGAGCATCCGCACTATCACTGCCGGCCGGTTCCCTCCTTCGGCGCGCCCGATGCGCGGCTCGTCATCGTCGGCCTGGCCCCGGGAATGCACGGCGCCAATGCCACCGGGCGCCCCTTCACCGGCGATTACGCGGGCATCCTGCTCTACGCCACGCTGTTCAAGTTCGGCTTCGCCACGCGTCCCGATGCGCGCAGCGCCGATGACGGGTTGCGATTGAACAACGCGCGCATCACCAACGCGGTCAAGTGCCTGCCACCCGGAAACAAGCCGCAGCCGGCGGAGATCCGGCAGTGCAATGCATATCTGACGGCCGAGCTGTCCACGCTTCCCGCGGGCGCGGCGGTCCTCGCGCTCGGACGCATCGCGCATGACGCCGCCCTGCGCGCGTTCGGGCTGCCGCTGCGCGGATACGCGTTCGGCCACGGCGCCGAGCACGCTATCGAGCGCGGCGCGCGGCTGTTCGACAGCTATCACTGCAGCCGCTACAACACCAATACCGGGCGCCTGACGACGGCGATGTTCGAGCAGGTGTTTGCCGCGATCATCCGGCATCTCGCCAGGGAACGAACCGCGACGGGCCTTGCCTGAGTTCCCGCATGTCAGCGACGAATTCCGAATCCGCAACGCCGCAAGCATTCGACGCGCGCGAGCTGATCGCATCCCTGCCGAACCGCTCGGGCGTCTACCGCATGCTCAATGCCGCGGGCGAGACGCTCTACGTGGGCAAGGCGCGCGATCTCAAGAAGCGTGTCGCGAGCTATTTCCAGAAGAGCGAACACGCACCGCGCACGGCGCTCATGGTGGCTCAGGTCGCGCGGGTCGATACAACGGTGACCCGCTCGGAAGGCGAAGCGCTGCTGCTCGAGAACAATCTGATCAAGGCTCACCAGCCGCGCTACAACGTTGTTTTCCGCGACGACAAGAGCTATCCGTATCTTTGTCTCACCGGCGAGCGCTTTCCGCAGTTGCGCTTCCATCGCGGCAAGCTCGATAAGCCGCATACATATTTCGGGCCGTTTCCGAGCGCGGGCGCGGTGCGCGAGGGCATCGCCCTGCTGCAGAAGGTGTTCCAACTGCGCACCTGCGAGCCAAGCGTGTTCGCCAACCGCTCGCGCCCCTGCATGCTCTATCAGATCCAGCGTTGCACGGGCCCCTGCGTCGGCCTGGTCACGGAAGGCGACTACCAGGAGGACGTGAAGAACGCCACCTTGTTCCTGCAGGGCAAGACGACCGAAGTACTCGAGCACCTGCAACGGCAGATGGACGAGGCGGCAGCGGCGTTTGCATTCGAGCGCGCGGCGAAGATCCGCGACAAGATCACCCGGCTGCAGAAGCTGCAGTCGCGCCAGTTCGTCGAGAGCGCGACCGCGGGCGACATCGACGTCGTCGCCGCAGCGGCGGAGCAGGGCCTGACCGCGGTCAACCTGGTGATGATCCGCGGCGGTCGCCACGTCGGCGACCGGACATTCTTTCCGCAGCATGCGGAAAGCGCGTCACCGGTCGAGATCGTTTGCGCATTCCTGATGCAGCATTATCTCGAAAGGGCCGCACCGCCGACGATCATCGCCGAGGGCATCGACGACGAGGTCCTTGCCGACGTGCTGTCGGCGCAGTCGGGACGGAAGGTGCAGCTCGTCGCCCACCCTGGCGGCGAGCGACGCGTATGGGTCACGATGGCGATCCAGAACGCAGAGCTCGCGATCCGGCAGAAGCTCGCGCAGAAGGCCACGCAGGACGAGCGGCTCGTCGCGCTGCAGGAAGCGTTGGGCCTGTCATCGTCGGTGCAGCGGATCGAGTGCTTCGACGTGAGTCACACCATGGGCGAAGCGGCCGTGGCAAGCTGCGTGATCTTCGATCGCCTGGCTATGCGCAGCGGAGAATACCGGCGCTTCAACGTCAAGCCGCCGACGGGTGGCGACGACTATGCGGCGCTGCGCGAAGCGCTGACCCGCCGCGTCGCGCGCATTGTGGCCGGCGAGTATCCAGCGCCCGATCTGCTGGTGATCGACGGCGGCAAGGGTCAGGTCGGCGTCGCTGCCGACGTGCTGGCCGAGCAGGGAATGCACGGCGCGCTGCTCATCGGCATCGCCAAGGGCCCGGAGCGCAAGCCTGGCCTCGAGGAGATCATCTTTCCCGACCGCGACCAAGCGCTCACGCTGCCTGCAGACCATCCGGGGCTGCACCTGCTGCAGCAGATTCGCGACGAGGCGCACCGCTTCGCCATCCAGGGCCATCGTGCCCGGCGCGGCAAGGCGCGCACGACTTCGTCGCTGCAGGAGATCGGCGGCATCGGGTCCAAGCGCCGCCATGCGCTGCTCGCACATTTCGGCGGCTTGAAGGGCGTGCAGGCGGCAAGCGTCGACGATCTTGCGCGCGTGCCCGGCATCAGTCGTGCGCTCGCGGAGCGAATCTTCGCGTCGCTGCATTGATCGGCGGCTCCGCCGCGAAGCGACAGCACCGGTTATCGGCGGGCGTTGTCCCTCGACCGGCCTGTTCTGAGCGCAGTCGAAGGGCTCGGGACGAACGGCCGTGTAAAATAGCCGACCGCGCTAGGCTGGAAGGCTTCTCTCGGGACTTAGAACATGCACTTCAATCTGCCGATTGCGCTCACCTGGCTCAGGATCGTCCTGGTCCCGGTGTTCGTCGGCGTCTATTACGTGCCCGACACCTGGCTGTCGATGGCGGCGAAGAACTGGCTCGCGATGAGCATCTTCGCGGTGGCGGCGATCACCGACTGGGCCGACGGCTATCTGGCGCGCCGGTGGGGCCAGACCTCGGCGTTCGGTGCTTTCCTCGATCCGGTGGCCGACAAGCTGATCGTCGTCGCGGCGCTGATCGTGCTCGTATGGCTCGGCCGCGCCGATGCCTGGCTTGCCATTATCATCATCGGCCGCGAGATCGCGATCTCGGCGTTGCGCGAATGGATGGCGCAACTCGGAAAATCGAAGAGCGTCGCGGTCGCGTTCATCGGCAAGGTCAAGACCGGTGCGCAGATCACTGCCGTCATCGCGCTCCTGCTGTATCAGCCCGTCATTCCGGGCATCAACACGGTCTGGCTCGGCACGACCGCGCTGTGGGTCGCCGCGATCCTCACCTTGTGGTCGATGTTCCACTACCTGCGTCTCGCGGCGCCGCACATTCCTCCCGGCGATTCCTGACCGCTCGCGCGGCGCACGCGCCCGTGACGGCTCAGATGCGAAACGTAGCCTGCACTTCCGGCGGGAAGAGCGTCTCGAGGGTCAGCGCGCGGCAGCAGACGCCTTGTTCGAACGCGTAGCGCAGGAACGTCTCCAGCGTGGCCCGGTTCGGCGCGATGCCGTACGGCCAGGGATCGTCTCCGAAGAGCTCGCGCGCAAGGCGCAGCTCGTCCGGTGCCCACGGCAGCGGGAAGAACGACACGGCCATGTCCGCCGCGCGCTCGAGACTGCGCGCCTTCGCCTCGTCGAACGCCTTGAGCAGATTCATCGCCAGGCAGCGATCGCGCTCGTAGACCTCGCGCCGCATCGCGACCACGTGCATGATGGGAAAGAGGCCGGTCTTGCGCGCATACGCGAGCTCGACCGCGCGATGATCGGCGAAAAGCCGCCGCACGCGCGGGTCGCCCGCGAGAATCGGCGCCGGCGGCCGCGCCGAGAGGACAGCATCGAGATCACCCGCGAGCAGCATCTCGGAGAGCGAGCGGTCGGCGACGACAGTCAGGCGCACACCTGAAGGCAGACTGAGCTTGACCTTCTCGATGCGGCCCGGCTCGTTCACGCCGGCCTGGTGCCAGTGGATCGAAGCGAGATCGACGCCGTAGTCGTGAGCGAGCAGTCCCCGCGTGTAGATCGCCGCGGTCTGCGCCCATTCCGGTACGCCAACGCGCTTGCCTGCCAGTTCTTCGGGGCGCGCGATGTCGCCGCCCGTGCGAACATAGATCGACGAGTGGCGAAATACGCGCGAGGGAAACACCGGCAGCGGTACGAAGCGGCGGTCGTCCTGCGCCGCCAGCGCGACAATCTTGGCCAACGACACTTCGGACACGTCGAACTCGCCGTGCATCAGGAAACGGTAGAACATCTCCTCCACCGGCAGGCGCAGAACTGTGAGCTCGACCCCGGCAACCGGCACGGTGCCGTCGACTAGATCGCGCACATGGTCGTACGCGCCGATCGCCAGGGAAAGCTGGATTTTTGCCAAGAGCGCCCGGATCAATGAAGCGGCATCAATCCACCTTGATGCCGATCGCTTTCACGATCTTGCCGTATTTGTCGTAGTCGCGACGGATGAGCGCGGCGAATTCCTCCGGCGTGGACGCGAAGGGTTCCAGCCCGCCGGCTGCGTTCAACCGCTCCTTGACTTCCGGCGCGGCAAGCGCCTTGGCCACGGCTGCACGCAATCGTGAAAGCACCGGCTCGGGTGTGCCGGCCGGCGCGAAGAGCGCGAGCCAGATCGTCACCTCGTAGCCCGGGTAGAACTCGCCGATCGTCGGCAGATCGGGAAACTCGGACGATCGGCGCGCTCCGGTCACGGCGAGCGCGCGCAGCTTGCCCGCCTTGATCTGCGGCGCCGTCGAAGTCCCCGAGAACATTGCCACGGTATCGCCGGCGACGGTCGCCATCGTCGCCGGCGTGCCACCTTTGAAGGGCACGTGCAGGAGATCGATCCCGGCGCGTTGCTTGAGAATTTCCATTGACAGGTGATGCTGGCTGCCATTGCCGCCCGACGCATAGGGCAGCGGCGGCGCCGCGCGGCGCGCGTACTCGATGAACTCCTGGAAATTCCGGACCGGAAGCGAAGGGTTCACCGCGAGCACGAACTGGTTCGCCGCGATCGTGGCCACCGGTACGAGATCCTTGAGCGCGTCGAACGGCATCTTGGCGTACAAATGCGGATTGATCGCGATCAAGCTGTCCTGGCCGAGCAGGAGCGTGTATCCGTCCGGGGCCGACTTGACGACCATGTCCCCGGCAATATTGCCGTTGGAGCCGGCGTGGTTGTCGACGACGACCGGTTGTCCGAGGAGCTCGGAGAGCTTCTGTCCGACGACGCGTGCCGCGATGTCGGGCGCACCGCCCGCGGGGATGGGCACGATGAGCTTGATCGGGCGCGACGGATATTGCGCCAACGCCGCGGTGGCGGTGAGTGCGAGGAGACAGGCCGCAAGCGCGAACGCGAGTTTCGCTATCATCGACTATCTTCTTAGCTTGCTGAGTATTGCCCCTCACCCCAACCCTTTCCCCGCTTGCGGGGAGAGGGAGCCCGGCGCGCAAGCGCCGGGCGGTGAGGGGGCGTGAAGTGATCTTTTCGCATATCATGGGAAATTGCAACGATCGCCTTCTAATTGATCATGCCGTCCGCTGCCGATCCGGGCCTCGTCGACAAGCTCGTCGTCGCCAACCGCATCCTGTATCGCCAGGGGGTCGTCGACGGCTTCGGGCATGTGAGCGTGCGTCACGACGCCTCGCCCGGTCATTTCCTGCTCGCGCGCAACATGGCGCCAGGGCTGGTCCGGGCCGAGGACATCGTCACCTTCGACCTGGACGGCGCGGCGCTCGATGCGGCCGGACGACGCGTGTATCTGGAGCGCTTCATCCATGGCGAGATCTATCGAGCGCGCCCAGACGTGCAGGCGGTCGTGCACAGCCACTCGCCCAGCGTGATTCCCTTCGGCGTGACCGGCCAGGCGTTGCGGCCCGTGTTCCACCTGAGCGGGTTTCTGGGGGAAGGCACGGCGCTGTTCGAGATACGCAATGTCGCGGACGACACTGACATGCTTGTCAGCAACGGCCCGCTCGGCGTGGCGCTGGCGGCGGCGCTCGGGTCGCGCTCGGCGGTGCTGATGCGCGGACACGGATCGACAGTCGTCGGTGCCTCGCTCGAGCAGGCCGTCTACCGCGCGTTCTACTCCGAGGTCAATGCCCGAATGCAGATCCAGGCGATAGCGCTCGGCGAGGTGACTTATCTCAACGCGCAGGAAGCGGCCAAGGCCGCGGCGATCAACGATACACAGCTGCCGCGTACGTGGGAATTGTGGCGGCAGGAGATCGGGGAGATCGAGTAGCCGTTGAGGCCGGCGCGGTCGCCGCGCACGGACCGCCGTAGCCTGGGATGAGCGTAGCGAATCCCGGGGAACACGATGCGGAATATTCTCGTCCCGGGCATCGCGCTTCGCGCTCAGCCCGGGCTACGCGATAACGCTACTTTGTGGCTCGTGCGTAGTATTTGAACAGCTCATCCTGTTGCTGCTTCGTCAAAGGCGCCGGCAGAAACTTCAAGCTCACGGCATCGGCCATTGCCGCGTCGAGACCGGAGAGCCGGTCGAGGCGGAGATTCTCCTTCGGGAAGAACTGGTCGCGAACCTCCTTGGCGAGATTCTCCGGAATGTTGACCCATTCCGCATAGGCTTTCAGCGCCGCGGGATCCGAATACATCCAGTCGAGCGTTTCGCGATACGCCTGCAGATAGCGGTCGATCGCGTCGCGGCGTTGCTCGGCGGTGGCGGTGTTGGCGATCATGAGCCGGACGGTCTGGTTGCGAAAGGCGGGTACGTCGCTTTCGCGCACGATGATCCGGATGCGGCCCTGCTGCAACGCCTCGACGCCGAACGGCGGGGACGACCAGCCGATGTCAACCTGGCCAGACATCGTCTGCGTGAACGTCGACGCCGGGCTTCCGGTCGCGACCGGCTTCGCCTGCACGCCGAACTCGCGGATGAAGGCGAGGACCGCGAGGTTCGTCGACGACCCTGTGGTCGAGTAGGCGATGGTCTTGCCCCCGGCGTCCTTGATGGTCTTGATCGGCGACGCGGCGGGGACGTACCAGAAGAGATCGTCGGCGCCGGTCATCGAGTTGGCGATGGCGCGAACCGGCGCACCCTTGGCAAAGGCGCCGAGCACCCCGGCGGTGCCCACGCCGATGCCGAGGTCCACACTGCCCGAGATGACCGCTTGCAGCGTCTCGCCGGCGCCCTGGGTGTACAGCAGCTCGAGGGCGAGACCGTGCTTCTTGAAGAACCCGGCCTTCTGGCCGAGCTCGGGTGCTGCGTTCTCCCAGTTGCCCCGCTGCCCGATCGCGAGCTTGAGCGTGTCCTCGGCCATGGCCGTCGTGCCGATCGTCACGACCGCTAATGCGACGAGCCAACATAGCTTTGCTGCGAGCTTCATGGGATCCTCGGCTGGGAGCGTCGATGAGAGATTGTCATGACGTTATCACCAATTCGATCCGGCAGATGGCGATATAATCGCAGTTCCCCAGGCGTTCAACCAGGGGTCTCAACCCAGGATCCGAAGGACCACCGCACCCGTGGCGGGACTGCGGCAACTTTCGGATTCCCCAATGCAAATGGAGGTCGAACATGCCAGTACGTATAGGTGACGAAGCACCGGACTTCACGGCCGAGACGACCGAAGGACCGATCCGCTTCCACGACTGGATCGGAGACAAGTGGGCGATCCTGTTCTCGCATCCGAAGGACTTCACGCCGGTCTGCACCACCGAGCTCGGCTACATGGCCAAGCTCAAGCCGGAATTCGACAAGCGCAACACCAAGATCATCGGGCTCAGCGTCGATCCTGTCAGCGATCACAAGTCGTGGGTCAAGGACATCGAGGAGACGCAGGGGGCCAAGGTCAATTATCCGATGATCGGCGACCCGGATCTCAACGTGGCAAAAGCCTACGACATGATCCATCCCAACGCGAGCGGCGGCAAACGCACCGCGGTGGACAACGCGACAGTCCGCACCGTGTTCATTGTCGGACCCGACAAGAAGGTGAAGGCGATGCTGATCTATCCGATGAGTGCCGGCCGCAACTTCGACGAAGTGTTGCGGCTGCTCGATTCGCTGCAGCTCAACGCCAAGCACACGGTCGCTACGCCGGTGAACTGGAAGCCGGGCGAGGATGTCATCATCCCCACTTCGGTATCCGACGAGGATGCGAAGAAGAAGTATCCGCAGGGCTTCAAGACGCACAAGCCGTATCTGCGGACGGTGTCGCAACCCAAGTGACGCTAGCTTCCACCGAACAGGGGCGCCGCGCGGCGCCCCTGTTCATTGGTGATTGCAGCATGGATCAACTTCGGAAGCCGTTTATGCGAATCTTCAACTTCAGCCCAGGCCCCGCAGTCCTGCCGGAACCCGTGCTGCAGCAGGCCGCCGCCGAAATGCTCGATTGGCACGGCAGCGGCATGTCGGTGATGGAGATGAGCCATCGCGGCAAGGAATTCATCGGCATTGCCGCCAAGACGGAGGCCGATCTGCGTGCCTTGCTCGCGATTCCCTCCAACTACAAGGTACTGTTCCTGCAGGGCGGCGCGATCGCGGAAAACGCGGTCGTCCCCATGAACCTGCTCGGCGGCAGATCCGTCGCTGATTATGTCAATACCGGCGAATGGTCGAAGAAGTCGATCAAGGAGGCGAAAAAGTATTGCACGGTGAATATCGCGGCGTCCGGCGAGGACAAGAGCTTCACCTACGTCCCGGCGCAGGAAACGTGGAAGGTCACGCGCGACGCGGCGTATGTGCACGTCTGCACCAACGAGACCATCGGCGGTGTCGAGTACCAGTGGACGCCTGAAACCGGCGACGTGCCGCTGGTCGCGGACATGTCCTCGCACATCCTGTCGCGGGTGATCGACGTCGCGAAGTACGGAGTGATCTACGCCGGTGCGCAGAAGAACATGGGCAGCGCCGGGCTGACGGTGGTGATCGTCCGCGACGACCTGCTCGACCGCGCGCTGCCGATCATCCCTTCGGTGTTTCACTGGAAGGAACAGGCGGCAGCCGAATCGATGCTCAACACACCGGCGACGTACGCCATCTACATCGCGGGTCTCGTGTTCGAGTGGCTACAGGCCCAGGGCGGGCTGTCGGCGATCGAGAAGCGGAACATCGCCAAGGCGCAGTTGCTCTACGACTATCTCGACCGGATCGCTTTCTATACGAGCCCCGTGCGCAAGGAAGACCGCTCGCGCATGAACGTTCCGTTCCGGCTGCGCGACGAGAAGCTCGACGAGACCTTCCTCAAGGGCGCCGTGGAGCGCGGCATGGTGCAGCTCAAGGGCCATCGCGCGGTCGGCGGCATGCGCGCGTCGATCTACAACGCCATGCCCGTCGAGGGCGTGCAGGCGCTGGTCGATTACATGCAGGACTTCGAGCAGCGGCA
>WNGA01007343.1_pt1 | contig 36111 bp, 27 predicted proteins | sample 5400061 | NCBI WGS metagenome assembly WNGA01 (sample SAMN13153366, study PRJNA577476) | soil metagenome | isolation source: 100 cm soil or saprolite under grassland replicate 2 | place: USA:California | collected 2016-06-15
TACCGCCGCATGTCAACATGCTCGAAGCCACGGTGTTGCATGTCGAGCAGCCTTTTCTCGGTCGTGGCTAAAGCGAGGTTTAAATGTATTGTCCAAGATGTGGTAACCAACCGGCTTCCGATCGCATGAGATTTTGTCCGAGCTGCGGATTCCGTCTGGACGGCGTGGCCGAGCTGCTCGCGCGCGACGGCGTTCCGGCGAACTCTCCGAACGTCTCACAAACGAACGCGCTTCGAAGCGGCGAGCCTTCCGAGCGCAAGAAAGGCATTCGCCGTGGGGCCAAGATGGTCTTCTTCAGCCTGGCGATGTTCCTGCCGGTCATCGGCTTCTGTTCTCTCATCCGCAACGGTGGGCCGCTGCTTTTGCCTGCGTCCATATTTCTCGCCGGAATTTTCTGGATGATTTATTACCGGCTCTTCGGCGATGAATACGCGCCCGCCCCGAAGAGCCGGCCCGAGCCCCCCTATTTCGGCCCGCCGCCACAAAACGCCAGCTTGCCTCCGCCGCAAAGCGTCCCGGTTTACAGGTCGCCCGTGGAAACGCCGAAGGAGCACAGCGTCGTCGAGCACACGACCAGGTCACTGGAGCGGCAGTAATCGCCGACACAGTGGGCAGTGGATAGTGGAAATTGGGCAGTGGGCAGTTGTCGCTCGTCGTTCGTTGTTGAACAATGATAGACGGCCACTATCCACTATCCACTATCCACTATCCACTATCCACTACCCACTACCCACTAAAAATTTTATGGCGCGATGTAATTTGTCACGATCAATTCTCTATAGCTCGGATAGAGGCCTTCGTCGAAATCCTTCAAGAACACTTTCATCCTCTGCAGCAGCGTGACCGACATGTGATCCTGCTTCCGCGCGGGGTGGGTGTAGCGCATGTGGAACACGGCCCTGATGAACACGCTCTTGTCGTCTATGGGCAGCTTCTTGACGTTTTTGGCGAAGCCGTCGAAGACCGCGCTGTCGAAGAGGTACTGCTCGACGTTCGACGTGTAGAAGGACGTCACCGTCAACCCGTTCTTTCGCAGGTAATCGCCGATGGCGGCCAGCGCCTTGGTCCCGCTGAAGTCTCCGACGACGGGTATGATCAGGTTCTTCTTTTGCATGGCGCGGACGAAGTTGTAATCATCCGCGCTGGCCAGGAAATTGCCGGTCTTCCCGTTCAGGTCGGTCTGAAGCGTCAGGTCCTTGAGCGACGGAAAGTAACCGCCGTAATAGCTCGCGTCGAGGCGGAAAGCTATGTCGAGGCCGTTCTCGCGGAAGCTCTTGTAGACGTATTCCAGGCTCTCGCGGTCGCGGTCCGAGAGCGGGAACTGGAAATCTTCTTGAATGGTCTTCTTGATCTCCGCAAGATTGGCCGCGTAAGCCTGATCGGTTGCGGCTATCTTTCCAAAGAACGCCATCAGGTCGGCGGCCGGCGCGTCAGGCGCGGGGCCGCCCTCTTTCGGAAGTGGTTTGCTAAATAACCGCGAGAGGAATTGCGCGCGGTTGGGAGAGAGGTGGAAGATCGCCTTGTACATTAAATGCTGGATCATCGCCTGACGGCGGACGTCTATGATGAACGCGACGCGCGGGCGGATCTTGGCGATGTAAGTGAAATTCTGTTCCGGCCCGACGCCTATGTAAGCCCCGCCCGTGACGCCGAGTTCCCGGAGTTTATCGAGGACGTGTAGATATGAGGTCTCGTTGGAAGTGAAGTTGTCCGACATGAAATAACCGCCCTCTTCGGAAAATTCGCGGACGATGCGCGCGAATTCCGCGGCCGGGACGCTTTCGAGCGAGTTCTGTTTCGAGGGTTGTTGAGATAAAGCCGGGGAAGAGATGGCGAAAATCAACGACAGGAGCAGTGTCAGGCGCGCGATTCGCAGCCGCGCGCTCCGGGCGGGGAAGAGGGAGAAAGGTAAATGTCCTTCCCGCAATACGCGAGAAACGTAAAAATACAATTTCATATCACCTCTCCAATTCGATACGACATTGACCATGTTGTGAGCGTGAGGCCATCATAACATTTGTAGCCGCATATCGGACGGGGGTTGAAAAAAACATTCTCCCGGAATCACGCATTTACCACAAAACTGTTGTCTTTCTTGCCATTACTGCTTCAACACCTTCCATAATCCGCCGAATCATCGTGGAGAATGTCCCCGGACGTCGGCCGCCTCCGAATAATTGAACGTGTTCAGATTTTTCTGTTGACTCGGCCTCCGCCTTCGTTTATATTTTTGAACGTGTTCAGAAATAAGTGAACACGTTCGAAAAACGGAATCAGTCGCCACAGGGGGGCGGTATGAACCAAATCGTTTTGACTTATCTGCTTTATCTTGCGGTCAGCGTCACGCTCACCGTCTGGGTCGCCCGGAAGCTACATCGGAACGGCCGCGTCTTCCTGGTTGACGTCTTTCACGGCAATGAATCGCTGGCTGATTCGGTCAGCCACCTGCTGGCCGTCGGGTTCTATCTCATCAACCTGGGTTACGTCAGCCTGGCGCTGAAGCTCGGTTATGACGTGGCGGACCTGCAAGGAGCGATCGAGGCGCTGTCCCGGAAAGTCGGAACGGTGTTGGTCGCGCTGGGCGGGATGCACTTCTTCAACCTGTATGTCCTCAGCCGCATTCGCCGCCGCAGCGCTCTAGCCAGTACGCCGCCGCCGCTTCTCAACGGTCGCGCGATAATCCGTGAGCCTGACGGCGCGGGGCGGGAGCCTTTACACACCGCCACGGGCGAGTTTGATCTGGGACGGTTTTCGGATCAGTTTACGACGTACGAAGGGAAGAGGCGATGAAAGTCATAATACCGGGCGGCTCGGGGCAGGTCGGAACGATTCTCGCCCGCGCCTTTCATCAAGCAGGGCATGAAGTCGTCATTCTTAGCAGAAAGCCGGCAAAAGCGGCGTGGCGCGTGATGGAATGGGACGGCCGAACGCCGGGAGACTGGACGACTGTGATCGAAGGGGCGGATGTTGTCATCAACCTGGCGGGACACAACGTAAACTGTTGTTACAACGCTCAGAACCGCAGGTTGATCAAAGAGTCCCGTGTAGAATCGGCGAGGGTTCTGGGGGACGCGATCGCTCGGGCGTCCCGCCCGCCCCGAGTATGGCTTCAGGCGAGCACGGCGACCATCTACGCTCACCGCTACGACGCGCCCAATGACGAAGCGACCGGGGTCTTGGGCGGTTCGGAGCCGGACGCGCCGGACACCTGGCGTTTCAGCATTGATGTGGCGACCGCATGGGAAAGCGAGCTCAACGAGTCCGCCACGCCGTATACGCGAAAAGTTCTTATGCGCTCGGCGATTACACTGAGTCCGGACCGTGGCGGCGTGTTCGATACGCTTCATACATTGGTGAAATGCGGCCTTGGAGGAAGCGCCGGAGATGGCCTGCAGTATGTCTCCTGGATACACGATCGAGACTTCGTCCGAGCCGTTTATTGGCTTATAGAACGCGACGAGCTTGAAGGGCCTATCAACGTCGCCGCTCCAAATCCGATACCAAATTCTGAGTTCATGAGCGCGCTGCGGTCGGCGGTGGGCGTTTCATTCGGTTTGCCTGCGACGCCGTTGATGCTGGAGGTCGGGGCGTTTTTCCTGCAAACGGAAACAGAACTCATCTTGAAGAGTCGACGAGTAATCCCCGGCAAATTGCTAAAGTCGAAATTTATTTTCCAGTTTCCTACTTGGTCGGAAGCGGCGCAGGACCTTTGCAATAGACGACGGGAGGCGGGCTGACGGGCCCTGATTTAAACGGCCAGGCAAAAAATTTGAGGCGCTTTCATTTTTCATTGTTCATCGTTCAATTTTCATTTGTCATTGCCGGAGCCGCGCCGTTCCACAATGAAAAATGAACATTGAACGATGAACAATGAAAAATGAACTGTTGATTCGGATATCAGCCGCCCCGGGCAGAAAGGTATTGAACCTTGCGAAAAAAAACTTTGTACAAGAGAGCGCTGACCGTGGAGTCGGGAGAAGCGGGCAGCAAGGGCGAGCAGACCAGGTCGTTGATTCTGGAGACCGCGCTGGAGATGTTCGGCGAGCGCGGCTATGAGGAGACGACGATGCGCGCGATCGCCGAGAAGGCCGGAGTCGCGCCTGGCGCCACCTACTATCACTTTCGCTCCAAGGAGCATCTGATCCAGGCCTACTATGAGCGGATGCACGAGATTCACTCGGAAAGCTGCGCCGAGTTGTTGAAGAAGGAGCGCACGCTAAAAGGCCGACTGCTCGGCGTGATGGGGCAAATTCTAGAAGACATGGCCCCGTATCATCAGTTCGCCGGGGTTCTTTTCAAGACGGCCGCCGACTCGCAAAGCCCGCTCAACCCATTCAGTTCCGACTCGGAACCTGCTCGACGCGCCAGCATTGAATTATTCGCCGAGGTGGTAAAGGGAGCCAAAGCAAAGATTCCGCCCGACTTGGCGGCGGAACTGCCGGCGCTTCTCTGGCTTTATCACATGGGAATAGTTCTGTTCTGGATTCACGACGATTCGAGCGGGCAGAACAGGACGCGCCGGTTGATAGAACACACGGTTGAGATCGTCGTGAGACTGATTCAACTGGCGAGCCTGCCGCCGATGAGGCCGTTGCGGAAAACGGTTTTGAAGATGCTGGCCGATCTGCGCGCCGCCACGTAGTAACGAGCCGGTCGCGGCGTCCTGAAAGAATGAAAAGAGCGCTGCGCAATGTCCGACAAGCTTCAAGCTTGTCGAGGCTTCAGGCTGTGGGCGACTCAGGAAGACACCGACAAGCTGGAAGCTTGTCGGACATTTTCCGAGGAGCCTTCATGTCGGGTTGCGACGCCATGAAAGAATTAAGATCGTGGCGCGAGGGTAGGGCAAACTACCTGGGAGCGCAGGCATCCTTGCCTGCTTGCTTCGGTCAGTCGGTCATTGCCGGAAACTCCGCAGGCAAGGATGCCTGCGCTCCCAGGTAGTTTGCCCTACCATTTTCCGAGGAAGTCATCATGACTCTGAAGTCCCGTAAAGTTTTTTCAGCCGTTCACATGTCCATCATCATCCTGTCTCTCGTCTCATCTCCGTTGGCGCAAACGCCGCGCGAGCGCCTCGGAATGCGAGCGCCTCGGAATCCGGCAAACGGCCGCGCAGGAGCCACAGCAAACGGAAGAAGAGAAGAAAGCCGCGAAGGAGCTTGAGAGGAAGGCGCTGGCCCTGATTGACGATGTGGTCGCCGAGGCGATGTCTCTGAGTCTGGCGTATAATCGAGTTCACATTCTGACCGTCGCGTCGGACTTGTTGTGGACGCGCGATGAAGAGCGGGCGCGGGCGCTCGTCCGCGAGGCGATGAATCAGGCCGCCGCCTATATGCGCGAGGCGAAGGAGAAGTCGATGCAGGAGGACGGGCAGCGCTTCTATTCGCAGCACGCGAGCCGCATGGTCTTGGATGTGCTGGTGAGACGGGACGCCAAACTGGTGTTGGAGTTTCTGCAATTGACGCGCTCGCTGCAGCCAGGGGAATACGAAGAGAGGAGGCTGGAATTGGAACTGGCCTCTCAGCTCGTCGAAAGCGATCCGCAGACGGCCTTGCGGATCGCCGAGGAGCATTTCGACAGCATATTGGATGGTGGGGTCATCGACTTCTGGAGCGCCCTGCTAAGAAAAGACCCGAGGGCCGCCTCGACGCTGACCAAGAGGATCATCGGCGACCTGAAATCGCGGGACATTCTGGCCGATTACGGCGCGTCCTACGCCCTTTCCAGTGTGTTGAACGTTCTGAGACCGCGCGCCAATGAGAGCGCCGACACGCGAAATAATCAGGGCGCGGCGGACGCGACGCGATCCGATTCGGCCGAAATACAACAGGCTTACCGCGACGCGCTGGAGATAGTCGTCGCCGCAGCGCTCAAAGTCACGGGGGCGCAATTGCAGGACTACTTTGAAAGGGAACGGGCGAAAAATCTGCTGACCAAAATTCAGACGTCCTTGCCGGACATCGAGAAGCATCTGCCTGCGCGCGCGCCGGTAGCGCGCGCAAAGCTCGCGCAATTCGACAAAGCCCTTTATTTCCCGACAGCCCCGAAGGAGCCTTCCCGGGAGAGGTTCGAAGACATGGTGATGAATAAATCTCCCGACGAACTGATCGCGATGGGCGCCGCCGAATCGCAGGGCGAGCCAAAGTACTGGCTTTACCTGGCGGCGGTGAACAAACTCATTGAGCAGGGGGACAGGGCGCGCGCGCGCCAGGTCGCGAAAAACTTCCTGCCGGACCACAAGGCATGGAATCCGCTCTTCGCGGAGATCAAGCTGGAGGAGAGGGCGCAGGCGCTGAAGGAGGGCAGGCTGGAAGAGGCGCGCAAGAGTATCTTGCAATTAAGGTCGAGCGAGGAGCGCGCCCTGGCTTGGATCGAACTCGCCACGAAGGCCGGGGCTGAAATGGGTCAGGAATCGCGGCGGGAGTCGCTCAAAGAGGCCGGCGCCTTGCTCGGCGATCAGATCGAGACGCGCTCGCAGGTCGATGCGCAGCTCAGCCTCGCCGCCGCCTCTCTCGACCTCGACCCCGGCCGGGGCTTCGAGATTCTGGGATCGGCGATTGACCGCCTGAACACCGTGGTGAGCGCCCTGAGGACGATCACCAAATTCAATCAGAGGGAACTGAAGCCTTCCGGCTTCGTCATCAAAGAAGAAGGCGACGAACTGGATATGAACCTATTCCACCAGATAGCTCCTAGCCTGAATCAGCATTTACTCGCCTTCGCGCAAAAAGATTTCGACAGCACGGTGGCGTCGCTCAAACGCTCGCAGGTCAGCGAGTTCAGGCTGGCGATTTGTCTGACGCTCCTGAATGGAATTCTCGGCGCCGAACGGGGCGTTTATTGAAAAATACCGCCGACTTTGGCCTTTTTGTAACGGCGGCGCATAGCGCCGCCGTTACAAAAAGGCCAAAGTCGAGATAACGCAATAGCGCTAATGGCTGTTTAGAAGGTCATGGGCGGGGTCGAAGTCGCCGTCATCTGTAAATCGCCAATCTACGGACGATCGCAGGACGGTCAGGTCGTCGCGCTCGGCGATCTCCTGGGCGTAGGCCGAAGACGCGACGAAAAGGTCGAGCGCCAGCGTGTTGCGCACTCGCACGACGCGCGCTTCGGCCGGGTCCGCGCCCGCGAGCCGCAGCGCCGCGCCCAGACAATCGGCGTCATTAGCGAAATACATCGGGATGCGAACCGCCCCCGCGACCATGGCCGCCAGCGCGTTGGTGTATGTGCTCAACTTATCCATCTCGTTCACCAGTCGCGCCGAAACGACGTCGGCCATCCCCACGCCGATCGCATTGCCATGCGTTTCAGGCGTCAGGGATCGCACGTAGATCGCCCGCGCTTCCTGGCGCCGGTTGATGCCCTCGCGGCGCCCGATGACGTTCGGATCCATTCCTGAGCCGCTGATGTTTTTCCCCATCTCGTCAATAATGAGCACGTCGATACATTCGAACGGCAGCGCCGGCATCCACGCGCGCGCGAGCTTGAACAGCTCAGGCTCGCGCGACGCGATCTGCGGCCCGGCCATGGCCTCGATGCGGGCGAGTTTGTGATAGCCGTCTTCGACCAGCGCCAATCCGAAGATCGACGGAAGGTTGTTCAAGACGAAGCTCGACACTTCGATCAACGTCCGTTCGTATCCGAACTTCGGGTTCGGCCCTGACGCGTAGCGGTGGCATTCGAACGCGCCCGCGGCCTTGCCCAGCCCGATGACGAGCATCTTGCGCAGCCCGCTGCCTATCCGCTCGCTCGCGAAATCTGTGTGGGGCTTGACGCGGTTGATGAACAGCATGGCGTCGGCTTCGAGCGCGGGGCGCGACGCGAAGACGCGGATGTCGTTTTCGGTCCGCCCGATCTCGACGACGTCCATCGAGGCGTTGATCGGCGCGCCGACGGATTCTTCGGTGACGCCGAAGGAGGCCAGAATCTCTTTCTGTCCTTCCGCGGTCGCCCCGCCGTGGCTCCCCATCGCCGGGAAGATGAACGGGCGCGCGCCGTAGCGTTTGAGCTTTGCGATCGCGGCTTTGACTACTGTAGCGAGTTGGTCGATGCCGCGGCTGCCCACGCCGACCGCGACTGACCGCCCGGTCAGGGCTACTCCGGAGAATACGGCGTCCAGTTGCGCCGCCGTTTCGGCTCCTGTATCTTGCAGGCGATGGTCTTCAAGCCTGGCCCTCACAAGCGCCTGTTGGGGCAATAACGAGAGTGACGATCTGAAGTTAGTGTCGGTCATATTGCGCTCCGAGATGGTGGTTGGATAGCGTCTGAAGTATAGTTCGTGACGCGAACTTGAGCCAGATTTTTCCCACAAATCTGTCAGAGATTTCACAACAACGGAGATGAGGATGAAGTTACAACAAACTATTTCAACTATGACACTATGCGCGGCCGTCGCGCTTTTGTGCGGTTTCGGCGGAAAGGGGAAAGCGACCTTGAAGAAAGAAGATTTCGGAAAGACAAAGGAAGGGCAGATCGTGGAGCTTTACACGATGACCAACGCGAACGGCGTCGAGGCCAGGATCACCACCTACGGCGGCATAGTCGTTTCGCTCAAGACTCCCGACCGCGCCGGCAAGATGGACGACATCGTGCTCGGCTTCGACACTCTGGATGAATACCTGAAAGGCCACCCGTTCTTCGGGACGCTCACGGGCCGCTACGCCAACCGCATCGCCAAAGGGCGATTCTCCCTGGGCGGGGTCGAGTACAAGCTGGCCGTCAACAACGGCGAGAATCATCTGCACGGCGGGATCAAAGGTTTCGACAAGGCCGTCTGGAAAGCCCGCCAGGTCCCCACGAAAGACGGCGTCGCGCTCGAATTGACGCACCTGAGCAAGGACGGCGACGAAGGCTATCCCGGCGATCTCTCGGTCAAAGTGGTTTACACGCTGACCGACAAGAACGAATTGAGGATCGAATATTCGGCGACCGCCGACAAAGACACGGTGGTCAACCTGACCAATCATTCCTACTTCAACCTGGCCGGTCAGGGCAGCGGCGACATCCTGAACCATCAGTTGACGGTCAACGCCAACAGCTTCACCCCGGTCGACGCGACTTTGATCCCGACCGGCGAATTGCGGAGCGTCAAAGGCACGCCATTCGACTTCACGCAGCCCACGGCGATCGGCGCGCGCGTCAATCAGGACGACGAGCAATTGAAGTTCGGCGGCGGCTACGACCACAACTTCGTCGTCAACGGCCAGACCGGGGTATTGCGTCAGGCGGCTAAGGTATATGAGCCGAAGACGGGCCGGGTGATGGAAGTCTGGACGACCGAGCCGGGCGTCCAGCTATACATCGGCAACTTTCTCGAAGAGATGAAGGGCAAAGCCGGCAAGACTTACAACAAGCGCCACGGCTTCTGCCTGGAGACACAGCATTTTCCAGATTCGCCGAATAAACCGGACTTCCCGACGACGATCCTGAAAAAGGGCGGGCAGTATCAAACGACGACGGTGTTCAAGTTTTCGGCGCGGTGAATAGGCTCCGGTACGGTACAGGGAGCGTTCCTGGGAGCGCAGGCATCCCTGCCTGCGAGTTTCCGGCAAGGGCCGACTGACAGAAGCAGGCAGGCAAGGATGCCTGCGCTCCCAGGAACGCTCCCTGTACCGTACCAATCCATCTCAAGCTCAACCCAGTGTAGGAGGATAAGTTCATGAAAGCATCTCCCGGACGGAGTGTGATTTTCATCCTGATTTCATTGTTGATTCTTGCGAACGCTTCATGCAACAAGACGGGCGAGGCAAAGAAGACGCGGATCGCGTTCGTCACCAATAACACGTCGAATTTCTGGACGTATGCGCGCAGAGGCACCGAGAAGGCCAAGGCGGAATTGCCCAACGTCGAGATCGAATTCAAGATCAATTCCGAAACCACCGCCGCCGGGCAGCAACGCATAGTTGACGACCTGCTGGCGAAAGGCGTTGACGGAATAGCCATCAGCCCGGTGGACCCCCAAAATCAAACGCAATTGATCAACCGCGCGGCCAAACAGGCGCTGGTTTTCACGCAGGACAGCGACGCGCCGCAAAGCGAACGCGCCTGCTACATCGGCACCGATAACACCGCCGCGGGCCGTCAGGCGGGCGAACTGGTCAAAGAGGCGCTGCCGGAAGGAGGCCGGATTATGGTCTTTGTCGGAATGAAGGACGCGCAGAACGCGAAGGAGCGTTTTAGCGGATTGAAGCAGGCGCTCGAAGGCTCGAAAGTCGAGATTATAGACCTTCGCACTGACGACGCCGACACGGTGCGCGCCAAAAGGAACGCCGCTGACACACTGGTCAAATATCCGGACATCTCCGGAATGGTCGGACTCTGGGCCTACAACGGCCCAGCCATTTTGGGCGCGGTCAAAGAAGCCGGCAAAATCGGCAAAGTGAAGATCGTCACTTTCGACGAAGAAGATGAGACTCTGGCCGGAATCAAAGAGGGCGCGATCCATGCGACCGTCGTGCAACAGCCTTTCCAGTTCGGCTATCAATCAATGATCAAGCTGGCGAAAGCTATCGGCGGCGATAAATCGGGCATTCCTCCGAGCAAACAGGATATTGTTCCGACGCTGGCGATCAAAAAGGACGGCGTCGACGATTTCATCGTCAGGCTCAACAAGCTGCGCGGCGTGGCTAAATAAAAACAGCCGACATTGGCGCATTCAGTTCAACTATGACCGTCGGAGGACAGCGTATAGAGTACCGACTTTAGTCGGCCACGTTCGGATTCCAAGCCCTGCCGACTAAAGTCGGTACTCTATACGCTGTCCTCCGACGGTTGTGATTTCATTCGATGCGCCAATGTCAGTTGTTACGATTTAGAGAGAAGCTTACGGCGGCGCAGATGGCTTACCATCCAGGGTATCAAGTGAATTCCAATAAGATCTGAATGAGTCGCACAACTACACCGTTGCTCGAAATGCGCGGGATCAGCAAACGATTCCCGGGCGTGGTCGCGCTTAACAACGTTTCGCTCGAAGCGCGCCCCGGCGAGATAGTCGCGCTGGTCGGCGAGAACGGCGCCGGCAAATCCACGTTGATGAAAATCCTCGGCGGCATCCATCAGCCGGACGCGGGCGAGATTCGCATCAACGGCGAAGCGGTCACGATCCATTCGGTGAACGATTCGATGCGGCTGGGCGTCGGGTTTATTCATCAAGAACTGAACGTGCTGCCCAACCTCGATGTCGCGGCCAACGTCTTCCTCGGGCGCGAGCCGCGATTCGGCGGATTCCTGAATCTGATTGACCGTCGGCGGATCGAAGCCGAGACCGAAAAGCTGCTCAAACGGCTCGGCGTTGACGTCTCACCGCGAGCGCAGGCGGGCGACCTCTCAATCGCCCATCGCCAGATGATCGAGATCGCCAAGGCCCTTTCGCTCGACACGCGGCTGCTGATTATGGACGAGCCTACGTCGAGCCTCACGCTGGCCGAGACTAACCGCCTGCTCGAGGTCGTGAAAGACCTCCGCTCGCATGGCGTCGGCGTCATCTACATTTCACACCGGCTGGGCGAAGTGACCGAGGTCGCCGACCGCGTCGTCGTGTTGCGGGACGGGGCCAACGCCGGAACGCTCGAACGCGAGGAGATGAATCACGACCGCATCGTGCAGTTGATGGTCGGGCGTGATCTGCAACACGTCCACACGCCGAAGACCGAGTCCGCTCAGCCTGATTACTTCGTCGTCGAAGACTTGCGCACGCGCCGCTATCCGGACAAGCCCGTCTCATTCAACGTGGGCCGGGGCGAAGTCCTCGGCGTCGCCGGCCTGGTCGGCGCCGGACGCACCGAGGTCGCGCAAGCCCTTTTCGGCGTCGAGCCGGCGCTCGGCGGCAGGGCCATGCTCGACGGCGAAGAGTTGAAAGTCTCCTCGCCGCAAGAGGCGATCAACAAAGGCCTCTGCCTGATTCCCGAAGATCGCCGCAACCTGGGATTGATAACAAGTTGGACGGTGCGCGAGAACATCACTCTGGCGACTTTGACGAGTTACGCCAGAGGCGGTCTGGTCGATTTCGCCGCCGAGAACAAGGCCGCTGTCGAGATGTCGTCGAAGTTGCGCATTAAAACTCCTTCGGTCGAGGCGCAGGTTTCGCAACTCAGCGGAGGCAATCAGCAAAAGGTCGTACTGGCGAAGTGGCTGTTGCGGAAATTGAAGGTGATCATCTTCGACGAGCCGACGCGCGGCATCGACATCGGCGCGAAGAGCGAGATTTACGAATTGATCAATCAACTGGCCGCCGCCGGCGCGGCGGTGATCGTCATCAGCAGCGACCTGGAAGAGATTCTACGCATCAGCGACCGCATAGCCGTGATGCACGAAGGGAATCTGACCGGCGTTCTGCGGCGCGCCGAAGCGAGCGAAGAGGCGATCATGCGGTTGGCCGTGGGGCATCAGTACCGCGGACGGTAGCGAGCGCGGCCCCCTGAGGCGATCCATTGATTGAACCGCGCTCGCTACCGCTCGCGGCGCCGATTCACAAAGTATGAAAAAAGAGCTAGGCATCTTTATTCTTCTAGTCGTGTTGTGCGCCATAACCGCGATTATGAATCCGCGGTTTCTGGCGCCTGAAAATCTGCAGAACACGGCGCGATTGATCGGGGCGTTCGGGTTACTCGGCCTCGGCCTGGGCGCGGTGATCATCACCGGCGGCATCGACCTGTCGGTCGGGTCGGTCCTGGCGCTGCTCGGAGTGCTGCTGTCGATGGCGATCAGGCAATGGGGCGTGCCGGGGTTCGCGGCGGTGTTGTTGATCGTCGGCGCGGCGATGGGGCTGGGCTGGCTGCACGGGTTCCTGGTCGCGCGGGTTCGCATTCAGCCGTTCATCGTGACGTTGTGCGGGCTGCTGTTCTATCGCGGCCTGGCGCGATTCATCGCCGACGACGAGACGAAAGGCTTTGGGGACGCCGTCGGCTTGGAGAGGTTGCAGAGCCTGGCTACGGGTAATCTGCTGGGCGTGCCGATGCCATTCGTGCTGCTCATCGCCGTCGCCGCGCTGATGTGGGTTTTGATCCACCGCTCGGTTTACGGGCGTTATCTCTTCGCCGTCGGGAACAACGAAGACGCGGCGCGCTACTCGGGCATCAACTCGAAGCGGATGATCGCCAGTGCGTATATCGTTTGCGCGGCGCTGGCCGGGATCGCGGCGGTAATCTTCGCCTTCTACACCAACTCGGTTTCGCCGTCATCGCACGGCAATTTCTTCGAGCTTTACGGCATCGCGGCGGCGGTCCTCGGCGGGTGCAGTCTGCGGGGCGGCGAAGGGTCGATAGTCGGCATTCTGCTCGGCACCGCTCTGTTGCAGGTCTTGCAGAACCTGGTCAACCTGCTGGGCATTCCGAGTTCATTGAATTTCGCAGTGATGGGCGCGGTGATCTTGATCGGCGTGCTGGCTGATCAATTGCTGAAACGTAAAAAGGGGAAGGCTTAAATATCGATACGGCGCCGCGCGTAAAACATCGATACAGTACCGCGCGTAACGGTACCGGCCGTATCGGCGTCTCAATACAACACTAGAATTAGAAAGTGAAACGAAGGTAGATGAAGTTTTCGAAGAAGATAAGGAAGAACGTCGCCGCGGAGCCGGAATCGCGGAAGTGGTTGTGGCTGCAACTCGGGGTCGGCGTTGTTATGACTGTTGTTGTTGCGACCCTGTACATATTCGACGCCAGGGAGAATCAAGCGGTGTCGAAGTCACAATCGGAACACGCCGCTCGTCACGGCGCCATATCAAGCGGCGCGCAGGCGGTCGTGACCAACGGCGCGCCTGTAGGCGTCAACAATACTCCCGCGCCTGGCCCCGCGCCCGAAGGGATGGTCTGGATACCGGGCGGAACTTTCTGGATGGGCTGCGACGCCTGCGACATGCCGGACGCCGCGCCATCCCATCAGGTCGCCGTCGACGGCTTCTGGATGGACATGACTCCGATCACCAACGCTCAATTCGAGAAGTTCGTGAAGGCCACCGGTTACAATACCGTCGCCGAACGCAAACCCGATCCGAAAGATTTTCCCGGCGCGCAGGCCGAAAAGTTGGTTCCGGGGTGCGCCGTGTTTACGCCGCCGTCGCATGAGGTATCGCCCGACAATCCATACGCGTGGTGGCGATACGTGCCCGGGGCGAGCTGGAAAAATCCCGAGGGCCCGGGCAGTTCGATCAAGGGCCGCGAAGATCATCCCGTCGTTCACATCGCGTGGGAAGACGCCGACGCTTATGCGAAGTGGGCCGGCAAGCGGTTGCCGACCGAAGCCGAATTTGAGTTCGCAGCGCGCGGAGGGCTGGACAGAAAACTTTATTCCTGGGGCGATGAATTGAAGCCCGGCGGTAAATGGATGGCGAACATCTATCAAGGAAGCTTCCCGTCGAAGAACACCGTCGAAGATGGTTACGGCGCGACATCGCCGGTCACTGCGTTTCCGCCGAATAACTTCGGGCTTTATGACGTGGCCGGCAACGTCTGGCAATGGTGCTCGGATTGGTACCGGCCCGATTATTTCGAGAAGATCGCGGCGCAGGGCGTCGTGAAAAACCCTAAAGGGCCTGACAGCGGTTTCGATCCGCAAGAACCGGGCGTCCCGAAGCGCGTGCAGAAAAGCGGCTCATTCCTTTGCAGCGATCAATACTGCGAGCGCTATCTGGTCGGCAGCCGCGGCAAAGGCGCGGTAGACAGCGGCGCCTCGAACGTCGGGTTCCGCACTAGCGATCTATGAAGCGAAAACTGTTGTCAGTGATGGGCGTGATAGTTGTCTTTGTCGGCGTAATCTTCACATATGCTGGATTGGACCGATGGATGCATTGGTGTAACAAACTTGGAAATGGAAGAAATCTGGCGTTGTGTGCCGGAAGGATCTACCATTGAAATACGACCGTAAATTCGTTTTCCGGGGTATTCAAGTGGGTTTCGTGGCCTTGAAACAATTGAAAGGCGGCGCGCCCTGTACCGTAGGTTGTCTAACCTGCGGAGGGCTTCATAACCAAGCCGCTTGACGACAACTAAACGGTTCATTAATCAAGCCTCCGCAGGTTGGACAACCTACGGTACATTTTTTTCGGAGGAACCCGAATATGAAGCGTCAGCTTTTACTGATCACGACCACATTGATTGTCGGAATGGCCATAGGCTTTCTGGCGAACGGTCAGCAGTCGCAGATGAAGAAATGGCAGAAGGGCAAAGGCTGGGGATGGGTTTGGGGCAAAGAAGACGAGGTCGGCGCGTTGAACGAATTGACTGACGCCTTACGACCTGGGCGTGCTCTACGACCGCACTTCTTACAAATGGCCCGGCCACAGCCCGGGCGAGATTATTTCGTTCCGCACTCCCGAAGGCGTCAAGCGACAGGGCGACCTGCCGGACATCGTCAACAACAACGACAGCAAGACCGCATGGCACAGCGCGGCCTTATTCATCAACGACAACGTGGCCACGCAGATTGACGGGCTGGGCCACGCCACCGAAGGCGATGACAATCACTGGTACAACGGCTTCATGGAAAAAGACTGGGGAGGCAATTGGGGACCGCGCAAAGCCGACGCCGCGACCATTCCGCCGATCATCGCGCGGGGCATGTTGATAGACGTCGCCGGGTCGAAGGGCCTCGACGCGCTGCCGAGCAATTATCAGATCACGGTCGCCGACCTCGAACAAGCTCTGCAGAAGCAGAAGACGCAGCTCAAGCCCGGCGACGTCGTATTGATCCGCACCGGGACGCTGCGCTACTGGGGCGAGACCGGCAGCGACCACGCGAAGATTGCGGCGCACGATTCAGCGGGCATCTCGGTCGAGACCGCGAAATGGCTGGTCGAACAGAACGGCGCGATTATGATCTGCAGCGATACGAGCGGCGTCGAATACCAGCCGAGCTCTGAAGACGCGAAGGCTTTCCGCGATAAGTACCGGTCGTTCATGCCGCTGCACAACTACTTGCTGATCGAGCAGGGGATTCACATCGGCGAATTTCATTACCTCGAAGACTTGGCGCGCGACAGGGTCTACGAATTCTGCTACGTCGCCTGCACGAACAAAATCAAAGGCGCCGCGGCCGGGTTCACGCTGCGGCCCATAGCGATTCGATAACTTCTGTGATTGGCGAAACCAATTCACAATGCGAAGCCCGCGCGATCCGAGTTGATCGCGCGGGCTTTGGCGTTTAATGTCCTGGGAGCGCACTTCCCTGGGAGCGCACGCATCCTTGCGTGCGGGGCTTCGATTAAGGGACGATTTCCAGAGACTCCGCACGCAAGGATGCGTGCGCTCCCAGGGACGCGCGCTCCAAGAAAGGACATTAATGATTGAACTTGATGGCGACTCATTAACGCTGGCGCAAACTGAAGCGGCGGCTTTCGGGGAAGAAGTCTCACTATCGCCGGACGCCCTCGATCGCGTCGAACGCGCCCGGAGTTTCATCGAAGAGATAGTTGCGCGCAATGAAGTGGTTTACGGCGTTAACACCGGCTTCGGCGCGCTCTCCGAAGCCACGATACCGGCGGGTGAACTGCGCGAGCTGCAATTGAACCTCGTGCGCTCGCATGCTTGCGGGGTCGGCGAACCGCTGCCCGAGGCGGCCGTGCGCGCGATGATCTTGCACCGCGCCAACGTGCTGGCAAAAGGATTCTCAGGCTGCCGTCCTGTGGTGATCGAGACGTTGATTGCGATGCTGAACGGCGGCGCGCATCCGGTGATTCCGTCGCGCGGTTCCGTCGGGGCTTCGGGCGACCTTGCGCCGCTGGCCCATCTGGCGCTGGTGGTCATCGGGGAGGGCGAGGCGATCTTTCGCGGCGAGCGCATGACGGGCGGCGAGGCGATGCGGCGCGCGGGAATCCAACCGCTGCGGCTCGAAGCGAAAGAGGGGCTGGCCCTGCTTAACGGCACGCAAGGGATGACGGCTGTCGGCGGACTGGCGCTGCTCAACGCGATGAGGTTGGCCGAAGCGGCGGACGTGATCGGGGCTATGACGCTCGAAGCGTTGAGGGGGACGCCGGTCGCCTTTGACGAGAAGATTCATTCGGCCCGCCCTCACCCCGGGCAACGAGCGAGCGCGCGGCGATTGCGCGAATTGATCGAGGACAGCAAAATTCGCGAGTCGCACCGCGACCGCGCCGTTGACCCTCGCGTGCAGGACGCCTATGCGCTGCGCTGCATGCCGCAGGTGCACGGCGCCGTGCGCGACGCGCTCGAACATGCGCGCGGCATAGTTGAGGTCGAGATCAACAGCGCCACCGACAACCCGCTCGTTTTCACCGACGAGCGTGAGGTCTTGTCGGGCGGCAATTTTCATGGCGAGCCGATCGCGCTGGCGCTCGATTACGCCGCGATCGCCGTAGCCGATCTGGGCACGATCGCCGAGCGCCGCGTGGAGCGCCTGGTCAACCCGACGCTTTCGGGGCTGCCCGCGTTTCTCTCGCCGCATCCCGGAACCAATTCGGGAATGATGATCGCGCAGGTCACCGCCGCCGCGCTGATCGCCGAAAACAACGTGCTGGCGCATCCGGCTTCGGTCTTCACGCTTCCGACTTCAGCCAACAAGGAGGATCATGTCTCTATGGGAATGACGGCGGCGTTGAAGTTCGCGCAGGTGGTCAACAACGTAGAGACCATCCTGGCGATCGAATTGCTGTGCGCCGCGCAGGGGCTTGAGTTCTTGAAACCGTTGAAGCCGGGGCCGAAGCTTCAGGAAGTTTATAATCGAGTGCGCCAGCGCGCGCCCGCGCTAGAACGCGACGCGCCGCTCGCGCCGTTCATCGAATCGTTGAAGCCGGTCGTTCGTGAGCTGGGGCAAATTTGATAAGTCTATTTGTATGTTTGGAATCAGGAAGATAAATGTGATCGGGGGCGGGCCTGCGGGATTATATTTCGCCATCCTGATGAAGCGACAGGATCAGTCGCGCGAGATAATTGTCGTTGAACGCGACGGGCCCGACGACACCTTCGGTTGGGGCATAGTCTTTTCCGACCAGACCTTTTCTTACCTCGAAGAGGGCGACCGGCCTTCGTTTCAACAGATCGTCGCCGCCTGCGAAATCTGGGACAACGTCGACGTCGTTCACAAAGGCGAGCGAATCACGATTCGCGGCAACAGGTTTTCGGGCATTGGCCGGTTGAAATTCCTGAGCATATTGCGCGAGCGCTGCAGGGAACTCGGCGTTGATCTGCGGTTTCATACCAACGTGGCCGACGTAGAACCGTATCGCGATTGCGATTTGACGGTCGGCGCCGACGGCGCTAACAGCGCCGTGCGCCGCGCTTATCAGGATTTCTTCAAGCCTTCGATTGACGTGCGGAAGAACAAATACGTCTGGCTGGGTACGAATCAGTTGTTTCATGGGTTGACGCTGACCTTCCGCGAGAACGAAGCAGGTCATTTCATCGCGCATTCGTACAAATTCGACGAGACCACGAGTACGTTTATCGTCGAGTGCGACGAGGCGACTTGGCAAGGCGCGGGGTTCGATAAGAAAAGCGGGGCCGAAACGTGCGCATATTTGCGGCGTCTCTTTGAAGACGATCTCGAGGGCCACGAACTTCTGACCAATAATTTCGTCCGCTGGGTAAATTTCCCGTTGGTGAGGAATCGGAACTGGAGCCATGAGAACGTCGTCCTGCTGGGCGACGCGTTGCACACCGCGCATTTTTCGATCGGCTCCGGGACGAAGCTGGCGCTCGAGGATTCAATCGCCCTGGCGAAATGTTTCGCCGAACAGCCGGACGTGACGGGCGCGCTGCGGGAGTTCGAACGAACGCGAAGGCCGGTCGTCGAGGCGTTGCAGGACGCGGCTTTTTCCAGCCTATTGATGCTGGAAAACATCGTGGAGGATTGGGAGCTTAAGCCGCTGCCGTTCGCATACAAATTGATGACCCGCAGCGGTCGCATCACTCACGAGAAGTTGAAGAAACGCGACCCTGAATTCGCACTGGCATACGAAGAGTGGCGGCGGCTCAACGGAGAAAATCCGCAATCCGCAATCCACAATCCGCAATCAAATGTGGCATCCTGAAAATTCGATACGTCACCAACTTACCGACACGCGCTGGCCGACGGCGGAAGAAGCCGCCGCATCACTGTTGTTCTCCCCGGTTCGCGTCGGGCGCGTGACGCTTGAAAGCCGGACGTGGGTTCCGGCGATGGTTCCGTGGCGGGCGACCGAAGAAGGCTTTGTCACGCAAAACATCCTCGACTGGTACGGGCGCTTTGCCGAGGGGCGTCCCGGCGTGATCGTAGTCGAGGCCACCGGTGTGCGCGACATTCCGAGCGGGCCGTTGCTGCGCATCGGACACGACCGCTTCATTCCGGGCTTGAGCGAACTGGTTGAAGTGGCGCATAAGGCGAGCGGCGGACACACGCGGCTCTTCATTCAGATCATCGATTTTCTGACGGTGAGGCGGCGGCCTGAAAAGGAGAAATACTTCGCGCGATTTCTGAAGATCGAAGAGCGCCATCGCCGGAATCTGGTCGAAGCCACGAACGGCGTGCGGTGGCTGGAAGCGGATGAAGCCGATGTTCGCGCCTTTCTAACGTCGGCGCCCGATGATATTCACGACCTCGTTCTGGACGAACACGAATTGGAAGCGCTTCGGTTCGGCTATCGCGAACGCGTGACCGATACGCATTTGCCGCACGTTGCGGAGTTGCCGAAAGTATTGCCAGACATCTTCGCCGCCGCCGCGCGGCGGGCGCGGGAAGCGGGATTCGACGGCGTCGAGCTGCACTACGCGCACGCTTACACGATGGCCTCGTTCCTGAGCGCGACCAACACGCGCGGTGACGGCTACGGCGGGCCGCGCGAGAACCGCGTGCGATTGCCGATTGAAGTCTACCGAGTCGTGCGCGAGCGGGTCGGCGATGATTACACTATCGGAGTTCGCTTCCTCGGCGACGAGGTGATCGCGGCAGGCAACCGGATCGAAGACGCGGTCTGGTTCGGCGTCGAATTCGCCCGCGCCGGTCTGGATTTCCTCTCGGTCTCAAAAGGCGGTAAGTTCGACGACGCGAAGCAGCCGAAGGTGGGGCAGGCGGTCTATCCCTACACTGGCCGCAGCGGTTTTGAATGCATGCCGCCGGTGACCTCGGACGAGCGAGGCCCGTTCGGACGCAACATCCCGTTGGCCGCCGCGATCAAACGCGCTGTCAACGAAGCAGGCTATGCGACGCCCGTCGTGACTTCGGGCGGCGTCGGAACTTTTGAACTGGCCGAGGCGACGCTGCGCAGGGGCGATGCCGACATCATTGCAATGGCGCGCGCGTCCCTGGCCGATCCCGATTGGTTTTTGAAGGTCAGAGCAGGTCGCGGCGATGAAGTCCGCCGCTGCAATTTCACGAACTACTGCGAGGGCCTGGACCAGATGCACAAACAGGTCACTTGCAAATTATGGGATCGCGTGAACCTGGACGAAACAGGGATCGCGAAGAGCGATGACGGCAAACGGCGCCTTGTCGCGCCGCGATGGGAGAAGACGTAGGGCAAACTGCCTGCGCTCCAGGCAGTTTGCCCTACATTGGCAATGAATACTTTGAATAACAAAATAGCGTTGGTCACCGGCGGCGGGCGGGGAATTGGCGAGGCTTGCGCCGTCGCGTTGGCCGAAGCCGGGGCCGACGTCGCCGTTTGTTCGCGCTCCTCCGGCGAGATCGACGCCGTCGCCGAAAAGATTAGCGCGATGGGGCGCAGGGCGCTGGCCGTTGTTTGCGACGTGACCGAGGCCGATCAGGTCCGGCGAATGGCGAAGGAGGTAAACTCTCAATTCGGCGTCGTGGAAATTCTGGTCAACAACGCCGGGCTTGGGCGAAGCCACCGTTTTGTCGATCATCCCGACGAATTGTGGGATCAAATGTTGGCCGTTAATTTGACTAGCGTTTATCGAGTGACAAAAGCGTTCGTCCCGAAGATGATAGAGATGCGCCGGGGCCGCGTCATCAACATCGCTTCGGTGATGTCGAAAATAGGCGGCAAATACGTCGCGGCCTACGCCGCCGCGAAGCACGGCGTGTTGGGGCTGACGCGCGCGCTGGCGGTCGAACTGGCCGGCTACAACATCACGGTCAACGCGGTCTGCCCCGGCTACGTCAACACGCCGATGACCGACGGCAACGTCGCCAACATCGCCGCCAGGACGGGAATGCCGGAGGCCGAAGCGCGAAAGGCGCTGGAAAAGCTCAGCCCGCAGAACCGGCTGATCGAACCCGAAGAGGTCGCGGCTGTGGTCGTAATGCTCGCGGGCGGCGCCGCGCAGGGAATCAACGGGCAGGCGATCAATATTGACGGCGGGGCAGTAATGTTTTGATTAGGTTTCAGGTGTCAGGTGTCAGGTTTCAGGTAGGATCGCTCACTGAAACCTGAAACCTGGAACCTGGAACCTGAAACCTGAAACCTGTATGGCATATGATTTTTTATACGAAGTTGAAGACGGCGTCGCGACGATCACGCTCGACCGTCCCGATAAGCTCAACGCCCTGACGTTCGAAATCTACGCGCAGTTGCGTGACTTGATGGGAGAACTCAGGCGCGACGACAAGGTCGGGGTCGTGATCATCACCGGCGCGGGAGAGGCTTTCTGCGCGGGCGGCGACGTTTACAGGATCATCGGCGAACTGCTCGAACGCGATATGCGCTCGCATCTGGAATTCGCGCGTATGACCGGCGCGCTGATCCAGAATATGCGTATGCTCGATAAACCGATCATCGCCGCGGTCAACGGAATGGCGGCGGGCGCGGGCGCGGTGATCGCGCTGGCTTCGGATTTGCGAATCGCGTCGGATCAGGCGCGGTTCGCTTTTCTCTTCACCAAATTAGGATTGACCGGCGCCGATATGGGCGCGGCATATCTGCTGCCGCGCGTCGTAGGGCAGGGGCGCGCGACCGAGCTGTTGATGTTCGGCGACACGATTGACGCGGCGACGGCTGAGCGCTTCGGCTTGGTGAATAAAGTCGTTTTGCGCGACGAATTGATGGACGCCGCACGCCAGTGGGCCGATCGTTTGAAGCAAGGCCCGGCCTTTGCGCTGGCGATGACCAAGACGATGATCAACAACGAATGGAGTATGGACCTGGCCTCGGCGATCGAGGCCGAGGCGCAGGCCCAGGCGCTGTTGCTGATGGGCGAAGATCACCGCCGCTTCTTCGAAGCTTTCAAGAACAGACAGAAGCCGGAGTTCTCAGGAAGATGAACGAGCGAGAGAGCGAGAGAGCGAGAGAGCGAGAGAGCGAGGGAGTGGGAGAACATTTCCCGCAAGCCGCGAATACGGAGCGGGAAATTATCAATCCGCCGGAACTCGTCCGTCCTCGCGGCTTCAGTCATGGCGTCGTCGTCGAGGGCGGGCGGTTGTTGATGCTGGCCGGGCAGGACGCGAGCGACGCCGAGGGCCGCGTCATTGCGCCCGGCGACCTCGTCGCCCAATACGAGCAGGTCGTCAAAAATCTCAAGGCAGTGGTCGAGGCCGCCGGCGGAAGGTTGCAGGACGTGGTCAAGCTCAACATCTACGTCACCGACCGCGACGCCTACCGCGCACAGTTGAAGCAGCTGGGCGAAATTCATCGCGCGTACTTTGGCCGTCACTATCCGGCTATGGCCCTGTTCGAGGTCAAAGGCTTGTTCAATCCCGACGCGATGATCGAGATGGAAGGGATCGCGCATCTGAAATAGAAGAGCATTTGCCATTCAACCACGGGGAACACGGGGATCACGGGGAGGCTTATCGTTATTGCCTTTCCCCGTGCTCCCCGTGCTCCCCGTGGTTGGCTCCGGATCAATACTTATGGTGTATATATGACGATGTTTCCCGAGCGTTTCAACATGGCCGAATATTTTCTCGACCGCAATCTGGCCGCCGGGCGCGGCGACAAGGTCTGTTTGCGGTTCGGCGGCGAGCGGTGGACTTACGCCGAGGTCGTGAAGCAATCGAACCAGGCGGGACATCTGCTGCGCGAATTGGGCGCCGGAGTCGAAGACCGTGTGTTGATCGCCCTGCCCGACTGCCCGCAGTTCGTCGCGCTCTGGTTCGGCGCGGCCAAAATCGGCGCGGTGATCGCGATGGTCAACCCGCTGCTGCCCGCCGAAGATTACGCCTACTATCTCGATTACACTCGCGCGAAAGTCTTCGTCATTCACGAATCGCTGGTCGAAAGCTTGCGGCCCTTATTGGCTGGGGCCAAGTATCTGAAGAATGTTTTGGTCGTCGGCGCCGAATCGCACGGCCTCCCGCATTACGAAACTCTCGCGCCTCAGATGCTCGACGAACTCGAGACCGCCGACACGCATCGCGACGATCCGGCGATCTGGCTCTTTACTTCCGGTTCGACCGGTAAGCCGAAAGCCGCCGTCCATCTGCAACACGACCTGCCCTACAATACCGAGTGTTACGCGAAACAGATTCTGCGTATGCGCGAGGACGACGTGACCGTCGCGGTCCCGAAGCTCTTCTTCGGTTACGCCACGGGCACGAATCTGCTCTTCCCGTTCGCGGTGGGCGCGGAGACGGCCCTGTTCGCCGATCGGTCGACGCCTGAAAAATTGTTTGAAGTGATCGAGCGTTACCGCCCGACCGTGCTGACCAACGTGCCGACGATGATCAACGCGATGCTCAACGCGCCGGGCGCGGGCGAACGCGATCTGAGCAGCCTGCGCGTCTGCGTTTCGGCGGGCGAGGCTCTGCCGCCGGAGCTTTATCGCCGCTGGAAAGAGACCTTCGGCGTTGAAATCCTCGACGGCGTGGGGTCGGCGGAGATGTTTCACATCTACATTTCGAACCGCTTCGGCGACGTGCGCGAAGGCTGTCTGGGCAAGATTGTGCCAGGCTACGAGGCCGAGATCCTCGGCCCCGACGGACAGCCGCTCCCCGACGGGCAGATGGGCACGCTGCGTATCAAAGGCGATTCCGCCGCGATCTGTTACTGGCAGGCGCACGAAAAATCGAAAGAAACCTTCGCAGGCGATTACTGCACGACGGGTGACCAGTTCACGCGTGACGCCGAAGGCTATTTCTGGTACGGCGGGCGGACAGACGAGATGCTGAAAGTCAGCGGCGTCTTCGTCTCGCCGACCGAAGTCGAAAACTGTATGCTCGAACACGAGGCCGTCTGTGAATGCGCCGTCGTCGGCTTTCAGGACGAGGACGGGTTGACCAAGACCGCGGCATACGTCGTGCTTAACGAAGGATTCGCGCAGGGCGTTGAGCTGGCGCGCCAACTACAAGAGTTCGTCAAGGGGCGACTGGCCATGCACAAATACCCGCGCCGAGTCATTTTCAAGGACAGCTTGCCGAAGAACGACCGCGGCAAGATTGATCGAAAGAGTTTGAAATGAAGATTTTCGGAATACCGGTAAAAATCGATCCGTCGTTTCTGTTCGTCTGCGCGGTGCTGGCTTATAGCCGGCTCTCGCAACCAAAATTTCTGATCGAATGGCTGATAGTTATTTTCGTATCCATACTCGTTCACGAACTCGGACACGCGCTGGTAGTTCGGTCGTTCGGCCTGTCGCCGCAGATTCTACTCTATTCGATGGGCGGCCTGACTTCGTGGACAGATGAGAAGGGCATTTCGCATGCAAAGCGCATCGCGATCAGTCTGGCCGGGCCGTTCGCGGGCTTTCTATTTGGCGGAATAGTTTTCCTGTCGGGATACAAATTTCCGGACCTGTTTGCCGATCAGTTTGGTCAGCAGATTTATTTCGACCTGATGTTCGTCAATTTGGGGTGGGGAATCTTCAACCTGTTGCCAATATTGCCTCTCGATGGTGGAAACGTGGCCTACAGCATAGAGCAGATGGTGACGAAGAGACCCAGCGGGGTCATCACCCGCGCGCTTTCTCTTATTATTGCCGTAGGCGTGGGACTGTGGGCGTTATCGATCGGAGGGTGGTGGATAGTTTTTCTGATGGCCATCTTTGCCTTGAACAACGGCCGCGCGCTATTCCAATTGTTTCAAACCGACCAAGACGAGAGCGTTCGCCCGCTGCTCGACCAGGCGAGGGACGCGGTTAAAAACGATGACGGCGCGACGGCCGTTCAGTTGGCGAAGGAGGCCATGAAGTCCGCGCATTCCGAGGAAGTGGAGGAAGAAGCGCACCGGATATTGTTGATTGGGCTGATTCTCGGCGGCGATATCGAGCAGGCGAAGAAAGAGGCGGATCGTTTGCAGGCCGTTTACGGCCACACGGCGTTATTGCGCGCTCTTGCCGGATTTGAACGGGATCAATTGCCGCGCGCGATCCCCGTCATCGAATATTCCTACCCTACGTCGCCGTCGCCCGAACTCAATTATACGTTCGCCGACGTGTTGATCGCCGCCGGACGTCTTCGGGAGGCGTCAGAGTTGATCGCGCGCCAGCAGAATCCCAGATACGCGGCGGCGTCGTACGTGGCGCTGCAAACCGCCGCGTTTAATTCGGGCGAGTTCGATCTGTCGTCCGAGGCTGGGCGACAGGCCTTGGAGCGGAAGAAGGATCCGGCGATCGCGTACAACATCGCCTGCGCCGAAGCGCGCGCTGGCCGCGCCGACGAGGCTCTGGTCTGGATCGAACGCGCCGTCGAGATGGGCTATCGCGCCGTTGAGGCGATGGCTTCGGATTCCGATCTCGAAACTTTGCGATCCAGGCCCGAATTCGAGGCGATTTGCGAAAGGCTTCGTGAAGTCGCGGTCTAAATCGAAAACATGCAACATTGGGATGCTGGTACAGTACCGCGCGCGTAAGCAAGCGGCGGACTCATTGGTCGGCCGCTTGCTTACGCGCGCGGTACTGTGCCGACGTCACTTGTTTTGATTCAGTGTAAGTAGCGGTTATGATCAATCAACGGCAGGCCAGAGACATAGTTTACGAAGAAATCAATAAGCCAGATCCCTACTGGCACGACAAGCCAGAGATGATAATCCTTGATGAGCACACCGTCGAAAAAGAATATGGATGGGTGTTCTATTGGACTTCGCGACCGTGGCATTCGATGAGCGTGAACATTCTTGACACCCGGACGGGCATGAAGATGTGGGAGAAGAAAGAGTTCTATCCATTGACATTTGAAGAACTCCTTCCCTGGCTCAGGTCAACCAAAGATGGCGATGATCAAGTAAATTTTTTCCGCATCGAGTTTTCGCCCGATTCGCGCTTTGTGATGTTCAGCCGGTCCGACCGGTTCCGTTTTCGCCACGAGGTAGACTTGCTAACCGTCGCCGCTTCAAAAGACACTGCGTTGGCGCTGGACTTGACGACGCTCAAACCGGTGGAAATCGGCGGCGACATGAAGCAAATCTCAGCGCGCCCAGGCGACCCCAAGGCCACTTTCGTCATCAACGGCAGCGCGGCTTTCGTGAGATTCAATCTCCAAGGCAATAAATTGTTTATCCTTAGCGACGCTCAATCCGTCTATGCCTTCGATTTGAGCAAAATCGCCGCTAAGACAACGACGCAAGCCAAGTGACCCTAATGAGCTACTTCCGACCTTCTTGCGGAAACTTGTCGACAGGATTGTTTTATGTCCGACCATCTCTTCGCCCATCACACCTGGCCCGAGTTGCGTGATTTGCTGAATCAGTCCGCGCCTTGCGTTCTGATCCTCCCTGTCGGCTCAACCGAAGCGCACGGTCCGCACCTGCCTTTGAGCGCGGATGTCATCATCGCCGAAGAGATGGCCGCGCGCGCCGCCCGAACGCTCGAAGCGCGCGGCGAGGCGGCATTGACGCTGCCGCCTCTGGCCTACAGCGTGACCGACTTCAGCAAAGGTTTTCCGGGCAGCGTCTCGATACGCGCTGAAACCGCGACGGCTCTGGTCGGCGACATCCTGCTCTCGCTCATCAGACAAGATTTCAAACGGATCGCCGTCGCCAACGCCCACCTCGAACCGGCGCACGTCGCCACGCTGCGGGCGGCTTGCGAAGCGGTCAAAACCGAGACCGGCGTCGAAATAGCTTTCCCCGACGTCACGCGCCGCAGATGGGCGCAAATGTTGACGGATGAATTTCAGAGCGGCGCCTGTCACGCAGGACAATACGAGAGCTCGCTGGTGTTGAGCGCGCGGCCCGAGCTTGTGCGCGAAGAGATAAGATTGGCGTTGGAGCCGAAGCTGATCAGCCTCTCGCAAGCCATCAGAGCTGGCGCGCGAAGCTTCATCGAAATCGGAGGCGATCAGGCTTATTTCGGAGACCCGGCGGCGGCGACCGCTGAAGAAGGCGACCGGGTCTTCGATATTCTCGCCGGAATGATTGTTACGTCGCTCGATGAGATCAATTAGTCAAACCGCAGAGGACGCAGAGGAACGCAGAGAAAGATCAAGACTGGTCTTTCTCTGCGTTCCTCTGCGTTCTCTGCGGTTGGTTGTCCAAATCCTGGTTGTCCTGATTCAGGATTGAGTTACATCTCGTCCCGCTTCCACGATTTGATCTTCAGATATCAGAACCAGGTTCGCAGCCGCGCCCAAAGGCACATACGAATCGACTGCGCGCAATGAGCGCATCGGACCTTTGAATCCGGTTTCGGCAAGGTTTGCGATCACGGCCTCGGCGATTCCTCCGCCAGTCGCGCGGCATTCGTCGGCGACCAGCAGCCGCCCGCATTCATCGGCGTGACGCCTGATGGCCTCGAAGGGCAGAGGATTCAGCCAGCGAATATCAATCACGCGCGCCGCCACGCCGAATTCATCTTTCAGCCTGCGCGCCGCGCGGAGCGACAACCTCAAGCCGTTCGCGTAAGAGACGATCAACAGGTCTCTTGCTTCGGGATTGTAGACGCCCACCTCGCCGGGCAGCAGCGTCTCGCCGGGCTGCGGATAGTCGAAGAGCCATGCGCCGTCGCCGTCCTCGTACAAATCCTTCTCGTGATAAAGCGCGATGGGTTCCAGAAAGACCGCGACGCGTCCGCAGGCGCGGGCCGCTGCGATCAGCCCGCGCAGCATCTTCGCGGCGTCGTCTCCGCGCGCGGGCGTGGCCAGCAGCAGCCCGGGAATGTCGCGCAGCGCGCCGACGGAATTGTCGTTGTGAAAATGGCCACCGAAGCCCTTTTGGTAGGCCAGTCCCTGGACGCGCACGACCATCGGGTTGGTGAATTGCCCCGAAGAGAAGAACGAGAGCGAGCAGGCTTCGCCGCGAATCTGATCGAGCGCGTTGTGGATGTAGGCCAGGTATTGAATTTCCGGAATCGGCAGCAGGCCGGCCATCGCCGCCCCTTGCGCGGTTCCCAGAATGGTCGACTCGTCGAGCAGCGTGTCGAAGACGCGGGCGACGCCGAACTTCTTTTGCAGACCCTGGGTGACGTAATAGACGCCGCCCTTTTTGGCCACGTCTTCGCCGAAGACGATTATTTCAGGGAAGCGCAGCATCTCGTCGGCGAGCGCGGAGTTGATGTGGGCGGCCATCGTCCGTTTGGTCGGCGCCATAGCGTGTTCGGGCAGCGCGCCGTCGAAGAGCTTCTCGCGGGCTTCGGGCGTCGTCGTCATGTCGGCCAAGGCGCGGCAAGCGGCTTCGTCGTATGGCGCGAGCGGCTCGACCACCTGCTCGGCGCTTGCGAGTTTCGGCCTTCGGGCGGCCTCGTCCATCAATTCGTCGATCCGCGATTGGACCCTGTTGAAGATCGCGCGCAGGTCGCCGGGCGACGCCGCGCCGGTCTCGACCATGCGCCTCGCGTTCAGGAGCAGCGGGTCTTTGGCTTCTTCGGCGGCTATTTCATCGACCGTACGATAGGTCGTCTCGACGTCCGTGCCCGCGTGACCCCAGAGCCGCGCGACATGCAGATGCAAGAAGACCGGGGCGCGCGAGCGGCGACATGTATCGACGGCCTCTCTGGCCACGTCCCAGACATCGTCAATTTCGCCCGCCGCCTCGAAGTATTTCAGGTAGGGCTGATTGCTGAACGAATCGTGAATCCAGTTGCGCGGCGTCTCGACCGAGATGCCGATGCCGTTGTCTTCGCAGAGGAAGAGGATCGGCGCCGGGCCGCCGCGCCTGACCGCGTAGCGCGCCGCGTTGAAGCCGGCGAGCGCGGTCGCGTGATTGGCCGAAGCGTCGCCGAATGAACAGAGCACGATCGAATCCTCTTGAAACTCGGCCTGAGACCCGGGCAAATCCCGCGCCTGCCCGATCCGCCGCGCCGTTCTGAGCGCGAACGCCAACCCGACCGCCTTGGGCAGATGCGACGCGATGGTGCTGGTCTGTGGCGGGACCCACATCGCGCGGCTCCCCCAGACCTTGTGCCGCCCTTGCGAGATCGGGTCGTCGGCCGAAGCGCAGAACGAAAGCAAGGTGTCGAAGACCGGATCGACGCCGGACAGTTTGCGCGAACGGGCCGCCATCAACGCGCCGGAGCGGTAATGGAGAAGGCAAGGGTCGTCCAATCGCAACAGCGTCCCGACGACAGCGTTATTTTCGTGGCCCGCGCTGGAGATTGTGTAGAAGCCCTGGTTGCGCTTCTTCAGTTCGCGCGCCGCGACGTCGAGCAGGCGGCTCGTCACCTGGTCTTCGAAGACCTCCATCGCCTGTCGCGCAGTCAGAGAGCCGCCTGGCCGCAGCGGGTCGGTTTCGTTGAGGCGACGATGCGAGGGGTGAGCGGTTGTTAAGTAGTTTTCGAGATTGCTCTGTACAATTTCAACACGAGTAATTGGGAATGACATTGTTGGTAAAGTCCGAAATCGATCCGGTCATTCCGGATGCGGTGAAGTATCAGGCCTTTTATCACGACGTAAGGATCCTGCCGGAAATATAAATTCCTGCGCTCGAATTCTATCGGCTGCCCGGTTTCGCGGAACCTCTGGCGCTGGAAGAGCGCCGGTTCATAAAGCCCTGACAGATTCTCCGAACAGAATCCGGATTTGTCCAGGCCGGCGTTCGGATCGGGCAGCCGTAAAACGACCGTCTCGATGCGCAGGACGGGATCCTCCACCGTCTCGACGGGCGCTGTGATTATTGGCGGGGACAACCTTCGGCGCATAACTTCCGCCACGAACGATTGACGATTGATTGTCGGGGATTGGGGTGAAGGCTCTTGCGCGAGGGAGAGGGGCCGCAAAGCGCCGGTGATGATAAGCAGGGAGAGGAACGCGTATGCTCGCGTCATAACTCGACCTCCCGTAAAGAACTATGTTCATCAGCCGGCGCATCATACCTCATCCACGGCCCCGATTGAAGACAAACCACCACGTAGGGCCGAATTATGACTTTTGAAAATAACTACTACAATCGCGTAGGGGCGCCCTTTTCCCCGCCCAGGTCCGTGATTAAGGCGCCGGGCGCGGAATACGCGCCCCTACATTGTCGCGGTTATTTTTCGAAGGCCATAGTTAGTACTCTGTAAACTAAGATGTTTGATATTTCGTGTTTTAAAACCTTTGCTTTGAGCCTGCGGAGCAGGCGGCAGCATAAAGCCTGGGGCGTAAGCCCCAGGAGAGCGGCAGCAAAGCGATCAGAGCCCACGAAGTGGGCGACAGCCAATGGCTGCCGCCCGTTTCACGGGTCACTTTGATTGTTTCTTTAAGCTGACAATATTGGCGAACAGTCGGTACCCGCCCTGCACGCCCGCCGGCAATTGGCGATAGAACGCATAGGCCGCGTAAACGAACGTCCCCTTGCCGTATTGCGCGTAAAGCAACCCGCCTCGCTGCGGCGGTTGTTCGCGGTCGTGGCATTCGAGCAGCGGTTTGTAGCGCTCGTCCCAGGTCGTCATCCACTTCGATCCGCGCTCTTCGACCCAGCCGTCGAAGTCCGCGTCGGTGATCTTGTTCGGCCAATTGAAGACGGGATTCGACGGGTCGAGGATCGTCACTTTCGCGTCTTCTTCCGACACCTCCTCGGCGCGCGGGGTCAGTTTGTAGGGGTAGGGGCCGAATGGGGCGGCGTCGAACTCCTGCGTCTGGTATTGATAGAGCAGATTGCCGCCGCGTTCGGCGTAATCGAGCAGTCGTTTGCTGTAAGCCTTCAGGTCGGCGCGGACGGCGGTCGCGCGAACGCCGATGAGGATCGCGTCGAAGTCATCGAGATTTCCACTCGCCAAATCGTTCTCGCCGAGCGTCGTCACTTTCACGCCGATCTGCTCGAGCGCCTTCGGGACTTCATCCCCGACGCCCATTACGTAACCGATCGACAGGTCCGGCGCGACTTTCACGTCGACTCCGCGCAAGTCCATTGTCGCCGGCGCGTAAAGATGGCGCGGTTCCAGGTCGCGGTAAGCGATGACTCGGTAGCCTTCGGTGAATTCGCGGCCCGCATATACTGCGACTGCCTGTATCCGGTAATCCCGTCCGGTCTCCACGCGCGGGGCCGACACTTTGAACGTAAAGACTCCGGCTTCGCCTGCGCTCGCGAATTTGAAGTCCTGAACGGGCGGCGTTGATGACCAGTCGTTGGGCATCTTCAGTTTGACTTTGCCAGCCGCAGCGCCTTTGACGTTGTTCGAGACGCTGACCGAAACGTTGAATGTAGTTTGCCCGGCGCCAATCGGCGCGACCCCCACGCGCGGCGAGATGGAGATGTCGATTGCGGGAACGACGTTGAGTAGGCGGCGCTGCTCGCCGAACGGCGGCTGGATGAAGGTGGTCATGACGGGACTGACCAAGCGGAACTTTACGCCGTCAATTTGATATATGGCAACCCCGACCGGCTCGGGCGGGGTGAAAGGCAATTCTAGAGACAGAAGCCCAATCAGCCCAACCTGATAAACGTGGTCGCGCAACTCTGAGGCGCGCGACCAGTAAGGTTGCGTGTAATTTTCGCGGTCCGGAACCTGAACTTGAAACTTGCGGCTGGTGATTTCGTTCGGGCCGACTCTCTTCACCCAGTTATTGACTCCTTGATTTGACGCCCCGACAGTAATAGTCATTTCCAGCCCCGGACCGCCTATCCAGCGGTCGGGAAAAACATCCAGTGAATTCGTTTCGATTGGTATCTCACTACGGTTGATGATTGAGGCGGTGACCGTGAACCGCTGGCCGGGGGTCGCTACGCGGAAAGTCTCTTGTGGGACGGAGGAGGCAAGCCCATCGCTCCGCGCGGTTTCAGGCGGATCAACCAGCGCCTCCATCTCCAGCCCCAGGGTCTTGTTCACCGCCTCACTGAAGTCCAGATCTTTGCGTACTGCCTTGTGTATCACTAACGGGTACTTTTGGTCGGCCGGCTTCATCGAATCCTGGTAATAAGTTTTAACGACTTTCCGAAGCTGGCGTGCGCCTTCGACCAGATGCCTGACGATCAGCCAGGGCTTGCGCGCGTCGAAATCTCTGATAGCCATTTCGACCTGATCCTGCGTGATGCGCAACGTCTCCTGAGCCGCCGGGTTTCCGGCCGCAATTCCTACGACGCTCGTGTCCAGGCCGTCAAAGATACTCTTTTCATTCTCGACCTTCGGCGCCACAGATTCGACGAGTCGAAGGTAAGAGAACGACTGGCCGCGCGCCGGACGCGCCTGGCCGGCGGATTGCGAGCGGTGCATGCCATAACCCACGCTCGCCAATTCGCGGTAGGTTTGCCCGAGCAGCGGGTCGTAAACGCCTGTGTCAATCTTCAACGTGTACGGCTCATTCTCCCGGCAGCTCAGGTAAAGCTTTTTGGCCTGCCAGGGGCTGAGGAACTCTTTTGAAATCTGCTCAGGGAAAGCGTTCGGATCAGCCGCGAGTTTGAAGGCCTCGCGCGTCAACAGCCCGGCGGCTTGATGATTGCCGTGTCCGTCGCGCGGGCTGCCATGAAAGCGCGAAACGATCACGTCGGGGCGGACTTTGCGAATCGCGCGCACGACGTCGGCCAGGGCTACGTCTTTGCCCCAATGCTCCAACGTCTCGTCCAGACGTTTGGAAAAGCCGAAGTCGGCGACGCGGGTGAACAACTGCTCGTCCAGGCCATAATAGCGGCCCGCCGCCAACAGCTCCTCCGTGCGCAGAATTCCGAGCGCGTCATAAAGCTCAGGCCCGATCAGATTCGCGCCTCCTTCGCCACGATTGAGTGTGAGCAGCGCGGTGTAGGCGCCCTGATTGCGGGCGAGCCAGGTGAGTAGCGCGGCGTCTTCGTCGTCGGGATGCGCGGTAGTATGCAAAACCGTCGCGGTCGTGCGCAGTCGCAACAGAGCGCGCCAAGCCGCCGCCGCGCCTTTGTTTTCGGCCGGCTCCCGGACCTGGGCTTGCGAGGACGGAGAAGCAAAACCTGAGAGTATCAGGCATAGTGAAAACGCGTGGATGGCCTTTCGTTTCATGGGTTCTCCTTTGATGGGAAATCCTCCCTTACTTTATAGCGTCTTCGATTTGAATGTTCAGGTTGAATCAACCACGGGGGACACTGGGAACACGGGGAAGAGCAAAGCTAAACATCCCCGTGTTCCCAGTGTCCCCCGTGGTTTGTTATTCCTGATTACCGAGGTGAAAAACGCTTTAAATGATCTCCGAGACCTCCACGGGGCGATTTTCTTTGAACGCCCGGGTCGCGGCGATGGCGACCCGCAGCGCGGCCACGCCGTCGCCGCATTTGATCGAAGGCTCTTTCTGTTTTTGCAGATGATCGATGAAGTTTTGCAGTTGGGCGACGTAGGCCTCGCCGAACCGCTCCATGAACCACGGCACGGTGTCGTGAGTCACGCCGTCTTTGGTCATCACCACTATCGGCGTCTCGCGCAGGTAACCGACTTTGACCGTGCCCTTCGTGCCCAAAACCTCGGTGCGGATGTCATAGCCGTACACGCCGTTGCGCGTCAGGTCGATCACGCCCAGCGCGCCGCTCTCGAAGGTCAGGTTGACTACGGCGTTGTCTATGTCGCCGACCTCGTTGATTTCTGGATAGGCGAGCACGCCGCCGTTGGCGTAAGCGCTCTTGACTTCGCCCATCATCCATCGCGCGATGTCGATGTCGTGAATGCCCATGTCGATGATCAAGCCGCCGCTGTGATTCGGATCCAGGTATTCCAGGCTCGGCCGGAACGGGTCGCGCGACGACGCCTTGAAGACTACCGCCTTGCCGATCACGCCGTCTTCTATCTTTTGCTTTCCGGCGCGAAAGCCGCGATCGAATCGGCGCATGAATCCCATGTGAAAAAAGCCCCCGGTCTCGACGACGACGCTCTCCATCGCGCGCGCCTCGTCTAGCGAGATCGAGAGCGGCTTTTCGCAGAAGATGGCTTTGCCTGCGCGCGCGGCGGCGGCGACGATGTCGTGATGCGAGCTGGTCGGCGTGACGATGACGACGGCGTCAATCTGCTTATCATCGATCAGGTCCTGATAGTTCGGATACCACTTCGCCACGCCCAACTCTCTGGCGACGGCTTCCGTGGCAGGATTGGTGTCCGAAGCGGCGATCAGGTTCGAGGCTGGAATCTGATAGGCCAGGTAGCGAGCGTAAAGCGCGCCCAACCGCCCGACGCCGATGAGTCCGACGTTGATTTTGGTCATGAAATGCGGTTCTCCTAGGAAGATGTGGGGCGGACTTTAGTCCGCCCATGAGCCGGGCGGACTAAAGTCCGCCCCACGTCCTCATTGTTTCTGAGCGTCTTTCTCCTTTGATAGCCATGAGTCGCGCAGCGCCTTTTGCGCATCGCCGGCGTCTTTCAACTCTGTGATTGTGTAATGATCGAACGGTTTGCCGGCGGCGGTCAGATCGAAGTTCATCAGCCGCTCGTGGCGGAAAACGATCAACGTCACGCGCTGGCCCGCGCGCATGTCGTTTAGAAGGCCGGGCTGCCCCTGGCGTTCGACGCCGTTGCTCGCGTCAATCTTTTTGCCGTCGATCGCCACCAGTTCGTCGCCGGCGTTGACGCCGCCTTCATAAGCGGGCGATCCGGCGATGACGTTGGCCACGACGACGCGGTCTCCGTTGGCTCGCGTGCGAATGCCGAGAGCGCCGGGTTTGTCGGTCTTGCCGGTCGCGTATGGCGAGCCGGGCCGGTAACCTTTGGTCAACTGCAATCCGGCTTTATTGAAATAGGCGGCGAAATCGATCTCGTCGCGGCCCGCGACAAACCGGCTCCAGAAATTGGTCAGGTCAACGCCCGCGACCTTTTCAAACGCGGCTTTCAACTCGACGTCGGTGAAGCCGGGCTTCGGCAGGCCATGATTTTCCAGCAGCAGCCTCATCACGTCGTCGAGGGATTTCGCATTGCCGGTCAGCGCGCGAATCTCGATGTCGAACATCAGGCCGAGCAACTCGCCCTTGGTGTAATAGGACATCGCCGAGTTGACCGAATTTTCGTCGGGGCGGTAAAGCTTGATCCAGGCGTCGAAGCTGGCGGACTCGGCCGATTGTTCGAATCGCCCCGGCGTCTGATCATAACCCGCGATCGTGTTAGCCAGGCCATCCAGGTATTCGTTCACGCCGATCAGCCCGGCGCGGCGCAGCAACAGATCGCCATAATAGGAGGTGACGCCTTCGGAGACCCACAATCCGCGCGTGTAATTTTCGCGCTGGTAATCGAAGGGCCCCAGCGCCAGCGGGCGAATCCGTTTGACGTTCCAGTGATGGAAGTATTCGTGCGATTCCAGTCCCAGGAATCCTTTATAGCCGCGGTCGGATTTGAAGGCCTCGGGCCGCGTCATGCTGACGTTGGAATTCAGGTGCTCCGTGCCGCCGCCTATGCCGGGCTGAATGTGAACGATGAAGGTGTAGTGATCGTAAGGCAGGCCGCCGAAAATTTTCGCGCCCTCCTCGACGATCTTCGCCAGGTCGTTCATCAGCCGGTTGTCGTCGAACTCGTACTGACCCCAGATGGCCACGCGGTGCGGTTTGCCTCGGACGGCGAATTCCAGCAGCTTGTGCGCCCCGATCTCGGTCGGCGAATCTACCAGCCGGTCGTAATCGGCGGCGGTGTAATAGCCGTCGGCGTCGGGTTTGAGCGCGAGCGGCGTCGTGACGCGCCAGCCTTCAGGCGTGATGAATTTTATTCGATGCGGGCGGTTGACTGCGCCGGGAACATACATGAACAGCGAAGCGCCGTTGAAATAGGCGTGAGTCGCGTCCAGATGGCTGGTTTGCGTCGCCAGTTCGTTGGCGTATACGCGGTAGCTTACGCGGACCGTCTTCTGGCTGTCGCCGCTCGCCGCGGTCTCGATCCGCCAGGTGGCTTTGTCGATCTTCCGCCAAGGCAGAGGCCGCTCCGACCCGTCGTCGGCGTTGAAGTCCTGCACGTGGCGAGCGTATTCGCGCGCCAGATACGAGCCGGGCGTCCAAATCGGCAATGAAAGGTCCAG
>WNGA01005721.1_pt1 | contig 36099 bp, 19 predicted proteins | sample 5400061 | NCBI WGS metagenome assembly WNGA01 (sample SAMN13153366, study PRJNA577476) | soil metagenome | isolation source: 100 cm soil or saprolite under grassland replicate 2 | place: USA:California | collected 2016-06-15
TACCCGTCGCCGTCGTCATCCAACCCGTTGCCCGCAATTTCCCCCGGATTATTCCACATGTTGTTGGCCAGGTCCTCGTGCGTATAACGCACCCCGGTGTCAATCACCGCCACAATGATGTTGGCGGCGCTGTTCTGAACGTCCCAGCCGTCCTGCGCGTGAATGTCCGCCCCGGGCAGACCTCCAAACTGGCCGGTGTTGTGCAGCCCCCACAACGAACCGTCGTTGTAACGAAAATCATTCGGCACCGCCAACGCCGACACCTGGAAATCCGGCTCGGCATACTCCACCAGGCCGCTTTGAAGGAGGTCCGCAATGGCTTCCTGCGCGGATTGCCCCGCGGGCAACTGGACGACCTGCAAGTGTCCCACGCTCGGAAATTCATCCAATACAGATGACCCCAGGAGAAGTTCCGGAACGGACAGCAGAATGCCACTCTTCGGTTTTACCAGGATGCGGTCGTTGCGGAAATCGAGGTCAGCCGGCGTCACGGCGTCTTGCGGGATCGCCCGATAGAAGCGCCGCGAGAACCGAGGGGTGTCGGGATCGGTGAAGAGAACAGTACCGTCGCTGGTGGTGCGATTGGTTGCGATGGTATCCCACGCGGAGAGATCCGCGCTGGCCTGGATGAGATAGTTTTTGTCCCGCTCGCCCTCCAGTAGAAACCAGGCGTCGGCACCGCCTCGGTCATGAGGACTCGGCGTCGAATTGGTTCCAAGTTCGCTGGCGTAGGAAGAGGAAGGGCTGCGGATCGAAAGGCGCGGCGGCCGGGAGAGAGCCTGCGTCAGGAGCGGGTTCCAACCTGTCGAACAGATTCCAACAAGGACACCGACAAACATCCCGTTCAGCCGCCGTCGAATGGCGATCGGCGGATTCCACTGACCTATGGAATTGGTGTTCGCATTCATGGACCTCTCAACATTCAGCGCTCATCCTACGAGGCTCCCGGCCAGACCGAAAGCAGGTGAGCACCTGAAATGCGGGTGGGGAATCGACCCATGAACAAACCCTGCCTTTATCTCTTCACGGCTTTGGGAGGGCAGGATTACGAACAAGATTAAGATCAGGATTAAGGTTAAGATCAGGATGATCAGGATTAAGATTAAGAACCTGACAGTGCGCCTTGATTCCACGGCAGTTCTTCCGGGGCGCGCCTCGCGACATTACGAAGCAAAAAACAGCGGCGGACGTCGAATAATCCGAAGAATCACAGAACCACCAACCGGCCTCCTTGGATTGCCGAAGTGAGTGCAGGCTTGCGGAACTCACTACCTGCCGGGTGCAAGCAGGGAGGGTTGGTCGCCCCATCCCGCACCAGGCAGAGTCTGAATCAGTCAGTCAACGGTCCCTTATGGGCAGTTACCGTGGGCGCTATGCAGTTGGACGTTGCCACCGATAAGATTCCCACTCGCACCGCACTCTCCCACAATCTCCCCTGTCGCGGTATTCGTCACCGCGATGGAGAAGGTGTCAGGGGTCGCATTGACTCCCTCACCGTAGTCGCACACAATGACATCGGCGGTGAACCCCTCCACACCATTGACCGTGACGGCGTACACGATCTCACGACAAAAGTCGTCAAGTATCGTGTAACTGAGGACTTCGAACCCCACGACATGGCATGTCTCGTCTGCATTGACGAAGTCCAACTGACCCGTCAACACGCCAGTTGTCAGGTTGTCTTCGGCGTTCAAGCCAAAGTTGGCGAACAGGTCTGTCCCCGTTTCGACCCATCCGCCAGCCGTCACCGAATCAACACATATCCCCTGCGCTTGAGCGGTGGGCACGGTCATCAGACCCGCTGCAATAAGCGCAGCGGCCAACAGGCTGACATAACTGAACCGTTTCATGTTTTTCCTTTCATGGTTTCGTTTTCGTTTTCGTTGTTCATGACCTTTCCTCGAGGGAAAGGGCCAGCCAAACTCCGGCTGACATTGAGAAACGACACTACTGAATCCGTCGCGTTCAAAAACAAACGTTCATGGGAATAATTTTCTGAAAAATTATTTTATTTAAATTTATTTGAGCGCATCTCGGCTCGGACCTTGCTGTCCGGCCCGTTATTTAGTTTCGGTAGGTGAAGACCTACCTGAAAAGACCTTTTGAATTCCCCCATACTCTCACGCGAAAAAAATCGTCGCAGAAATCATCGCAGTTTTGCCGCAGAAACCGAAGCCGGACCAGGCGAAGCGGCCACGGCGGTCGCAGAACCGCAGTTTGGTGTCAGCGTCGGAGCCGGGATGTTGCAGCCCGGGCGTACACATTCATCGTCGCGGCCGCTGTCTTGTCCCAGTTGAAGCACTGGGCGCGTTTCAATCCCGCTTCCCGCAATTGATTGCGGAAGGCGACCTCGACTGCCACTCGGGTCATCTGTTCTTTGATCGAGTGGATGTCTTCCGGATCCACGAGCGCTGCGGCCTCGTCCACCACTTCACCCAGCGAACCGCGCGTCGAGCTGATGACCGGACAGCCGCACGCCATCGCTTCGATCGGCGGCAGGCCAAAACCTTCAAACAGGGACGGGTAAACAAACGCCTCCGCGGCGCGATACAGGTCCGGCAAATCGGCATCCGGCACGAAGCCCAGGCAATGCATGTCGCGATTGAACCGCGATTGTCGGATCAACGCATGAATCACTTCCGCGCCATGCCAGTCCGCTCCGCCGAACACAAGTTGCCAGCCGGATCGGGTCTCCGCTTTGAACCGGTTGAACGCCTCGATCAGGCGCGCGTGGTTCTTCGCCGGATGTTCCAGCCGCGCGACATAAAGGAAAAAGGGCTGGCGCAATCCGCGGCGTCGGGCCATCAGCGCCCGGGCACCTGTGCGCGAAGCCGGAAAAAAACGGGCATGATCCAGCCCGTTGTAAATCATTGTGAGCCGTTCGGCCGGCAAACGGAAGAAATCGACAATGTCGCGGCCGGTGTTCCGGCTGACGGTGATGATTTCGTCCTGGCGACGCGCCAACCGCCGGGCGACGACGCGTCCGTAAAACATCCGTTTCACATCGTATTTATTGGCCAGATGAAAGGGCGCCAGGTCATGAATCGTGGCCACCAGCGCGCAGGGACGGGGCCAGAGCATCCGCCGATAGCTCGGCACGTGCAACACTTCGATCCGGTGCCGACGCGCCAGGCGCGGAAGGACCGTCTGGTGCCACACGATGTCCTTTAACGGCGGGCGATATCGCTCCGGCACCGACACCCGTTCCATCTTCGACCCGGCAAACGCGAACAGCGGCAAATCCTCCTCCAGAACAAATAAAGTGAACCGATGCCGCCCGGCGCAGGGCAGGAGGGCGCGTAACAGGCCAAAGACATATTGCGCCACGCCGCTGTGCCCGCGTTGGATGACGGAAGTGGACAGCCCGATGTTCATGCCGCCTTGTCGAGCAGGAAGGCCGCGAGCTTCGACAATCGCAAAACGTTCCGCACATCCGATCGCAGGCCGGTGAAAAGAAGCTGGTTGCCCCGGCGCGCCGCAAATTTTTTCGCGCGAACCATCACGCCCAATCCGGTGCTGTCCACAAAGCGAACCTCCGAAAGGTCAAGGGAAATGATTTTTTGACGCGCGCTCAAGCCGGCGATCTGCGCCTCCGTCAACCTCCACACCTCGCCGGCGTTGGCGACAGTCACTTCGCCCCGCCAGGCCAATGACCGCGTCGCTCCATCGGCGGCGACCAACGCTGATTGTTCCTGATCGCGCCCGGCGATGATCTCGCGCGCCTCGACCGCGTCCGCGGCCGTCTCAAAGTAATCGTGCAGCCGCAACCATTGCAGGGTCCGCCGGACCGGAACACTCGGGTCCACCAGAATCAAGTGGTGGCCGGCCCGGCGGAGCTGATGGCGCAGCCGGACCAGCAACGCCGCTCCGGTGCTGTCGATGAACTGCGTGTCGGTCAAGTCGAGCAGAGCATGGCGGTCGTGGGCGACGACCTGCTGCCAGACCGCCGCGTCCCGAGTGACCGATTCGACGTCCAATCGTTCGGAGACCCGGACCCGCTGCCAGGTCGGTTCCACCACGACCAGGGAACTTGAGCGCGCCTGCGGCACGCGGCAAGGCCGCCATTGCATCTGCCAGCATTGCCTGAGGATGGCGCCGCCAAAGTGCCGGAAGTCGCTCAGGTAGCGCTTGAACAGCCGGCGGGGCTCCTGCAACAAACGAAAAACCCACTCCAACCCGGCGCGTTGCATCCAGCGCGGCGCCCGTTTCATCCGGCCCGCCAGAAAATCAATCGTCGCTCCCATGCCAACGGTCACCGGCACGCCCAGCGCCTGGTAGTGCATCGCGATCCATTTCTCCTGTTTGGGGCAGCCAAAGGAAACGAACAGCAAATCCGGTCTGGCGGCGCGAATGCGCTTTTGGATCTCCGCGTGGTCCATTTCCAGCAGCGGTTGGAACGGCGGCGAATAGTTCCCCACGAGGTTCAAACCGGGACAGTGTTCTTTTAATCGCGCCGCCGCCTGCGCGTTCGCTTCGGGCGAAGCGCCCAGCAAAAAGAGGCGATAGTTTCTTTTTGCCGCCAGCCGAATCAGCCGCGGCGCGAGGTCCGAACCGGCCACGCGTTCGGGCAGCGGATTGCCGAGCAACCGTGACGCCCAGAGCAGAGGCGTGCCGTCGCACAGAACCAAATGCGCTTCCATCAATATCCGCCGCAGTTCGACGTCCTGCCGCGCCTGGGCCAGAAAATCGGCGTTGGCCGTGACCACGTAGTGCGGCCGGCCCGACCCGATCATCCGTTCAATTCGTTCGATGGCCTCGGCCATGGTCACGGGGTCAAACGGCACGCCCAGCAGGGCAATGGGCAGGGCGCGGCCGGACGCGCTGAGAGCTTGCTCGGGCCGGGCGAAGAATGCCGGCGTTGAATCGAAAGCCGAGGTCACGCGGGCGTGCTGCATCACAACCATGCAACAACAAAACGAAATTCGAATGACAAATCTAATGGGGAATTTCCCGCCTTTTTGCCCGACCATCATCGTCCAAACAGCGACGCCTTGGGGTCAAATCCCCATGCGCTTTTCAGGGCTTTACCCACTTTAAGCCGAATCCGCAAAGGGTCTAACGTGAGTCCCGTGATGGCGGGCCAAAAACAAATTGCGCCGGCGAACAACATCGAAGAGAGCTATCCGCTTTCGCCGATGCAACAGGGCATGTTATTCCACAGCCTGGGCGCGCCGCATTCCGGTGTGGATATCGAGCAGGTGATCGTCACGCTGAAGGAGGAGATGGACGACGCCGCTTTTCGCCGGGCCTGGGAACGGGTCGTGGAACGCCACGCGATTTTGCGGACCGCCTTCCGCCTCGCCGGTGTGGAGCCGCAGCAGGAAGTGCATCGTTGCGTCCGCCTTCATTTGGAGCAAATGGACTGGCGCGGCCTGCCGGACCGCGAGCAGGAAAAGCGCCTGGACGCGTATCTGCAGGCGGAACGACGCCGCGGATTCGAGTTGGGCGTGCCGCCGCTCATGCGGATGGCGCTCCTGCACGCCGGCGAAGCGAAACATATTTTCGCATGGACTTTTCACCACCTGCTGATTGACGGCCGCACGCTGGTTGCGCTGCTGAACGAAGTTTTCAAATTTTACGAAGCCTTTTGCCGGGGTGGCGACCTGGCACTGCCTTTGCCCCGCCCCTACCGTGAATACATCGAGTGGTTGCGGGAACGCGACGGGTCCGCCGCGGAGACGTTCTGGAGGAAATTGTTGAAAGGCTTCGTCACACCCACGCAGCTCATCGTCTCGAGGAGCGCGGATCCGGCAGCGAACCCAAACACGGGCCACCGCGTTCAACAGGTCACCCTGTCGTCCGCGGAATCCGCGAGAGTCCGCGCCGTCGCCTGGGAAAACGGGCTGACGGTCAGCACGCTGCTGCAAGGGGTGTGGGCGGTCCTGTTGAGCCGTTACAGCGGGGAAGAAGACATTGTCTTCGGCGTCATTCGCGCCTGCCGTCGTTCGGCGCTCGAAGGCGCCGAATCCATCGTCGGGCTTTTCATCAACACGCTGCCGGTGCGGGTGCGCGTCGCCGACGACAAGGGCGTGCTTGATTGGCTCAAAGAACTCCGGGCGCAGAATCTGGCACTGCGCGATCACGAGCACACGCCGCTGGCGGAGATCCAGCGCTGGAGCGACGTGCCGCCGGGACAGCCGTTGTTCGAAAGCATTTTCAATTTCCAGGACCCATCCTGGGACGCCGCCTTGCGCGCACAAAGCGGCCCGTGGGAACAGCGGGAATTCGCCATTCGCAACCAGCCCAATTTCCCGCTGTGGGTGGACGTTTATGCCGGGCCGGAAATGACGTTGAAGATCGGTTACGATCCGGAGCGTTTTGCCGACCCGACCATCGCCCGCGCGCTCGGACATTTTCAAGCCGTGCTGCAAGGGACGCTCGCCGATTTGTCGCAACGCGTGGCGGACCTGTCGCTGTTGACGGACGGCGAACGCCGGCAACTGTTGGTCGAGTGGAACCGCACCGGGGCGGATGATCCACTCGACTCATGCGTGCACGAACTCTTTGAGGCGCAGGTGGAGCGCACATCCGATGCCGTTGCTTTGGTTTATTGCAAGGAGGAAGTCAGCTATCGGGAACTCGACAACCAAGCCAATCGGATGGCACGCCATCTGCGCTCTCTCGGTGTCGGGCCGGACGTGCCCGTGGGCATCTGCGTGCGGCGGACCGCAGAAATGATCGTCGGACTGCTCGGCATTCTAAAGGCCGGCGGCGCTTACCTGCCGCTCGACCCGGCCTATCCCAGGGAGCGGCTCGCCTTCATGCTCGAGGATTCGGGAGCGCCGGTGTTGCTGAGCGAGGAGTCCGTCCAAAACTGTTTCAGGTTTCAAATTCAAAACGGTCATGTCGTTTGTTTCGACGCGCTGCGGCGCGAACCCCGCCGCGCGCCACAGGAAACGGCCGCGCGCTCCGCGCTCCCCTCCCCTCCGGCCGGCGTTTCGCCCGATAATCTCGCCTATCTCATTTACACATCCGGTTCCACCGGCACACCCAAAGGCGTCGAACTCTCGCATCGCGGCCTGGTCAACCTTATCCGTTGGCACCAGCGCACGTATAACGTGGGGCCGAAAGACCGGGCGACGCAGTTGGCCGGGTTTTCTTTTGATGCCTCGGTGTGGGAATTGTGGCCTTATCTCACCGCCGGCGCCAGCATTCACCTGGTGGACGACGAAACGCGGGCCTCCGCGCCGGCCCTCGTGCAATGGTTGGACGACAGGAAAATCACCCTCGCCTTTGTGCCGACGCCGCTGGCCGAAGAAATGTTGGCTTTGCCCTGGCCGGCAGGCGCGCCGTTACGCGCCTTGCTGACCGGTGGCGACAAACTCCGCCGCCGGCCGGACGCGAATCTCCCCTTCCGCCTGGTCAACCACTACGGGCCCACCGAGAACACGGTTGTCGCGACGGCCGCCACGGTCGCCCCGGCGCAAGAGGGGTTGAACGAAGCTCCGCCGATTGGCCGCCCGATTGCCAACGTGCGGGCTTACGTGCTCGACCGGTTGCTGCGCGCGGTTCCCGTCGGTGTTCCGGGCGAACTGTATATCGGCGGCGACGGTCTGGCGCGCGGTTATCGAAACAATCCCGGACTCACTGCGACAAGATTCATTCCGCATCCGCACAGCGAGCAGCCGGGCGCGCGGCTGTATAAGACCGGCGATCTCGTTCGCTGGCTGGAGGACGGCAATCTCGAGTTTCTCGGGCGCGTGGACCACCAGGTAAAAATCCGCGGATACCGGATTGAACCGGGCGAAATCGAGTCGCAACTCAACCGCCATCCCGCGGTGCGGGAAAGCCTGGTGCTGGCCCACGAAGATGCGCGCGGAGAAAAACAGCTCGTCGCCCATCTTGTTTTGCGACAGCAGCCCGCGCCGGCGAGCAAAGAATTGTCGGATTTCCTGCGAACGACGCTTCCCGATTACATGGTGCCCTCGGCGTTCGTTTTCCTGGACGCCTGGCCGCTGACGCCCAACGGCAAAGTGGATCGCCAGGCGCTGCCGGCGCCCAAGGAACTCCTTCGCCGGTCGTCCCGCGCGTTTGTGGCGCCGCGCAATCCCCTCGAAGCCGCGGTGGCCACAATCTGGGCGGAAGTGCTCGGCCGCTCCCGGATCGGCGTTCATGAAAATTTCTTTGAACAGGGCGGGCACTCGCTACGGGCGGCGCAGGTCGTTTCCCGTCTCAAAGAGGCGTTGAACATCGATTTGTCCGTCCGCAGCCTGTTTGAAAAGCCGACCGTTGCGGCACTGGCCCGGGAAATCGAGCGGGCCACCGCCAGCCGCGCCGCCCAACGCGGCCCCAGCCTCACGCGGGTGTCGCGGGAGGCCTATCGCATGAACCCGCCTTCATCCGAAACCGCCGCGCAGGCGATGAAGCCAGAGTAAGGAACCATGATCACATTGGAAACCAGCACCACCCCGTCCGTGGACGAAAAAGCGACCGCGATTCCCGAGCCGGAAATCTTCGCCTTCCCGGCGTCTTCCGGGCAGCAACGGCTCTGGTTCCTCGAACAGTTTCAACCGGGCAGTCCGCTCTACAACGTCCCCCTTGCCGTGCGGATGCAAGGCCCGCTGGAGGCCGCGCTTCTGGAACAGGCAGTCAATCAAATCGTTCGCCGGCACGAAATTCTCCGAACCAGCTTTGATCTGCGACACCGCCAGCCGGTCCAGATTGTCGCGCCTTCGCTGGCGTTGAAATGGCCGGTGGACGACTTGAGTTCTCTGTCCCCGGAGCACCGCGAAGCGGAGGCGCGCCGCCGGGCGACCCAGGAGGCGCAGCGCCCGTTCGACCTGGGACGCCTGCCATTGTTGCGCCTGAAACTGCTCCGGTTCTCCGGCACGGAACACATTCTTCTCCTGACGGTGCACCACATCATTTTCGACGGCTGGTCGCTCACCGTTTTCTTCCGGGAACTGGCCGCGCTTTATGGCCGTCTGCGCGCGGGCAAACCGCCGGAATTGCCTGAGCCGCCCGTTCAATACGCCGATTTCGCCGTCTGGCAGCAGGAACGACTCAAGTTCCTCGACAGCGAACTGGCGTGGTGGAAAAGGCAGTTGAATGGACGGCTGCCAACGCTGGAACTGCCGACCGACCGACCGCGCCCGGCGGTGCAGACGTATCGCGGCGCGGTGGAATCGCTCGTCCTGCCGGCCGGTCTGCGCGAGCCGCTTCAGCAGTTGAGCCAAGGCGAGGACGCGACCTTGTTCATGACGCTGCTGGCCGCGTTTCAAACGCTGCTCCATCGCTACACGGGACAGGAGGACATCCTCGTTGGTACACCGGTGTCCGGCCGCAACCTGAGAGAGACGGAGGCGGTCATTGGACTGTTCATCAATACGCTGGTGATGCGGGGAGACCTTTCGGGCGATCCGCCGTTCCGTGAGTTGCTCGGGCGCGTGCGCGAAATGGCCGTCGATGCCTATGCGAACGAAGGGGTGCCCTTCGAGAAACTGGTCGAGGAATTGCAGCCGGAGCGGAGCCTGAGCCGCCCGCCGCTGTTTCAAGTGATGTTCGCGCTCGAACCGGCCCCGCTGCAAGCCGTGAACTGGCCGGGACTGAAACTCACTCCGCTCCCGCTCGACAGCGGCACGGCGAAATTCGACCTGACACTTTACCTGACCGAGGATGCCGGGGGTTTGACGGCGCGGATGGAATATAATACCGACCTTTTCGATCCGGCGACGATTCGGCGGATGCTGGCGCACTTCAAAGTGTTGCTCGAAGGAGTCGCCGCCGACCCGGACAAACGCCTTTCGGACCTGCCCCTGCTTTCGGATGCGGAGCGAGAGTGTTTGTTCGTCGAATGGAACCGGACGCAAGCCGATTATCCGCCGCAGAAAACCATTCATGAATTGTTCGAAGCGCAGGCGGCGCGGACGCCGGACGCGGTCGCGGTCGTTTTCGGCGACCAACAATTGACCTATCGCCAACTGGATCAGGAGGCCAACCAGACGGCGCGCTATCTGCGAAAGCTCGGCGTGCAACCCGGGACGCTCGTGGGCATTTGCCTCGACCGCTCGCCGGGCATGATGGTCGGCCTGCTCGGCGTTCTCAAGGCCGGCGGCGGCTATCTGCCGCTCGACCCGACTTATCCCCGGGAACGGCTCGCTTTCATGCGGGAGGATTCCGGCGCCTTCGCCGTAGTGACCGAGCGCCGCCTGCTCGACACCCTGCCGCGCCGCGGCGCAACTTTCCTTTGCCTCGATGACGACTGGAAAGTCATCACGCGCGAAAGCCGGAAAAAGCCCGCGGTGAAGGTCAATCCCGAAGACATCGCTTATGTGATTTACACCTCCGGCTCGACCGGAAAACCGAAGGGAGTGCAAATTCCGCATCGGGCGGTCGTCAATTTTCTCAACTCCCTGAAGCGCGAACCGGGGTTGTCCGCCGAGGACGCGCTACTGGCCGTCACCACCCTGTCATTCGACATCGCCGCGCTGGAACTCTTCCTGCCCCTGACCGTGGGCGCGCGGGTCGTGCTGGCCACTCGCGAAGAGGCCGCCGACGGCGTCCAACTCGCCGCGAAAATCGCGCGGACGGGCGTCACCGTGATGCAGGCGACGCCTGCCACCTGGCGAATGCTGCTCGATTCCGGATGGCCGGGAGCCAGGGCACTCAGAATTTTTTCCGGCGGCGAAGCCCTGCCGCGCGAACTCGCCGATCGCCTCCTGGAACGCTGCGCCGAACTGTGGAACCTGTACGGCCCAACCGAGACCACTGTCTGGTCGGCGGCCGCAAACATCCTTCCGGGCAATGAACCGGTCGTCATCGGCCGTCCGATTGCCAACACGCAGTTTTATGTTCTCGACCGTCATCGCCACCCGGTGCCCGTCGGCGTGCCGGGCGAATTGTTCATCGGCGGCGATGGCCTGGCGCGCGGCTACCTCAATCGGCCCGAACTGACCGCCGAAAAATTTATTCGCCATCCCTTCCATGACGATCCGGCGGCGCGGGTGTATCGCACGGGCGACCGCGCCCGATGGCTGGCCGACGGCAACATCGAATTGCTCGGCCGCATCGATCACCAGGTGAAAATCCGCGGCTTCCGCATCGAACCGGGCGAAGTCGAAGCTGCGCTGCTGCAATTTCCCAAGGTGCGCGAGGCGGTCGTGGTCGCGCGCGAAGATGCGCCGGGCGACAAACGGCTCGTCGCGTATCTCACCACCTACCGGCAAACAACCGTTTCGTTGAACGAACTGCGCCCGTTCCTGCGCCAGCATCTGCCGGATTACATGGTGCCGTCGGCGCTGGTGATGCTGGAGAAACTGCCGCTCACACCCAACGGCAAGGTGGACCGCCGGGCGCTGCCCGCCCCGGACACTCAGCGCCCGAAACTGGAGACGACCTTTGTCGCGCCGGGCGCCGGCCTGGAACCGGCCATTGCCGCCATCTGGGAGCGGGTTTTGTCCATCAAGAACCCCGGCGTGGACGACAACTTTTTCGACCTCGGGGGTCACTCGCTTCAGGTGGTGCAGGTCCAAAACCGGTTGCGCGAAACGCTCGGTATTGAACTGCCCGTCATCAAACTGTTCGAATATCCCTCCATCCGATCGCTGGCCGGCTATCTGGGAGAGGAAAAAAAGGGGAACCCGTTTGCGCAGGAAATCCACGACCGGACCCGAAGGCAGAAAGCAATCGCGGTCCGTCCCAAACAATTTGGCGCCAGAGTGAAGCTGTGAATCCCCTGGAGACACAAAGCGAGAGCATCGCCATCATCGGCATAGCCGGCCGCTTTCCGGGCGCGAAAAGCGTCGGGGAATTCTGGCGCAATCTCCGCGACGGCGTGGAATCCGTCTCCTTCTTCAAAGACGAAGAGTTGTCCGCGGCCCCGCTCGAGGGCCCGCCGCCCCTGGACCATCCGAACCTGGTCAAGGCCCGCGCCGTTCTGGAAAATCCCGACCTTTTCGACGCCGCGTTCTTCAACATAAATCCCAAAGAAGCCGAAATTATGGACCCGCAGCACCGGGTCTTTTTGGAATGCGCGTGGGAGACGCTCGAAAACGCCGGCTGCAATCCCGACACCTGCGACGGTTTGATCGGCCTGTTTGCCGGTTCGAGCTTCAACACTTATCTGCTCGCGAACCTGCTGACCGACCGCCCGCTGCTCAGGCTCGTCGGCGGGTTCCAAACCGTGCTCGCCAGCGACAAGGATTATCTGCCCACGCGCGTCTCCTACAAACTGAATCTCCGCGGCCCGAGCCTGAACGTCCAGACCGCCTGCTCCACCTCGCTGGTGGCGGTCTGCCTCGCCTGCCAGAATCTTTTGAACTGCCAGTGCGACCTGGCCCTGGCCGGCGGCGTGTCCATCGCGGTCCCGCAAAAACAAGCTCACCTCCATCAGGAAGGCGGAATCCTTTCGCCCGACGGCCATTGCCGTGCCTTCGACGCGCAGGCCGCGGGCACGGTTTCCGGCGACGGCGTCGGGATCGTTGCCCTGAAACGATTGACCGACGCGCTCGCGGACGGCGACCACATCTGCGCGGTCATCAAAGGCTGCGCCATCAATAACGATGGTTCGCTGAAAATCGGTTACACCGCGCCCGGTATCGACGGTCAGGCCCAGGTGATCGCCATGGCGCAGGCAAACGCCGGCGTCACGCCGGACACGATTTCGTACATCGAAGCCCACGGCACCGGCACGCCCCTGGGCGACCCGATTGAAATCGCCGGGCTCACCAAGGCCTTTCGCGTCGGCACAACGGCGAAAAGTTTTTGCGCCCTCGGCTCGGTGAAGAGCAACATCGGCCATCTCGATGCGGCGGCCGGCGTCGCCGGGCTCATCAAGACGGTCCTGGCCTTGCAGAACAAACAACTGCCGCCCAGCCTGCGCTTTCAGCGGCCCAATCCGAAAATCGACTTCGCCAACAGTCCGTTTTATGTCAACGACAGGTTGCGCGACTGGCAAAGGGGCGGGACCCCGCGGCGGGCGGGCGTCAGTTCGTTTGGGATCGGCGGCACGAACGCCCACGTCGTGCTCGAAGAAGCGCCGGCGGTCGAGCCCTCCGGCGGATCACGCCATCGGCAACTGTTGTTGCTTTCCGCCCGGACTGAGACCGCATTGGATTCGGCGACCGCGAACCTCGCGGAGCATCTGCGGAAAAACCCGGACATCAACCTGGCCGACGCGGCCTTTACGTTGCAGGTGGGTCGGAAGCCTTTCGGCCACCGCCGGATGCTCGTCTGCCAGAGCGTAGCCGATGCGGAGCAGGCCTTGACGGCGCGCGATTCACGGCGCGTTTTCCCCGGACACCCGGCCGAGACTGAACCGCCAGTTGTTTTCCTGTTCCCCGGCCAGGGCGCGCAGCAGGTCAACATGGCGCGCGGACTTTATGAATCCGAGCCGGTGTTTCGGGACGAGATGGACCGTTGCTGCGAAATTCTCAAACCGCGCCTGGCATCGGACTTGAGGACACTCCTTTACCCCGGCGCAGACCGGCTGGAAGAAGCCGCGCAACAACTGACGCAAACCGCGATCACCCAGCCGGCGCTGTTTGTCGTCGAATATGCCCTCGCTCAACTCTGGATGAGTTGGGGCGTTCGTCCGCAGGCGATGATGGGTCACAGCATCGGCGAATACGTGGCCGCCTGTCTCGCCGGAGTCTTTTCACTGGAAGACGCGTTGGCGTTGGTGGCGGCGCGCGGGCAACTCGTGCAAAAACAACCCGCCGGCACGATGCTGGCCGTCCGTCTGCCGGAGGAGGAGGTCAAGGCGCTCCTGGGCCGAAGACTTTCGTTGGCGGCGGTCAACGGGCCCGCGCTTTGCATCGCCTCCGGACCGTTCGATGCCATCGAGGCGCTGGAAAAGAAACTCGCCGAACGGAACGCGGCCTGCCGCCGGCTGCAAACATCGCACGCGTTCCATTCGGAAATGATGGAACCGGTGCTGCACCTGTTCACGGCCAAAGTCAGAAAAGCGAAACTGCACTCGCCGCAAATTCCTTTCATCTCGAACGTCACCGGCAAATGGATTACGGCGCAGGAGGCGACCGACCCGAATTACTGGGCGGCACACTTGCGCCAGACGGTTCGGTTCGCCGACGGCCTCACTGAACTGGCACAAGGACAACCGGGAATTCTCCTCGAGGTCGGCCCCGGGCAGACCCTCACCACACTGGCGCTGCAACACCCCGGCTTCAGCGCCGGACAATCCGCCGTTACTTCGCTGGGTCGCGCCAAGGAACCAACGGCTGAGGTTGAATCGATGCTCAACGCGCTGGGACGGCTCTGGCTGTCCGGCGTGACGGTGGATTGGCCCGGCTACTATGCGAACGAACGGCGGCATCGGCTGCCGCTGCCGACCTATCCGTTCGAACGGAAACGGTATTGGGTCGAACCCGCTCGACCCAACGCGGGCGAAGGCCCCGCTCAGACGAACGTTTCCTGTTGCCGGGCGGAAACCCCGGATCGCCGGGAAGAGAAAGGCCGCAAAGCCGGTGAGCCGCCCGGGGACAGGGCACTTTCCGGGCCGCGCGGGAACGAAACATTGTCGGAACTGAAAGGCGTGTTCGGCGAGTTGTCGGGCGTGGACCTCGGGCGCGCCGACTCCGGGGCGACATTTCTCGAGCTGGGGTTTGATTCGCTGTTCCTCACGCAGGCCAGCCAGGCCGTCCAGAAACGATTTGGCGCGAACGTCACCTTCCGCCAGTTGCTGGAAGAGTTTTCAACCCTGGAGAAACTGGCGGCCCGTCTCGACGCGCAGAAAACAAACACCGACCAACCGAACCGTGCGCCGCAACCCGCAGCGTGTTCGCCGGGAGAAAATGGCCCTGACCGCTCCCCTCTCCGGGACGCACAGGACGCGAGTGCGGACGCGAACACCGCCCCGCTCACCGACGCACAGCGCGAAATCTGGTTTGCCACCCAGATGGGGGCGGGTGTCTCTGCCGCCTACAACGAGTCGTGCCAGTTGCGTTTGCGCGGCCCCCTCCAGGCGGAGGGATTGCAGCAGGCGATGCAACAACTGCTCGAGCGGCATGAGGCGTTGCGGACGACGTTCAGTCCTTCCGGAGAGACGCAGCGCATCTGCGCCGCTGCCCGGATCGATGCGCCGCTGGCGGATTTTTCCGGCCTGGATGAACGCCACCGCGAAGCGTGCGTCGCCGACCTGATCGACCGGGAAGTGCGCCGCGAATTCGACCTGGTCAACGGCCCGCTGTTGCGCGCTCAAATCGTACGGCTGGCGGCCGACCATCATCGGCTCCTCCTCACGGCGCATCACATCGTCTGCGACGGATGGTCGCTGAGCGTGCTGCTTTACGAACTGGCTGAACTCTATTCAGCCCACTGCCGCGGCGTGCCGGCCGCGCTGCCGGCGCCGACGCCGTTCAGCGCTTATGCGCGGGACCGGGTCGCGCAACAGTCAGCCCCGGAATTTGTCGACGCCGAAGCATACTGGGCGAAGCAGTTTTCCGATTCCGTCCCGGTCCTCGAGTTGCCCGGTGACCGGCCGCGTCCCGCAACGAGAACCTACGCGGGATCGCATCAGTCCCGTTTGCTGCGGCCCGGACTGGCGGCGGCCTTGAAACGGGCCGCTGCCGAGCGCCACTGCACGACCTTCACTCTGTTGCTGGCCGCGTTCCAGGTGCTCCTCCACCGGCTGAGCGGGCAGGACGACATCGTGGTCGGCGCGCCCGCCGCCGGACAGGTCATGGGCGGCGCGAACCATCTCGTCGGGCATTGCGCGAATTTGTTGCCCCTGCGCAGTCGGTTCGACGCGCGGCAAAAGTTTGCCGATTACCTGGCGGCTCTCCGGCAGAACGTTCTCGACGCGTTCGAGCATCATGACTATCCGTTCAGCCGCCTCATCCGGAAACTCAACCTGGCGCGCGACCCGAATCGCGTGCCGCTGGCGAATGTGACCTTCAACGTCGGCCACTCCCGACGACAACCTCGCACTCGACTGCTATTTCAGCGCGGAACTGTTCGACGAGGCGACCATCGCGCGGTTGCTGGACCAATACGAACGGCTTCTGGAAAGCGCCGTCAGCGATTCCACCCGGAGGCTCTTTGAATTGCCGCTGTTGAGTGAACGCGAGCGACGCCGGCTGCTGGTCGAGTGGAATGATACGGCGGCAGGGTATTCCCGCGATGCCTGTGTTCACCAATTGTTCGAGGCCCAGGTCGAGCGCACCCCGCGCGCCACCGCGCTGATTTGCGGAACGGAGCGACTGACTTACGGCGAACTCAATCGTCGTGCCAATCAACTCGCCGATCGATTGCATGGAATGGGTGTAGGACCGGAATCGCTGGTCGGTGTTTGTCTCGAGCGCACGCCGGCGATGGTGGTCGGATTGCTGGCCATTCTCAAAGCCGGCGGCGCCTACGTGCCGATCGACCCGGCTTATCCCCGGGAACGGATGGCCTTCATCCTTGGAGACGCCCGCGCTCCCGTGGCGCTGACGCAAGAATCGCTGCGCCATCATCTCCCGGCCCCGGACCGCGGGCACCGATTCATCTGCCTCGATTCGCAGGACGAAGCCCGGGGACAATCCTCCCTCCAGAATCCGCATTCCGGCGTCACTACAGACAATCTGGCCTACGTCATCTACACCTCCGGCTCCACCGGCAAACCCAAAGGTGTCGCCCTCGAGCATGGCAGCGCGGTCGCCTTCATTCACTGGGCGAAAAATGTCTTTCCGCCCGAGGAATTGGCGGGCGTGCTGGCCGCCACCTCGATCTGCTTCGACTTGTCGGTGTTCGAGTTGTTTGTTCCCTTGAGCTGGGGCGGCGCGGTGATCCTCGCCGACACCGCCCTTCAGTTGCCCGGCTTGTCCGCGCGCGGCGAGGTCACACTGATCAACACCGTTCCCTCGGCCATAGCGGAGTTGTTGAGACTGGGCGGCGTGCCCGGGTCGGTACGCACCATCAATCTGGCGGGCGAACCGCTGTCCGCCAGACTCGCGCAACAGCTCTACGATCTGGGAACGATTCGAAAGGTCTATGATCTTTACGGCCCTTCCGAGGACACGACCTACTCGACCTTTGTCCTCCGAAAGCCGAACGGGCCCGCGACGATTGGCCGTCCGATCGCCAACACGCAGGTTTATCTTCTGGACCGCCACCTGCAGCCGGTGCCGGTGGGTGTGCCCGGCGAGTTGTGCCTCGCTGGCGACGGGTTGGCCCGCGGCTATTTGAATCGGCCCGAGTTGACCGCCGAAAAATTCATTCCCAACCCCTTCGGTGACCGGTCTGGCGCGCGTCTTTACCGGACCGGCGACCGGGCGCGTTATCTGCCGGACGGCAACCTCGAGTTCCTCGGCCGCATGGACCACCAGGTCAAGATCCGCGGTTATCGGATTGAACCCGGCGAAATCGAGTCGTCGTTGGCCGAGCACCCCGCCTTGAGAGAAAACGTCGTGGTCGCGCGTCAGGACGCGCCGGGCGAAAAGCGAATCGTGGCGTACGTGGTGGCGAAGCCGGAGGCGACGCTCAACGTCAGCGCGTTGCGCGATTTCCTCCAGAAGAAATTGCCCGCCCACCTGGTGCCGGCCCTCTTCGTTCCGTTGGCGAGACTGCCTTTGACGCCGAACGGCAAAGTGGACCGGCGCGCGCTGCCCGCACCGGACCAGGTCCGGCCGGATTTGGCCAAAGCGTACGCGGCGCCACACACAACCACCGAAGAAGCGCTGGCGGAAATCTGGAGCGAATTGCTCGGCGTGAACCCGATTGGCATTCACGACAACTTCTTCGAGTTGGGCGGACACTCGCTGCTGGTGACCCGGGTGCTCTCGCGGGTGCGCCAGGCGTTCCACCTCGAGCTGTCGTTGCGCCGATTTTTCGATGCGCCGACCATCGCGCAACTTGCGGCAGCGGTCGAAGAGTTGCTGGTGCAGGAAATCAGCGGGTTGACCGACGAGGAGGCCGAACGCCTGGTCGAAGACCCCGCGGCCTTTGCGAAAGAGGGAACATGACCGGCCGAAACGCAATCACGTTGCCGCGGCGGGAGCTTTCCGATTCCCAGATGGCGCTGCTGGAAAAACGGCTGCAAGGGGCGCGGAATGCCGCCGCGCGGCAGAGCGGGCCCTCGGCGATCCCGCGCCTCGCGCAACGGGAGAATGTTCCGCTTTCGTGCGCGCAACGGCGGCTCTGGTTTCTCGACCAGTTGGAGCCCCACAGCTCGGCCTACAACGTTTGCCAGGCCGTCCAGTTCAGTGGCGCGCTCGATGTCACGGCGCTCGAGCGAAGCCTCAACGAAATCATCCGCCGCCACGAAATCCTGCGCACGAATTTTGTCGCCTGCGAAGGCAACCCCACCCAGGTGATCGCTGAAAACCGGACACTGAAACCGGCGGCCATCGACTTGAGTCAGCGGCCAAACGACCGGCGCGAGCGGGAACTGCAGCGCGTGCTCCAGGAGGAAGCGCGGAGAGTTTTCGATCTGTCGCGCGATTTGCTGTTGTGCTGATCACGATGCATCACATTGTGTCCGACGGCTGGTCCCTCGGCATCTTCTTCCGCGAACTGGCGGCGTTTTATGAATCCTTCACCGCCGGAGAGGGGCCGACGTTGCCCGAATTGCCGATTCAATATGCCGATTTTGCGTTGTGGGAACAGGACACGTTCAGGAACGCAACGCCGGAAAAGTCCCTGGCCTATTGGAAAGGGCAATTGCGCGACGACCTGCCGGCGCTGGAGTTGCCCACCGACCGTGCGCGGCCGGCGGCGCCAACGTCGCGCGGCGCCACCGAGACGCGACAATTCCCTCCGACGCTGGCGCGGGCGCTCCAGGAGCTGAGCCGGCAGGAGGGCGCCACCCTGTTCATGACGTTGCTGGCGGCGTTCCAGACCCTGCTGCACCGTTACACCGGCCAGGGGGACATAGCGGTCGGCTCGGTCGTCGCCGGACGAAACCATTTGGACCTCGAAGAACTGATCGGGTTTTTCGTCAACACGCTGGTGTTCCGGGGCGACCTGGCGGGCGACCCGACATTCCGCGAATTGCTGCGCCGCGTGCGGGAAACGGCTCTGGGCGCGTTTGCACATCAGGAGTTACCATTCGAAAAGCTCGTGGAGGAACTCCATCCGGAACGGAGCCTGCGTCGTAATCCGTTTTTTCAGGTGATGTTTGTCTGGCAAAACGCGGCCGTGGCGCCGGCGCGATTGTCGGGGTTGAAGCTGCAACCACGGGACGTGGACGGCGGCACGGCCAAGTTCGATTTGACCCTGTCAATGATGGAGACGCCGCAAGGGTTGCGCGCCGCGCTGGAATACAATCTTGACCTTTTCGATCGCGACACGGCCGCGCGCATGCTGGGCCACTTCCAAATGCTGCTGGAAGGAATCGCCGCCGTCCCGGACCAAAAACTTTCCAAGCTGCCGCTGCTGACGGCGGACGAACGGCAACAGCTCCTGGTCGAGTGGAACAACACGGGCACGCCCTATCCGGAAAACGAAACGGTGCCGCAATTGTTCGACCGGCAGGCCGCCCGGACGCCGGAGGCCATCGCGGTGAAGTTTGAAGACCGCCGCTTGACTTATCGCGAACTCGACGCGCGCGCCGGCCGACTGGCGAATTACCTCCGCGGACTGGGCGTGGGACCGGACGTCCTGGTGGCCGTCTGCCTGGAACGGTCGCTGGAGATGATTGTCGCTTTGCTCGGCATTTTGAAAGCCGGCGGCGCCTACGTATCGCTCGACCCGGATTATCCCCGCGAACGCCTGGCCTTCATGCTGGAAGACACCCGGGCGCCGGTGCTGCTCACGCAGGAGAAATTGCGGGCCGCCCTGGACCAGTCGGTCGGCTCGCTGTCGCCGGGCGCGATCCGGCGCCTTCCTTTTGTGGTCTGCCTGGATACCCGCTGGGAAACCCTCGCCCGCCTTGACACGATTGGCTCGTCACAAGGAGCAACGGCGGACAACCTGGCCTATGTGAGTTACACTTCCGGCTCCACAGGCAGGCCCAAAGGCGTTTGTGTGACCCATCGCGGCGTGGTCCGCCTGGTCAAGGAGACGCATTTTGCGCGCTTCGACCACTCCCGGATATTTCTCCAGTTGGCACCCGTCGCCTTCGATGCTTCGACACTGGAAATCTGGGGACCCCTGCTGAACGGCGCTCAGCTCGTGCTCCTTCCCCCCGGCACGCCGTCGCTGGCCCGGTTGGGAGAAGCGATTGAAAAAAACGGCGTCACTACGCTGTGGCTGACCGCCGGCTTGTTCCATCAAATGGTCGAGGAACAGCCCGCCAGCCTCAAAAATGTTCGCCAACTCCTGGCCGGCGGCGACGTCCTGTCGCCGACCCATGTGGCGCGCGCGTTGGAAAAGCTCGACGGCACGCAGTTGATCAACGGCTACGGGCCGACGGAAAACACGACTTTCACCTGCTGCCATCACATCACCCGGTCTTTGCCGGCGAACCGCTCCGTTCCCATCGGTCGGCCGGTCGCCAACACGCAGGTTTATCTCCTCGATGCGCAGGGCCAGCCGGTGCCGATCGGTGTGCCGGGCGAATTGTATGCCGGCGGCGCCGGGCTGGCGCGCAATTATCTCAATCACCCCGCCTTGACGGCGGAGAAATTTGTCCCGCACCCGTTCAGCGATACGCCCGGAGCGCGTTTGTATCGCACCGGCGATCGCGCGCGCTGGCTGGCGGACGGCAGCATCGAATTTCTCGGCCGGCTGGATCGGCAGGTGAAAATCCGAGGGTTCCGCGTCGAGTTGGAGGAAATTGAAACGGCGCTGAGCCGGCATCCCGCAGTAAAAGAGGCCGTGGTTATCGCCCGCGAAGACCGGCCCGCCGACAAACGGCTGGTGGCTTATCTGGTGGCGGGGCCATCCCCGGCGCCTTCGCCGGTCGAATTGCGCCATTACCTCGAGGGGACATTGCCCGATTACATGGTGCCGTCGGCGTTTGTCTTTCTGCGAGCGTTTTCGCTCAACGCAAATGGCAAGGTGGACCGCCAGGCGCTGCCCGCGCCCGATTCCGCACGAGCGCCCGGCGAGACCGGTTTTGTCGCCCCGCGCGACGCGGTGGAAATTCACCTGGCGGCGATTTGGGAAAAGGTGCTGGACGTGCGGCCGGTGGGCGTTCACGACAACTTCTTCGAACTCGGCGGCCACTCGCTGCTGGGCGCGCGGCTCTTCGCGCAAATCGAAAAGCATTTCGGCAAGGAGCTCCCGCTGGCCTCGCTGTTCCAGGCGCCCACGGTCGAACAACTGGCCTGTCTGCTCCGCGAAAGCAAGGCGCCGACCCTCTGTTCTTCGCTCGTAGCCATCCAGCCCAAAGGAACCCGGCCGCCCATTTTCCTGGTGCACGGCGCGGGCGGGGGCAACTTGTGGGGTTATGCCAACCTGGCGCCGCTTCTGGGGGCCGACCAGCCGGTTTACGGACTGGAATCACGCGGCATGAGGGGCCTGGAGGAGTTCAGTCGCGTTGAAGACATGGCCGCGCATTACCTCGAGGAAATCCGCACCGTGCAGCCCCGGGGGCCGTATTATCTGGGCGGCTATTGCTTTGGCGGCAACGTGGCCTATGAAATGGCGCGCCAACTGGCTGAGCGCGGAGAATCCATCGGCCTGCTGGCGCTGTTCGAGAGCGCGCCGGTAAACACCGGTTACGACCGCATCCCCTGGTGGCGGCCCGGCTTCCTCTTTCACTTCGCGGTGAACACGGTTTACTGGTTGAAGGATTTTTTCGCCCTGCGATCCGCCGAACGGCGGAGCTTCGTGCGCCGCAAATTCCGGGCCCTGCTGCGAAGGATGCCGCGGCGGCTCGGACGCGAGGTCGCCGGCCCCGCCCCGATCGACCTCGAGGAAATCATCGACGTGAGTCAATTCCCCGAAATTGAACTCCAGTTGTGGGAGATTCACGTGCGGGCCATTCGGGATTACGTGCCCAAACCGTTTCCCGGCCGGCTGACGCTCTTTCGCACCCGCAGCCAGCCGTTTCTTTGTTCGTTCGACCCGCTGTATGGCTGGGGCCCATTGGCGCGCGGCGGCGTCGAAGTGGTCGCCATCGCCGGTTCGCACGAAAAAATTTTTATCGACCCGCACGCGCAAACGCTGGCGGCGAAACTCAGCGCGTCCCTGAACCGGGCGCAGACGGAAACCAAAACCTGAGACCGGATTGTGCACCCTATGAACCTATGAACCTGCTCAAATTCCTTTTAAAAAGATGCCGGAGCATGGTGCTGGTGACGGGACTCATCGCCCTGTTCGGGGGCGCTTGCAACGCCGGCCTGATTGCCCTGGTCAATCTTGCCGTCAACGATCCGGACGGCACGACTGCCGCGCTCTTGCTCGCCTTTGCGGCGCTGGCCCTGGGCAAGATTTTCACCGGGTTGATTTCGCAGGTCTGGCTGATCCGTTTCTCGCAACAGGCGATCGCGGACATCCGGCGCGAGCTGGTCCGCAGAATTCTGGCCGTGCCGTTGCGTCAACTGGAAGAGATCGGCGCGCCCCGGCTGATGGTGGCGCTGACCGACGACATCATCAGCATCACCGCCGCGTTGTTCAGTTTTCCGGTGTTGGCGCTGAACCTGGCCATTCTGCTGGGCGGCTCGGTTTACCTCGCCTGTCTTTCCTGGCGCGTGTTGCTGGCCATGTGCCTGTTCATCGCGTTCGGCGCCTGCTGTTATCGTCTGCTCATCACGAGCGGATTTCGTTCGCTCCAACTGGCCCGCCAGGCCGAGGACCGGCTGTTCGGCCATTTCCGCGGGTTGACCGAAGGGATCAAGGAACTCAAGCTGCATCGGGAACGGCGCGGCGCGTTTCTGAATGACGGCATGCAATCGGCCACCGCAGACTTCCAACGCCATAACGTCGCCGCCGAGACCCGGTTCATTCTCGCGCACAACTGGGGTCACCTGCTGTTTTTCCTCTTGATCGGCCTGGTCCTGTTCTGGTTGCCGGGCTGGGAGCGCCTCAGCACCCGGACCCTGACCGGCTACGTCATGACGACGCTCTACCTGATGGGACCGCTGGCCGGCGTCATGGGCAGCATCGCCCTGTTCGGGCGGGCCAATGTCGCGCTGCAAAAAATCGAAGAACTCGGGTTGTCCCTGTCGAAGCGCTCGTCCGAGCTTTGCACCGGGGAAATGTCCGAGCAACCGATCGCCTGGCAACGGCTGGACTTGATCGGCGTCACGCATTCCTATCATCGCGAGAAAGAAGGCAGCAATTTCATCCTGGGCCCCATTGACTTGACCTTCCACCGCGGCGAACTGGTGTTTCTGGGCGGCGGCAACGGCAGCGGCAAATCAACCCTCGCCAAGATCATCACCGGCCTTTACCCGCCTCAAACCGGCGAAATCCGCCTCGACGGAAGGCCCGTCACCGACCTCAACCGGGACGACTATCGCCAGATCTTCTCGGCCGTGTTCTCGGACTATTACCTGTTTGACCGTCTGATCGGATTGAACAATCCGAAGCTCGACGCGCAGGCGCAGGATTATCTGCGGCAACTGCACCTCGATCACAAAGTGCAAATCCGCGACGGCATCCTTTCCACCACGGCGCTGTCGCAGGGACAGCGAAAACGGCTGGCGTTGTTGACGGCCTACCTCGAAGACCGCTGGTTTTATCTCTTCGACGAATGGGCCTCGGACCAGGACCCGCTGTTCAAGGAGGTTTTCTACACGCAACTGTTGCCGGAACTCAAAGCGCGCGGCAAAACCGTGCTGGTCATCAGCCATGACGACAAGTATTTTCACGTGGCCGACCGGTTCATCAAACTCGACTATGGCCGGATCGAACAGGGCAACACCGAACGATCCAGGATCAGCGCCGCTCGCCTGCGCAGCCTGACAACCGTTTCAGCAAGTTGAACCCGGGAAAACCCGAAGCCAAAAAAAAGTATGAACGAGCAAGAGGACAAGACCGTTTACAAAGTGGTGGTCAATCACGAGGAGCAATACTCGATCTGGCCGGCTGACCGCGCCAACGCGCCCGGCTGGCGGGACGCCGGCAAAACCGGCAATAAAACGGAATGTCTGGAGCATATCAAGAGCGTCTGGACGGACATGCGACCGCTCAGCTTGCGAAAGAAAATGGCCGAAACAAGCGCCCCGGAAAGCGGCGCGTGACGTCCCGCGCCGGGGAAAAAACGAGGAAGAGGCCTGGATCGACATGGAGCCCGCATCCTCAGCCCGGCCTTCGGTGATCGCCCTTTCGGAATCCTGCTGGCCGTTGTCACCCGCGCACCCGGAGCTGTACGCCGATGAAATTCACGTCTGGTGCGCCGGCTTGGACCCGCTGGCTGCCGATTTGCCCTCCTTCGCCAGAACGCTCTCCGCCGGCGAACGCAACCGGGCGGAGCGGTTCCAACTCGACCTCGATCGCACCCGGTTCATCGTCCGGCGCGGCCTGCTCCGGAAGATTCTGGGCCGCTATTTGGACATCGACCCGGCGCGACTCTCCTTCATCTACGAATCACGGGGCAAGCCCGCTTTGGCCGAAATCGCCGAAGGAAAAACTCCCCGCTTCAACCTGTCGCACTCGGACGGTTTGGCCCTCTTCGCCCTGACCCCTCAACCGGACATCGGCATCGATGTGGAACGCCTCCGGCCCATTCCCGAATCCAGCCAGATCGCCGCGAAATTTTTTTCGCCGCACGAAAACGCCATGTTGAACGCGCTGCCCGCGGAGCAAACGCTCGAGGCGTTTTTCAACTGCTGGACGCGCAAGGAAGCCTACCTGAAAGCGACCGGTGAAGGCATTGCCGATGCGCTGCCGCAGATTGAAGTGACCCTCGCGCCCGGCCAGGCCGCGCAGTTGTTGAACATCGCGGGGAACGCCCGGGCGGCGGCGCCCTGGTCGCTCCATTCTCTGCTGCCGGCGCCTGGTTTCATCGGCGCGCTGGCAGCCAAAGCACAGGGGCAACACCTGGTCTGTTGGCGATGGCAGGAAAGCCCGGCCGCTGAACTGCCCTGACAGTCCCCGAACTGCCGTCAACTTCCGGAGCCGATCAGGCCAAAACCGCCAGCCTTTCGGTTGGCTCTCCCGCCGCGCCGTTCCGAGCCAAAACCGCTCTGCGCTGCTGCAAGCCGTCTGCCCCAATAAACAAACCGCCCGCAAGCGGGTGTCACCGCTTGCGGGCGGGTCATTGCCGTGAGCCCCAACCTAACCGAAGTTAATCTTCCTTCGCCAGCGTGATCTTGGTCGGAGTCAGTTCCAGCTTGCCCTCGACCTCTTTGACGGTGCCTGTAACGCTGATTTTCTTGGTCTCTTTGCAGACATTCTTGTGGAATTCCTTGCTGATGTCATTGTGAACAAGGAAGTACGTCACCGTCTTTTCCCCTTCCTTCACCTGGACCACGTTCTGGCAGGACTCGCTCTGCTTTAATGCGCACTTGGCGCACTTTCCCTCGCCCGTAATCGTCTTTTCATCAGCAGCGCGGGTTTTGAGTGCCAACGTCATGGTCAAACCAGCGACTACCAATGCTGCGAGTATCGTCTTCTTCATAGGATGCCTTTCTTTTGGGTTTGCCGCTTTCACACCGACCGTCAGGCGATTTGACACACGAACGGCCGAAATGTTCAAGTCCTTTCTGAATGGCTTCTCCAGGGTTAAACCCTACCCGTCCGGGCCCGGCAGGGTCGTTCCACCGGGCATCGTCAACGATGCGACTTGTCGCCACTGGTTGGAGTTGCCGCAGCGAAAACAACGAATCAGGAGGGGCCCGGTGCCTTTTGCGACCGGCCGCTTTTCGATCCGCGTTCCACATACCGGACAGCTCACATCCTCCTTTTCCAAACCAAGTTGGATCAGGCGTTCCATTTCCCACAATGTCCAGGACCGAAACTGATTCCGGCGCGGATCGTCAGCCCGCCGCAGCTCTTTGCTTTTGCCGCAGAACAGGCATTCCGCCCACAGGCCATAGTCCCCGCCGCTCAGTTTGCGCAGTTTCAGCCTGAGCGGCCCATTGTCATCCGGACATCTTACGGCACGGCTTTGCCAAAAATGTTCGACCATCTGATGCGTCTGTTCTGTTGACCAGGACATGGGATCAATTGCCGTCCGGATTCGCCGTTCAAAAATATCCGTTCGCGCTGGAATTCCGAACTGCAACCTTGGACTTGCCGCGCCCTGCCACCGTTCAAATCTTCCGCCGGCAGGTTTTGGAACCACAGACCCCTCTTCGGCAAAACCGCAACCGATGTTTGTCGAGAAGTTACGAACTCAATTAATCTTGTTCCTTTTGTAAGCCCCCATCGCGGGAGCGTCCGGATTCACTTCGGGACCGAAGTAGCGGAGCACAACCAACGGCTCCACCTCGCTGGTATTCTCAAAAGTAACGCCGGCTTTGGCGGCGTCGTCGGTGCAGAAGGCTTCGTCGTCGGTGAGTTCGTGAAATCGGATGAGCTTCGGGCAGTCGAGGATCAGCCGGTTCATTCGCCCCTTGCCTTGAACGGTGATCAGGCCGTAAGCGCCGTTGTCCTTGATGGCGCACTGGACGCCCGGCTCGACGGTAAGTTCCTTCGCCGTGAAGAGCTGCTGGCGGTCCACTTTCCCGTAAACGATCCAACGGTCCAGGTAGCCTTCCTGGCGCGTGTCGGCCACCGGCACGGGTTCGAGGTAATGGTTGTCCTTGAAGTTCGGGTCCACGTTCGCTTCCCAGTCGAGTTGATCGACGATAAAGTCGAGATCGTGATGTTTTGACCGGGGCATGTCCTTCACCAGGAGGTCCCATGGCACAACGCGGCCTTCGACCATGCTTTGATACATGCCGAAGACATCGCTGCCCCACTGCGGCTCGTAGGTACAGAGCGAACCTGGCGCGTGGAGGATGCAGGGGCCGACCAGCCAGCCGGTGCCGGGTTTGAGACGATACGCTTTGGAAAGGTCCAGGATGCCGTTGTCGCCCTTGTTCCAATTCTCGAGACATTTGCGCACCTGCCCTTTGGTGGTGCCCGGTTCGAGGCCAAAGAAGGTGTAGGGAAAATTGTTGCCGACGTTGTTGTGTTGCGGCGGGAAATAGTAGCTCTCAGGTTTGCCTTCCTGACCGACCAGTTTTGCCTGACTCGCATTCTGATGCATGTGATGCGGAATCGGTCCCATGTTGTCGAAAAATTTTGAATACACGGGCCAGCGGCCATAGTTCTTCCAGATCTTCGCGCCGACCAGCGACGCGCCGCAATCGGCCACCGCCTGCCGCAGCGTGAAACGTTCCCGGCCAGCGACCACGTAACTGAGACCCTCGTCGGGCACGCGGCCTTCATTGGCCGCTTCGGTGGTGGAGGCGAACCAGCGTTCGTCAATGCCCCCGCGATTGGCGCCGTAAGCGTAGGTGTCGTCCGGATGCAGCTTGATCCGCAGGCCCGGCTGGAGGAACGAGCGAGGCACCCAGTTCGGCGCCAACCGCAACAGCCCGCCGGTGCGTGAGAGTTCGGCTTCGACTCTGGACCGGGTGTTGCCTTTGACGGTTTTCAGAGAGGTTACGGTGTTCATGAATTTGCCTGGTCGGTTCGGGTTCTTGTGTCGGCAATGGTGTTTTGGAATCGCGCCAATGCAATGCAAAAACGCGTCACGCGGCCTCGGGAGGAAGAAGCTGGACGGGTCCCCCCAACCAACCTCTGCTTACCGGGCCGAGTCGAGGCGGTTCTTGATTTCGATCAGGAATCCCTGGATCTGACTCGCCCCTTGCGGCAGCACCGTCTCTGATTCCAGTTCGGAACGCCAGCTTTCGACGCCCAACGGCGTCCCGGTCAGTTGCCAGGAGCCATCCGGCAGCTTGTTCAATCGCAGCCGCACACGCAGTGCCTTGCGAGATCGATTACGCTTCATCGGCTTGTCGAACACAAACTCGTATCCATGCGTGGACTCGCCTTCGATATATTCCCGTTCCCGAAAGAAATCCTGCGCCACCGCATGGATGTCCTTCGGTTGGGTCCGGGCGCTCAAATTCACCTCGGCCCGGCCCGAAGCGGGCAACGCACTTTGCTCGCCGTTCGACGATTTGCAGCCGCCGGCACAAAACACAAGTGCGGTGCCGATCAGAAAACGGCAAACAATAAGAAGCAGTCTGGTGAAGGTCATCATAAAAATCACCCAACGCGCGCGTGTTCCGTTATGGGGCGTGGAAAAACAAGGGCCGCCGTGCCGGCAATCCCGGCACAGACCTTTGACGGGCCAAGGTTACTTCACGAGTTCCTCGGCGATCTGCACCGCGTTGAGCGCCGCCCCTTTGAGCAGTTGGTCGCCGCTGACCCAGAAGCAGAGGCCGTTGTCGAGCGCGCAATCCTCGCGGATGCGGCCGACCTGGCAATTGTATTTGTCGGCAGTGTAGAGCGGCATGGGGTACTCCTTTTTTTCGGGGTCGTCCACCACGTCCAGACCCGGCGCCTGGGCGAGCGCGGCGCGCGCGGCCTCGACGCTCGCCGGTTTCTCAAACTCCGCGCTGACGGCCACCGAGTGAGCGCGATAGACCGGCACGCGCACGCAGGTCACGCTCGCGCGAAAGGCCGGATGATGCATGATCTTCCGCCCTTCATTTTCCATTTTCATTTCTTCCCGGGTGTAGCCCGAAGCGAGAAAGGAATCGACCTGCGGCAGCACGTTGAAGGCAATCTGATGCGGATAAACCTCCCGGGTCACCGTCTGGCCGTTGACGGTTTGAGCGACCTGCCGTTCGAGCTCCTGGATCGCTTTGGCGCCGCTGCCGGACACGGCCTGGTAACTGGACGCGAATATGCGCTTCACCTGGAACGCCCGGTGGAGCGGGTAAAGCGCCATGAGGGTGATGGCCGTCGTGCAATTCGGGTTGGCGATAATGCCTTTGTGCCACTTCACGTCCGCGGCGTTGATTTCGGGAATCACCAGCGGCACCGAATCGTCCATGCGAAACGCGCTGGAGTTGTCGATGACCACGCAGCCGGCCCGGGCGGCAAGAGGCGCGAACTCCTTCGAGATGTTGCCGCCGGCGCTGAACAACGCAAGGTCGATGCCTTTGAACGATTCTTTCGTCAGTTCCGCGACCGCAATTTCCTCACGTCGGAACTTGAGCGTCCTGCCGACGGAACGGGCGGAGGCCAGCAGGGTCAACCGGCCCGCGGGAAAATTGCGCTTTTCCAGCGTCTTGATCATCTCAAGGCCGACGGCGCCCGTCGCACCGACCACGGCAACATGCGGATTGCGGTTCATAATAAAAGGGCGGGCAGTATAGCAACCGGCCGGCGCCTGTCAACGGGAGGAACCGGGTTGCCGGGTTGCCGGGTTGCCGGGTTGCCGCGTTTTGTCCCGTTGTCGGTCGGCTTCGTAAAAAAACACCGCAGCGGCGTTGCCGACGTTCAGAGAATCCACACCCGAATGCATGGGGATGGCGGCCGCCTCGTCGCAAACGTCCAGCACGTCAATCGAAAGGCCGTGCCCTTCGCTGCCGAAAACCACGCAGCAATCCGTCGTGAATTCGGATTCCCACAGCGCTCGTTTCCCGGGATGCGGATGCGCCGCAACGCAGCGCACACCCCGCGCGCGCAATTCCCTCAGTGATTGGACCAGAGGGATGTCCTCCGCAACCGGCAGCCGGAAAATCGCCCCCATCGAACTGCGCACCGCCCGCCGGAGAAACGGACTGCTGCAGGTGCTGCCGACCAGCAGCGCCTGCACGCCGAACGCCGCGCAATTCCGCACCAGCACCCCCACATTCTCCGCGTTGGAAAGTCCCTCGACGGCGGCGAACAAATAGGGGCGTGGGCATTTCTTGAAAATGGTTTCCAGTTCCACTCGGGAGGGAATTTTCCCGACCGCCAGCACTCCTTGAAACATGGAAAAGCCCGTCAGTTTCTCCAGGATTTTTTTGTCCGCGACGTAGGCGCGGATCTCCTCGCGCCGCGCGCGAATCAGCGGTTCATACTCCCGCAGCCAATTCTCCGGCAACAGCAGCGACACCACGGTGAAATCGCTCTCGAGCAGTCGCCGGACGACCTTTTCGCCTTCCGCGACAAAGAGGCCCTCCTGACGGTGCTCCCACTGGCGTCGCATCGTCCGATAGGGCGCCAGCTCCGGCAATTCCAGTGTTTCGATCTCCTGAACCCGCAACATCGCGTTCAACGTCCGGTTTCCACTCCACTTCCCGACACAAGTCGAATGTGCGGCCGTCCTTCTCTTTTCTGTGCCGTCATTTCCGGCAGCACGTCCATCCGCGCTTTCGCTCAGCGCGAGGCAAGCGAATTTGCCCGAGCGATTTTCAGCCGCCGACCGTTTTTTTCAGCGCTTTGGAAGGCGGTGAAAAAAATTTCCGTGCGCTCGTCGCTCTCCAGATGGAACTGCGAATTCGCGTAAAATAATGATTGAACGAAGCCAAATGAAAGTGGTCAATATCAAATCTACTGAAGTCGGCGGACAATCAAAAAATGAAGAATCGGCATCTCCGGGGATATTACTGTCCTTGCGGAGAGCATGAATTTCTTCAAATGAAAAATCGAGTCGGGTCAGAATCGCGAATACAAGAATTGCGCGTTCTGCGAAGCGCTCGTTGAGTGAAGGGCACTGTCTCCGCGCCGGAAAATGTTGATAAAGTCAACGATATTTCGGTTGTACAATTATTGGATTGGCACATCGACCAAATCCATTTTTTGTGCGGGGCCTTTCAGGCAGACGCCGGTCGCTGGAAATTTTTTTTGTGACATCGGCACGCAGCGAAATGCCGATGTGTATAAAATATTCACAGCATTATTCTTCGTTAGTTCGCGTCGGGAACCGAACTGAATGGCGCGGCGGTCGGAGCCAAGCAGCTTGCGTTCAACAGCTTGACGGCAGCGGTTCGGGGCAGCAATCCCGGGCTGCAAAAAAGCAAACTGGTACTGTCCACACTGTTTTATCTAATATCTGTATCAAATTTGCGAATTCGTTCCGGACCATTTCTCTCCCAAATTTGCGAAGCTGGCAGCTTGGCTGCTTAATCCTAAAGCCTGATGAAAATGTTGAAGAGCATAAACAGGCTCTGGGTCACCGAGTGGCTCGGAATCCTCGGCACAATTGTAATACTGGCGGCTTCAGGTTTTCCTGCTCAAGCCGGTCAGAACGTGACCCTGGCTTGGAATGCAAGCCCGGACACCAACGTCGTGGGATACATTCTTTACTACGGCCTCGTTGGCGGCGGCGCAACCAATTCCCTGGACGCCGCCAACCAGTTGACGGCAACGGTGTCGAACCTGAACCCGGGGACGGTCGAGTTTTTCTTCGCAACGGCCTACAACGCGCAGCGAACGGAAAGTTTGCCGTCGAATTTGATCAACTACACGGTGCCGGGGACGAATACGGCGCCGACCATTACAAGCATATCAAACCGGACGGTGAACGAGGATACGTCGAGCGGCGCAATCAGTTTCACGGTGGGCGATGCGGAAACGGCGGCGGGAAGCCTGATCGTGAGCGGCAGTTCCTCCAATCCAACACTCGTGCCCAACGGGAATATCGTTTTTGGAGGCTCGGGCGCCTCGCGAACGGTCACGGTCACACCGGCGGCGAATCAATCCGGCACAGCGACCATTACCGTGACCGTGAGCGACGGGGCATTGACCGCGAGCACGAGTTTCACACTGACGGTCTCCCCGGTGAACGATCCGCCGACCATTTCCAGCATTGCCAATCAGACGATCAATGTGGGCAGCACGCCCCTTCCCATTGCGTTCACGGTAGGGGACGCGGACACGGCGTTGAGCAGCCTGACGTTGAGCGGCAGTTCGTCCAATCCGACTCTGGTGCCGACCGCCAACATCGTCTTCGGGGGCAGCGGAGCCAACCGGACGGTGACGGTGACGCCCGCGGGGTCGCAGCCGGGCACGGCGACGATCACGGTGACGGTCAGTGACGGGGCCTTGAACGCCAGCAGCGCATTTACGGTTACGGTGATTGTTCCCAACCTGAGCGGCCTGGTGGCAATGTATTCGTTCGACGAAGGGACGGGGACCACGGTGACGGACTTGTCCGGAACCGCCAACACGGGAACGATCAGTGGCGCGACCTGGACCACCTCAGGCAAGTACGGCAAGGCGCTTCAATTCAACGGCACCAGTTCCCTGGTGACGATCAACGACGCGGCGTCGCTGGATTTGACCACGGCGATGACGCTGGAGGCATGGGTGAACCCGTCGGTGGTGAGCAGCGCCTGGCGGGATGTGATCTACAAAGGGAACGACATTTACCTGCTGATGGGGACGACGCCTAACGGTGGCGTGCCTTCGTTGGGAGGGACGTTCGCGAATTCGCTCTTCAGCCCATCGAGCCTGGCGCTGAACACCTGGACACACCTGGCGGGGACTTATGACGGAGCAATGATGCGGCTCTACATTAACGGCGTGCAGGTCGCCAGCCAGGCGCAGACAGGAAACATATTGACCTCGACCGACCCATTACAGATCGGCGGAGACAGCCTTTACGGCCAGTATTTTCAAGGAATGATCGACGAGGTGCGCGTCTATAACCGGGCGCTCAGCCAGAGCGAAATTCAGTCCGACATGAACACGCCGATCGGGAGTGTGGTTTCAAACACGCCGCCAACCATTTCCAGCCTAACGAATCGTACCATCAGCGAAGATACGTCCACCGGAACGATCAGCTTCACGGTGGGCGACGCCGAGACGGCGGCGGGAAGCCTGACCTTGAGCGGAACTTCATCGAATCCGACGCTGGTGCCCAACGCGAACATTGTCTTTGGAGGCTCGGGCGCCACTCGAACGGTTGCCCTGACCCCCGCCGCCAATCAGTCCGGCACGGCGACGATTACCGTTACGGTGAGCGACGGGCAGGCCAACGCGAGCACGAGCTTTGTGCTGACTGTCTCTGCGGTCAATGACGCGCCGACGATCTCGAGCCTGGCGAATCAGACCATCAACGCGGGCGCGAACACCGGGGCCATCGCCTTCACCGTGGGAGATGCGGACACGGCGTTGAGCAGCCTGACGTTGAGCGGCAGTTCATCGAACCCGACGCTGGTGCCCAACGCGAACATCGTCTTCGGGGGAAGCGGGGCGAATCGAACAGTCACGGTGACTCCGGCTGCGGGGCAGAGCGGCACAGCGACGATCACGGTGACGGTGAACGACGGACTGCTGAGCACCAGCACCAGTTTTGTGCTGACGGTCCTGGCCGTGAACACAGCCCCGACGATTTCGAGCATCGCGAATCGGACCATCAACGAGGACACGTCCACCGGAACGATCAGTTTCACGGTCGGCGATGCCGAGACGGCGGCGGGAAGCCTGACCTTGAGCAAGAGTTCATCGAACCTGACACTCGTGCCCAACGCGAACATTGTCTTTGGAGGCTCGGGCGCCACCCGAACTGTGACCGTGACCCCCGCCGCCAATCAGTCCGGCACGGCGACGATTACCGTGACCGTGAGCGACGGACAACTGAGCGCCAACGCGAGCTTTGTGCTGACGGTCAGCGCGGTGAACGATGCGCCGACGATCTCGAGCATAGTGAATCAGACCATCAGCGCGGGCGGAAACACCGGAGCCATCGCGTTCACCGTGGGAGACGTGGACACGGCGTTGAGCAGCCTGACGCTGGCCGGCAGCTCATCGAACCCCACGCTGGTGCCCAACGCGAACATCACCTTTGGAGGAAGCGGAGCGAACCGAACAGTCACGGTGACTCCGGCTGCGGGGCAGAGCGGCACAGCGACGATCACGGTGACCGTGAACGACGGACAACTGAGCACCAGCACAAGCTTTGACCTCACCGTCACAGCCGTCAATACGCCCCCGACCATCTCCGGCCTTTCCGACCAGGTCATTGTCGCGAACACAGTGACTGCGCCGATCGCTTTCACTGTCTCCGATGCGGAAACTTCGGCGACCAACCTCACTGTTTCCGGCTCCTCGTCCAATCCGACGCTGGTGCCCGGCGCGAACATCGTGTTCGGCGGTTCAGGTTCCAACCGAACCGTCACCGTCACGCCTGCGGTCAATCAGTCCGGCACGGCAACGATCACCGTCACGGTCAGCGATGGCAGCGCCAGCGCGAGCAAGAGTTTCTTGTTGACTGTTAACCCGGCCACAGGAGCGGCCTTCGTTTATCTGCCTTTCGAGGCCGAGTCGGCCACGCTGGTTTCTCCGATGGCCACTGCCTCGGACCCGAACGCAGGCCAGGGTCAGTTCATCAGTTCGGCCACCGATAATACCGGCACGGCCACGTTTACCGTCACCGTTCCCGTGTCGGGCGATTACGTCATCTGGAGCCGGGTGCTGTCACCCAACAGCGGCCAGGATTCCTTCTTCGTGTCCGTGGACGGCGGAACCGAATACCTCTACGCGACGGCTCAGAACGCCTGGACCAACGCCTGGCAATGGACAGCGGTTAATTCAGATGGCGTCGGCCCCGTGACCTTCACACTTTTCGCAGGGACGCATACCATTGTGTTTCGATCGCGGGAAGCCAACACCGGGCTCGATCAAGTACTCCTCACCAACGATCCCAATTACGTTCCAGACGTCATCTTCTCAATCACGGCGCCGCCGATGAGAATCTCCTCGATCGCCTATGATCCGGCCGGCTTTGTCACCCTGGCCTGGCCATCGGTGCCGGGCAAAACATATCGGGTCTCCTACAAGACCAGTCTCAGTGATTCAACCTGGACGCCTTTGGGCGAGGATTTGACCGCCACTGACACGACCACGTCCCGATCCGACTATGTTGTGGGAAACAGGTTCTACAGTGTCCAGCAGTTGCCTTGATCACGATTTTCGAGCGAGGCCAAAAGCAGGCCAGCGACGAAGCGAACGATTGACGCCACCTGCTGCAGTCCCTTCAGTGCAAGTCCGGTTCCACCGCCAACGGCAACAGGCGGCCGGCAAGAGGGCCCGGCCTTTGCGGTGGCAATGCTGTTCAATTACCCTTGCTCCAACGGCGGTGCCTGGTGAACCAGGCCGCGCTCCAATTTTCTTGGAAATAATTCCACCGGCGGAAACGTCACGCATATGCGTGAAATTTCCGCAGGGGAGATCAGGCGATGTCGGTCGCCACGTGAGGCTCAAGGCGTGCCCGTATTCGCTCCAGGAACACGGAATGACACGTAGTAGAAACCCTTGACCGCCTTTTGCTCCAGGTAAAGGTCGAGTGACCCGTCGCTGCCGGCGGTGTATTGGTTGCGATCAATCGTTCCAGTCTCGCTCAGCGAAAACGGCAGTGCCGCCCAGCCCAGACCGGCCAAGGTGGGGTTGCCGTAGATTTCGTAGGTGTAATTTTGGTAGGCTGGAACCGTAATCTTGAATCGACCGTTGCCACCGGCAGGGCCTGACACCGATGTCCCCGCCACCATCAGACTTCCGCCGCCGGGATAAGAGGGTTCCGTGGGGGTGAAACCGCTGACAAAGTCCCAGGCCGATTGCACCTCGCTGGTGGTCGTACCCGGCACCGCGGCGTAGTCCAAAGTGACGGAAGCGCGCTGTGCGGCGTCGCTGACGCCCGTGTACACCATGTCATTGCTGTTCTGCGTGGCCCATAAATTGCCGTTCAGGTCCCTGGCTTGCTCGTTCCAAAAGGTCTGCGTCGTTGATCGCGTGAGGCGACCCGGGATGGTGACGCCCCAATGATAATGGCGCGTGCGGCCGGCGTAGAGGCCCGCCTTGATGGTGCGGAACATGAACTGTCCGCTCGATCCGGTGAGGAACTGGCCGAACCCGGCGAAGTTGACATCACACGCCGGATTGCGGGTTGCGCCGGCCGAGTAAAGGTAATCGCCTTCGCGGTCGGCGTGCCACAGTTCGACCAGCGCCCCGCGAACCGGGTTGCCGCTGCTGTCGAGGACGCGTCCGGTAATGTAGGTTACGATGCCCGCCGCAATCGTCAGGTTGTCGTTGAGTTGGACCAGATCGTTGTCTTTATCGAGGGGAATGTTGTTGGCCAGGGGATAGTAAGGGCCTTCACCTCTTAATCTGTCAGGCTCGTTCATTGATTCCAAGGAACCGAGGAGCGTCGCGTGACGCGATAAGTTCCCGGCCTCCCACAACAAATCGGGAATCCGAAAGTGGGGGGCAAGTCCTCAGGCGGGTCGCAGCCCGGACGTGACGTCATCCGGATTTTTCCCGGAGACCGCCGGGGCCGTCGGGCCACGACCACGCCAGAGAGGATCAGGGAAGCCCCGCTCTATCGGTTCCAGAAGGACCACGTTCTTGTCCTGGCCTGGAGCACCGAATTGATCTCCGCGCCGGTGATGTTACCGTCCTGGT
>WNGA01004354.1_pt1 | contig 36086 bp, 40 predicted proteins | sample 5400061 | NCBI WGS metagenome assembly WNGA01 (sample SAMN13153366, study PRJNA577476) | soil metagenome | isolation source: 100 cm soil or saprolite under grassland replicate 2 | place: USA:California | collected 2016-06-15
GTCTGTTTCTGGTTCGGATTGGTGAAAATTTTCGTCGTCGACCCAACCTCGATGAGCCGGCCCATGTAAAAGAACGCGGTAAAATCGGAGACGCGTCCCGCTTGCTGCATGTTGTGCGTGACGATGACGATCGTGTATTGCGTTTTCAATCCCTGGATTAGTTCCTCGATCTTCGCGGTAGCGATCGGATCGAGCGCCGAGCAGGGTTCGTCCATCAAAAGGACTTCCGGTTCGACGGCAAGGGCGCGTGCGATACAGAGGCGTTGTTGCTGGCCACCGGAAAGGCTCGTGCCGGATTTGTGCAAGTCGTCTTTCACTTCATCCCATAAAGCCGCCATCCTCAATGATTGCTCAAGCCGTTCGTTAAGGAATTTCCGATCGCTCACGCCATTCAAACGGAGGCCGACGATGGCGTTTTCGCCGATCGACATTGTCGGGAACGGATTGGATTTCTGGAACACCATCCCGACGCGCCTGCGCACAACTGCCGGGTCCATACTGCTTGCGTAGAGATTTTGGCCGTGAAGGAATACGCTGCCTTCGATGCGCGCGTGCGGCACCAACTCGTGCATACGGTTGAGCGCGCGAATGAACGTCGATTTTCCACAGCCGCTTGGCCCGATGATCGCGGTGACGGCTTTGGCGGGCATGTCTAGGCTCACGTTGTCTATCGCGCGCTTCGATCCGTACCACATTGAGATGTTTTTTGCCTCCATTGCCAGAGGCAGCGGCTCCCCGTCTGTGTCTAATAGTGCCGTGGCCACGGGATCGCGAGATTCGACAACTTCGCGTTGAGGCATAGTAACAGTAACCATCTTGAGAATTTAAGCCGATGCGGTTCGAACACGGGTGACAATTCTCACCAACACATTAACGCAGAAAACGCCTGTGACGAGAACAAGCGCGCCGGCCCACGCCTGGCGATGCCAGTCATCGTACGGCGAGATTGCATATGTAAAAATTTGCAGGGGCAGCGCTGCAATCGGCTCGCTCAGATCGTGATTCCAAAAACGATTTCCGAATGCGGTGAAAAGAAGTGGCGCCGTTTCGCCGCCGACCCGCGCGAGGGCGAGCAGAATTCCAGTGATGATTCCGCGCGACGCGGTCTTCACCACGATCTGGACGATCGTTTTCCAGCGTGCGATGCCCAGGGCGAGAGCAGCTTCGCGATAGCCGACAGGCACAAGAAGAATCACTTCCTCGGTTGTGCGCAGGATCAATGGGATCATGATTAATCCAAGCGCGAGTCCGCCGGCGTACGCAGAAAAACTTTTGAAACGCAACACGATCAGCCCGTAAACGACCACGCCCCAGATAATGGATGGGACGCCGTTGAGCACGTCCGCAATGAAGCGCAGCACCGCATTCACACGCGCTGTGCCGTACTCAGCCAGAAAAACTCCACCAAGCACGCCGACGGGAATTCCAATGATCGACGCAAGCGCCAGCAACTCCAGTGTGCCGACGATCGCGTTGGCCATTCCACCACCGGACACGCCGACCGGCTTCGGCAGATGCGTAAAGAATTCGAGATTAACTGCGCCCACTCCGCTCTTGAGCACATGAAAAAACACGAGGCCAAGCGGCGCGATCACAAGCACCGCGGAACAGAACGTGAGCCCGGAGATGAGCGCGCTCTTGAACTTGCGCCAACTGTGATGGTCTTTGCGCCGGGCTTGCATGTTTATTGAACTCGGTCTGGCGCTGCGCCTGCGGTAATTGTTTTCAGCAGCAGTTGGGCGAGCAGGTTGACGAAAATTGTGACGCCGAACAACACCAGCCCGATCTCGAACAAAGATTGCAGATACATGTCGGTGGTCGCTTCGGTAAATTCATTCGCGATTACGCTGGCCAGGGTGTAACCCGGTTTGAACAATGACGCGGCAATCTGCGGCGTATTGCCGATCACCATCGTGACTGCCATCGTCTCGCCCAGCGCACGGCCGAGCCCGAGTATCACCGCGCCGAACAAACCTTTCCTCGCGTAGCTGAGCACCGCTATGCGGGTCACCTCCCAGCGAGTTGCGCCCAGCGCGTACGCGGCTTCGCGCTGCAAATCAGGAACGCTGCGCAATATCTCGCGCGAGACCGACGTAACGATCGGCAGAATCATAATCGCAACAATGATTCCACCAGCCAGCATGCACGGGCCGTAAATCGGGCCGCTGAAAAATGGAGTCCAACCGAATATCCGCTTCAGAAACGGAAACGGATAATCTCGCAGCCACGGGATCATGACGAAAATTCCCCACAACCCGAGAATAACGCTGGGGATCGCGGCCAGCATCTCGATCAGCGAGACGATCGGTTGCCGGATCCAGAGCGGCGCGAGTTCGGTCAAATAGACCGCCGTCGCGATGCTCAGCGGCACTGCGATAAGCAACGCAATAAGCGAGGAGACTGCTGTACCGTAAATGAATGGCAACGCGCCGAATTCTTCCGCCACGGGGTCCCACGTCGACGTGGTGACAAAACGGAATCCGAATTTTTGGATCGCCTGCCAGGAACCCTGTCCCAGTTCCCAGCCGATCAAAATGACCAGCAAAACCACACCAAACGCCATCGATAGCGTGAGCCAATAAAAGGTCTTATCAGCAAAGCGAGACGGCGGCGACATCCGCGACTGCGCCGGGTGAATCGCGTCTGCTTCCGGGACAGTGATAGCCGACATATTTTAAGCCGGTTGTTCTCTACATTTTTATTTCGTCGATCCGTTTCAGGACGCGCTGCTGGACACTCTCTGGTAACGACGCGTAATCCAGATCCTTTGCCATCGTCTCCCCTTTGGTGAGTGCCCATTTTAGGAATTCCACGAGCTTTTTGCCTTTGGTCGCGTCCTTCTGCTGTTGGTAAACAAGCAACCACGTCGCGCCTGAGATCGGATAGGCGTCTTTGCCCGGTGCATTCGTCATGGAGAAACGGAAATCGTCGGGAACGTTTGCTGTAGCCAGCGCGGCTGTGACCGAATCGAGCGTCGGCTTTACGAATTCGCCCGCTGAATTCTTGATATCCGCGTATGGCATTTTGTTCTGGATCGCATAAATCAATTCTACGTATCCGATCGCGCCCGGGGTCTGCTTGACCTGGCCAGACACGCCTTCGTTGCCTTTGCCTCCGATCCCGGCTGGCCAACTCACGGATGTGTTCGTACCCGCCTTCGATTTCCACTCCGCACTGACCTTGCTCAGATAATCTGTGAAAATGAACGTGGTGCCGCTCCCATCAGATCGATGCACAACCACGATGTCCTTGTCGGGCAATTTTGTTCCAGGGTTTGTTGCTACGATCTTCGGATCATTCCATTTCTTGATCGCGCCAAGGAAAATACCGGCAATCGTGTCGGCATCGAGTTTGAGCGCCGGGTTGCCCTCGAGGTTGTACGTGACAACCACTGCGCCTGCGACCGTTGGGATGTGCAGGATTTTTCCCGGGGCTTTGCTCAAGTTATCATCACTCATCGGCCCGTCGGATGCGCCGAAATCGACCGTTTGCGCCATTATCTGCTTTTGCCCGCCGCCAGAGCCGATCGATTGGTAATTGAACCGGACGGACGGATCGACCTTCGTGTATTCGTCAAACCACTTGGAATAAATCGGGTACGGGAACGTCGCACCCGCGCCGTTGATCATCATCTGCGCCGAAGCTGTTGCGCTTAAGCCGAACGCGATTGCGAGGCCAAGAAATATGCGTCTGCGGAATTTCATCATAGGATGAAGTTGCCCCACGCTAATTCCGCCGGTCAAAAGCTTTACTGTTACGTTTGTGTGACAAGCGGCTTCGCCGTCGGGTCAGAAATCATCCACAACAAGCCGCGCCGGCTTCACGTCGGTCACGCGCCTTGCACGTCGCTTGAGGAAGCCGCAACTGCACGCGAAGCTCAGCCTCGTTTTCACTGATCATTTCAACGTGATAATTGGAGGGCGGAAAATTCTCGTCGCCGTACTCAAAACGAATTTCCGCCGTCGCGTCGAGCGCGATCAGGCGGGCGACTTTGTCGTAGATCGAAAGAAACTTTGCTGCGGTCATGAACTCGCCGTTCTCCTCCTCCTCGGGAACCCACAGCTGCAGGATTGTCTCGTTCCACTGGTTCTTTTGCGCACCGCAATCGACTGTATCGAACGATGCCGCTTTTAATTCGGTCAGATGATAACCACCGTGAATTATCGCACCGTCAAAGTTAGCAAACACCAATCGCTTCGTCGGAGCTTTTCTTAACCTGCTAATGAAATCTTGCGTTTTCATACCGGAGAAATGTCACCTGCTTCAGCCCCGGAGCAACAGCCGCGTTCCCGTACACAACGGCACCCGATCACGCCCAAAGCTGCGCCGAGAACGGGTGCCACAAGATAAATCCACAAGCCGCTGAGCTGTCCGGAAATAACTGCCGGTGCGAGCGAGCGCGCAGGATTCATTGACGCGCCGCAGATTGGTCCGGCGAACAACGCCTCGAGACCGATGACGGCCCCGACTGCGATGCCCGCTGTAATTCCCTTCTCGCGGGCGCCCGTGGAAACGTTAAGGATCACAAACATCAGCAACGTTGTCAGAATCATCTCGAGCACGAACGATTGCATCGCGGAACCTGCCGGCACAGTCGCTCCAAGTGTCGCGCTTTGGGGAAACAGAAATCGCAGCACAACACTGGCCGCGAAAGCGCCGGCGCACTGACTCACGACATAAGGAAGAACGCATCCCGCCCCAAAACGCCGCGCAGCGAAAAACCCAATCGTAACGGCGGGATTAATGTGCGCACCCGAGATATCTCCAATCGTATAAATCATCGCCAATACAATGAGGCCGAAAGTAAGCGCCACTCCCACATGCGAAACCGCGCCGCCGGTTACGCTATCGATCACGATTGCGCCGGTGCCGGCAAACACGAGGCAGAAAGTTCCCAAAAATTCCGCGATTAGCTTTTTCACCGTGCCGGTGCGGGAGTGCAGTGTTCTTCACAAAACGCGTCGATCTTCGCCTCAATTTGATCTACCACGCGACGAGTTTGCTCCAGACGTTCTTCGTCGGTGCCGGTAAACTTTGCAGGGTCCGGAAATGACCAGTGCAGTCGTGTAGTCACACCAGGGAAAATCGGGCAGCCTTCTGCTTCGGACTCACTGCAAACCGTAATCACATAGGCAAATATGTGACGGGCGGACTTCCAAACATCGAACACGGATTGCGTCTTATTGCGAGAAATGTCGATTCCTCGCTCTTGCAATGCTTCTACCGCCAAGGGATTAAGGACGCCAGGTTCCAACCCAGCGCTCTGTGCTTCGAAGTAATCACCGCACAGTTCGTTGACCAGCGCCGCAGCGATCTGGCTGCGTGCACTGTTCTGCACACAAATGAAAAGGACTTTCTTTTTCACAGGCCGGATGTTAAACGAAACCGGACACAAATTGAAGCCATCCGCGGGATTGTCACCAGAACGTCACATTGCGCTCGGCAGCACCACGCGGATCGTCGTTCCTTTATCGAGCTCACTTTCCGCCTCCACGCGCCCGCCGTGAAGCTGCGCGATGTGTTTTACAATCGCGAGACCGAGACCGGTTCCGCTGACTTTATCTGGACTGCGTGCTTTATCTGCGCGGTAGAAGCGCTCGAAAATGCGTGGCAAATCGTCTTTGGCAATACCGATGCCCTCATCGCTGACGCTCAACTCGATCTCGCCTTCGCGACGTCGGGCGTTCAGCCGAATCTCGCCGTGCTCGCGCGAATATTTTACTGCATTATCGAGCAGATTGTAGAGGGCTTCCTGCAGTCGCGTTCGATCAACGCGAATGGGCGACAAGTCAGGCGGAACATCAACAATGATATTAAGCTGTTTCCTTGTGAGCTTCTTTTCCCAATCGCGAACCATTTCCGGGAGAAAACTCGACAGATCCACCGTTCCCATCTGCAAGTTCGGGTTGCCTGATTCCAGTTGTGCGAGCGTAAGCAAGTCTTCGACGAGCAATTCAAGCCGATCCGAATGGCGCTCCATTACTCGGAGAATTCGGGTGAGCTCCTCACGCGGCGTTTTTGGACTGTCGAGTAAGGTCTCAATGTAGCCGCGCAGGATCGACAGCGGCGTGCGCAATTCGTGCGAAACGTTCGCCACGAAATCTCGCCGCACTTGATCCACTTTTTTCAGCTCCGTGATGTCGTGAAACAAAACCAGTGCGCCGGTGATCTCGCCGGACTCGTTCCTGGTCGCGACGGCGTGCAGCTCGATTTGCGATGCGTCCAGAGTCAACTCGCAGCGAACCGGGCCATCGCCCCGGAACGCATCGGTCAGCAGGCGATCGAGTGTAGGATCACGGACAATTTCCAATAGCGGCGTCGCCACTGAAATTTCAGGAGCGTCGAACAGTTTTCGAAACGTCTGGTTAGTCAAAATAACCCGCCGATTGGAATCGACTACCAGCAATGCGTCTTGCATTGCAGAGAAAATGGTCTGCATCCCGGACTCGCGTTTCGCGATTTGCTTTTGGCGCCGCTCCAAATCACCAACGATTTTTTCCAGCTGGAACCCGATGCGTTGGGCGGGCGCGCTGCCCTCCATCAAAAATGTCCGCGGCCGTTCACCGCGGCCGATTTGCGTTATGACGTCTTCAACCTGCCGCCACGGCGCGATCCATTTGCGCCAGACAATGAAGGCGATGCAGCCCAATGCCGCGCAGATTAGAATGAAAATGAGCCAGGACACAGGATTCATCATCGCGTACGCGGCTGGCCTAGCAAACGAACGCGTCATTGCTGCCGTCGTTGAATCGCTGAAGTATGTTTAGCGCGCGCCAACGGCGCTCTGTCAACAAAGCCTAGGGCACCGCCCCAGGAACTCGATTGCCATTGAACACCAAGCGCTGAAAGCGCGACTCATACGCTGATCGACCTGCCGGTCCAGATGAATCGCGCTTTCAGCGCTGGTGTTTGGGATTTCGCGATCCTGGGGCGTTACCCCAGGCTGCTCATGAAAGCGCACCTTCAGTGCTGGATACGCCCCAGTTTTACGTGATCGCCTAACGATACCGGAGTTCCTGCACCCGGCCTCTGCGCTGGATTAACGTTCGCAGCAGCTTGAACTCGAGACTGGTGAGATGCACCCGTTTGCCGTTCACACGAACTTGATGACGCGCAGGATCGATCGAGATAGAACCGGCCTTGAGCGTTTCCTCTGGTTTCTCGCCACGTCGTAAAATTGCCCGGATTCGCAGCATCACTTCGCGCGGACTGAAAGGCTTGGTCACGTAATCGTCAGCGCCGAATTCCAAACCAACGATTCGATCAATCTCTTCTGCTTTTGCCGTCAACATGAGAATCGGAATGTGAGACGTTGCCGCGTCGCCTTTCAAAATCCTGCAGACTTCCAGTCCGGACATTTTTGGCAACATCAAATCAAGAATGATGAAATCGGGTCGGTTATCGCGCGCCTTCTGCAAACCGCTTGCGCCGTCGCCCGCCGTCGTGGCTTTAAAGCCCGCCTTACGCAAAGTCATCTCTAGCAGGTCCGCCACGTCGCTTTCGTCTTCGATGATCAGGATTTGTCTGCCAGAACCGGTGTCCATGGGATGAAATCAACCTCTTGAAAGTGACGAACTGTTTTCGTGATTCCTAGATTCGCTTAACGATCGTGCGCCTTACTACCGTCTCCCACCTGAATTCTCTTCAAATGGGTTGTAAACCTCGATCGTATAATAAGCGATGAAACCGTCGCGCCGCTTCTCAATCTGCTTCGGACGCCCAAAGAAGCTTTCGACATCATGCGAGGTGGTGCGCCCACGGATGAACGAACCGATGCGCCGCATGTAAAAGTCGTTAGGCGGCCCCTGAACGATGTAAGCCGGGGGCACGGATAACACACCAGCGCTGTTCAAGCGGAATGCAAGCACATCAGCTCCACGCCCGTGATTCAATGGGTCCGACGTATCCCTGAACGGGGCGCCTTGAAAACCGAGTTGCTGAATCAACACTGAGCCGGGACGGACAATGTAATATCCGGTGCGCGGCCCGCGCGCGACGTAACGCGAATCGTCGCGAAATGAAGTGGCAGATGCCGATGCGGCAATTGCCAGGAGAGCAAAAGCACAAAGGAAACGCGTTTGCATAATCGACTAGTAGCGTAAATCCGCGTCGCCGTTGAATGTCAAATCTTTCGCAGCAGTCTGGAGATTTTCGCCCAATATCACCCGTCCGGCACTAAGCCAATCTCACCGAAAAGGGCGCACAAGAGATTCTGAAGCGAATAATTGTTGTCCAACTCGATCCAGCGCTCTCCGCCGCGCGGATAACTCGTCGCCGTTAACGTGGCGGTCACGCGACCACTCTCCTTAAGCAGATAAATCTTTGCGTTAGGCGCCAGCTTAATCCATCCACACGACGGATCGCCTCGAAACCAGGCAACTGGAATGAATTCGCCGCGGCGTCCGATCGCTACGAACGCATGCCGTGCGAAATCGACGTGGATACCTGGAAATCGGAAGTCGAACGGTTGGTCGGTGCGCGGCTCGTTCGCGTCCGCGAAGGGGAAATTACTGAATGTGATCCGCGCGGCGAGTTCACCGCGAGTTCGTTCCAGGTAAAGCTGGTGCCAGGTCACTGCGCCGTATGCATAGGTTCGCGCATGATCCGGGCTGGTGACACTGACCGCGTCCGCCATGGCTGAAGCGCTCGTGATGAGAGTAGCCGCCAGCGTGATCGCAATTCGCATTGCCCAATTCTAAGGACGACACGCTCATCGTCCAGTCTGCGCTTTGCCATGCATGCCTAAGTGCAGCCAAATTAATTTCGAGTTCACCGAATTGTTACCTGGTCGCCATACGGTTGTAACAATCTCCGTTCATCTTTCGCGTCGAAACAACCAACACCTCGCGGCGCTTTCGCCGCACAACCAAGGAGAAACAATCTTTATGAAGAAATTAACACTGGCGGCCGCCGCTCTCTGCGTTGCGCTGGGCGGAACTGTTGCCCGGGCGCAAGATGCAGGGGCGCTGCTCGACTTGCTCGTTCGCAAACGACTTATCAGTGACCAGGAAGCCGAGGAAGTGCGCACCGAACTGGTTAAAGAATCGGCCAGCACGGCAGCTGGAAAATGGAAGCTATCGGCCCCCATTACCGAGCTTGAGCTCTATGGCGATATGCGTCTCCGTTACGAATATCGAGGTGGCAGACTTCCCTCCACCGATCAGTTCGGTCAGGATCACACAAATGATTGGTATGAGCGCCACCGTCAACGCTATCGACTCCGCGTTGGCCTCCGCGGCACACTGGCTGACGATTGGTTTTTTGGACTCCGATTGGAAACGAGTGCCAGCAACCGCTCAACCAATGTGACTTTCGGAGGGGAATCGTCCGGCGGCCCATTCGCAAAAGGCGACGACGGAATCTTTGTGGGTCAGGCATATTTCGGTTACACGGGTTTCCCGGACTTCAAGTTTACAGGCGGCAGAATGCCACAGCCACTCATTACCACGTCGATGCTATGGGACGACGATATCAATCCGGAAGGCCTTGCAGAGCAATGGAAGCACACATTTACCTTCGACATCGGCGGCGGAGGCGGCGAAGCGATTCAGTCCTACAGCAAGGGAGGATATAGCAAGGAAGGTAAGAGTGTCGTAGCCGCCCAGGCCGCGGAACCCTTCAAGCTGAAGCTCGACGTCTTCGCAAACTTCGCGCAGTACGTTTACGACGATGAGAATCCGGAGAATCCTATAGGGCCTAACCCAACGCTTCCTGCGAACACCCCCGGTGGTCAAGCAGGCCAGAAAATTCCAACAGGGGACGCCTTCATGCTAGCATGGCAGGCAGGCGCAAGGCTTACTTTCCCGAACAGCGTCTACGTCCAGCTGGCGCCTACGCTCTATAACTACACCGGCAACGGTGACACGTTTAACATTCATTTCAACGGCGATCCGGGTGGCAATCAAACCGGCATTAACAGCCTGCTGGTTTTTGATCTACCAGCGGAAGTCGGCTGGAAACTCTGGGACATGCCAATGCGCGTCTTCGGCGAGTTCGTTGACAATATCGAGGGTCACGATCGCGCAAAGGCGGCGGGACATCCAGACCACACCGGCCAGCATTACGCTTGGATGATCGGTGGGGCTATTGGCCAGTTAAAGGCAAAGAGCGACTGGGAGATCCGAGCCTGGTATCAATACGCCGGTCAATTTGCGCTCGATCCCAACCTGGTTGACTCCGACATCTACGATAGCCGTGTTAACGAGAGAGGCATCGCCGTGAAAGCCGGGTACATGGTCGCCGATGCCATTAGCTTGAATCTCACATGGGCCTATGCCTGGCGCGTCAATAGCTTTCTTGGCACTGGAGGTTCAGGCGATATCCCAATCAATCCGCTCGACCAGTACCAAATCTTTCAAGCGGATATGAGCGTGAAATTCTAAACGTCGATACACCTAAACTATGAAAATTAAACACCTCGCAGTTACTCTAGGGTTGCTGGCTGCAACCCTGTCCAATGCAAACGCGGATCGCCTGGTCATCAAGGGTTCCGACACGCTCGGGGCCAAACTGGTTCCGCAATTAGCCGAACAGTTCAAAGCGCAACATCCCGGCACCACCTTCGACATTGCCGCCGAAGGTTCGACCACCGGAATCGCTGCGATCATTGATGGCACGGCCGATATCGGCATGTCCAGCCGGCGCGCCAAGTCGGGCGAAGTAGGCGCCGGTTCAGCCAAAGGCAAACACATGAAACCGACAATCGTCGCTTATGACGGCCTCGGCGTCATTGTAAACGCGTCAAATCCGATCAAAGGCCTAACGAAAAAGCAGGTGGAGCAGATTTTCACCGGGGACATCACCGACTGGAGCGCAGTCGGCGGTAAGCCCGGCAAAATTTCGATCTACACGCGCAACACGTCATCAGGCACCTATTCGGATTGGAAGGAGCTGGCGATGAAGAAACGCGATTACGCAAAGGGCGCGCAAAAGATGGCGGGACACGAACAAATCGCGGCTGAAGTGGGTAAGAACCCAAATGGCTGCGGCTATGTGGGATTGGCGTACATGAAAGCCGGAGGAATCAAGGTCGTTCCTATTGATGGCCTAATGCCATCGCAAGCGTCCGTGATTAATAAAACGTGGCCTTATGCTCGACCGACATTCTATTACACCAACGGCGAACCAGGCGGTCTGGCTAAGCAGTTTGTCGATTTCACCGTCGGAGCAGACGGTCAGAAGATCGTCAATCGAGTTGGATTCGTACCGATTCGAGAAGTGAAGTAGTCATTGTCAATCCATGAATCGATCGTGGTTAGGTTAACGGGAGCCCGTCGGGGACAGAGCGCCCCGACGGGCTTTTTGGCTGTAGCTCACTCGCAATCAGTGAAAGGAAAAAAACAACGGCACAAGAAACCGCAGCGGGAAGTCTCTCCCGTCACGATGCTAACCGATGAACTGAACTCAGTGAGACGCGATTTGCGCCGGACGATTCGGGCCTACGCCGCTCGTTTGGAGCTCGATCTCGCCGAAAGCATTGCAGCGGTGACTCGGTACAAACGAGCCGACGACTTGTCGCGCGAGCGACTCCACGATATTCGCGATCTGACGATCATGATGCGCAAGCGCAAATTGAAACCCGAAAAGGGCCGGCGCAAAGATGTGCGCAAGCTCGATTCGCTCATTCGCGACTTGCAGTCAATCGCGCGACCCGACGCGGATCAAAGTGATTCCAAATGAGACGGAGTTTTCCGCGGGTAACGGCACCACTCGTCCTCGTAAGCCTCGGTTGGTCCCGAGTTGTCGCCGCACATGATTGAGCAGTCGAAGAACCGCGCGCACAGGGGTCGCCTCTCTTTTTTCAAAGGAGAGGGGGAGGGTGAGGATTTGTCCGTGCAAAGGCGGGATGCAAACCTTCGAACCCCTCACCCCCACCCTCTCCCCTTGCGAAGGGGAGAGGCGAGAAAATTCCGAGCAGTAGCATCATGCGTGCTGATACTCGTTAGTCTAGGCGGGTTCGCAGCGCTCGCCGCACCGCTCAGTGCAGATATGATTGTCAGCGTGCCCGATCAAGTGCTTGCGCTGGTAGATCGCGGGAAGTTGATCGCGCGCTACTCGATTTCCACGTCCAAGTTTGGAACGGGCGATTCTGCTGCCAGCTTTCGCACCCCGCTTGGCACGCTGTTCGTTTCAGCAAAAATCGGCGACAGATTGCCTCCGGGCACTGTCATCAAGAACCGCATTCCGACCGGTGAAATCGTTGCCGTGGATGCGCCGGGCCGCGACCCGATCGTTTCGCGCGTGATTTGGCTGCGAGGAATGGAAGCGCAAAACCGCGCCGCGCGTGATCGCTGCATTTATATCCACGGGACACCCGAGGAACGCCGAATCGGCAAACCGGCAAGCTTCGGTTGCATTCGCATGCGCTCGCGCGACATCATCGACCTCTACGATCACGTCCACATCGGCACACACGTCCTGATCACAGTCCGCAGGATTCACGATTTCGTTAAACCGGAAGAACCCAGCTTGCTGGCAAGATCAGATTGAGAACACCAACTCTGAGTTGTCATTCCGAGCGAAGTCGAGAATGGAGCGGCTGGGGAAAACCGCGACATCGACGGGAAGACCGGAGGTTGAGCGAATGGGAGATGAGCGAATCAAATCTCAGTTTCGACTGACGATAGTTGCGATGACGTCAATGCTCTAAAGATCGTACGCGAGCTTGTGACTCGGCTGATACAGCTGGATGTCATCCGCGCCGGGCACAATCATCATAATGACGCGGCCGTACTCGCGTTGCTCGATGGGACCTCGGAACTGTGCTCCTTTCGCACGCAACTCGCCGACCGTCGCCGCGATGTCGTCGCACATCAATGCGATCGCGTGGTGACGCGGGTGATCATAGGTTTGGCCTTCCCATTCGCTGTGCGTCGGGTGCACGCCCATCTCGCTCGGCCCCGATTTGAAAATGAGCCAGTCGTTATCGAAATCTTCGGCCACATACTTCCAGCCGAGCACGTCCCGCAGAAACGCGCGCGTCGCCTGAGCGTCGTCGGAGTAAATCAAGGTATGAATTGAGGTGATCATAACGTCGCAACTTAGATTAGTTCCAGCTGCTCTGCTTCGGTTTCGCGGTTCGTTCGGCACCTATGTCGGCGAGCAGTTCTGCGCTGGCAGAAGCTTCGACAGAGATGATCAATTTCTGCAGTTAATCGCTGTCAACTCAGAAGCGAAAGTTATTGTAAGCCTCGTGTGTTCCAATCCAGAACCAGTAGTACTCGCCGTTCCGCTCGCGTGCGATTGCGCGATAACTTCGGCCAACTTCTACGGTGTAGACGCCGCCCTTCTTCTGAAATCCTAGAGACGGATGTCTTGGATTGGCTTTGAAGAGCGCGAAGTTCTTCCTAGCGAGTTTTTGCACTTGCTCAGGAAGCGCATCGTAGCACTGCCAGAACGACGTGAGCGCATGGGACTTCACGGCAAGGGCCGGAAGTTTCCCGCGTCAATCTCTGCATCGATCTTCTCCAAGGCCGAAGCGTGCTTGCCGCCGGGCGAAAAGTCCTCCTCCAATTGCTCATCCCAGGAGAGCTTGTCCTGCTTTGCGACGTAAGCAGCAAGCTTCGCCAGTTCTTCACGGTTCAAACGTCCTACGGCTTCCTCGATCTCAGCGAGACTCACGAGGTGAGACTAAGTTCGCGGAGCAGTCTGCGCAACTGAAGTGAGACTCTGGTATTGATCTAAGTCGCTGGTTTAGGAGCGCTCAAGCTTTTACTGTAAAACCCAGACCGGTCGAAGCAGCAAGGGCGGCGTTTCCCGGCTGCGAGCATCGAGCAGGCATTTTTGATCCGACGCGCGCGCGTCTCTGGCTGCTTGGCGGAGGTGATCCAGTGGATCCAATCCCGGCGCGCGATGGGCGTGATGTCCGACCACAGCGCGCGCGCCCTCGGGGCGGCGGTCGCGAGAGCTTTTCTCAGATCTGCCGGCACTTCTGGCTCCGGTTCATCTGCCGCGGGTGCGATCTCGATAGTGACAACGTCGCCCGGCTCTGCACCCGCAGCTTCGCTGAGCTTCCGGTCCACTTTGAGCCAGTGGCTCTTTTGCCCATCTGGCTCGAGCGTCGCTTGAAACGCGAAGCCATTGATGGTGCCTTCGATCGCCGTCATACCTCGAGAGGGAAGCTTCGCACTAGCATTTTTTGGCAGGACGAGAAAGATCCAGGAGCCACCGCCCTTCTCGCTCTCGGCCGGCCGGAAGAGTTTCGCTTTGAAGCGAATCGAGGTTTTGGTCATTTGCCTGGTGTCATTGATAGGATTGCGCTTTTTGGACGCTCTTCAGCATTGAATTGCGTTTCGCTTTAAATTCGGAGCGCGGCTTCCATTCAGGAAATTTGTCATCGTTGGCTACTTCGTAACCAACTTCGAATAAAAGTTGAATATCTTGCACGGCGCCAGAGAGATCCCAATCGGGACGGACTTCGTCGGTGACCTGATGGTAATCTGTCGAGTCATATTCGTCGGACCGGAGCGGCGCGGTCTCGGAACGGGAGAGAAGATGTTCGCCTTTGCCAACGTAGAGCGAGGGCAGGCCGACTTTCGAGAATTCGAAATTGTCAGCGCGATAAATCTTGCCTTTATCAGGACGGCTGTCCGGGATCGCACTGCGTCCCTGCCGTTTGGCCGCGGCAGCGAGAAGATCGTCGAGCGTGGAAAAACCAAGACTGAGATCCTCAATATCGTGGGCTTTGCCCCAGACGTTCATGCTATCGAGGTTGATGTCCGCCAGCGTTTTCTTCAGCGGATAGACCGGGTGCTCCGCATAAAATTTGGCACCGAGCAATCCCGCTTCTTCGGCCGTCGTTGCCATGAATAACAGTGACCGTTTCGGCGCCGGATTTATTTTCATGAAGGCGGCCGCGAGTTCGATGATGGACGCAACACCTGACGCATTGTCGATCGCACCATTAAAAATCTGATCGCCTTGTAATTCGGGATGCCGCCCGAGATGGTCCCAGTGCGCGGTGTAGATCACGTATTCACCGTTTAATTTTGGATCGCTGCCTTCGAGTTTGCCGATGACATTGTGCGATTTGAACGAGCGAACCTGCTGTTGGATCTGAATGTTGGCTTTGGCATTCAGCACCACAGGTCGAAAATCTTTGGTGATCGCAGATTTCTTAAGCGCCTCGAAATCCTGGCCGGAATCGGCCAATAATTTTTTCGCAACATCGAGCGTGATCCACGAACGCGCCGAGACCGCATCCATATTCTTGTGCGGATTATCGAGCTCGAAGTTTTCTTTGCTCCAGCTCGATCTCACTACCTGCCAGGGATAAGCTGCCGGTTCCGTTTCATGAATGATGATCGCCGCCGCGGCGCCCTTTTGCGCTGCGATTTCGTATTTGTAAGTCCAGCGACCGTAATATGTCATCGCTTTTCCTTTAAACACTTTGTCGTCGAGTTTTGACGGATCTTTTGAATCGGGAAGACGACACCGTATCCGACAAAGACCAGATCTGATTTCTCGATCTTAATCTCCGGCTGGAGCCGCGCCGATGAAGCAACGAAATCATCCGGAAACTTCAGACCCACCGCTTTGTCGCCAATGACGAAGAACATTCGCGGTTCGCTTTTGATCCCGGCGAGGGGAACTTCCTGCGTGTACGTGCCGTCGGGATTTCCCGGTTTAAGTCCGATCTGTTTAAATTGATCGGTGATGTATTTGACCGAAAGGTCTTCGCCTTTTGTCCCCGGCGCGCGCCCCTCGAATTCATCCGATGCGAGAACTTTGATGTGCGCGAGCAGACCGTCCGGCGTGATCGCCTCAAGCGCCGGCTGCAAACGCTCTTTCAATTCATCATTCCCAAGGAGCGACGCCGCGGAAAAAAAGAGCGCGAGTAACAAGCGCGAAATCTTCATGCTCGTTCTGTAGCGGCGCTTCGCGGCGGCCGCAAATCGATCCCGCGATCAGGGATTAGCCGAAGCGACCGGTGATGTAATCTTCCGTCTGTTTTTCGCCGGGGTTTGTGAAGATTTTCACGGTCGATCCGAACTCGATTAGCTTGCCGAGATAAAAGAACGCGGTGAAATCGGAAACGCGTCCGGCCTGCTGCATGTTGTGAGTGACGATCACAATTGTGTACTGGGTCTTGAGCGCCTGGATCAGTTCCTCGATTTTTGCCGTGGCGATCGGATCCAATGCCGAGCATGGCTCGTCCATTAACACCACCTCCGGCCCGACGGCGAGCGCGCGCGCGATGCATAAGCGCTGTTGCTGGCCACCGGACAATCCGTACGCGTTAGTCTCCAACCGGTCTTTGACTTCGTCCCACAACGCGGCTGACCGCAAACTTTTCTCGACTGCTTCATCGATGCGCGAACGTTTTTTGATACCGGCCACGCGCAAACCGTAGGCGATATTTTCATAAATAGATTTGGGAAATGGATTCGATTTTTGAAAGACCATTCCCACACGCCGACGCAAATCGACCACGTCCAATCCGGGCGAACTAATATCGACGCCGTCGACGTGAATCGCGCCCTTGCTAATGCCCGAGCCGTCGACGAGATCGTTCATGCGATTAATGCAACGCAGTAGAGTCGTCTTCCCGCAGCCGGACGGTCCAATGAAAGCTGTCACGGCACGCGCCGGCATTTGCAGCGAGATGTTGTGGAGGACTTTGTTATCGCCGTAAGCGAAATCGACTTCGCGGACGTCGATCATTACCTGAAGTTTTTCCGTCCCGTTTGCTGCCGGTTCAAGAGGTTCCGGCGGAATTTGTGGGCGAATTGTTTGTGGCGGTTCCATCACGCTTACCATGATAATCGTCTCCTTTGTCTTTCCCGCAGCACAATGGAGGCTAATGCAATCAGCATTACGACTATCAGAAAAACGAACGCCGTTCCGTACTGAACGCGTTCGGTGTATTCGTTCTGCGGAATTTTCGAGCTAACAACATAAATGTGGTACGGAAGCGCCATGACACCCTGGAAAAAGAAATCCGTCCATTTGGTTACCTGCCATGGCATTTCATCGCGCATCGCGTAAGCGGCCGTGAACATGATCGGCGCGGTCTCACCGGCGACACGGGCGATGCCGAGGATCGACGAAGTCAAAATGCCCGGCATCGCATAAGGCAAAACATTCTTGCGGATGGTTTGCCAACTGGTCGCACCAAGCGCCAGTGAACCTTCGCGCAAACCTTTCGGCACAGCGCGCAACGATTCTTCGCTCGCGGTAATGATCGCCGGCAAAATCATCAGACCCAGTGTGAACCAGCCCGCGATGAGCGAAACGTTCCAGCCAAAAAAGATTACGAACAGCCCAAAACCGAACAGGCCGAACACGATCGATGGCACGCCGGCGAGATTCAAAATGGCGACGCGAATGAAGCGAATAAAGTGCGTATCGCGGCTGTATTCGCTGAGATAAATCGCGGCACTGATTCCGATCACTAAGGCCACAATCATCGAGCCGATGACGAGCAGTGCCGTGCCAACAATACACGGCCAAATTCCGCCGGCAGAATACGCGATGCTCGTGGCATCAACGGGTTCCTTGTGGGTTTCCTGCCATTTCCGGAATTCCCGATCGCTCAGTTCCATCTTTTTGCCCTGATAGTCGAACACGTAGAGCGTCTGCGGCGGCTCGGTGAGAAATTTCACGTTGATGAACGGCGCGTGATTGGTGAATACCGTCCGGCTACCTTTGATCGCGATATCGAGAAAGATGTAGGTGGCGCACGCCAGCACGAAATACGTGGCCAGGCGAAACGTCCAAAACATGAATGTCTGGACAAAGCTGCGCCGGCTGTTGGAAGAGGCTGTGACCATTTTAGCCAATGCTCATGCGATAGCGCATGACGAGCTTCTGCGCGCCGTAGTTGATGGCCAGAGTGATCGCAAACAGCACCAGGCCCACCATGAACAAAGCGCGGTAGTGGATGCTGCCACGAACGACCTCGCCCATTTCCTGCGCGATGATGCCCGTCATGGTGTGCACCGGTTGAAAAAATGCGCCGAGTCCCTGTGTGAAATCAGGAATGGCGATGCGGTTTCCGGCGCACAGCAGCACCACCATGGTCTCTCCAATGACGCGGCCCAGTCCCAGCAACACTGCCGAAACGATTCCCGACAATGACGCCGGCACGAGCACGCGCATGATCGTCTGAAGTCGGTTTGCCCCCAGGGCATAGGAAGCTTCCTTGAAACCGCGAGGCACATTGCGCAACGCGTCTTCAGCGAGAGTAAAAATCGTGGGCACAGCCATCAGGGCTAGCAAAGAACCCGCGGTGAACACATTCAAGCGCTCGCTGATTGGAAAGAACGGCACCCATTTCATGAACGAGGCACGTGAGATAGCGCGAATTGTTTCGCCAAGCACAGCGATCCCGAAGAAACCCAGCACGACGGAAGGAATCGCCGAAATGAATTCGATGTACGGTTTGATCAGGCTCTTCTCAATCGGTGAGGCAACCTCGCTTACGTAGATCGCTCCACAAACTCCGAGAGGAACAGCAATTAGCAGCGCAACGATCGAGACCAGCAGCGAACCCACAAACAACGGAATGATGCCGTACCAATCCTGCCAAAAACTTGCCGTGATCCACTGCGTGCCAAACAGAAAAGAGGTAATGGCGCGATACGCGGTCACTGATTCGTTCGGGTCCCACGTGCGAAGTTTTTCGACAACCGCGGGAAGCTGCTTCAGATACGCTTCGACTTCGGCTTTCCAATTCGCGAAGGCTTTGCGCGCTTTGGCAGTGGTCAACGCCGGCGGCGCTGCCAGCAGTTCGTTTATCTGCGCCTTCATCGAATCGGCAATATGGGCGAACTTGTCCGTTGCAGAACGAAGCGCAGCCAACTGCTCCGCTTCGTTGCCAGCAGGCGCGGCCGCGGCGCTGGGTTCATCCTGCGATTCGGTCTCGATCACAGCAGCACCAGCATGGCTGCCGAGCTGCAGCATTGTTTCACGGAGCGCCTGCGCCTGATCGGTCGCGTCCGAGAGCAATTCGTTTAACTGTTCGCCGGTGTCGCTAAATTTATTCGCGAACTCATCGAATTTTTCGAGCGCCGCCGGGTCGGCTCCGGCTCGCATTTGTTGCAGCCGGATGTCGCCGAGTTGACGCGAGAGAGCCGTCTGCTTTTCGGCTTGCCCCCGAATGATGTCCACGTATTCGAGACCCGCTTGCCGATACAGCCGCAAATTCGCCAGATTCTGCCCGAAAAAACCGAAGCCCTCACGAAAGAGGAAAATCGTAATCAACGTCAGTACAATGATGGCAACGAGCGCGTTGCTGCCAAAGAAAGCTCTGATGGCTGATTCGGCGGTTCGTCGTCGGTATCCAGTCGCGCTTTTTTCGGCCGGAATCGACAACTCTTGCGCGGTGGTTTCCACACCGGCGACGATGCGAAACAGCCGCGAAACCAGCAATGGAATTAATGTTACGTTTCTGTGACAGCAGAATTTGTAGCGTCCGCTATCCTCAGCGGAGAACCTAGGGCGACCGTGAGCGCTTCTCCCCCGGCACCTCTTGTCGTACAGGCGTGATGTCCGGGAGGTCCGGAGGAGCTTCCGCGGCTCGATATACGGTTCGGCCAGGGTCCTGTCGGACAGCCTCACCCGATCCGAAGAGGCCGCATCCGGCAATAGCAAGCGCGCCGGCGATGGTGAATGCCGCGTTAAGTTTTTTCACTCAGCTACATCATTGAGGCGTAACCGGGTCCTCGCAACTGAGAGCTCGCGTACTCGCGGTGAATTCGCACCGTTGGCAATAACATGTCACGAGTTTTTTTCGCGATCGCCATCTAGTTGTCACGGCGCTGTGCAACGCTGGGGCATAACTTCAAACCGACACAACATACGCGAACATCTTTTGGAAGGTTAGGTGAAGCACGAAAGCTAGAGTCGGGCGTCCTGGATAGTTTTCCGGGGGGCCCGCTCATTCTTGCAATCAGTTATCCATTGTACTTCGAAATTGCGGCAGGCAGAGGACTGCCCCGAGCTACCTTTCTGACGCGGATGGTAGGGCGCGGCACTCCGTGCGCGCCGAATACTCCCAAGGTCGTTTTGCCACACAAATGTAACGCTAATTCTTTTGCCGATTCGCCTGCGGATTCGTACGTTTGCGCCTGATCAGGCATGCCGGCGTTGACTCTCCCCAGACGCGATTCAGCCCCAACCATCAACGCGCAGCAGCAGCGTTTCTCGTTTGGCGGAGCGCGGCAGCAAGTTTCAGGACCAAAGCGCTATCGCGCCGCGTGGATTTCCGACATGCACCTGGGCACGCGCGGCTGCAACGCCACTGCGCTGCTGGACTTTTTGCGCGAGACCGACTTCGACACGCTGTACATCGTGGGCGACCTGATCGACATCTGGTCGCTGCGGCGGGCAATTTATTGGCCACAGCAACACAACGACGTGATCCAAAAAATTCTGCGCAAAGCCCGCAAGGGCACCCGCGTAGTTTACATTCCGGGAAATCACGATGAGCTGGTCACGAGCTTTTGCGGCGCGTACGGAAACATCAAGATCACAGAGCGCGCAATTCACGTCACCGCTTCGGGCGAGCGCATTCTGACCATTCACGGTCATGAGCTCGACGCCGTGGTGCAAAACGTGAAGTGGCTCGCGTTTGCGGGTGACCTCGGCTACCAATTTCTCCTTTCGCTCAATCCGCTCATCAACTTCGTCAGGCGCCGTTTCGGTCTGGGCTTCTGGTCGCTCAGCGCGTATGCAAAACGAAGAGTGAAGGACGCCGTAAGTTTCATCGGCAAATTCGAAGCCGCTGTGGCACATTACGCGGAGCGCTATCACGTGGACGCCGTGTTGTGTGGCCACATCCATAGCGCAGCGATCCGCGAATTTGGCAGAGTCGCTTATTACAACTGCGGTGACTGGGTAGAGAGCTGCACGGCCTTGGTCGAAGGCGACGATGGCAGGATCTCGCTAATTAATTACCACTCGCTCTCCTCGAGCGAGCGCGCAGTAACTCCGACGATCGATTCCGCGCGGTCGGAGCAAATCTTGGTGAAATAGGTAAAATTGTAGGGCGTTTGACTCACTCGTTCCCACTCGCTCGGCCTCCGGCCTGCCCGTCTATGTCGCTCAGCGCCCGCTGGCTCCATTCTGTGAGACGCCGAGGCGTTTGGCACAAACGCCCGACAACAATCGCTTCAATCCTTCAGCTTCAACCAACGGCCGGCTTCGCGAGTGCGCGAAAATCTCGACACAACATGTGTGGCGCTTAGGATGTTCACCTTGTGGGAGGGGACAATCGAACGCGTAACAATCGCGAAATCGAACGGAAGTTTTTAGTCAAATGGTTACCAGACAACTTCAAGCGGTCGCGGCACTTCATTATCGAGCAAGGTTATCTGGCCACAGAATCGGCTGGTAGACAGGTTCGCCTGAGAAAGACGGGGACCGCAGCCTCCCTCACGTTTAAGGTAGGTCGGGGCAGCCATCGCGAAGAACGCGAGATCAAACTGAGCCAAAAGCAATTCGCAGCGCTCTGGCCTGGTACGGCCGGAAGAAGACTGCGAAAAGTGCGCTACGAAATTCCCTGGGAAGATCTGCTGATCGAGCTGGATATTTATCGGGGCAGACATGCCGGTCTTGTCGTGGCGGAGGTGGAATTTCCTGATGGTGCCAGCTGCCGCAGATTCAAAGCGCCGTGGTGGTTTGGGCGGGAAGTGACCGGGGAAAAGCGCTACAGCAATGTCCGTCTCGCCCTCAAATAACAAACGCCATGGCTTTCCGTTTGAAATTGCGCGAACCCCTGCCCGGAGGACTCAATCGAGTTTTTTGCGAACAAATCGACTCGGCTTTGCACTTGTGCCAACACCCCGCCAAACAACGTGGCGTCACTGTGCACGAGGTTCGCAAGCATCTTAAAAAGCTGCGTGCCGCAATGCGGCTTGCGATTGGTGCGGTCGGCAAAAATTGTCACGCGAAGGAGGATCGTTGCGTGCGCAAGATCGGACGATTGGTCTCAGATTTGCGCGATGCTCAGGTGCGATTACAGACGTTTATTCAACTGCGCGATAAGGCGGCGAAAAATTCCAAAAAGCAGCTCTTTCCGCGCACAGAAGAACTATTGCTCCTCGAACGAGAAAGTTTTTCCGCAGCATTCGCCGGTTGGCAACGCCAGGCGATTCCGCAATTGGAACGAATAAAAGCACGCCTGATGGACTGGCCCCTCGATGGCCTGAACTGGAAACAGATTTGCAACGCGGTATGTAAAATTTACAGGCGCGGCCAGCGCGCACTCGCAGAAACGATTGATGATCCGGAGCCTGAGAGCTTCCACGCCTGGCGCAAGCGAGTGAAGGATGTCTGGTATCAGCTGCGAATTTTGCAGCCACTGAACCGAACGGTCTTGGAAGAAATGGCTCACGATGCGGAGGTGCTTGGCGAACTGCTGGGGATCGAGCACGATCTCGATTTTCTTCTTGCGCGCCTGGAGAAGGAACGCGGCGACGCAGCATTTGCTGACGAACTGAGACAACTGCAGAAACTGATTGGTAAACGCTGCAAACGACTGCGCCGCGATGCGCTGGAACTCGGACGGCGTTTCTACGCGGAGCCATCTAAGGCGTTCGCAAAACGCATCTCCATCTTTGCCGGTAAATGAACGTAAGACTATGTCATTCCCCCAATCCGCGGTCGTACGCTTCAAGATATTTAATTCCCGACCCTGTGTTAAAAACGACCACGCGGTCACCGGAGGCGATTTTGCCAGCTAGACGAAGCAACTTCAAAGCTACGAAACAAGCAGCGCCTTCGGGACAGATAAAGAGACCTTCATTTGCTCCGACTTCACGCGCGACGCTGATCATTTCTTGGTCATCGACGGCAATCGCGCCTCCATTGGACTCACGAAGAATTTTCAAGATCAGGAAATCGCCGATCGCTTTTGGAACCCGCAAGCCGGAAGCAATCGTGTGCGGGTCGGAAAATTCTGCAGCGGTTTTTTCTCCGGCCTCGAACGCGCGAACGATCGGCGCGCAACCGGCAGCTTGCACGGCGAACATGCGCGGCCGGTTTTTCCCGATCCAGCAGAGTGCTTCCATTTCGTCGAACGCTTTCCACATCCCGATGAGACCAGTGCCGCCGCCAGCCGGATAAAGAATCACATCGGGCAATTGCCAGTTCAGTTGCTCCGCTAATTCGTAACCGAGCGTCTTTTTTCCTTCGACCCGATACGGCTCTTTGAGGGTGGACATGTCGAACCACCCTTCATTTGCTTTGCGCCGGGCGATTTCGGTAGCGCAATCAGTGATTAATCCGTCGATCAGCGTGACATGAGCTCCCAGTTCCCGACACTCGACAATGTTTGCGCGCGGGGTGTCGCGCGGCATGAAGATGTGCGCCTCCACACCGGCTCGCGCCGCATACGCAGCAAGCGCGCCACCGGCATTACCCGCGCTGGGGACCGCGAGCTTGGTTGCGCCGAGATATTTTGCCATCGAAACGGCTACACTCATCCCGCGCGCCTTGAAGCTCTGCGTCGGATTGAGCGACTCATCTTTGATCCAAAGGTCGACGTCATCGGTCCCGCAGGCGCGGGATGCCCGCAGCAGCGGCGTTCCGCCTTCACCTAACGACACCGGCTCAACATCGGATGGCAACGGCAAAACTTCGCGATAACGCCATAATGATTTTTCCCGCGCGAGCAGGGTCTCGCGGGTCATGGTTCGACTCGCCGCGGCCAGATCGACGATTGCAAACAGCGGTTTATTGCAGAAGTCACAAAGATTTTGCAGCCGAGACCATTCGTGCTCACGTCCGCACGCGCTGCATTCCAGGCGCTTCAAAAACATCGGAGCAATTGAAGCGTACATCTGCCAGGACCGCGAATTGCGGTAGCCGCTTCGCTGTGCGAAGCGACGGGCCGACGAATGGACAATCGCATGCAGAACGTCGCCAACAGGGCGACGGCTACAGCAAGCGCCCGGCCTTGTGTGATGTGTTAGATTGGCACCGATGAATTTGCTAACGCTGACGGAAATTCGCCGGGCGACGCAGAGTGGAGCGGCGTCTGCACGCGTGCACGTGCAGGTGGAAAACGCGACGCCCAAGCTGACGCGCGAACAGCAGCCTTATTGCGAGCTTACGTTGGCCGACGCATGCGACCGGATGACACTGCGCGTCTGGAGCGATCATCCTGCCTACAAAACGTGCAGTGCGTTAACCAGTCAGGATTTCATCGAGCTCACCGCGGAGTTTTACCAGTCGCAATACGGACTCGATGCTCGCAAGTGGACGGTGCGGCCATTGACCGAGCAGGAAAAGAATGAATTACTCCAAGGCCCCGTAGATTTACGGGCCAAACAGGCGTCCGATTTCGAATTCGTAAAGCAAACTATGGCCGGGATCAGCGATCCACGATTGCTCGCGTTGGGCGAAGCTTTTCTCAGCGAATGGGGCGACCGGTTTCGACGCACTGCGGCAGCGCGCAATTACCATCATGCCAGGCGCGGCGGACTGGTCGAGCACACAGCTCAAATGATGCGCGTCGCCAGGCAGATCGCGCCGCTTTACCCTGAGTTGAACCTCGACCTATTACTCACAGGAATTCTCTTCCACGATTCCGGAAAACTCTGGGAGAACGCGTTGCCCGAAAACGGATTCGTAATGAGTTATGACGAGCTCGGTGAACTGATGGGACACATCTCCATCGGACTTGAGTTGGTCAATGCGCTGTGGAGAAGGTTGAGCGTTGAAAACGCCGAGGCGTGGAAGAATCTCTCGCCGGCATCGGAAGACGTTCGAATGCACCTGCTACATCTGATCGGCGCTCATCATGGCGAACCGGGATTTGGTTCGCCCGTGGCGCCGAAAACGCCGGAGGCGATGGCGCTTCATTACATCGACAATCTGGATGCGCGTCTGGAAATGTTTGCGGCCGGTTACACCACAGCCAAACCGCTCGCGGCGCGTATCTTCGATCGCGTGCGGCCCTTGCCCGGGAATTTGGTGAAGTCACTGGAAAAATTCCAGGAAGCAGCGAGTCGGAATCCGCCCGAGGACAAACTTCTGTGACGCGCTACGAGCACACGCAAATCGGTCACGTAATCATTTGGTCCCTTCTCGCGATCATCCTGATTGCTAGCGGCGGATTGATAGGACCATTGTCGCATCACGAGCCGCCAGTAATCGTTTTGATCATCCTGCTGGTTTGCCTTGTCCTGTTCTACAGACTCAGGATTACGATCCAGGGTGAGACTTTGTGCGTATCATTTGGACCCGGCATTATCCGCAAGAGAGTGCCGCTTGCGCGGATTGCCGGATGCGAGCCCATTCGCATTCGTTGGTGGTATGGCTGGGGCATTCATCTGACACCGTGCGGCTGGCTGTATAACGTCTCCGGTTTCGATGCTGTGGTAATTACCTTGCGCGATGGCAAAAAATTCGCCTTTGGCACTAATGATCCTGACGGGCTCACGGCAGGAATTCGAGACGCAATTCGCGTTAACTAGGCTGCGTATCTGCTTTGGGCAGCGCATGCGTCCCGCGTGCTGGCGAGCGCGTCCTCGCGATTGCGAACTTTCTCGGCTATGCCGCCGTAAATCACCGTTTGAGAAAGCGTGTTTCGGCGCGACGCCGAAACCAGGTCGCCGCGGCGACCGCTATCCAAGAGTTCTATTTGGCTAGTTGGCGGAACCAGCGCAGCGCGATCGAAGTTTGGGCATCGTTGACTTCGTGGCCGCCGTGAAACGTGCCGATTCGAACTCGCTGAAATCCGGTTCGTTTGGTGGAGCCCGCCACGTTGTACTGCTGCTCCAAAGTCGCGATCCGGTCGTCGCGCCCGCTGCTAATGTAAACCGGCGTCGTGAGAAACTCCTTGCCAGGCCCGACGCGCGCGTAGCCCTCGCTCAACCGGTCTTCGTTCGCACCGGTAATGTAAATGCCCGCGACACGAGAGCCACTCTTCGCAATCAATGGCGCGACCAGACCTACGCCTTTGCCGCCGCCCGAAAATCCAACGCACGCGATGGGCCATTTGTCCGAGCCGGGAAAGCTGCGGTGCAGCGCGTCGATGGCGGCGAGGGTCATCGCTCCACGCCACCCGGCCGTGTCGTTCCGCGCAGGCTGCGGACCGTCGCCTGCAAGCAGAACCCAACCTTCCGCAAGTCCAACTCTGCGATAGAAGTCGACAAGGTCATCGCGATTCTGCCGTTTGAAATCGCTGGTGGAGCACACGACCAATACGGGCCAACTTTTTTGCGGATCAAAATTCGAAGGAGTGGCGAGCATGGCCACGGCATTCGGCGGCACAGCGTTTCCGCCTTGACCGGCCAACGACTTTTCCTGCGCGCTCAAAGGAACGTTAGCTTTGACGGTTGAGCCCGGAGAAAAAGCGACTCCGGCGAATGTCAACGAACCTGCGATTGCTGCGACCGAGCCAGTATGGAATAGCAGGATCAACCCGACCACCGAAAATAGTCGGACGCGAGTACCGCAAACGTGCTGGGAAGCCGGTAGGATCATGCTGTTTCGTACTCAAAAAACGTGCGGAACGGAACGCTCAAATCTAATTTAGATTGCAAATGTGAAATCGACCATGGTCCCCCGTATTCGCACAAACGTGCAGGTGATGTTTTTCGACACCGATTGCGGAGGCGTTGTATCCAATATTGCGTATCTGCGCTTCATCGAGATAGCGCGCACACACTTGGCGGAGGAGCTCGGGCTCGCGGTCGTGGAGATGGCGCAAAAGCAAACGTATCCTGTTGTGGTCCGCACTGAGATCGGTTATCGACGCGCGGCAAGGCTCGGCGACCGGCTGGTGATTGAGGGCTGGCTGGATCGCGCAGAACGCGCGCGGTTCTGGTGCGCATTCCGCATCACGCGCCCACAAGACAACACGTTGATCGCAGAGTGTCGCCAGATGCTCGCATTGATCGAGATGCCGACGGGAAAATTGCTGCGTTTGCCTGAGCATTGGAAAATGTACGACAAAGTCGAATCCAGTGAACGTAGCGAACACGAATCTCGAGCCGGAACGGTGTCCGGTGGAGAATGTGTGCAATGACCGCAAGCGCTCGCACGCTAAGCATCGAAGAAACGCTGCTGGAACCGCGTGCGCTGCAGCCGCCGCCGACGCGGCACGCTTTACTCGTAATACTGATTGCGCTCGCGGCGCTGTTGCACGTCGTGACCATTGGGACGGGCGATCTTTACAGCGAGACAGAAGGCCAATACGCCGGAGCAGCTCGCGAGATGGTGGCGAGCCATGACTGGTTGCTCCCAACGAACAACGGCATACCGCGCCTGCAAAAACCGCCATTGCTCTACTGGCTCATCATTGCTTCGTACAAAATTCTCGGCGTGAATGAGGCAGCGGCTCGGCTGCCGGTCGCGCTGGCCGTCGTAGCCACGGTTGCACTTATCTTTTTAATTGGCGAAAAGCTCTCGGATTACTGGCGCGGTTTCATCGCAGGTCTGATCTATCTCAGCTTCTGCGGCACGTTTCTTCTGGCGCGCATTGTCATGCCCGAACCGCTCGTCACCGCATTCATGACCGGCGCAATGTTCTGCGGAATATGCGGCTATCAGCGCAAGCGCCATCGGCCCCTGTGGTTCGCCGGTGTCTGGATTTTCGTTGCGCTAACGTGCCTAACGAAGGGTATGCTCGGCGTTGTTTACCCCGCTGTGGTTTTTGTTTTGCTCTCGATTTTTTATCGCGAAGCGAGGATACGGTTTCGCGCGCTTCTGCGCTGGGAATATGTGTTGATTTTTCTTTTGATCGTGGCGCCCTGGCACATCTGGGCACAATGGCATTTCCCACATTATTTTCGTTATGTCAGATCCGAATGGCTGGGACACTTGCGCGGTCTCACTGATGAGACGCACGATTTCCTCGGCATGCCTGCCTATCAATTTGTGATCCTGCACGTGGCGTGGTGGTTTCCATGGTCGGTCGCGCTGCTGCCGGGCGTCATTTTTGCCTGGCGCCGCGTTACCCGGCCGCGGGAGATCAATTTCGGCGATGCATTACTACTTTGCTGGATGGTTGTGGTGTTCATTCCGCTGCTCTTTTTAGGACAGCGACAGGATTACTATTCGATGAGTATGTGGAGCGCGTTCGCGCTCTGGGCAGCCATGGCTTGGGACCGGACTCCCCAATCGCTGCGCGCAGCGGGCGCGATCGCGGTTGGTGCTATCGGTCTGATCCTTGCGGGCGGAGTGCTGTTTGCGGCGCCTGCCGCGCGTGCTTTGAACGGAACTTGGGGAGTGATGGACGCCCGTTGGACCGCGTGGAGAGCCTTGCATGATATGCCTGTGTCCGCGTGGCTAGCACTGCGGCCCATGCTCGTGATTACGGCTGTCTCATTCGTGTTCTTCTCGACCATCGCGCTCTACTGCATTTTCAAACAGCGCGGGAAACTCGCGGCCATTGCTCTGGCCGCCTCGATGATTCCAGCCGGGCTGAGCATGGTAATAGGCGTCGCGAAAACCGCGCCCTATTTCTCACTCGCTGATGTTGCCCGTTACCTGAATCCGCGGTTGGAGACAGGCGGCCACGCGATGTTTGAAGGGCCACTGGACAACAGCAGTAGCCTTATTTTTTATTTGAATCGAAAATTCCTTTTTGTTAACCAAAATCCCCAGAAAGAAGCTCCGATGGGCGCACCCGCCACCGACATTTTTCTGAACGAACAAGCGGTTCTGGACAAATGGGATCAACCCGACCCGGTTTACCTGATTGTGGAACAAAGCCGGGCGGACTACTGGAAAGAGCTAGTCGTCAGCCGGTTTCACGTTTATCACCAGGTCACTACATCCGGCACGTACGTCGTGCTTAGCAATCAGCTCTAAAACGAGTTCATTCGTCCGTTCGGCGTCCTTGAAAAACGACCGAGTCGCGCTACTGTGCCGGCTCAATTCCACTTCAACTCTTCACCGGTTTAACGAATTTATGTCGCAACATCGCAGTTTAAAAGGCGCCAGCACCATTGCGGCTAAACGCAATGTGCTGAAACGCTTCGAGCGCGTCGAGGTTCTCAAGAAACGCGGCCAGTGGAAGGACGGTCAGAAAGTGATGGGCCTGCCGAAGACAAAGCCGGACGTGTGACCTCGTGAATCGTTGAATCGCTACATCGTTAAATCGGAACGACGGTTCACGATGTAACGAATTACGAATCACGATTGTGCGCCTTAATCGCTTCCTCGCTGCTGCGGGTATCGGATCGCGTCGGTATTGCGATGAATTAATCGCGGCGGGCCGGGTTACTATCAACGGCAAAACCTGCACTGACTTCAGCGCGCAACCCGGCGGGCGCGACCACGTCAAGGTGAATGGCAAACTTGTTCACGTCGCGCCGTCACTCACCATCATGTTGCACAAGCCCGCCGGATTCGTTTCGACCCGGAGAGATCCGCACGTGCGCGACACTGTTTTTGATTTGCTGCCGGCAAAATTCTCGCGGCTGTTTAACATTGGGCGCCTGGACGCACAAACAGAAGGTCTGCTTCTTCTCACAAATGATGGAGATCTCGCACAAAGCCTAACACATCCACGTTACAAAATTGAGAAGGAATACGAAGTGACGCTGGATCATCCGTGGGACCCCACGCTCTCGCTGAAATTGCTGCGCGGAATTTTTCTCGACGGTGAGCGAGCAAGGATTGCGCGACTCCACTCCCTGTCGCCCGTCCGCCTACGCGTTGTCCTGCAACAGGGAATCAATCGCCAGATTCGCCGTATGTTCGAAGCCGTTGGTTATCGCGTCAAAGATCTCATTCGCGTTCGCATCGCCAAGCTTCGGCTTGGCGACCTGCCGCGCGGTCATTGGCGCCCGTTGACAAGGCGCGAACTGGAATCTTTGGAAGGGCGAGCTCCACGATGAAACTCGACGATTGTAATGCGTTGATCACGGGTGCTTCAGCCGGCATCGGTCGTGAATTTGCACGTCAACTTGCCGGTCGCGCCCACTCGATGATTTTGATCGCACGGCGTGATGAAAGACTGGTCGAGTTGGCTGATCAACTCCAACGAGAGCATCCGAAGCTTCTTGTTCACATTCGAAAAGTCGATCTCGCTGATCTTGGGCAGTTGCAGGCTTTCCTGGAGCGGCTTGATCGCGAGAAACTCGAAGTCGATCTCTTGATCAATAACGCCGGACTCGGCGACAGCGGTCCTTTTGCGGAGAGCGATCCCGATCGGAACAAGGAAATGACGGTCGTAAACGTCGCGACGCTAACGTTGATTACTCGTCATTTGGTTCCGCGCATGATCGCACAGCACCGCGGCGCCATTCTCAACGTCAGTTCGTCGGCTGGCTTTCTCCCGATCCCCGGCTCCGCTGTTTATGCTGCCACGAAGGCGTATGTGACAAGTTTCTCTGAAGCGCTAAGAGCCGAACTCCGCGGAACGGGGGTAAGCGTATGCGCGCTTTGCCCCGGTCCTGTGGTAACGGAATTCCAGCAAGTCGCCAAGCGGGAAGGAGTGCAGCCGAACATCGGTCCGAAGTTCCTCGTTGTTACAGTCGAACAGGTCGTGCGCGATGCGCTCGCAGCACTTGAAGCAGACCGGCCGCTAATAATTCCGGGGTTCGCGATGAAGCTGTTGATGCTTCTCGCTCGATTAATGCCTATGCCAGTCCTGCGATGGGTAGCACTGATGTCACCGAGGAAACGTGGCGTCGTGTAGTCTCAAATGGCACTCAAACGAATGCAGAAATGTTAACCGTGAAACCAGTCAATGCCGATCTTGCGCTTGTTATCGCGGCTCTCACTGAAGAAGGGTTGAGCTAAGTAGCGATGCCCACTAAATGATACGGATAGATTGGACGCTGCTTAAAATTATGGCGCGCTAGTTAATTTTCGCACTAAGATTGCGCCAACGAGTTGCTGTCCGGCATTTACAGGATCTGCTGCCCGACCGGGGGCGGCCCTTTCCATTCGCGCCTCACTGAATTCGTAGGCGATCAGCCACGTGTCGGCATAAAAATTCTCCTGCAGATAGGACATGCTCCATTGAGTGAAGTACTGGTCGGTTCCTGAAACGAAGAAGAGGGCATTGGGTAGGTAGACTGCTGTCGAAGGCCGAGCGTGTTCGATTTCCATCGCAGCGGCAGTTTGCTTTTCGCGCACGCTGCCATAGCGGCCGTACAGCGGAAATAGAAAGATGTATCGCGTGGCTGAAGGACGACGCGCGTAGAATAGGAGTTCCGGTTCGGCCCCAAAGATAAATACCGGTTTCTCAGGTGGTGTGAGACTTTCGATTCTGCGCGCAAACTCGGGCATTTCCGCAAAGAAGTTGCCGGGATAAATCTTTCTCACCGATTCCGCGGGCGTGTACTTAAACAGAAATGGCCACAGAGTTATGCAAGGTAAGACAGCGAGTACCAGACTAAGCGCCGTGCGCCGGGCCCATGTAGGAATAATCTTCCACAGCGGAATGGCGGCAACCCATCCAGCTCCGCCGGCAGCAGCCAGCGTTAGAGGGGGAAGTAGTTGCTGAAAATAGTGGGGAAAGAAATATCCGCTCGCGCTCACGCCAATACCGCTTGTAAAGAGCCACCCTGCGACAAAGACGAACCACTTGGCTGGGCCGGTTCTAAAGAGTACCGTCAAACCAGCTGCGGCAAACACCCACGCCACAGTCTGCGTTCGCGCGAGAGTCGTAAGCGTGCCCCAGCAATACTCAAGTCGTGCCGAAGCTCTAATGCTACCGATGTACTCCAAGTTATGGGTGAAGACGTTATCGACAAACTCGGTTAATCCACCACGCCTCCAAAAGTAAAGTACGACCAACGCCAACACGGTTAGCAGACCCGAGGCCGACCAAGCGATAAATGAAACTGCCCCTCGCCATCGCTTCTCTCGGGGTGCGAAAACTGGATAAAGGGCAACCAGCAAGAACCAATTCACGACCGCTACCTGCTTGAACATCACCGCGATCCCAGTCAAAGCGCCAGCAAGCACCATAAACAGAACACGGGGCTTGGTTTTCGCTGCTGCGGCGAGAAACGCAATTAGTGAAAGGATGAGCGGACATAACATAAAGAGCTCGGTATTGGCCGCGGTTCCTTGCACCAGTGGGTCTGCGCCGAGGAGTGCAAACAGTGCTGCCGCCACCCACGCCCAAAACCGATTCATGAATCGTTTCGCAACGAAGAACAGCGCGCAGACAGATGCCGCCGAAAACACCAAGCCAAAGAAATGAATTGCGCGCACAGGCTCGAACGGCAGGGTTAACGCAAATCGGTATACGTAAAAAATGCCCGGCGGCTTTTGGTCGACCCAATCACGATAGGGCAATTCATGATACCCGAGCCGCCACGCGATGTAGGCATACTCACCTTCATCGCGTTCAAGCGGAATCGGCAAAAGCGGAGATCTTATTGCCGCTACGATCACAAGAAGACCAGCGACCAACAGAATGGTCTGCGTACTACGCCGCATGTGTTAGCGATGAAACCAATTGTGCTCGCTCGCGAACACCGGGCGGTTAATAACGATCTCGGAAACTTCTGTAAATACGACAATTGCGCCGATCACGAGGAGAGGCAAAACCGTGTCTAACCAAAGCATCCGTGGAAGAATTGGCGCCGCGATGCGGCAAAGACTGCCTATGCCGTACACGTAAACCAAGGCGAACGGGATGAGCGCGCCGCTCAGCAAGCGGCCTGATGTAAAATACGGATGCGAACGGGATGGATGAACGCAACTGCCAAAATCGAATTGAATTGAAAGCAGTCCAAGGAAAGCGACCCCCGCGGCAACAGTCAGAATCGCAACGGCAATGGCCTGCCGTTGGAATGCGGAAAGTGCAAATGGTTTTCTCAATCCGACGACCGCTGCCACGATAAACAGCAGCGAAGAAAGGGCGTACAGCCGATCCGCTATTTGCCAAGCGAACCGTCTGCCGTGCCACTCAACTTCGCCGCGCCAAAACGTTGCAATTAAATCCCACCAGAAAACCCAAAGCCCGTGAGGGCTGAAAATCGGATGCTGCCACCACTCAAAGAACGGCTTCCGCGTCCAGTCTAGGAACGCGATTTTAGCTGTTGATCCGGTGACGTCGCCAAATTGCAGTTTCAGCCAAATCATCCAACTGCCAATTGGGACAGCGGCGCACAAGACGAGTGCGGCAAGAGCGATTAATCCGGCACGAGGACTTCGTCGAACAATTACGCCCAGCTTCGCAAGGATGACTACGACCGCAATGGCGCTCAGTGGCAGGTTCGACAGTTTCGTCAGGTACGTGGACGCAATCGCCACGCCTGTGACCGCTCCAAGCAATAAACTCGGCGCGTTCGTTCGCAACCATTGCAGAACGCAAAGAAACAGCACGCCGAAACACAGCGGCGACAGCACATCGTTGTTCATTGCGTAGAACACATTCTGCGGAATGAAAGCCAGTAGTAGAGCCACGCCGATACGCACATCGAGGCGCTCCGGCACAATTGCTCGGGCGGCCACATAACCCAACCAAACGACGATCGCCATGAGCGCGGCATTCAGGAACCGAATCCAATACAACGATTCAATGCCGATCAATCCAATCTGCCTCCCGATCCACCACCACAGGCCCGCTAGAGCGTAATACAGCGGCGGCTGAGATGATTCGAAATTAATCTCCCGGCTCCATGCTGCTCGCGTTGCCGCAATCTCCTCTCCGACATTCGGACCGGTTTGCTTCCATAAGGGCGGGGGAAATTTCCCGTGCGGGAGCTGCTCCGGATTGAACAGAAATTCTGGCGATGCATAGGGGACGATCCAGATGAGAGTCTCCTCCTTTAGCGGGGCCAAACCGCGTGGAAGCCGACCATGAGAATACTGCGTGATGAGGTCAAAATGCAGGCTCTCATCGATGTTCGCGAAGAATGGGAACGCGGCTGAATAGATGAAAACGCGGAGCGCAGCGGCGACGCAAAGTAGCAAGATTAGAACTCGTTCGTTCGCAGCGACGAACGTTTTCGATTCACCAGACGCCATAGTGGTTGGTCTGCAAGATTAAAAGCGGCGCAGCAGCACCGCACTCCAAAACAAAAGAAAAGCGGCGGTCGCATTCAGACCGCCGCTTTGAAACTCTCGATCCTGCCAGAGCAGGAAGTCTACGAGGATTTGTATTTGACCGAGCAACCGTAGGGCTTCGTCTCTGGTGTGCTAACGGATTTGCCTGACAACGATTGATCCAGCGCCGCTTTCACGTAGTTCGTAGAACTTGGGATGTCAGACGGGTTTGGGGTGGCTTTGCTGTCAATTGCCCCGCGGTAAATGATTTTCCCTTCTGTATTGATGATCACCATGTTCGGCGTGTTCTTCGCGCCGTAAGCGCGGCCTGCGTTGCCTTCGGAATCCAACAGCAGCGCGGTCTCATGCGTCTTCCACGAAGTCGCGATCTTTTGCGCATCTTCCGGCGTCAGACTTCCCTCCGTCCCGGGCGCATTTGAATTGATGGTCAGCCAGACAACGCCTTTGTCGGTGAACTCCTTCTGCAGTTTTTGCATGTTGCCGCCGCCGTAATGCTTTTTCACGAACGGGCACTGTGGATTAAACCATTCCAGCACGACGTATTTGCCCTTGTATTGCGACAGCGAATGCGTCTTGCCATTGGCGTCCGGGAGCGAAAAGTCGGGCGCAGCGCTGCCCACCGGTGGCGGCTGCAGGGCAAACGCGGCGATAGCGATCAATGATGTGAAAACAGTGAGTATGATTTTCATATTCATAGTTTCATTAGAAACACGGCTTCTGAGATAGTTCAAATTCTCGCGAGTAACATATTTGTAGGAAATGTGTAGTAATTCAAATCCAGCAATGGTAGGGCGCGACCGCCGGGCGCGCCGGGGGACTTCGGAAGCGTTTGGCATCGCGACGCATGGTTGTCGCATCGCTATCCGCCGAACTTCTCTGCCAGATTTTGAAGCCCGTTAACGAAATTCCGGTTTATCAAATCGACGAGTTGCGCTTCGTACTTCGCGTCAATATCAAACCTCGATGACCATTCAACGTACGAACGATCACCGTCGGTAATCGGCAGTACACCTAACGTGGTGCGATGGTCACGCAGGGGAACTGGCAAGCTGACGAAGGTGTATGAATAAAAACGTTCGGCATCCGAGAGCGCAACGAGCAGCTCACGAAACACCTCTCCGTCTGTCTGAGTCAAAACCCGAACACGTCCAACGCGGGTTGGGTCGCCGCCATCCTCAATCGGGCTCGACTTTACAAACGGAAGCCACGCGGCCACCTCGTCAAACCGTCGCCCTGCCTAGCTCATCCAGTCACACCAAAAAAATAGATCGATATCGTCCAGCAGATCCCAGAAGAATAGCAGCAGTGAAAAACCGTATCGAGCCGGCCAATCTCTGGCTGGCCCACCGAGACGCGCCGCACAGCTCTTTAGCTCTTTCTTGAAGAACTGCGCCAGATGCGACCGAACTTTATCCGTAAGCAGAAGCTTTTCCATCCTGGCCCAACTGTTGTAGTCGGCCGGCAACCGGCTGGCTGGCTTGTCCGGGTCGGCACCCAGAAAATCGAGGATCGCACGCCGCAGTTCAGTAGGATTTCTTTGCAGGTCATCAAAGAAATAGATGCGAAACCGATCTGCATGAACATGACGTTTCCATCGCGCGACGACAGCGCTGGGGTACGAACGCAAGAGCAGCCCTCGCCGGAGCAAATTCCGATTAACTTCGTCGATATCGGTTACGTCGAACGCTGCGATCTGGTGGTAACGCACTTCCATGGACAAGTGCGACCACACTCGCTCAACCGGATCACGGGCCAGGAAAATTACCTTTAACTTTGGGAAATATCCGACGATTTGCCGAATGACCTTATTACTGAGCGTAGAATAGTTTGGCGAAATATCACCGGAAAGTAGTGGTCCCTTCGGTTCGAATAGTCGGGCATAATGCTCGAAGTCTATGTATGGTTTGGCACTGAGGCTGTTAATGCTTTCGAGAAAGCGAAGATCGCGCTCATCTCTACAGCGCGAAGACGATGAGCGTTGGACCCTGCTCAATTGATCAAAATAATGCAGCTCCTTTAAAGGAGGCATCCAGAAATCCGGATGGGAATCGAGTTGTTGATAGAGCCAGGTCGTTCCGCCCTTATGGACTCCGATGCACAAGAAATCGGGTCGTGCACCATCGTCATCGGAGCCGTTCCCGTTCTTATGTTGGCCG
>WNGA01003992.1_pt1 | contig 36064 bp, 35 predicted proteins | sample 5400061 | NCBI WGS metagenome assembly WNGA01 (sample SAMN13153366, study PRJNA577476) | soil metagenome | isolation source: 100 cm soil or saprolite under grassland replicate 2 | place: USA:California | collected 2016-06-15
CGCGCGCGATCGAGTCACGCGCCACGTCACGCCCGCGGAAGGGCGCGACGCCGTTGCGCGATACGACATCCAGCGCGCGAATCGCGCTCAGTTGATCGATCAACGATTCGGTGAGGCCGTCGGCGAGATAGCGCAGCGAACTGTCGCGACTCAGGTCGTTGAAGTAGAGCACCGCGACGCGATTCTGCGCGAGCGATCCGGTTCCTCCGCCCGTTCCGCTGTGGCGGCGGCCGAACAGCAGCCAGGCGCCGACGACCAGCGCAATCACCCCGACGCCGATCCCAACGCTCGTGCGTCGTCGCCACGTGATCTGCGCAAACGTCGGCCGTCGTGCCGCGGTGACGCGCGAGACGGTTCCCGTGCTCGCGGCGGTGAGCGCTTTCGCGAATTCCCCCGACGTCTGATAACGATCGGCCGGCACTTTCTCCAGCGCGCGTTCGATCACCACCTCGAGCTCGTCCGGAATGGCGTCCCGCACGATCTTGAGTCGCGGCACCGCGTCGAGCGAATGGCGCGCCATGATCGCCTGCGCCGTCGGTCCGGTGAACGGCGGTTGGCCCGCAAGGGTCTCGTAGAGCACGCAGGCGAGACTGTAGATGTCGCTGCGGCGGTCCACCTGCCCCGACCCCGAGGCTTGCTCGGGCGGCATGTAGGCGGGTGTCCCAATGGCCAGCCCGGTCTGCGTCAGCTTGTCGCCACCGGCGGCGCTGACGGCGCGCGCGATGCCGAAGTCGGCGACGATCGCGTGACCGCCCGAGAGCATGATGTTCTCAGGCTTGATGTCGCGATGCACCACGTCGTGGCTGTGCGCGTAGGCGAGCGCTTCGGCAACCTCGCGGGCGATCTGCAGCGCATCGTCGACGTCGCCCGAATCGTAGACCGGCAGGATGTTGGGATGCTGCAGGCTGGCGGCGAGCTTGATCTCGCGCAGGAACCGTTCGCGGCCGAGCGACATGGCGATCTCGGGCCGCAACGTCTTCAGCGCCACGAAGCGCTCGTGGCGCGTGTCGCGCGCGAGGTAGACCAGCGCCATCCCGCCATGGCCTAACTCCCGATCGATGACGTAGTGTGGCGGGAGCGCAGCGTTCAGTTCTGCAAACGGATCAGTCACGCGGATAACGATAGTTCTGACTCACCCGCTCGGCGAGCGCCCGCGCGAGACCACCGAGGTGCTTCGGCCACGGCCGGTCGATGGCGATGAGCAGCTGTCCGGTCCCCGCGTCGACAACGATCAGCTGGACACGGACCGAGTCTTGCCGGTTTGCGAGCGGATCCACGCGCCCGTAGATCGCCACCCCGGCACTGGTGCGGCGCGCGAGCTCGACGGCCGCGAGCTCGGGGCGTGACTGTCCCCGCCAGCGCTCGCGCACCACATCCTGGGAAACCGCATCGAGCGGCTGCATGCTGTCGAGCTGTGCCGTGAGCCCCTCGGCCAGACGCACGCGCCAGGATTCGAGCCCCGGCACGTAGATGTCGAACGGCGCGACGGCCGCGAGCCACGGGTCGGGCGCATGACGACGCGCGTAACCCACGAAGCTCACCCCACCCGCGATGGTGAGCATCACGATCAGTGATGAAAGGCCGATGAGCAGACGCTTCGAGGTCAATTGGCGCCCTCCGGCGCGCGCCGGTAGCTTCGCATTTTGGTCACCCGTTCACAAGGAGTCTCCCGCGTGTGGCGCTCTGCTCTCATCATTCTGCTTCCCGTCGCAGGCTTCGCTCAGCAACCCGACAGCGTTCGACTGCATCAACTCTTCGCACAGCGCTGGGACTACACGATGCGGGAGTATCCGGAGTTTGCGACCTCGGTGGGGTACCCCGGACAGAACGCGCGCTGGACCGACTACTCGCTCGAGGCGATCGCGCGGCGCAAGCGCGAGCTGAACGATCCCTTGAGCACGTTGCGCACCATCGATCGCGCGAAGCTCAGTCCCTCCGATCAGCTCAATTACGACCTGTTCCGGCGTAATCTGACCGACGCGGTCGAGGAAAGCCGCTTCCCTGGTGAGCTGATGGCGATTAACCAGCTCGACGGCGTGCAGCAGGATGTCCCCAGCACGATCGCGAAAATGCCCGCCGGCACGGTGCGCGACTACGAAGATATTCTCGCCCGGTTGCGCGCCGTGCCGGTCCTGGTCAATCAGACAACGGTGCTGCTACAGCGCGGCCTCGCGTCTGGCATCACGCCGCCCCGGATCACGCTGCGCGACGTGCCGTCGCAGGCGCAGGACCTCGTGGTCGATGATCCCCTCAGCAGTCCGTTGCTCACAGCCTTCACCCACTTTCCTGCTGGCGTATCCGCGGCGGACCGGGAGCGGTTGCGCGCGGCGGCGATAGCCGCCTACCGCGACTCCGTCGCACCGGCGTTTCGAAGGTTGAGCGCCTTCCTGCGCGACCGGTACGTCCCCGGCGCGCGCACCACGACCGGGATCCGTGATCTTCCCAACGGGATCGCCTGGTACCAGGTCCGGGCGCGGGCGTCGACCACGACCGACCTGACGCCCGAGCAGATTCACGCCATTGGACTGGCGGAAGTGAAGCGAATTCGGGCCGCCATGGACAGCGTCATCGCCGCGAGCGGGTTCAAGGGCACTTTCGCGGAGTTCGTGCAATTCCTGCGAACCGATCCGCGTTTTTACTGGACGACAGCCGACGACCTGATTCGTGCGTCCCGCGAGCTCATGAAGCGCATCGATCCCGAGCTCACGAGGCTCTTTGGCACCCTGCCCCGGCTGCCGTACGGCGTCTCGCCTATTCCTTCTTATTCAGAACGCTCGCAGACCACCGCCTACTACCAGCCGGGGAGCCCGCTGTCCCATCGGGCCGGTACCTACTTCGTCAACACCTACAATCTGCCCGCGCGTCCGAAGTGGGAGATGGAAGCCCTCTCGCTGCACGAAGCCGTGCCCGGCCATCACCTCCAGATCGCGCTGGCCCAGGAGCTCGAAGGCGTGCCCGAGTTCCGCCGCTTCGGTGGCTACACCGCCTTCGTCGAGGGGTGGGGCCTGTATAGTGAAAGCCTGGGTGAGGAGCTGGGTCTCTATACCGATCCCTACAGCAAGTTCGGCCAGCTCACCTACGAAATGTGGCGCGCGATCCGCCTGGTTATCGACACCGGGGTTCACACGATGGGGTGGACCCGCCAGCAGGCGATTGACTATTTCATGGCCAACGCCGCCAAGACCGAGCACGACATCACTATCGAAGTGGATCGCTATATCGTCTGGCCCGGCCAGGCACTCGCTTACAAGATCGGAGAGCTCAAGATCAAGGAGCTGCGCGCCTACGCGGCGAACACGTTGGGCAGCCGGTTCGATATTCGCACCTTCCACGATCAGGTCTTGGGTGCGGGCGCCGTGCCGCTCGATGTGCTCGAGGCGCGAATTCGCGCCTGGGTTGCGTCAGTTCGATAAGCACGCTGGTGCGGATGAAGTGACGGTGCGTTGAAGGATCCGGGTTATCATGGTGGCGCATGGTGACCGTGTGCACAGTTCTTCCTCCGCCTGAGCGCCCGCGCATCGACGCCGCGGGTGACGGCTGCTTCGACACGCTGCATGCCGATTCTCTGCGAGAAGCGCTGTACGTCGCGCGCCGCCGGCGCGTAGACGCCGTGATCATTTCCGTGCATCGCTGTCACGGCGAGGCGTTGCCCGGTATCGCGCGCTTCGTACGCGAGTTTCCCGCCATTCCCGCCGTGGCGCTCGTCTCGCGCCACGACCGCGAGGCAACGGAGACCCTGTTGCGCCTGGGTGCCACCGGGGTTCGCAGCGCAGTGGACTGCACGGAGCCCGACGGCTGGCGACGGCTGCGCGATCTCGTGGGACATCCGGCCTCCCCGGTTGCCGCACGCATCCTGGCGCGACTCATTCCCGCACTGGGCGAGCCGTCAGAAGAGACGCGGCTGTTTTTTGAGGCGGTGGCGCGGCTGGCGCCGGCGCTCAGCACCGTGCGCGGGTTGGCGCGCCATCTGCGCGTGCGGCCCAGCACGTTGATGTCGCGCTTCCATCGCGCCGCGATTCCTTCGCCCAAGAGCTATCTCGCAGGCATGCGGCTGCTCCATGCCGCTTTCCTTTTTCAGAATCCGGGCCTCTCGGTCTCGGATGTGGCGTACCGGATGGACTACTCATCACCGCAGAGTTTTGGCCGTCATCTGCGCGCGGTTCTCGGCGTCACCGCCGGAGAGTTTCGACGCCGCTTTCCTTTCGACGTGGCGCTGGCGCGCTACATCGATCTGCTCATCACCCCGTACCGGGAGGCCCTGCGTGCGCTTCACCCCTTCAACGCGGGGTCGTGGGACCAAGGCCCGAGCGTCGCAGCCGTCTCCCGGGCGGGGTGAGTAGCGCTAGTCGGCCGCCGGTCGGATCTGATGCTCGGTCGTGCTTTGATCGCGGCGCAGCACCGAAAACCGGGCAATGCCGCCCCGCAGTCGCTCAGCCAGCTGGGCGAGCTGTTGAGATGTTGCCGTCAATTCGCCCATAGCCGTGATCTGGGTTTCGGTGGCAGCAGCCGTGTTGTTGGCGCTGTCGGATGAAGCTGTCGAGATACTGGCGACTTGCTGTAACGATTGTGCCAGCTCAGCGAGGCGGTGCGCCTGGCTGCGCGAGACCTCCGCGGTCGCGTTGACCAGTTCGCCCATCAACTGCACGCCCTGATGCAGCTCCTGTAATGCGCCATCTGCTTCCGCCGCGACTGCGCCGATGTCGCGCACCTTCGTCTCTCCCGACTGCATCGCGCGCGCGGCTGCCTCGATCCCCGTGCGCAGATCGCTGACCAACTCCGCGACTTCGCGCGCCGACTTCCCCGCTTCGGCGGCGAGCGACCGCACTTCGTCCGCGACGACGGCAAAGCCTTCGCCGTGCTCCTCGGCGCGCGCCGCTTCGATCGCCGCATTGAGGGCCAACAGGTGCGTCTGACGGGCGATCCGGGCGATGGTCTGCGCGAAGACACCGATCCGTTCCGACATCCCCGACAACCCCGCGACCGTCGACGCCGTCGCGCGCACTTCCTCTCCAACCGCGCGCAGCGTCGCGCTCGCGCGCGCGACGCGCTCACGTCCGCGCTCTGCCGTGCTGACGAGCCGCGACGCGTCGACCTGCATCAGCTCTGCTCGTACGCGGAGCGATTCCGCCTGATCAGCGGCTTTGGCGCTTTCACCGCGCGCGCCGTCGGCGAGACCGCGCTGACGGCTGAGGTCCCCGGCCAGGCGTTGCGACGTCTGCGTGAGCGATTCCGTGGTCGCGTGCAGCTCCTGCGCGGCCGCGGCCAGCTCCTCGGCAAATGCGGCGACTTCGTCGGCTTCCCGCTGCACCGACGAGATGGTGGTGCCGATCTCCTCGAGCATGCGGTTGAAGCTCTTCTCGAGGAACCCGAGCTCGTCGGCTTCCGCGGCGGCCGCACGAACGGCGAGGTACCCCTGCTCCGCTTCGCCCATCACGCTGCGCGCGCGGCGAATGCGCTGGATCAGGGTCGCGGGAATCCGCTTGAGCGCCATTGCGACGACGATGAACACGCCTGTTTCGAGGTACGCCATCGTGTCCAACCCCGCGCCGCCGGGATACAGCTGGCCGTGCGCCCAGCTCGCGAGCAGATACGCGATCGACGCGACGAGCACGAGGAAGTCGCCGACGGCTTGGCCCTGATCGAACGCATAGGGCAGCACGGCGATGAACAGCGCCGCGACCACACCGCCGTGCCCGAACCAAGCGACAAGCACGTTGACCAACAGGACATCGAGCAACGGCAGCATATAGATGAACCACCAGCGGTACCAACCACGCTCGTTGATCAGCCCGACGATCGCGTTGATCACCGCGGCACCACCGGCAACTAAAACGATCGTGCCGAGACGAGTGCTGCTGACGCCGCCGAGCCTGCCGAGCACGCCGAGGACGAACAGCGCCGCCGCGATGGCCCAACGGCGGCGGTGACTGCGCTCGAATGTCTCGAGATCCTTGAACCGCTGCTCGAGCGCGGTGGCGTCGTCATGCCACCCACGCGCGCGGGCGGCGAATGAAAGGCGACGTGTGAGGTCGGTCATTTGCCCAGCCCCAGTCCAAGATCGGATGCGGTCAGGAAAGCCTCGACCAGAAAGCCTTCGCGCTCGATCGCCTCGCGGCCGCCTTCCTCACGATCGATCACCGCCATCACGCCCAGCACGTGCCCGCCCTCGCTCTCGACGGCGCTGATCGCTTCGCGGGCCGAGCGTCCCGTGGTGAGCACGTCCTCGACGATGACGACCGGGAAGCCCGAAGAGAAGCAGCCTTCGATGCGCTGACCGGTCCCGTGGTCCTTCGGCTGTTTGCGTACGGTAAACGCGTCCAGCAGCTGCCCACGGCGGCGCGCCGTCAGCGCGAGCGCGTAGGCAATGGGATCGGCGCCGAGCGTGAGCCCGCCGACGGCGCGGGGACTCCACCCCCGTACGGCCATGCGATCGAGCCCGAGCCCGCCGACCACGGCGAGGCCATCGCCGGACATGGTGGTGAGGCGGGCATCGATGTAAAAGGAGGACCGGCGGCCGGTGGCGAGAACGAAATCGCCGCGCTTCACGGAGCGCGCGAGGAGGAGGTCCTTGAGCGTGGTTCTTAGGTAGTAGTAGTCGCTACTACTATTCACTATTTCGCTTGTTGACAATGTTCTTGAGCGCCCCGAACCACCCGCCCGACTTGGACGCGCCCTTGGTGCTCGTGAGGGCCGCTGCCAGGTCGTCGGCAAATGCGCTGACGGTTGGCTGGCGGTCGCCAGGCTGCCGGGACAGCCCTTTCATGACTGCGGCCTCGAGCGCGGGAGCGAACTTACGGTCGCTGGCCTCCGACAGCGGCGTCGCTTTCCCATTCAGGAGCTGCTGGAACAACTCGCGCGGGCTGCGTCCATCGTGCGGATGGCGCCCGGTCAGCATGTAGTAGGTGATTTTGGCGAGGCTGTAGATGTCGGCGCGGCCGTCCACCAGCTCACCGGACAGTGCTTCGGGCGCGACGTACTGCAATGTCCCGACGAAAAAGCCGGTTCGGGTCAGCCGCTCTTCGGGCGGCTGCTCGGCGTCCCGCGCGATTCCGAAATCGAGCAGCTTCACGCTGCGCGCGCCCGGATCGTACATGATGTTCTCGGGTTTCAGGTCGCGATGGATGATGCCGGCTGCGTGCGCGGCGGCCAACGCGTCGGCGAGTTGGCGCACGAGCGCGACGGCGTCCGCGGGAGCGAGCGGGCCATCCCGGTGTAAGTAGTCGGCGAGCGGCTCCCCTGGGGCCCACTCGAGGGCGAGGTAGTAGAGCCCGTCGGATTCGCCGAAGTCGTAGGTGCGGACCACACCTGGATGCACGACGCGGGACCCATATCCCGCTTCCCGCAGGAACCGTTTGACCACAATGGGGTCGCCCCTGAGGCGCTCGCGCAATACCTTGAACGCACAGGCGCCGCGCGCGGGATGTTCGGCGCGGTACACCTCCGCCGTCCCTCCTTCGCCGACGCGCTCGAGGAGACGGTAGCCGGCAATCGACCTGCCGGCCAGGTTTTCGAGAGCCATGAGAGTTGTGCGCGAAACTAACGTCCCGATTTGAGGCTCGGCAAGTGATGCGAGGCGTGGCACTGGTGGTAACAGTCGTTCTCTCCGCGGGCTGCGGATCGTTGCCGGGCGCGGGGAGTTCTGAGACCGCGCCCCGGCGCGGCAACGCATCGCCGCGTCTGTTCGACGCGTCATCGGTCTACCGGTCGATGGGAGCGCTCGTCGGCGGTGGCGCGCTGCCGTTCATCGCCTCCGTGCGCTATCTCGCCGGACCGACGCCCGACTCCACCCTCGCGTTGTTTTCAGTCTCGCTCACGAATCAGACGCTGACGTTCCAACGCCGTGGTGCGGAGTTCGTTGCCGAGTATCATGTAGAGGCGTCCTTCCGCGCCGACAGCGCCAGTCGCGCGCCACTGCGGCAAATCGGCAGCGACGAGCAAGTGCGCGTGCGCAACTTTCAGGAGACGCTGCGCAGCGACGAGAGCGTCATCTTCCAGCAATTCTTCACGTTGCCGCCGGGCGTCTACTACGTCATGGCGATGGTGCGCGACCGCAATGGGCCCGCATTCGCGCGCGCCGAGCGGGCCGACACCGCCCCGCGCTTCGCTGGGCGCGCGATGACGAAGCCGATCGCGGTCTACACGGCCGAGGGTCGGCCCGAGCGGGGCGCCATTCCGAAGCTGGTCGCGAACCCCCGCGCAACCCTGCCGTACGGCCCCGATTCGATGCGCTTCTATGTGGAGCGCTACGGAGCGCCACCGGGGCGGGGACGCCTCGTGGCGCGCGTCGTCGACGGCGCCGATCACGAGGTGTGGCGCGACTCCGTGCCACTGACCGGCGGCAGCTATGTATCGTCGGCGACGATCGTCGTCGTGCCCGCAAAGCTTCCGGTAGGCCAGGCTGAGCTGCAGACCCTGCCGTCGGGGGGCGGTGATACGACCCGCACCCGCTTCCTGGTGAGCTTTTCGAACCAGTGGGTGATCACGAATTTCGATGAGATGATGAGCCTGCTCCGGTATTTCGCGCGCCAGGAATGGGTGGACTCGCTGCGTCGCGCGTCAGCCGACCGTCGCCCTGACATCTGGCGCGAGTTCTGGAAGGCCACCGACCCCGTGCCGATGACTCCCGAGAATGAAGCCATCGACGATTATTTCCGGCGGGTGCAGCAGGCAAACCTCCGATTCCAGGACGAGGGCGGGCCGGGATGGCTGACGGAGCGCGGTGAGGTGTTTATCTCCCTTGGCGAGCCCGACGAAATGCTCGATCTGTCGAACAGCATCGATCGCAATGGCATGCGTGTGCTGCGTTGGACGTACGCGTCGGAACGACTCGTCCTGTATTTCCAGGATCAGACCGGGTTCAGCCGCTATCGTCTGACGCCCACGTCGCGCGCCGAGTATCAGCGCGTGCTGATGCGAGTCAGGCACGCCGGAAGATGAGACGCCACCGCGCCCTCTGGATCGCGGTGCTCGCCGGGGATGTGCTGCTGGCGCCAGCGAGCCGGGCCCAGACCGTGGTCCCCGACCACACCGCCACCTACCGCGCCGATTCGCTGCGTCTGTCCGGGCGTCCCTGGCATGCCGCCGAGACGCTGCTTGCAGCTGCACGGCGCGACCCCAATCCCAACGCGTTTCTGATTGTCGAAGGCGCCAAAGCGGAAGTCCACGCGCGGCGTTACGAACACGCGCGAACATTGCTCGTGGGCCAACCGTGGCTCCTCGATTACCTCGACGGTGAGGCGCTGTCCGTCCTGGCGCAGGCGGAATTCGGCGTCGGCCAGTACGCCGAGGCGGCAGCGCATTTTCAGATGGCGCGCGCCCGCGCGCCCGCCGCCCGCGTGCCGCTGTTGGCTGTCCGCGCGGGCGTCGCCTTCGATGCAGCGGGGCAGCCCGACAGCGCGTCAGCCGCCTTCGCCGCGGCCCGCGTGGGCGGAAAGTTGGCGAGTATCGACACGTGGTTGCGCGTGCGCCAGGCGCGCGTCACGCGGGATACTGCATCGGCGAGCCAGCTGCTCGCCGACCTGCCGCCACCGGCCGCGCGTGACGTGCCGATCGCGCGCGCGCGCTCGCTGCTGCTTGCCGGCGATACCGCGCGCGCGCTCGAGGCGTTTTCGACGGCAGGGAAGGGGGGGGCACTCGATGCCGCGCGGCTGGCTCTCGCGACAGGCGATTCGGCGCGCGCTCGCGCCATGCTCTACGGGTTATTGGCGCGAGACCCTCTCAGCGATGACGCCGCTGCCGCTGTGAGTCTGGCACTCGGCCCGTTGCCCCCGCGCGCCGCAGACGAGCATGTCGCCATGGCGCGGGCGTTGAATCGGCGCACGACCGTGCGCGATGCGCGGATCCACGTGGAGCACGCGCTGCGAGCTGGGGACTCGAGCGTGGCCACATTGTTTCTGTATGGCGAGCTGCTGGTGTCGTCGGGGCGGCTGCGCGACGCCGTACGTGCCTACGGCGCCGCGGCTCGCGACTCCGCCGCACGCCCACTGGCGATCTACCGCCGCGCGCGCGTGCTGGTGCGGCTCGGCGATTCAACGGCGGTCGCGGCGCTTTCCGGCTTCGCGCAGAGCTACCCGACCGACAGCGCGGCGCGGGGAGCGCTGTACATCCTGGGCGACTTGCTGGATAGCCGAGACGATTGGGTTCAGGCCGGCCGCTGGTACGGGGAGCTGATCAAACGCTATCCCGCGGACCCGCGCGCATCGCTCGCGCGCTTCCGGCTCGCGGCGCATGCGCAAGGCGCCGGCCAGCCCGACAGCGCCGCGTCGCTCTACCAATCGGAGATCGACGCTGCTGGCCCCCAACGCACCGCCGCGCGATTCTGGCTCGGCAAAATGGCAGAGGCGCGCGGGGAGTCGGCAAAGGCGCGCAATATCTGGCTCGCCCTCGCGGGTGAGGACTCGGTCGGCTATTACGGCATGCGCGCCCGTCGCGAGACCGGTCTCCCGCCACTTGCCTTTCCCGCGCCGGTCGCACCGCCGTCCCCCCCGGCTGCGGTCGTAACCGGTCTCGCGCGGATCGACACGCTGCTCCTCGCCGGGCTGGATACCGCAGCGCAGGCCGAAGTCCGAGTCGTGCTGGCGCACCCACCACCCGATCTCGAAACGCTCCTCGCGTGGAGCGAGGGATTGAGCGTGCGCGGCTACGGCTCGGCCGCGGTACGGCTCGGCTGGCAGGCCGCGCTGCTCGCGCCGGGCGACACCCGCGTCCTGCGCGCAATTTTTCCATGGCCCAACCGCGCCGCGGTCGAAGCGGAGGCGCAGGAATTCGGCGTGGACGCGCTCCTCCTCGCGGCGCTGGTGCGTCAGGAGAGCGTGTTCGACGTGCAGGCGTTGTCGCCTGCGGGCGCGCGCGGGCTCGCGCAGCTGCTGCCGAGCACGGCGTCCCTGATGGCGCGCGGCTTGGACGTCGCGTTTTACCCGGACTGGATTACGGTGCCGGATCTCAATCTCCATCTCGGCGCCGCGCATCTCGCCGAACTGCTCAAGCGATTCGGCCGCGTCGACGCGGCGATCGCGGCATACAACGCCGGCCCGTCGCCCGTGCGCCGCTGGCTCGAGCGCTCGGGGGCAACGGATCCCGATCGCTTCATCGAGCTGATTCCCTACCCGGAAACCCGGGGCTACGTGCGCAGCCTGTTGCGCAATCGCGAGTTGTATCGCGCGTTGTATGGACCGTAGAAATCCCGCTTGACAGCCTTCCACGCCCCCGGTCTTTTCTAGCGCGTCCACGTAGGGCCAGGCACAAGACTCTGCAGGAGGCGGATCGTGATCAAGGGCAAGGTGAAGTGGTTCAATGACGCCAAGGGGTACGGCTTCATTGAGCAGGAAGGCGGCGAAGACGTGTTCGTGCACTTCTCGGCGATTCAGATGGACGGCTTCAAGACGCTCGCCGAGGGTCAGGTGGTGGAGTTCGAAGTGAAGCAGGGGGACAAGGGGCTCCACGCCACGAACGTCGTGCGCGTCTAACGCGCGCCCTTCACCCGACCATTCCGCCCCGCCCGATTCCTTGGGCGGGGTTTAGTTTTCCCGCCATGCCGCCGCGCCCAGCGCCACCCATCCCCGCCACGTCAGCAGGGAAGAAATGTGTCTTCCTCGTGGACGGCTACGCGCTCATCTACCGCGCGTTCTTCGCCATGATCGCGCGGCCCCTCACCACCAAGAGCGGCGAGAACACGTCGGCGGTGTGGGGCATCACGAACTTCCTGCTGCGCCTCTACGAGAACTACCATCCCGAATACATCGGCTGGGTGCACGACCGCGGCGTCTCCTTCCGCCATGAGCAGTACCCGGAGTACAAGGCGACGCGCGAGAAGTTAGGTGAGGAGCTGCAGCAGGACTTCGACCGCTCGCTCGAGCGTGTGTGCCAGATCCTCGACGCTTTCCACATCCCGGTCATTGCCATCAACGGCTACGAAGCCGATGACGTTGTCGCGACCCTCGCCGAGCGCGCGGCAGGCACCGGCTTACAGGCGGTCATCGTCTCAGGCGACAAAGATTTCTATCAATTGATCGGTGAGGGAATCGCCCTGCTCAACCCGGGGCGCGGTGGACAAGCGGCCGTCGAGGAGCAGTGGGTCGATCAGTCCAACGCGAGCGAGCGGCTCGGCGTGCCGCCCCAACGGGTGGTGGATTATCTCGCGCTCGTCGGCGACAGCTCCGACAACATCCCCGGCGTGAAGGGCATTGGCGACAAGACCGCGGTCCAACTGCTCGAGACCTACGGAGACCTCGACTCGATTCTCGCCCGGGCGGCGGACATCCCCGGTAAGCGTCCCCGCGAGGCGTTGCTGCAACAGGCCGACAATGCACGCCTGTCACGCCAGCTCGTGACGCTGCGGCGCGACGTGCCGGTGGAGCTCGATCTCGATCAGCTCCGCGTCCGCACGCCCGACACCGACACCCTGGCGTCGCTGTTCACGGAGCTCGAATTCCGCACCCTGATCCCGAAGCTCGGCGATCTGGCCTCGGTGGGCGTCGTCCAACCCGTCGAACCGGGCGCACCACCGGCTCCCGCCCCTCCCCCGGGTCAGCCTGGGGGCCCGCGGGCACCGCAGCTCGCGGATCCACGCATCGTCGACAATCCTGCCGACCTCCCGGCGATGATTCAGGAGCTGCGTGGCGCGCGACTCGTCGCGCTGCAAACGGAGCCGGGACTGGTGGGTCTCTCGTTCGCGGTGGCGCCCGGCCGCTCGTGGTATCTCCCCTTCGGCCACGTACCGCGCGAAGGGGAATTCGATGCGACGCCGCCACGCAATCTCCCGCCGCTCTCGAGTGAGACGCTCGCGCCGCTACGCGCGCTCCTTGACGACCCCGCTGTTCGCAAGGCCGGACACGACATCAAGGCGGTGTGGGTAGCGCTTGTGCAGGCTGGTGTCCCGTTCGGCGGCGTCACGTACGACTCGATGGTGGCGAGCTTCGTTCTCGATCCGGGGAATCGCTCGCATGCCCTCCACGATCTCGCGCGTGAGCATCTCTCGATCGAGCTCCCCACAACCGCACAGCTGCTCGGAAAAGGGAAGGGCGGGGGAACCGAGCGAACGTTAGCCTACGTCGCACCCGCGGAGGCGGCCCGTGTCTCTGCCGCCCAGGCGGAGATGGTGCTGCGGCTCGAGGAGGCGTTTCGTTCCGATATCGAAGCACACCACCTCGTGCGGCTGCTCGATGAAATCGAGATTCCGCTCATTCCCGTCCTCGTAGACATGGAAGCGACCGGGATCCTCGTTGATCCCGTATTGCTGGGCGAGATGTCGCGCGGCTTCAACAAGGAACTCACCCAGCTGGAGCTCGACATCTACCGTGCCGCGGGCGGTGAGTTCAACATCAACTCGACGCCGCAGCTTCGGACTGTCCTGTTCGAGCGCTTGAAGTTGCCGGTGCAGAAGCGAACCAAGACGGGGGCATCGACCGACGTGGAGGTGCTCGAGCAGCTAGCGGCACTTGGCCACGAGGTACCGCGCCTGCTGATCGAGTACCGCGAGCTGACGAAGTTGAAGTCCACCTACATCGACGCGCTCCCCGGGTATATCCAGGCAGACGGCCGAGTGCACACGAGCTTCAATCAGACCGGCGCGGCCACCGGGCGTCTGTCGTCCTCCGATCCCAATCTCCAGAACATTCCCGTGCGCACGCGCCGGGGTGGCGAGATCCGGCGCGCCTTCGTGGCGCCGCCCGACCATCTGCTCCTGATCGCCGATTACTCCCAGGTCGAGCTGCGGCTCCTGGCGCATTTCTCGAATGACCCGGCGTTCGTGGAGGCGTTTCAGCGCGGCGGCGACATCCATCGACAGACGGCAGCGGTGATCTTTGGCGTCCCGGAGGCGAACGTGACCGGTGAGATGCGCGGACGCGCCAAGACCATCAACTTCGCCACGATCTACGGTCAGGGCGCCCTGGCGTTGTCGCGACAGCTCGGCATCACGCTCGAGGAAGCGAAGGCCTTCATCAAACACTACTTCGAGCGCTTCGCGGGTGTACGCGCCTGGCTCGACAAGACGGTCGATGAGGCACGCCAGCGGGGCTTCGTGGAGACGCTGTTCGGGCGGCGCCGCTATATCCCCGAGCTCCGGGACAGAAACTTCAGCATCCGTGCCTTCGGCGAGCGGACCGCGACCAACTCTCCCCTCCAGGGTTCTGCGGCTGACCTCATCAAGATCGCGATGATCCGGATCCACGCGGCCCTCAAGCAGGCAAATCTCCGCACCAAAATGCTCCTCCAAGTGCATGATGAGCTGGTATTTGAGACCCCAGACCGCGAACGGTCGGATGCCGCTGCCCTCGTAAAACGCGAGATGGAGGGGGTGGCCAATTTACGGGTCCCGCTCGTCGTAACTATAGGCGCTGGAAAGAATTGGATTGACGCGAAGGGTTAAGCACGCCTCTTGCAGGAATGGGGGGCGGTGCCCACAATAGGGGCGTCGATCCGGGCTTTTCGGGTCGACGCCCTTTCGCGCCCGGAGGGTAAAGCGGTGAAGGCACGTGGTTTCACGCTGATCGAGCTGCTGATCGTGGTGGTGATCATCGGGATCCTCGCGGCATTCGCGATCCCGAAGTTCGCTAACACAAAGCAGAAGGCCTACGTCGCCCAGATGAAGTCGGACCTCAAAAATCTGGCCACGGCGGAGGAGGCCTTCTTCTATGATAGCACCTACTATACGAGCAGTCTGCCGGCGCTCAACAATTTCAGCGCTTCGACTGGTGTCACGTTGACCATACTCCAGGCGACCCCCGGTGGTTGGTCCGCCCGGGCCGTGCACGCCCAGACTCCGCGCCAGTGCGTGCTGTTTCAGGGGAACGCGACGCCGGTCGCACCAGCCACTGTCGAGGGCCGGATTACCTGCACCTAGAACCACCGTATCGCGAATTCCAACGCCGCCGTGAGGGGATGCGATTCGCCCTGAACGGCGGCGTTTGGCTTCACCGGCACAAGATCCACGACGAGCCGATGGTCCACCTGATCAGCTCTGATAAGGAACGGCTGCTCGCGCTGGGCCGCACGCTGGGATTTCAGGCGCGCTGGCTGCAATACAAGCCGCTCAAGGATCCGGACACCGGGGTCCGCGTCGAGGCATGGCATTGGGATGTGTGGGGGGACAAGCTGCGACTGCTGGATCCTACGTAGCCTCTTCGACGTCGCGCCGGGGCGCTCGGACGCCCGGCCACCAATTCCACCGCCCCGCGATGTGCATGATGGCGGGCACGAGCACCATGCGAATCAACGTGGCATCGAGCAGCACCGCGACGGCGAGCCCGAATCCGATGAACTGCACGGCAAGCACGCGGGTGAACGCGAAGTTGCCGAACACGATGATCATGATCAGCGCCGCAAAGGTGATCGTCGACGCGGTCGTCGAAAGGCCTTCCATGGTTGCGTGATCGTTCCGCCCAGTCTTGTCGAACACTTCCTTCACACGCGTCAGCAGAAATACTTCGTAGTCCATCGACAGCCCGAAGACCGTTGCGAACACGAGGACCGGGACGACGACGAAAATGGCTTCCGTCGGCCCCTCGAGACCAAAGAAACTGGAGCCGTACCCGTGCTGGAAGACCAGGACGGTAATCCCGAAGGCGGCGCCGACCGACAAGCAGTTGAGCACGACGGCTTTGAGCGGCACGAGGATCGAGCGGAAGGCGATCAACAACATGATGGCGGTAACCCCGAGGATCATCGCCACGATGCCGGGGAAGCGGGCCAGCAGATTCTCCTGTAGATCGAGGCTCGACGCTGCAAAGCCCCCGACCACCACCTCCGCCTCGCGCAGGCGGGTGCTGTGGGCGATCGTCCCGCGCACAGTGCGCGCCAAATCCATCATCCCGGTCAACGACACGCTGTCCACGGCGATCACATCCATGAGCGTGGTGCGCCGGTCGGCACTCAAATACGCATTAAAAAACTCGGGATAGCGCTCGCGCACCCCTTCCGGGTCGCCGTAGAACATCGCCAGCTCCAGGGTGGACATGCCCGGCCGGAGCGTCGCCACACCGCGCACTTCGCGCACACGCGCGTCCTTGGCGATCGAGTCGCTCAACGCTTTGAGTCCCGGGAGTCGGCGACCCGACAAGGCGGACTCACCCGGGGGCAGCCGTACGACCACGCGGAGCGGCTGGATGACGCCGCTCGCGCCCATCTCGCGCAGCGCGGCGAGTCCCTGTCCCGATTCGGCGTCCGGTGGGAACCAGTTGCTGGCGGGAAGCCCGATTTTGATCTGGGTCAGGGGAAAGGTGAAGATCGCAACCGCCAGGCCGCCGCCCAGAATCGCGCGCCACGGCCGGTGGCCGAGCGAGCGCGCCCAGCGCTCCCAGCCTTGCGGCGTGTGAATCCAGGCGAGCATCCGGGCGAGCCATTTGGGGCGGTCGATATCGCGGCCCAGGATCGCGAGCGCCGCAGGCAAAAACGTCGTCGCGAGCAAGACCGCCACGGCAACGACGATCAACCCACCCACTCCGACCGAGCGCGTCTCGGTGAGCGGCGTCAGGATCAGCGCTGCGAATCCGACGACGACCGTCAGTCCCGATGTCACCACCGCCGAGCCCGCCGTCTGAATCGTGCGCACCGCGGCGTCGACCGGTGACAGGCCGCGGTTCAGCTCCTCCCGGAAGCGCGTGACGATGAGCAGCGAGTAGTCGATGCCGACGCCCAGGCCCACCATCGTCGTGATGTTGAGCACGAAGACGGACATCGTCTGGAACTGCGCGGCGACGGCGACGATGCCGAGCGCGATCGTGATCGCGAGCACCCCGACGATGATGGGGAGCGTCGCGGCGACGAGCGCGCCGAAGGCGAGCACGAGCACGGCGAGCGTCAGCGGCAGCGCGTGCTCTTCGGCGCGCCGGGTATCCTCCGCGCTGATCGTGCGGACATCGTAATCCAGCGCCGGGTTGCCGGTGACCTTGACGTCGAACCCGTCCACGCGGGGCAACCGCTCCAGGGTGCTGCTCACCGTCTCGCGTAGCTCCGGCACGACAGTCCGGCTCACATCGTTCGTGCTCGCCGGGGTCAGGGCCGCGATGAGAAACGTGGTCTGCCGGTCCGGGCTGACGAAGGTGGATTCGCCGATCGTGCGGACCGAAATCACCTGGCTGATATAGGGCTGCCGGGCGAGCGCCGCGGAGATCGAATCGAGAACGGTGACGAAACGGGGGTTGGTGTACCGCACCGGTCCGTGCACCACGATCGCCACGTATTCCGCGATCGGATTGGGGAAAGATTCGCGGATGAACAGGGATGCGCGAGCGGATTCCGTTTGCTCGACGTTCATGCCGCGAACGGCCAGGACGCGCTGCACGTGGGTGGCTTTCGGGACGAACAGCAGCGCGAGAACCGCCCACGCGCCGATGACCCAGCCGCGCCAGCGGACGAGCTGCCTCGCGGGTAGCGCGATCACCTACGATCCAAGCACATGCGGGCCACAATCATAGGGACGTGCGAAGTGCAAAGCTAGCGTCGCGGCCTCCGATCTTCGCATATTGCGCGCATGGTGGAACGCCGGCTCACGGGAATGATCGCCGCCGCGGCGGTGCTCATCGTCTTGTTCGTTTTCTGGGACGTGTTCCGACCCGCGCCCCGCCGCGGCGTTACGCCGGAGTCCGACGGTCCGCTCAGAATCGCCGAGCCACCGCCGGCGGCCCCCTCCCCGGTTTCGCAACAGCCGACGACAACCTCGCAGGGGACCGCGGTTCCCGCCGGTCCGGGCGGCCGCGAGCCGTCCTATATCGAGCTGATGGCGCGTTCGGAGACACGGCGCCGCATTCGGTCGAGTGGCTCGAGCACCTATCTGAGCGAGATGCTCGAGGCCAGCGGGGACTCCACGCTACGGCGCTGGGAAAACCGCACGACTGCACCGATTCACGTGTGGTTCGCGCCTACCCATGCCGCGAATTTCCAACCGACGTTTCTCGACGCGATCCGATCGGCCTTCCGTCTGTGGACCAGCGCCGGTGTCCCGGTTCGGTTCGACTTCGATGGCGACTCGACGAACGCGGAAGTCACGGTGAAATGGCGCATTCAGTTCGAGATCGAGCGCACCGGACAAACCGACGTCACCTGGGACCAGAACGGGTTGATTCAAGGCGCGACGATTACGCTCGCCACGTTCGATCCCAAGGGACGCCCGATGGACACGGATGACATCCGCGTCGTCGCGACCCACGAGGTGGGCCATCTGCTGGGGCTCGATCACTCGAAGGATTCGACCGACATCATGTTCCCAACCGCGAAGGTCCGGGATCTGTCGGACCGGGACGTGCGGACGGTGATTCTTCTTTATCAGCTGACGCCGGGGAATCTGCGCTGAGCCCTCGCAGTATCACCTCGTTCCTGAATCACGTCGCCCCTCCTCCATCGCTGGCGCAGACCCTCGATACGCGTGTACAGGAAGCCGAGCTGATCGAGAAGCTGGATGGCGGTGCGGTACGCTGCTTTGCCTGTGGGCACCGCTGCCTCGTGAAGCCCGGGCGGCGCGGTATCTGCAAAGTCCGCTTCAATAAAGAAGGGACGCTCTTCACGCCGGCGGGCTACGTCGCCGCGCTCCAATGCGATCCCACCGAAAAGAAGCCGTTCTTCCACTGCCTCCCCGGGAGCGACACGCTGACGTTTGGGATGCTCGGCTGCGATTTCCATTGCGGCTATTGCCAGAACTGGCTCACGTCGCAGGCGCTGCGGGACGACGCGGCGGGAGTGATGCCGAGCGACGTGACGCCCGATGCGCTCGTCGCCCTGGCCCAGCGGCAGGGCGCGCGCATGGTGGGCTCGTCGTACAACGAACCGCTGATCACCGCCGAATGGGCAGTCGCCGTGTTCAAGGCGGCGCGCCCTGCCGGTCTGAAAACCGCGTTCATCTCGAACGGCAACGCCACACCCGAAGTGCTCGACTACATCCGGCCGTGGACCGATTGCTACAAGATCGATCTCAAGGCGATGGACGATAAGCGCTATCGCGAGCTGGGCGGCGTGCTCCAGCACGTCGTCGACGCGATCCGCATGGTGCACGAGCGGGGTTTCTGGCTCGAGATCGTGACACTGATCGTGCCTGGGTTCAACGACGACGAGGGACAGCTGACCCGCGCGGCCGAGCTGATCGCGTCGGTATCGCCCGAGATCCCGTGGCATGTCACCGCGTTCCACAAGGATTACAAGATGACGGACCCCGAAAACACGCCGGCTGCGACGTTGCTGCGCGCGTGCGAAATCGGTGCGCGGGCGGGGCTGCGGTTCGTGTACGCGGGGAATCTCCCGGGTCGGGTCGGCCGCTGGGAGCACACCTATTGCCCCGATTGCGGGGACTTGCTGATCGAACGCTACGGCTACGTCATCAAACAGCAGCGCATCGGAGCCGACGGGCGCTGTCCCTCCTGTAGCCGGCGGATTCCAGGCATTTGGTCGTAGCCCTCGTTGTGGTGTTGGTGCAGGGCTCGGTAACCCCGGGGCGCGGCCCCGGAGTTAACGCACCCGCGTTCGATCGCGCCGTGCTTGGTGGGATCCAGCAAGGCATCTATCCGGGCGCGGCCCTCATCGTCGGCCGGCACGACACGATTCTGTTCGCGAAAGGCTACGGCCGCCTGACATGGAGTGCGGCGAGTAAGGCGGTGAGCGTCGACAGCACATTCTGGGATGTCGCATCGCTCACCAAGGTGGTGGCGACGACGCCCTCGCTGATGCTCCTCGTCGAGCGTGGGCAGGTTGCGCTGGACACGCCCGTCGTACGCTACGTCCCCGAGTTCAACGGTCCCGGCACGGCAGCGATCACCGTCCGTCATCTGTTGACGCACACCTCCGGCCTGCGCGCCACGCTGCCCCTGCGCGAGGCCGCCGACAGCGCCGCCGCGCTGCGCATGGTGCTTACCACGACCCCGGTCGCGCCGCCCGGGACGCGCATGGTGTATTCCGATCTCAATGCGATTCTACTCGGAGAGATCGTGCGGCGCGTGAGCGGCCTGCCGCTCGACGCATTCGCGACGCGCGCAATCTACGCGCCGCTCGGCCTCGACCAGCAGATGCTGTTCCGACCACCGAAGCGCTTGGCACCGAGGATCGCCCCTACGAACCTGTGGCACGGGCATCCGATTGCCGGCGTCGTCAACGATCCGAGCGCCGGCGCGCTGGGCGGCGTCTCGGGCAACGCCGGTGTCTTCGCCACAGCACGCGGGCTCGCGCGGTTCGCGCAATTCATGTTGAACCAAGGCGCTCCTCTGCTACGGCCGGAAACGGTGCGCGAGTTCACCAAAATTGCAGTGCCGGCGCGCCGCGGCGTCAGCGCACGCACCCTCGGGTGGGAGGCGCTGCCGACCGGCGAAGAGACCTCCAGTGCCGGCACGCTGTTCGGTCCGCACAGTTATGGACATACCGGTTGGACGGGGACATCGCTGTGGATCGATCCCGACCGCGATCTTTTTGTTCTGTTGCTCACCAATCGCGCGTACGACCCCAGAGTTCGCGGTTCATTCACCAAGCTGAAAGAGGTTCGCGGGCGCGTGGCTGACGCCGCAGCGCGCGCCGCCGATGCCCTCGCGCCCTGATTCCCACCGCTCCAACCCGACGCTGATTTACGACGGCGAATGCGGCGTATGCCGCAAAGCGGTAGAGCTGTTGCGCCGCTGGGACCGGGAACATGTGCTCCGCTTTGTACCGTTCCAGGACGCAGTTGCCGTGGCGCGGTTCGGCATCGCGCTTCCGGCGCTTGCGGCGGCGATGCATCTCGTGCTTCAGGACGGCCGTGTGTATCCGGGCGCGGACGCGATACCCGAGCTGCTCAAGTTGTTTCCCGGTAAGCGCTGGCTCGCGCCCCTGTTCCGGATTCCCGGTGTCCTGCCCTTCGCCCGGCGGACCTACGCCTGGATCGCGGTGCGGCGGCACTGTCTGGTGCGCGGTATTCCAGGTCGCTAGGTTCGGCATGAGGAGATACGGTCTGTGACGACTGCAGTGCTCAGCGCTGAAACGGTCCGCCAGGCTTTACGCCAGGTGAAAGACCCCGAGCTCGACATGAACATCGTCGACCTCGGCTTGGTCTACGATGTCGAAGTCGAGGACGGTCTGGTGCGCATCAACATGACATTGACCTCGCCCGGCTGTCCGGCGGGGCCGATGATCACGAACGACATCTACAAAGTCGTCCGGGCGATCGAGGGCGTGAAAGACGTCGATATCGATATCGTGTGGGAGCCGTACTGGACCCCCGAGCGGATCGATCCGAAGATCCGCGCAATGATGGGGTTCTAGCGCAGCGCTTCGAGCAGGGCGTCGCCCAGCACGTCGATCTGCCACCGCCGCACTGCACTGACGTGCTCGAGCGCCGCGCGATCCATTGGTCGAGCCCGCACCACCGCCTCGAGCGTCGTCCTGCCGCAGAGCACGCCCGCCTCTAGTCCTAATTCCGCCGCGACTCGGTTGCGAACCGCTTTGACTCGCTCCAGGCGCCCATCGAAGCCGGCGTCCTTTTGCGGTCGTGGGGCGCGCTCGAGGCGGGGCAGCTCGCTGTCGCTGAGAGATTTCGCCCGTCCCACGGCGTCGAGCAGCGCGTCGCCGTGACGTCGCGCCAGTGAGCTGGGCAGCTCCCGGATGTGAGAGAGGTCGGCACGGGTTGCAGGAAGCGCACGACTGACCGCGATCAAGGCGTCGTTTCCGATGATTCGGAACGGCGCCTTGTCGTCTCGTTCAGCGACAGTATCCCGCCAGCGATGTAACAGTCGTAGCGCCGCCAGACTGCGCGGGCCCAGTCCTTTCGCGCCTTTTAGCCTCAAGTAGGTGTCTTCTTCCCCGACGCTGGCGGGGCCGGTCCAACGGAGCGACTCGAGCTGCTTGAACTCCTCCTGTGCCCAGGCGAGGCGACCCAATTCCTTGAGTCTTTGCTCCAGCGCGTCTCGCAGCGCGAGCAAGTACTGCGTGTCGGCGGCCGCGTAGGCCAGCATTGGGGGGGTCAGCGGCCGCAGCGACCAGTCCGCCTTCTGGTGCTCCTTGTCGAGCTTCACCCCGACGTACTTCTCGAGCAGCGCAGCCAGTCCAATGGCCGGCTCGCCGGCGAGTTGTGCCGCGACGCGGGTGTCGAACAAGCGAACGGCGTGAAAGCCGTAGTCACGGTCGAGCACGCGGAGGTCGTAGTCGGCGTCATGGAACACCTTTTCGAGCTGGGGATCGGCCAGCAGTGTTCCGAACGGACCCAGGTCGGAGGCGGCGATGGCGACGGGATCGATGAGCGCGGTCTGTGTCGGGCTCGAGATCTGCAGCAGGTAGATGCGATCGCGGTAACGATGGAAGCTCGCCGCTTCGGTATCGACGCCGACCCGCCCCCCCGACTCGCGGCGCACCGAAGCGATGAACGCCGCCAGGTCTTGCGGCGTGTCGACGTATTTCACTCCGGCTTCCCTAGCGCCTCCATCCCGGCGGCGATTTGTTCCAGCGCCTTGGCTAACGTCTTGTAGAATTCCGGATCGGGAGCCTGAGGGGCTCCGCCCAGCGGATCGCCCGCGCATTTGCGGGCGGCTCGCGCCGCATGACGGATGTAATCGGTGGTCACTTGCATGGATCGCTCCGCAGTGTTGGCCACAACCTGGCCTGCTCCGCTCGAGGCGCACCCGGCGCTCGCGCGCGCGTTGGGACTGCAGGCGCTGTGGCTAAAACGCGAGGATCTGACCGGCGGGAACAAGGTGCGCGGTCTCGAGTTCTTGCTCGCGGGCGCTCCGCCAGGATCCGTTTTCGTGACCATCGGTGGAACGGGTTCGAGTCACTGCCTGGTGACCGCGCGCTGCGCGAAGACTCGAGGGTGCCGTACCGCGGTCGCCACATTTCCGCAGCCCGAGACCGACGCAAGTCGCGCGGTCGCGGCGGCAACCGCTGCGACCGCGAGTCTGGTTGTGCGCGCAGCCTCCATGGTCACGTTGCCGTGGGCGGTGCTGCGCGCGTGGCGCGCGGCACATCATCTTGGACGAGGGACGCCGCATTGGATCCCCGGCGGCGGCGCGGACCCACGGGCGGTGATCGGACACTGCCTCGCCGCGCTCGAGCTTGGTTCGCAGCTCGACGCGCCGCCCGACACGATTGTCGTCCCGCTCGGTACCGGCGGAACCGCGGCCGGCATCGCCCTCGGCATTGCCTGGCTCGGCTGGTCCACGGAAGTCGTCGCGGTACGAGTCGCGCCGCGGATCGTCGCCAATCGGTGGCGCACCGTGCGCCTCGCGCGCAAAACAGTGGGAAGGATTCGGCAGGCCGGTATCGAGTTCGCTGTCCCGCGATCGGCGATTCGCGTTCGCGTCGTGAACGCGATGGGGAGGGGCTATGGTCATCCCACGCAGGAGGGCGAGCGCGCCACGGTGCTCGCGGCCGAGCATGGTCTGCAGCTCGATCCAACGTATGGCGCGAAGGCCTTCAGCTTCTTGATGTCGCGTGACCAGGTGAAACGTGCGGTGTTCTGGCATACGTTTGCCTGGCCATGATCGATCTCCCGGTACTCTTCATTCATGGTTTCCCGTTCGACAGTTCGATGTGGCGACACCAAGTCGCCGCGCTGTCTGGCTGGGAACGCGTCGTGCCGGACCTTTGGGGTGCAGGCCTGGCGAATATTCCCGCTTCAGCCGGTCCGTACTCGATCGCCGATCAGGCGACCAGTCTTGTTGGTACGCTCGATGATCTGCAGATCGACGAGGTGGTGGTGTGCGGTCAATCGATGGGAGGTTACGTCGCGTTCGAGTTGCTCCGCACGTTCCCGACGCGTGTGCGCGCGGCGATTCTCTGCAGCACGAAAGCGACTGCGGACACCCCAGAGGCAAAACTCGGGCGCGACACCATGGCCGCAAAAGCCGAGCGTGAGGGCCCGGGGGCGATCGCCGCGGAGCTTGTGCCCAAGCTGCTCGCGCGGGTCACGCTAGAACGTCAACCGGCGGTCGTGCGCGAGGTGACAACAATGATCGAGAGGCAGCCAGTGTATGGAATGGTGGTCACGCTGCACGCGCTCCGGGACCGCCCCGATTCGACGCCGTTACTTGGGCAGATTCGGATTCCGGTCCTGGTGGTTGCAGGCGACGACGATCAGATCACGCCCCCGGCAGGGATGCAAGCGATGGCTCGCGCGATACCAGGGGCCCGGTTCGTGCTGATCCCCGCAGCGGGGCACCTCTCACCGCTCGAGCAGCCGGAACCTGTGAACCGCGCGATTGAACGGTTTCTGGACGAGTTGTGAGTTACGAGCCCTTGCGCTGTGGTTTGCCGGGAGGGTTCTCGCTCTGGAAGACGTCGCGGTTTTTCGCGATGTAATCCTTCCACTGCGGCGGAGTGTCCTCTTCGGGGAAGATGGCCGTAACAGGGCATTCCGGCTCGCACGCGCCGCAGTCGATGCACTCGTCGGGGTGGATGTACAGCATGTCGGGACCTTCGTAAATGCAATCCACCGGACACACGTCAACGCAGGACCGGTCCTTCACGTTGATGCACGGCTCGGCGATGATGTACGGCATTCCTTCTCCTGAGTGCGTAATCGAGGAGCAACAGCGGCGGCGAATCGCAAACCTAGACTGACGTTTAGCTCAGTCAAGGGACCATTAGGTATCTCCGATACCCATTGGTATCAATTTAGCCTTGCGCAAAAGGTCCTTGCAAGTATCCTAGATACCCGTGGGAATCATTCACCAACGTCGCAAGGCCGAAACTCGGGCCCTCCTCGTTGCGGCTGGGCTGGAGTTGTTCGCCGAGCGTGGCTTTGAGATCGCGACGCTGGATGAGGTCGCGCTTGCCGCCGGGTTTACGAAGGGCGCGATCTATCGCCATTTCCCCTCCAAGGGCGCTTTCCTCCTCGCCCTCTTCGAGCAATATGCCGCAGTCGCCCGCGCCGGCTCGGGTGCACGACAGGCCCCGTGGTTCATTCCGCTGACCGTTCAGTTTGCCGCTCAGGCCACGCGCGACCCGCTCCTGCGTCGTCGGCTGGCAACCGTGCTCTCCGAAGCGCCGGATGGCGCATCGCCTGATGGCCAGCTGCTGAAGGCGCTGGCTCGCGTGTTCAATGGCTAACCTCGTCGATCTGAGTCACGAGATCGAACACGGGATGGTGACCTACCGCGGCCTTCCCGCGCCCACGGTCAGCGATTGGCTGTCGCGTGAAGCCTCGACCGCTCGCTACGCGCCGGGTACGACCTTTCAGATCGGCAAGATCGAGCTGCTCGCCAACACCGGCACGTACATTGACGCCCCGTTCCATCGTTACGAAGACGGCCGCGACGTCGCGGGCTATGCACTGGAGGCAGTGGCCGATCTGCCCGGCGTCGTCGTGCGGGTGAGCGCCGGTCCCAAACGGGCGATCGACGCATCTCGCTTCCAGAGCCAGGACATAAAAGGGAAGGCTGTCCTGGTGCACACGGGTTGGGACGCGTACTGGCGCACCGATCGGTACTCGGGCGGGCAACATCCGTTTGTCACGAAAGACGCGGCCGAGTATCTCGCGCAGGCGGGCGCGACGCTCGTGGGGATCGATTCGCTCAACATCGATGACGACAAGGACGGGAGCCGCCCCGCTCACACCATCCTGCTGGGAGCCCACGTAGCGATCGTCGAGCATATGACCAACCTGGCAGCGCTTCCCGACACGGGCTTCCGTTTTTTCGCAGTGCCGCCGAAGGTCAGGGGGATGGGGAGTTTTCCGGTGCGGGCCTTCGCGCGCATCGATCGCTAGATCCCGTCAGTTCGCGAGCGCGCGCACGACGTGGGTAAGTCCGTGGACGACGCGCGCCATGCGGTCGTAGTCGAGCTTGTCGGGTGTGTCCTGCGGCGTGTGGTAGAAGGGGTACCGGTACGGCGCGGTGTCGGTGATCATGATCGCCGGATATCCCTCCCTCCAGAATGACCAGTGGTCCGACCACCAGACCCCAGGGACCCACGCGGGCGCAGCGGCGCCCTGCGTCGGCAGCGTCGCGTGGGCGCGAAAAGCCGCGAGCGCGCGATGCAGCAGTGAGCGCGACCTGAGATTCGATACGAACCCGATGAAATCACCGACGTCCGGATACGCGAGGTTCAGCGGGAACGGGTAGCGCTGGCTGCCTTTCTCGGTGTCGTAGTAGCCGATCGATTCAATCGACAGCATCGCCACGATCTGATCGTTGCGCGCCCGCGCCGCGGTCGCGTAATGGCGGCTGCCCATGTCGGCGGTCGGAAACGATGGCGGCTCTTCGTTGGGAAAGAAGACGAAGCGCACCGTGCGGGCCTGGCGCTCCTTGGCGAAGACGCGTGCCAGCTCGAGCACGCCGGCGACGCCGCTGGCGTTGTCGTCCGCGCCTGGCGCATTCTCGGCGGTGTCGTAGTGTGCGCCGAGCACGACCACTTCGTGCGCGTGACCCGGAACGCCCGCCAGCGTCGCCTCGATATTGCGGTAGCTGCGATTGCCGGCGGCGAACTCCTCCGAGACCACATCATATCCGAGATCCTGCAGCCGGCGTTCGATGTACGCCGACGCCCGCAGGACGTTGGAATACGTCCGATCGCTGCGCACGCCGATGTCGTGCGCCAATGCCTTCACGTGGCGCTGGAGCTCGGCACGAATCTCCAGCTGGTTTGGCGTCAGCGGGGACAACGGTCCGGTGAACGCCGGGCCTGGCATGCGGACCGTGAAAAGCCAGATGACGAGGAACAGCAGCGGCAAGAAGCTGATGATCGCGATCATGCGGATCCGCCCCCAGCGGGTGCGGGGAACGATGGCCACGGGCATCGGGGTAAGATAGCTTCCACTCGATCCTCTCCTGGAGCACCGATGGCCGTCCGTCGCTGCCTACTGCTCGTTCTTTTCGTTCTTCCGACAACATTGTGGGCGCAGCGCACCCAGAAGCCGGCCCTGCACGGTCGCCACTGGGTTGCGATAACCGGCAAACCGCTGGGCGCCGAAGCGGGCGCGATGATGTTTCAGAAGGGCGGCAACGCCGTGGACGCAGCCTGCGCGATGCTCGCGGCCGTGACCACGATGTGGGACGTGCTCTCCTGGGGCGGCGAGACGCAGGCCCTGATCTACAATCCGCGAACCAAGAAGGTCATCGCGATCAACGCACTGGGCGTCGCCCCGACCGGCGCCACCGCCGACTTCTACCAGTCGAAAGGAATGCGCTATCCGCCGGAGTACGGCCCGCTCGCTGCGATCACGCCCGGCACGCCGGGTGGTCTCATGGTCATGCTCGCGGAGTACGGGAAGCTGAGTCTGCGCGACGTGCTCGAGCCGGCGATCCGCATGGCCGACGGTTATCCGATCGAGGAGGAGACGGCGAATTCGATCGAGCGAAACAAGCGCTGGCTCAAACAGTGGCGCTACTCGCGCGCGGTCATGCTCCCGCACCTCGGCGAGGCGCGAGAAGCCGCGGAGGCAGGCGAGATCTTCCGCCAGCCGGAGCTCGCCGCGACGCTGCGCAAACTCGTGGACGCCGAGCAGCAGGCGCTGCGCCGCGGCCAGAACCGCCACGATGCCATCATGTCGGCCTACGAGCGGTTCTATCGCGGCGATATCGCTCAAGAGTTCGTGCGCGGGCTGCAGGAAGAAGGCGGGCTCATAACGTTGTCGGACCTGGCCAACTGGCGCGTCAAAATAGAAGAGCCAGTAATGACACAGTATCGCGGCATCGCCGTTTACAAGCTCCCGCAGTGGTCGCAGGGACCTGCGATGCTGCAGGCGCTGAACATCCTCGAAGGCTTCGATCTCAAGGCGATGGGCTACAACAGCACGCGCTACATCCACACGGTCTACCAGACGATGAGCCTGGCATTCGCCGATCGCGACTTCTATTACGGCGACCCGGCGTTTCCGCCGGATGAGCCGATGCGCGGCTTACTTTCCAAGGAATACGCGCGCCAGCGCGCGCAGTCGATCAATCCCGATCACAACGATCCTAACATCAAACCCGGTGATCCGTATCCCTTCCAGGGCGGCACCAACCCGTATCTCCCGTTGCTCGAGCGCTGGTCCCCACGTCCTGTGACGACGTCCGAAGGCGGCACGGACGCGGCGGCGCTCGCCGCGTTCGATGAGGCGTTCCGGCGCGGGACGACGTCGATCGAGGCGGCCGACACGTCCGGCTGGGTCGTTTCGGTGACGCCGTCGGGCGGCTGGATTCCGGCCGTCATCGCGGGCCATACTGGTATCGGGGTGAGCCAGCGCGCGCAGCAATTCGTCGTGGATAGTGCAGACAATCCGTTCAACGTGATCGTGCCGGGCAAGCGGCCGCGGGTGACCTTGACACCGAGTCTCGCACTCAAGGACGGCAAGCCGTTCCTGGCGTTCGCGGTGCAAGGCGGCGACACGCAGGACCAGAATCTGCTGCAGTTCTTCTTGAACGTCGTGGAATTCGGGATGGATGTGCAGCAGGCGGTCGAAGCCGCCAACATCACGAGCTACCAGATGCGCAACTCATTCGGCGACCACAAGACCGAACCCGGCCGCCTCACACTGCGCGATGACACGCCGTCGTGGTTGCGTCACGAGCTACGCTCGATGGGCTACAGGCTGGACTTCGACGATCGGACGTCAGGCCCCATCAACGCGATCTTCTTCGACTGGAAGCACGGCTCGTTCTGGGGCGGGTCGAGTAATCACGGCGAGGACTACGGGATCGCGTGGTGACTCGCCGACGGCTTGGTAGGGTATTCAGTGGTGATGAATCGTCGCGGACTAATCAGCGTCACAGTTACCGCACTGGTCACGTGCGCGGGTTGTGACCTATTCGCGCCAGGGGTGCACGACGGCGGCGACCTCACCTTCGCGATCCGGGAGGGCTATTACGTCGACCCGCCGCCTCCGCCTCCACATATTGCCCTGATTGTCGAAACGACGAAGCAGTATCCCTGCGCCAACTACTGGCTGGAAAGCGAGCTCCACGTCGCCGACCACCTGCTGCGCGTGGTGGTCACCGAGAACGTGCGCGTGCCGCGGGTTTGCCTCACCGCGGTCGGCCCCGCGCAGTATAGAGCGGCCCTGCCCGTCAGCACTGGGAGATACACACTCGAATTCCTGCGGAACGGACTGACCGACCGTTACGAGGTGACTATCTCCGATTCAGCGATCTTAATCACACCGCTGCAGTCGAGCTTCACGCATCCGACTGCGCACCAGTTCCCCCGCGGCTCTTAGTCCGCCCCCACCGGTTCCCGCTTCTCTTTCTTCTCCGGCTCGCGCCTGCCCAGCGACCGCTCGATTTCCCGCGTGATGTGCATCGAGCAGAACTTGGGCCCGCACATCGCGCAAAACTCCGCGCTCTTGAAGTACTCGGCCGGCAACGCCTCGTCGTGCAGCTCGCGCGCCCGCGCGGGGTCGAGCGCCAGGCGGAACTGCTCGTTCCAGTCGAACGCATAGCGCGCGCGTGACAGCGCGTCGTCCCGATCGGTCGCACCGGGGCGGCGGCGCGCAATGTTCGCCGCGTGCGCCGCGATCTTGTAGGCGATGACGCCCTCGCGCACCTCTTCCGCATTCGGCAGTCCGAGGTGCTCTTTGCGCGTCACGTAGCACAGCATATCCGCGCCAAACCACCCGATCATCGCCGCGCCGATGGCCGACGTGATGTGATCGTAGCCCGGTGCGACGTCCGTCACGAGCGGTCCGAGCGTGTAAAACGGTGCCTCGTGACATAGCTCTTTCTCGAGCCGCACGTTTACTTCGATCTGATGCATCGGGATGTGCCCCGGCCCTTCGATCATCACCTGGACGTCCTTCTTCCAGGCACGCTCCGTCAGCTCGCCCAGCACTGTGAGCTCCGCGAGCTGCGCCTTGTCCGTGGCATCGGCAATCGAGCCGGGACGTAGCCCGTCGCCGAGCGACAACGTGACGTCGTACTCACGCGCGATGTCGAGCAACCGGTCGTAATGCTCGTAGAGCGGATTCTGTTTGCCGTGCTGCGTCATCCAGTATGCCATCAGTGAGCCACCGCGGCTGACGATGCCGGTCACGCGGCCGAGGGCGAGGCCGACGTGCTCGCGCAAGATGCCGGCGTGCACGGTGACGTAATCGACCCCCTGCTGTGCTTGGTGCTCGATGTTGTCGAGGATGTCGTCGGCGGTGAGCGTGGTGACGTCGCCCGCCATTTCAATCGCTTGGTAGATCGGGACCGTACCAATCGGAACCGGCGACGCCGCGATGATCGCTTCGCGAATCGCGTCGATGTTCCCGCCGGTCGAGAGATCCATGACCGTGTCGGCGCCGTAGTGCACGGCGTGATGCAGCTTCTCGAGCTCACCGTCGATGTCGGACTCGACCGCGGAGTTGCCGATATTGGCGTTGATCTTGACGCTGGCGACCTTGCCGATCGCCATCGGATCGAGTTTCTGCACGAGATGATTGACGTTCGCCGGGACAATGAGTCGCCCAATCGCGATTTCGTCGCGAATCAGATCCGGCGGGAGTGACTCCCGCTCGGCGACGCGCTGCATCTCGGGAGTAATCGTGCCTTGGCGGGCGAAGAACATCTGGGTGCGGCAGGTCATACGGAGCTCCCTTCGCCGGTACGAACCGGATCAGGTTCTGAGGGTGTGATCTCAGCCCGCGGCACTCGCGGCGGGCACCCCTGTCGATGGCTGGAATGTAACCTAGGCGCTATACCTCGCGTGGACGGGGAGGGCCGTAGCGCTCGGCAGGCTTGTGGTGCTTCTCCCATTCAGCCCGAAACGCGAATGGATCGAGCCCGATCGGCTGGTCCAGGGCAAGGATGCCATCGAGATGATCCAGCTCGTGCTGGAGCAGCTCCGCCATCGGCCCTTCAAGGTCCATCGTGTTCACGTTCCCCTTCAAATCGGTGTAGCGGAGCGTCGCCCTGTAGGCGCGATTGACGCGGACCAGGAGATTCGGGAATGAGAAGCAGTCGTCCCAGACGTGAAAGTCCTCCGCGCCGACGTCCGTGATCTCCGGATTGATCATTGTCGCGCGGAATTTCCCGACCTCCACCAGCACGACGCGCACGGGAGCACCGATCTGCGGTGCCGCCAACGCGCGGCCGAAATCGTATTTCTTGCGCGCCTGGCGCAGAGTGTCCCGCAGGTCGTCGGAAAGCAGCCGCACCGCCGGCGACTTGGGATCTTCCACCGGGGTACAGCGGACCCGCAGGATAGGGTCGCCGAGTTGGCGAATGCGTCGGGCTGCCATGGGCGCGCCAAAATTGCCCCTTTCGGGCCGTCATGCAACCACCCTCTAGCCGTATAGCCACCTAGGCCCTTAGTCTCTTAGCCCCCTATGTCCTTAGCGGGCGTCGTCCTGGCGGCTGGCCGGTCGGCACGGATGGGCTCTCCCAAAGCCCTGTTGGACTTCCTCGGCCTGCCCTTCGTCGTCCGAATCCTGGAGGCTTTGGAAGCTCTCGAGGTGAAGACTCGCGTTCTCGTGCTGGGACCCGACGCCCCCCGGATTCAGCCTGTTCTGGCCGGCCATGACTGCATGATCGTAGAGAATCCGGAGCCTGAAACCGGGCCCATCGCCTCGCTCCGAGGCGCCCTGCGCGCACTGCAGCCACTGCAACCCAGCGCAGTGCTCGTCTGGCCGGTCGATCTCCCGCACGTCCGGGTGACTACCGTCGAGCGCGTCCTTGAGACCCACCGCCGAACCAGGTCGTCAATGGTGATCCCGACGTTCGCTGAGCGGCGAGGACATCCCGTGATCTGGGGGTCCGCGTTGTTCGGCGAGCTGCTGGTGAGCGCGGAAGCGACGCGCGAGGGCGCGCGGGCGGTCCTGCACAAACATGATAAGGAAGTGGTGGTGGTTCCCGTGGACGATCCGGCTGTGATCGACGAAGTGAATACGCCAGAGGACTATGAGCGTCTGGTGAGGGAGTGGAATCGGGATATCTACTGACTGCCCCAAAGGCGTAAAAAGGGCGTGGAACTGCGTGCAAAGGCGTAGCTGCAATCACGCCGTTTCACGCCTTTCCACGCCTCTGCACGCAGTTCAGTTTTAGTTCATTGACAATCCCGACAAAACCATTAGGATTCCCGATTAGGCACTCGACTTGATTGCCAAGTTTATGTCCGCTAAGGACTTCCGGAGCCTGAATGACCAGTATTGAAGCCCACGTCCAGCAACCGTACAAGTACGGCTTCGTCACCGACATCGAATCCGAGGTCGTGCCGGCTGGCTTGAACGAGGACGTGATCCGGCTGATTTCCGCCAAGAAGGGCGAGCCGGAGTGGATGCTGGAGTGGCGTCTGAAGGCGTATCGCAACTGGCTCAAGATGTCGGAGCCGCATTGGCCCAACGTGAAGTACGGGCCGATCGACTATCAGGCGATCAGCTACTACGCGGCGCCGAAAAAACTCCCCAAGCTCGACTCTCTCGATCAGGTTGACCCGAAGCTGGTCGCGACCTTCGCGAAGCTTGGCATTCCCATCGAGGAGCAGAAGCGGCTGACGGGCGTCGCCGTAGATGCCGTCTTCGACAGCGTGTCGGTCGCCACGACGTTTCAGGCGGAGCTCGCGAAATACGGCGTGATCTTCTGTCCGATCTCGCAGGCAATCCGTGAGCATGCCGATCTCGTCCAGAAGTACCTCGGCACCGTCGTCCCACACAACGACAACTTCTTTGCGGCGCTCAACTCGGCCGTCTTTACCGACGGCTCCTTCGTGTACGTGCCGAAGGGTGTGCGTTGCCCGCTCGAGCTGTCAACCTATTTCCGCATCAACGCGTCATCGACCGGCCAGTTCGAGCGGACGCTCATCCTCGCGGACGAGGGGAGCTATGTGAGCTACCTCGAGGGTTGCTCGGCGCCGATGCGCGACGAGAATCAGCTCCACGCCGCGGTCGTCGAGCTCGTGGCGCTCGACCGGGCGACGATCAAGTACTCCACCATTCAGAACTGGTATCCGGGCGACGAAGAAGGCAAAGGCGGGATCTACAACTTCGTCACCAAGCGCGGCAAGTGCGCCGGTGCGAACTCGAAGATCTCTTGGACCCAGGTCGAGACAGGCTCGGCGATCACTTGGAAGTATCCCGGCTGCATCCTCCAGGGTGACAACTCGATCGGCGAGTTCTACTCGGTGGCCGTAACCAGCCACCGGCAGCAGGCCGACACCGGCACGAAGATGATTCATCTCGGCAAGAACACGCGCTCGACGATCGTGTCGAAAGGAATTTCGGCGGGCCGAGGACAGAACACCTATCGCGGGCTCGTGAAGATCATGAAGGGCGCCGAGGGCGCGCGAAACTATTCGCAGTGTGACTCGATGCTGATTGGCGACAAGTGCGGCGCGCACACCTTCCCGTACATCGACGTGCGCAACAGCACCGCGATCATGGAGCACGAGGCGTCCACATCGAAGATCGGCGAGGATCAGATCTTTTACCTGCGCCAGCGGGGGCTGTCGTCGGAGGACGCAGTATCGATGATCGTGAACGGTTTCTGTAAGGAAGTCTTCAAAGAGCTACCGATGGAGTTTGCGGTGGAAGCGACGCGGCTACTCGGCATCAGCCTGGAGGGAAGCGTCGGATAATGGGAAAGAACGGGCAACGTGCCACGGGTAACGTGCTTCTAGAGGTCAAAGGGCTGCGCGTCACCGTTGCGGGCAACGAGATCTTAAAGGGAGTCGATCTCACGATTCGCGACGGCGAAGTGCACGCCCTCATGGGGCCGAATGGGTCGGGCAAGAGCACGCTCGCGCAGGTACTTGCGGGTCATCCCGCGTATACCGTGCTCGCCGGGACTGTGACCTACCAGGGCAAAGATGTCCTCGACATGAAACCGGAGGAGCGGGCGCGCGCCGGCGTCTTCCTCGCGTTCCAGTATCCGGTCGAGATTCGCGGCATCACGAATTCCTATTTCCTGCGGTCGGCGCTGAACGCGCTTCGCAGGGAGCGGGGGGAACCCGAGCTCGATCCGATTGACTTCCTGGAATACCTCGAACAGAAGCTCAAAGCCATTGGCTGGGACGACTCGATGATGAACCGTCCCGTGAACGAAGGCTTCTCGGGCGGTGAAAAGAAGCGCAACGAGATCCTGCAGCTCGCCGTCCTCGAGCCTCGCCTCGCGATCCTCGATGAGACGGATTCGGGCCTCGACATCGACGCGCTGAAAACGGTCGCCGAGACGGTGAATCAGCTGCGCAACGCCGATCGCGCCTTCCTGATCGTGACGCACTACCAGCGGCTGTTGAACTACATCACACCCGACGTTGTCCACGTCCTGGCGGACGGCCGGATCGTGAAGTCCGGCGGGCCCGAATTGGCCCACGAGCTCGAGGCTCGTGGCTACGACTGGCTGCGTGATGACGTAATGGTGTCGTGACGATGGCAGTGAAAACAGGCTCGGTAGAACGGCTGGTTGGCTCATACAACGCGTGGGCAACGAACGGTGCCTCCCGCGTTCCCGCCTGGCTCAAAGATCTGCGCGAAGGCGGGATCACCCGCTTCGGCGACCTGGGCTTCCCCAACATGAAGCAGGAGGCGTGGCGCTTTACGAGCGTCGCGCCGATCGCCGAAGGATCGTTCGAGCTGGCGAAGTCTCCAGCGCGTGTTCCCCAGCTCGAAGACATCGGGCCGTTTTTGCTCCTCGAGGCAGGATACCGGCTCGTCTTCGTCGACGGGTTCTTCCAGCCCTCGCTTTCGACCCCCTTCTTCGACGACATCCAGAGCCTGGCACACGTCGTCACCCATCGACAGGATCTCGTTCGCCAGCATCTCGGTAAGTACGCCGCCACGCAGGACCGGCCGTTCTCGGCACTGAACACCGCGTTCGTGAGCGACGGAGCATTTGTTCACGTCCCGGCCAAGGCGACTGTCGCGGAGCCCATCCAGCTGTTGTTCCTGGCGAGCGGCGACAAGCACGTCGTCGTACACCCGCGCAATCTCGTCGTGGTGGAGCGCGAAGCCCGCGCCTCGATCGTCGAGACGTACGCGTCGCTGGACGACAGCGCATACTGGACGAATGCGGTCACCGAGATCGTCGCCGGCGATGGCGCGCGGGTCGACTACCACCGTGTGCAGCGGGAGAGCGATCGCGCCTATCACGTCGCGGCGACGCAGTCGCACCAGGGCCGTGACAGCACGCTCAATCTTCATTTCGTCGCGTTCGGCGGTGCGCTCGCCCGTCACGACATCGGCGCCGTGCTGGCCGGGCCTGGGGGCACGCTGATTCTGAACGGCCTCTATCTGCTCGCCGGCGCGCAGCATGCTGATCACCACACCACGATCGATCACGCGGCCGACCACTGCGAGAGTCACGAGTTCTTCAACGGCGTGCTCGACGGGAAGTCGCGCGGCGTGTTCACAGGCCGCATCATCGTCCGGCCGGGCGCGCAGAAGACCGATTCGAAGCAAACCAACAACAACCTCCTGCTGTCGGCCGACGCACACGCCGATAGCCAGCCGCAGCTCGAGATCTACGCCGACGACGTGAAGTGCACGCATGGCTCGACGGTGGGACCGCTCGATCCGCGCGCGCTGTTCTACCTGCGGAGCCGCGGCATCGGCGAGCACGAAGCGCGGCGACTCCTGACCTATGGGTTCGCCGCCGAGATTCTGGGACGCGTGGACGTCGCGCCGTTGCGCGCGCAGCTCGACGCAATAGTGCGGGGCCGCCTGGCGGAGCCATGAGCGACCTCGGCGAGCTGTATCAGCAGGTCATCCTCGACCACAACCGCAATCCACGGAACTTCAAGCGCCTGGAGTCGGCGAACCGCAAAGCCGAGGGCAACAACCCGCTGTGCGGCGACCGCATTCAACTGTACGTCCAGCTCGACGGCGATACGATCAGCGATATCGGGTTTCAGATGCCGCAGGGCTCCGGCTGCGCGATCTCCAAGGCGTCGGCGTCGCTAATGACGGACGCCGTCAAGGGCAAATCGGCCACGGTGGCTGAGACGATGTTTCAGGCATTTCGCGATATGCTGGCCGGCGGCACGAACGCGCCGGGCAAACTCGCGGCATTCTCCGGCGTGCGGGCGTTCCCGAGCCGCATCAAGTGCGCGAACCTCGCGTGGCACGCGCTGCACGCGGCGTTGCAGAACACCGCCGAGCCGGTGACGACCGAGTCGGCCAAGGACTTCTGATGCTCGACACCGCCAGGATCCGGCCGGAGTTCCCGATTCTCACGCAGAAAGAGAACGGTCGCCGGCTCGTATACCTCGATAATGCCGCGACCAGCCAGAAGCCGCG
>WNGA01007156.1_pt1 | contig 36058 bp, 22 predicted proteins | sample 5400061 | NCBI WGS metagenome assembly WNGA01 (sample SAMN13153366, study PRJNA577476) | soil metagenome | isolation source: 100 cm soil or saprolite under grassland replicate 2 | place: USA:California | collected 2016-06-15
CGCAAACGATCAGCCCATTGAACAAGTGTGGCGCGTGCGGCTGCGAAGAGCCGCTCGATCTCGCTGGCGGTGAGGTTTTGCGTCAAAGCGAATGGCGAAAGCTGCGCCTCGAAAAGAATCTCATCCGAATAAGCATTTCCAATCCCGCTGAGTAATCGAGGGTCGGTGAGCGCACGTTTCAAGGTATGGTTTTCTGATCGGAGAGCCGCTGCAAAGTGCTCAACGTTCGTTTCAAGAATCTCCAAACCGCCTGGATCGAGATCCCGAAGGCCCGACTCTCCCATGAGAACGTGGAGCGACGCACGCCTTTGAGTACCCGCTTCTGTCAGCAGCAATGTTCCATTGCTGAAGTCAAAAGCAGCCAGACCGCGTGCCCTTGAGGCTTTCGTCCTGCCTTCATGCCAGTGAAGCCTGCCAGCGATCATCAGATGCAGAACCAGCCAAAGGTCTTCTTCGAGGCCAACGCATATGCGTTTACCCAACCTTCGTAGTTGAACAACCCGCTTACCCTCCACGCTGGAAATTGGCGGCACTGCCGTGCGGAGCAGAAAGGGCGCTGTAATGTTTACACGTTGGAGTGTTTGCCCTTGAATTCTTTTCTCAAGCGCGTCAATGTACACGACAATGTCTGGAAATTCGGGCACAGGCGCACAACCCTACTACAGAGTGAATGAATGGTACATGAGTCAATTAGTCCCGAACTTAAGTCAAAGCCGTCAAAACCTCATTATTGAGGGCGTATTCGCGCAGCTCACATCAAATCAGAGGGCTGCAATTGAATAGCTTATAGCTCCAACGATAGAATCAGGTTGCAAGGCCGCAATATGGAAATACACTAAGCACTTCCGGGCCGTGGCACTTTTGAACAATCCACCCACTCCCGTCACTCCCGTGGGTGGGATTTCTGAGTTTTCAGACAGTCACTTTTTACCCGGAGATTGGGCGGCACCCGGGCACGAGATACCTCGCCATTCGACACTCTACATCAGAAATATGGCTACACCGGCGGCAAAGACTAATACCAACTCTCTAACTGAGACCCCGGCAAGAGTGACCTTGCCCCGTATCCTTCGTCACCAGCGACACCTGCTTTTCAATCGTGAGTTGAGCTGGCTTGAATTTAATCGCCGCGTATTGGAAGAGGCACAGGATAGCCGACATCCCTTGCTTGAACGACTGAAATTTCTGTCGATCTTCTCGACTAACCTGGATGAGTTTTTCATGGTTCGAGTTTCCGGGTTGCAGGAGGCAATGGAGGCGGGGGCCGAGGCATCACCGGATGGGATGAAACCTGCCGAGCAATTGAAGGAAATCAGCAAGAAACTAAGGCCCTTGCTTGCCTTGCAGACCAGGTGCTTGCAAACGGAAATCCTTCCTGCTCTCGCAGCCAGCGGCATTGTTATCAAGACTTATCAGGAACTCAGCAAGCGTGAGAAGAAAACGGCAGCCGAGTATTTCTTCGAAAGCGTTTTTCCGATACTTACTCCACAGGCGGTCGATCCCGGACACCCATTTCCTTACATCTCTAACCTGAGTCTTAATCTCGGCCTGATAGTCGGGCCGCCAGAGATGAGGAAAGGTGTTCAGCCAACCGTGGGCATCGCCGGCGCTCGATTCGCGCGAATCAAGATGCCGCCGAGTGTGCCCCGGCTGATACCTGTTGATGAAAAGGGCGGCAGATTCACTCTTCTGGGGAGCCTGATTGCGGCGAATGTGAAAGCCCTCTTTCCAAACATGCGACTGGGCACCTGCCATCTGTTTCGCATAACTCGTGACGCAGATTTTGAGATCAAAGAAGATGAAGCAGGAGATCTGCTGCGCACGATGCAGAAGCATGTGCGTCGGATGCGCTTTGGGCATCCAGCACGCCTGGAAGTTTCGGCAACAATGCCGGGCGAAATCGTTAGCCATCTGACTGCGTCCGTCGATCTCGCCCCAGAGGACGTTTACGTTATCGACGGACCACTCAACATTCCCGATTTTATGCAGTTGTATGAGTTAGATCGGCCCGAGCTCAAGGACCGCCCGCTGCGTCTGACGGTACCTCCCGAGTTGCACGAGAACGGATCCGTTTTTGAGGCAATCAAGCGAAGGGATGTGCTACTGCATCATCCTTACACTAGTTACAGCACCGTGACGGATTTCATTAAGATGGCGGCCGCGGATCCGCATGTGGCAGCCATTAAGATTTGCCTGTACCGCACGGGACGCGACTCGCCGATAGTGCAGGCATTAATTGAAGCGGTTGAACGCGGCAAACAAGTGGCGGCATTGGTGGAGCTGAAAGCGAGGTTCGACGAGGAGAGTAACATAGAATGGGCCCGACGGCTGGAAGAAGCCGGTGTTCACGTTGTTTATGGGATGGTTGGTTTGAAGACGCATTGCAAGTTGACTCTGGTAGTGCGCCGAGAAGGTAAACTGCTTCGTCGTTACGTGCATCTCGCCACCGGCAATTACAATCCGACCACGTCCCGAATTTACACCGATCTCGGCTTACTGACCGCCGATGAAGAGATTGCGAGCGATGCCACCAACCTCTTCAATGCGCTAACAGGTTATTCGCGCTTTTCCAACTACGATCATCTACTGGTCGCACCGGTGAATTTGCGGAAGAAGATGATCAAGCTCATTCAGCGCGAAGTGGCTCACGCAAGGGCTGGGAAGCCCGCTCGCATCATTGCGAAGGTAAACAGCCTTACCGATATTGCAATTATTCGTGCGCTGTATGTAGCGTCGCAAGCCGGAGTCTCAATCGATTTGATCGTTCGCGGCATGTGCATGTTGCGACCAGGTCTGCCCGGTATCTCAGCGAATATCAGAGTCCGGAGCATAGTCGGCCGCTTCCTTGAACATAGCCGAATCTTTTATTTTGCAAACGACGGTGATGAGGAAGTATTCATCGGCAGTGCCGACTGGATGCATCGCAACCTCAGCCGCCGTGTAGAAGTGGTCATGCCAATCAGAGACGAACGACTGCGGCGACACTTAAAGGATACAATTCTGGCGGCCTACCTGAGAGACAATGCAAATGCCAGAGAATTGCAGCCCGACGGCGTGTACCTGCGTGTCAAAGCCCGCGCCGGTGAAAAGCGATTCGACTGCCAACTTGAATTATCAACGTTGACCGTCCACGCGAACAACATTTGAGGCCGGCCTCACCAGGTAGCTCGCTACTGGCACAATTCCGTTCTAATTTCTAATTCCTAATTTTCCTGCTGGACCAACTGACATCTGTCCCAAACTCATGACCTTGCTTCGGCACACATTGATTTCTAAATTCTAAATTCTAATTTCTAAATGCTCTTAATCCTCTTTCAGTAGCGCCTCCTTCGCAACTTCCAGCTTCTTAAGCTCGTCTTGAGTTAATTTCGGGTAGTGGAGATCGAGCGAGTCTAAACAATCAACGACTGCGGCTGCGACGACGAGACGCGTGAACCTCTTATTGTCGGCTGGGACGACAGACCGGGCGCGTGCTTTGTGGCGCTAAGCCGAATTGTTTCTTCAAACGCGTGCATGTAATCGTCCCATTGGAAATACTGTACTCACTTCAAGTAAAAGAACGTTCTCCATGGACTCTTGAATCCTTCTTGCCCCTTCTTGTCTATTGCCCATACTCGCCATCTCCCGGGTTGCGCACCGCAGAAGTCGAACTCATAACTCGGATCACGAACTCTCCTGCTGCGTTCGATACGCCGCAGTTGGCGTTCCGCGAACTGTCAGAAATGGCGCACCCTCGAACGTCAGCAACGTCGTGACCCAAATCGTCATGGACGTGGCCGCTTAGTGTGTAAGAGGGCGTGGTTTGGGAAAGAGAAGACGCACTGTATAAAAAGCAGATGGCCGCAAGTTGAAAAAGTTTGGAAAGTCGGATGTTCATGAAAACTCCTTGGTGGGTTCAGAAATTACAGGGTGTCGCCAACGCAGGCACTTTTGCCGGTACCGTATCCCGAAATTTAACGGACTTTCGACGCAGGCTCTCAACCCTGGCTTCAACCTCTTCGGGTGACAGTCCGGTCGCTTCGTAGTACACCCAGTCGATATCTTCATTATACTGGCGCGCTTCCCGGGCGTTGACCATTCCACCCCTGATAAACCAAAGATTGAAGTTGATCGACATAGTATCTTCGGGGTAATAGCCGCCGCCATGCTCGGCAAATAACTTGCCGTCGACAAAATATCTGACCCTTTCATCGGCAACCTGCGTTACCAGTGTGTGCCAGCCCGCCTGGCTGCCGCCGAGCTTTTCAAAGACATTATCCTTCTTCCAATTTGGCTCCGGGCTAAAAGTCTCCCAGGTAGTTGCATAGAGCGTTGGTCCATTGATACCCCAGCCGCCATTTGGAAGGTATTCAAAATCCAACTCGCTGTAGTCGGGATCCATCGGAGCCTTCAGTGGGCTGATTGTGTAAAAGCTTTCGACGATCTGATCGCCGCCTGGCCCTGAAACTGGATTATCCGTAAAGCGAACACGAGCGGCGTAAGTGCCTTCCAGATATTTTCGCTGGTGGCAGATCTGAGTTTGAGCGGTATTCGCGGTGTCCGTGGATGAGATCATACGCAAGATGCGGTTGCGGGGCTGGTCAGGGTCCTCTAGAAATGACACACCCTCTTCAGACCAGGTTGCGCCGGGCACGCCGGGCCACCCGGCTGCCGTGCGAATAATCCAGCCATGCTTCTTTAGTTGGTTGTGATTGGAGTAGCTAAAGTCGTCAAATAGAACCTGAGACTTCGGCTTCATGGCTGGAGTCGTTGCGGAAGCTTTAGATGGTATGTTGCCGGCGGCTGGCGGCAGGAAAGTTGTTGAATCGTCTGTAGGCGAACTCGGGGACAGACTCACGGCTCCGACAACAAAGAGTAACGTGAAACTCAGTGCAGTCACGCATAACATCTCGAAACCTTTCATAGCCTTAGCAGCATCCTGGTTGTCTAAACGTCGAGAGGCATGCGAGAGATTACAATCTAGCACGTGGCTAGACCATAAACCTACCGCGAAGGTGCGGGGCAATGTCCATGAATTCGTTGGGCCCTTATTACGGCGGCGTTAGTTTGAGAGTGAACGGTTTTCACCGCGTCAGGGGTGAAGCCGCACTCGAACTGAGCCTTTGGCGCCTGACTGTTGAGTTCAGGTGCCTTTAAAGCTTCCAGGTTGCAGCTTAAGTCCCTGTGACCGTAACGGTCGGGAAGAACTATAATGACCGGGCAATGATCAATGCCGGCAACTTAACGAGTAATTTGAGTCCCTCCTCCAATTTTGTGTCCAGGTTAAACGAGGAACAGATCACGCAATTTCATCGCGACGGCTATCTGATCGTGAAGGAGTTGTTCGATATCGAAGAAATGGATTTGCTCATGCAAATCGCCAAAGCCGATCAGCAAATAGCGCAAAACGCACAGGAACGTTTGGATCTGTTGAGTGGTCGGAGCAAGTTGTGGATTACCGGCAACCTGGGCGAGGACATCTACAGCGCCTTTGTCCACTGCCATCGTATCGTTGATCCCCTGGAACAATTGTTAGGAGGTGAAGTTTATCATTATCACCACAAAATCATGCTCAAGGAACCCCTTGTAGGAGGAGCATGGGAATGGCACCAGGATTATGGTTACTGGTACTCCAAAGGCTGTCTGTTCCCTGACATGGCCAGTTGCCTAATCGCGCTTGATGCAGCGACCATTGAGAACGGCTGCTTACAAGTGATCAAGGGATCGCATCGCATGGGCCGCATCGATCATGGCAAGGCGGGCCAACAGACAGGTGCTGATCTCAATCGTGTAAACGAAGCACTCAAGCATCTGGAGCTGGTGCATTGTGAGATGCAGCCGGGTACGGCACTCTTTTTCCACTGCAATCTGCTTCATCGTTCAGATGCAAACAATAGCCCGCATCCGCGGTGGTCATTGATCTGTTGTTACAACGCAGCGCGCAATCCTTGCGAAGACAAACCTAACCATTCCAGTTACCGGCAACTCGAGAAGTGGCCGGATTCCAGGATCAAAGAGATCGGCCATCGACAACTGGCCGTCTTGGCAAACGAATCTACTTAGCGAGGACAAAGACCAGATCACCGAACCTCTTAGGAATATGGAAATCACTTTGCAGAGTCGGTGACCACGCCAGTTCGGCGGGCGTCGGCAATCGCTCCACCCGGAATAGATTCATGCGCCAGCGATCTCCTGGTTGTGGCGGGAGGTGGGGGGCCGTCACAATGTCTTCCAAAGGCAAGGCTATTTCACAAGTCCACTCTCGGTCGCCACCCTTTCCATCTACGGTCCCATCTACTTGCACAGCCCAGCGCAGCTTTTCGCTGTTCCAACTTTCGTAGTGCAGCGGTTTCCGGGCATCGAGCAGATAGATGTCCAGGACGGTGCCGAGCGGATTAACTTCGATCTCGATGTAGTTGGGCTGATGCGGATCAGCTTGCAGGAAGACCTCTACCACCTCCTCGTCCCACAAGTGTGCATCTCGGCGCTTGAGAGTCGACCAGATATTGTTGTCGAGACAGCGGAAAGAGAAGTAGATGAAACTATCGTCGTACAGTGCCCGGGCCTCGGTCTTGTACTGACTGTGGGAACCGTCAACGTTATTGAGGAAATCACCAACGGCGGTAGCTTTGTCCCAGCCAGTATCATCAAGCTTGCCATCAACTTTGATCGGTGTCGGGACGCGCGCTACTTCATAAACAGGTAACCGAGGCGCCTGACCATTGGCTGAGACGGTCAAGGAAATTACGGCAACAGTGAGCAGTACAGTTCTGTGGATGGTCATCTTTCAGGCTCCGGCTTGTGACAATGCAATGACCACGAGGCGAATCATGGCTGGTTTTCAGCGGCACTCTTTAAGCAGTCAAAGGCAATATCAAACTTCAGCAAAAGCATCACTCCGCTAGGAGTGAGATGTCTATAGTTCGCAACGCAATAAACCAGCAGACGCCGTACGGAGGAGCGGAATTCAACTAACGCTGTACCTGTCTACGTTCGTTCCGCTCCTCCGAACGGCGCCGGTGGGGTATGCCGTCTGGGTCTATAAACATCTCACCCCTAACGGGGTGAAAATACTGATGCGCCATCCTCCACCTCTAGAAACATCTCACAGCCAGCGAATGAAGGTTGTTGTTGTATGGGGGGGCGCATTCGAATCAGCGCAATGCTTTGCCGATGTGTCGGACTCCCCGGCCCAGCGACGGCGAATTGTTTTTGAGTCTAGCCGCGGCCATCCACGAAGCGTAATCACTACCCTGTCCGCCTGCGAGTTTCGGATCATCTTTGCTGAAGCCCGGCTCATGATTCGGATCGGCAAGCCCTCCGACAGGAATGTCCCGGCCCGCGTTGAAGAACGTATTGTCCGCATGTTTAAAACGCACAACCTTAACGCCTTCGCCAGCGATCTGATAAAGCATCGTTTCATCAACGACACCGGAAAGAATAAAGACATTGTTCGTGATGGTGAGATTATTGGTAAGAGTCAAACGGAGCGAGCGTCCACAACCCTTCGCCGGGCTGTCAACCTCGTTACCGGGTCGAACGAGGAGCACACCGCGTTCCCCTATTCCAATGAAGGTGTTGTTTACAATGGCGGCATTCTGCGCCGCCCAGATCGCGACCGGTTCGACTGGGCGCTCTCCCGGTCGTGTGGAAACAACAAGATTATCGCGGGCCGTCATGTCGTACGATTCGTAGAAGACGAAGGAGCAGGGATCGCCGTACCGCCCATCAATGAACAGGTTCGGATCGGTTGAGCCACCCGAGAAGGCGGCACCGGAATTGTCAACAAAGACGTTAGCTTCTATAAGCACACGACGGCCGCCACCCTTCGACACGACACCTCGGTGACTGTTGCGGATTAAGTTGCGTCGTACTATCACGTCGTCGCAACAAGGCAGATCGATGGCGGGCTTGCGTTGAAAATTTTTGCCGTCGAAGAGCTCGCAGTCTTCGATCGTGATGTGGTGTGACTGGTTGAACTTTATAAGGTAGAGGCGATCGTCGTCCTGGAGCGGGTCGTATGCAGCAGTACATCCACCCGGGGGACACTCGTAATGCACTCTACAATTGCGTACTGTGATGAAGCTGGTCCACAGAGAGCGGTCGTACCAGGCGGGAGTGTAACGGCCCGGCGGGTCGTTGGTATGCACTCGATTATAGGCATCGTCCGGTTCGTAAACGCTGTCGCCGTGAATACCGTTGCGGCGCCGGTTGAGTTTCAGCCCTGCGCTGTCTGTATAGTACGGATTCGGAAAGATGTCGAAGCCGTCAACGACAATCCCGCTCGCGAGATGAAACCGGATGTGATCGAGAATCACACCGTGCCGTGTTTCTGAGCGAATGGTAAGCGGGTGAGCAGCGTCGTACCGATAGATGCCGACAGCGTCCGGCCGCGCAGACTTTGGGACCGGATGAATCGGATCATCTTCAACCCGCTCCGACATCGTCCAAACCAGATCAAGGCCGCCCCACTTCGCGTCTCGTCCCGCTTTTCGATAATCACCGTTCTTAGCGATGATTGTGTCGCCGCTCCCCACGTGGCGAAGCGCAGTACGCCACGACTTGAAAGGGCGCGAATAACTGCCATCGCCGCGCGTGTCATCGCCATCCAGCAGATGCACGTAGACAGTCTTGCCCGCAGCTTGTGCAGCCGTATTCAGCAGAAGCAACGCTAACGATGTTAGCAACAATTGCGTCAGGATTCTCATTGCATTCACTTTTCACCCGTCCCGGTTGCGATCCAACGCCCGTTAAGCATGACGCGCCGCACTCGCCGCATATCGCTGATGTTTTTGAGCGGGTCTCCCTCCACGAGCACAAGGTCTGCGAGTTTGCCCGGTTCGACGCTGCCGAGGCGATCGGCAATGTGGAAAAAGCGCGCGTTCTCCATCGTGCCGCCGACAATGGCCTGCATCGGAGTGAGACCTGATTCCACCAGCAGCTCGAGTTCGCGCTGATAAGCCCAACCGCGCCTGGCATGTGGCACGTCCGAGTGAGAACCAACAACGACGTGTGCCCCGGCGCGATATGCGCGCCCGACGAACGCCTCCATTTGTTTGAAGGCGCGTACGTGCATCTCGGTCGTATCTTTGTCGCCTGTTTGCCGTTCGAACACTGCAAGCGTTGGCGAGACGAACGTGCCGTGCTTCACGATCAAGTCAAAAACCGAACGGGCACGCGCCGTGTTAAGATCAATCATGCCCCACACCTGATAACGCCCCTCACGGCGAGCATTGTTGTCGGCTAGAACCGCTTGCCTGTACTTTTCTGCATCCCGCAAGGGCAGCAAGGCTGTCCCGAACGAGGTGGCATGCTCGACGCCATCAATGCCCGCGCGAATAACGTCCGTGGCATCCACAATTTCCAGATGCGAAGTGACTGGAAGGCCGCGCGCATGGGCCGTTTCTATAGCCACCGTGATGAGTGCGAGCGGCAGACGAAAGTAGACTTTGATCGCCGAAGCGCCGTCGTCGGCGAAGCGATTGACGGCGAGGCGCGTCTCTTCCGCGTCACGAACGATAAACGAATCGTTTGGATATGCAGCCGGCGGTGAATCAAGGTGCGGACCGCAAAGGAATAGCCGCGGCACGGGTGCCGCGGCTTTGCGTGCAGCATCGTAGGCTTCGATCCACTGCCCCGGATCGCGCACCGAAGTGATTCCATGTGTCAGATATAGCGCCGGTAAGGAATCATCGCCGTCAATATGGAAATGCGAGTCGATAAGTCCTGGTAGGAGGGTCAGACCCTGGGCATCGACGACTTCAGCTCCTGACGGAATACTTACTGACCCCCGTTTGCCCACCGCCACGATTCGCTCGCCGCGCACAATAACGATGGCATCGACAACGGGTGAACCCCCGCGACCGTCAATCAAGGTGGCGTCGACAATCGCGAGGATATGATTCGCATCCGGGCGCGCCACCTCGTTCACTTCATGCAGCGAACGCGCTATCTTGCGACCGGCAATCGAGTCCTGACGCCGCTGCGCCGACAGTCCGCACACGAACGAGCCGAGGATTATTACGGCGATTAATATTGGTATTTGTCGTTTCATATTCCGTTCGTAAAAGTAAGACTTAGGACAAAGCGCAAATCTCTCCCGGGGCTTTATTTCAATGTAGTCGGAGAGGACAACAGGTTTCACCCGTTAGGCGTTACTTTCACTCCGTAGTAGTGCGTGCTTCACTCCGTAGGAGTGAGATGTTTATAGACCGGGTACCTAAGACGTCCCAGGCGCGGTTCGGAGGGGCGGAATAAAACTAGATTAGTACTTATCAAGTTGAGTTCCGCCCCTCCGAACCGCGCCGGAGGTTCTCGGTCCTTTGAGCTATAAACATGTCACCCCTGCGGGGTGAAACCTGCGCCCCCATGCGCCAGCGATAGACAGGTCAGCTTCAGTCTCCTTTTCCGACAGAACCCTAACGGGATGAATCCTCTCTTCTGATCCGCGTTATCGGCGTTAATCTGCGGCTAATTTCTCTTAGTGACCTTCTTAACCCGAAGAAAGAAGTCGCAGCCTCAGCCGTCCGTCCTTCTGACCTTTGAACGGCAAATACATGACGCCGGAATTATTCGCCGCACCGATGTATGTACCCCCCGGCACGCCGTTGAACAGGCCGCCGCGCCAGTTTGCTCGTCCTCCAGTCATCTGTAACTCGTACTTCGCATGTGGCGCCAGGCCTGTGATCAGTAGCGCGTTCGTCTCCAGCGCCGGGATGGTCACTTCACCTGCTGTCACGGCCTCGTCGACTGTAGCGAAGAGCGTGATCGTACCGCTTTCGACGAGCGCGCCAACCAGACTTGATCCGTCAACCAACTCCACGCGAGGCGTTCGCGTTTCGCTGCGATCTCCGATTTCCAACACGTGAAGAAAGAAGTCTTCTTTCGCCGGCTTCGAGGGAGACACTTCGACACGCCATGCTGCCGGCACGATGGCGCGCGTGTTTGAAGGAAGTAACTTGTTAAAGTCTTCGCCCCAAAATGTCTTCCACATCTTTCGGAGGTACGGGTCCTCAGGCAGTGGTCCACCCTCAGGCGGGTCGAGCGGCCAGTTCTTTCCACTGCCCCATGCTCCACCGAACTCATTGCCAGGCGTCCAAAACTCCCACCCGGGACCGCCGCGCTTTACAACTTCACGCTCCTGCGGGAGTAGTGAATGGACTCGCAAACGCCCTTGCCCGTCCTCATAACTGAACGTGGCAGCGTTTGCATAAGCTATGCCGCCATGCCCAACGTCTCGTCCGTTTTCGGTAGCCACGATGCGCGGTTCGCCTACTCCATGGAGTAACCAGACCTTCTTGTAGTTTGGGTCAGTGCTGCGCACGCGATCGAAAACCACCAGCACGTTGTTGTCGGGTGTGTAGGCCACCTCACGCGTGAAGTGTTCCACTTTGGAAGGTTGGTACGCGTGCGTCGCGTTCCCGCGCGCGTAGTGGTAAAGGCCCGGCGCATAATCCGACACCTCCATATGCGCCGTGTCCCAGAGGTCGCGCGTGCGCTCGAAATCTTCGCGGCTGCGCACTGTGTTCCAGTAACGCGACGAGTCCATGCGCTGACCGCCGTCATTGGCTGCGGGCCAGAGATTCTCAGCCCAGAAGAACTTCTCGCCGGGCTTATAGATCAATATCGAATTGTGGGCGATGGTGCGGCGGTAGTAATTCAGATAGTGAGGACTTTCGGTGTCAGTGTAGTCAGCCCCACTCTCAGTGGCGAGATAGCCTTTATGATAAATAAAGAAATGATTCTGATCGAGGTGGTCGTGCTTCGCGAGATACGGCCCGGAGTTGAACTCAATCCAGGTTGAGTCAGGTCCGAAGCCGTCCCTCATGATGAGATGACCAACGCCGCGAAAAAGGTAATGTCGAGAAATCTCAGCATCGTTTGTCTCGGCGGGGTTGCGCGGTTTTACGTCCGGGTCGTCCCACAGAAACTGCGTGATCGGAATCCGCCAGTCCTTGCGCGAGGGCCAGCCGCTCTGCCGCAGCATCCAAGCCGCGAACGGGTCTTTGAAGCGGTTAATGGCGTAGCCCATGACGATGTTGTCTTCCCACTGCAGGTACGGAAACTCATTGTCGTCGTCGCGCGCGGTCGTGCCGTCGGGTAGGACCTTATATAGATAAGTGTCCGTGTAGTGATGAAAAACCGTGTAGCGTCGGGCGGGGTCGTTGTTACTCGCCGTGCGACGAAGTTCGGCCAGCAGAGCGAGCGGCGCATAGGTGATGCGCTGGTAGTCCATTGACTCGTGATAGCCGCCATCCGGCGTAATGAAGTTCGTCAAATCGAGAATGTGGTCAAAGACCGCCTGGGCGTGAGATCTCAAGGGAGCAGCGCGCGCCTCGACAGAAGGGTGACCTTCGATGGCCGTGAGGGCGAACACGGCCAACGTCAGATAGCGCACGGGGTAGTTATGGTACATCGCCAGTTGCACTTCTTTGAGCGACTGATCGGCCATCATCTGTTCAGCCGCTTTTAGCAGTTCGAGCGCGACGCGATCCTTGAGTTGCGCATCGAAGTCGGGGTAGTTGTAGAGCCAATCAAACGCTAGCGACCACTTGACGTAATCGGGATAAGTGCGCGAGCCCACCAACTGGGGCGGGTGTGTGCGCCGCATCTCTTCGACTGCTTTCCTGGCGAACGTCTGATCGCGCGTTAGCAGGTACGTAAGCGCCCACCCATCAATCCCGTCCGAGGCGCGCGCGCCTGCTGCATATCTTGCACGCAGCACGTTGAAACCCGTGAGCGGGTCGTGCTCGCCGATCAGCATACGAGGCCTTACAATGCCAGACGCAGACTGTCCGTTAGTGACGAGAGGAGTGAGGACGCCAAGAAAGACCAAGCACATCCCCATCAAGAATCGGGGTGCTTTGAGTTTTTCGTAACTGGGCATTTTGTCGTTCAAGGTAGTTTCGTCTGTCGGAAAAGCAGATTTTGGGTTTTCTCTGTGCCGCAGACGCGCGGCTTTCCACCCCGGAGGGGTGAAATGTTTATAGGCCAGAGTTCCCCTAAACCCTCCGGCGCCGTTCGGAGATACAAGGAGCGGAATGAACCTAAATGGTATTTGTCGACTTGAGTTCCGCTCCTTGTATCTCCGAACGGCGCTGCGTTTGTTGTTGTGCTCGAGTCTATAAACATTTCACTCCGCCGGAGTGAGAACCTACTATCGAATGAAGATATGGTCCAACCAGTCTTTTCGCTTTGTCCCGTTAATTGTTCAATTACTCGACTTGCACGAAAACTGCGGCGAAGACCTGTAGCACCCAATGCTCTGGGTTTACTTTCTCGCTGTTTCAACTTTCGCCCCTCGCGCACCGGCGAGGAACTTGAGCCATTCCTTTGCCATCAGTCGGTGATAAGGCTCTGTCATGTGAATGCCATCCAGACAAATGAATTTGTCTCTGTCAGGCGCTGACGCTAAGACGCTGCCAATCTCGATTACTTCGATTCCACCCGCATGTGCGGAACTGATCGCGCGCTCGACGGTTCCCGGCTTGACGCTGGCGGGATCGTGCACTTCGTCGAACATGAAGGTCTTGATGCCATTCGCCGCAAACCCAGTCCCTAGTTGCTTGAGCGCTTCGTAATCCTCGTCAGTACGAGTCATTACTACAAGCATGACCTTGTTGGGTTTCCAATCGAGCACACTCTGATAGAAGCGTTGCTGAGCGCGAGTGGCGGTCAATCCACCGCCGGCAAATTGCCTGAACTCTACTTTCGGATTTTCACGCCTCAGGACATCGATCACGATGGGAACAAAGCTGGAGGGTGATGACCAGTGCAGGCCCATCGTGAATGAATGACCGATGACGGCGATCTTCTGCGCGGGCAAGGCCCGCAAACGCGATTGCAGTGCTTTCATATCAGGTTCCCGCAATAATTCGGAAGCCAGCACCTTCTCGTCGCGAATGTGCAAGTTCTTCTCGCCCCAGTTCCAAATTTTTCTTCCGGCGATCTGCCACTCCGCGACACCCGTGTCAAAAGGTGAAGCGCACGCGTGCCCGGCAAGCTTTTGTCCCACGGCCAGCATGTCTCGGTCACTGCCCGGCAAATGCAATTGCCCCACGTAGACCGGCAACCCCAGCGCAATGTAGAAGGCAAACTGGTCTTGCAAAAGATCGCCGTCGCGCTCAATCTCAAGCACTGTCTGGTAAAGGCTGGCAATGGTACGAGTCTTTATTGGGTCGGCCTTAGCATTCTGGCGTAAGTAATCGTTGAAGATATTCACTGGAGCACCGGAAGGAACCGCCAGCCCGGCAGATAAGATCGGCTCAAGGTCCTGCGTGGGATTAAAGGTTGTATTTGCGCCACGAGCCCAGGCGTTGACCGCAGGCATAGCGGATTTCAGCAGCCTGGCTTGATGGTCAACCAAGGTCTCAAGCTCGCGATCCGAAAGCTTTCCCGGTCCGTAGCATGCCGGATCACCCTTGCCCGATTTTTTGGCGAGCAGCACCTGGTAGGCATGAGTGGCAATGATGTTGGCTTCAACGAGCTGCATGAGTCGGGCAGTGTTACTTTCTTTTCTTGTGGAACTGGATGGATTCGCATTTTGACTGGAAGCTCCGCAGATCGCGACGAGACTTAGCAACAGGTGAACCTTAAGTACTTTTAGGAAGACCCGACCACTCATTGCAATTCCTCTCTTTGAAACTTTTCGCCAAAAAGGAAACTAAATTCCACCCACGGCAGTGGGTGGATTGTTCAAGTCCCGCCTACAACGAAGCGATGATCGAGTTCTTGAATCCCACCCACGGCAGTGGGTGGATTGTTCAGATCCGGCCACCGAAACAAAGCGGCGAAGCGCATAAAAAGCGAATTTAGTTTCATAGGTCCATCTACTCGGATCAGGTCGGATCTGAACCATCCACCAACTTCCGTTGGTGGGATTCGTAAATTCCGCAAGCTCACGTATGAAGACCGGATCTGAACAATCCACCCACTGCCGTGGGTGGGATTTCTGAGTTTTCATCCCAGTCTCTACCGCGATGGTAATACTCACTTCATAGGGCCGCGGCAGACGTGATGACGCGCGACCCCACCAACGCGCTGGGGCCGGAAAGGGGTGACTTGAAGCGGCTGGACCACCTGGCAATTAGCCTCCGCCAGTGCGGCCGGCATTCGTGCGCGTGCCACCTTTCAATTCAGCCAACTGCGAAAGTGCCAGCTCATTTTTTGGATCCATTTTCAAAGCCCGCTCCAGCGCTACACGCGCCTCCGCCGTACGGCCCAGCGCTTTCAGCCCTGCGCCTGCCAGCACGAAACGAATCGCGCCCGTGGGTGGCCAGGGTTCCGCATCGAGCATTCGTTGGTCATCGTTCAATCGCGCCAGCCGTTCATATAACGCACGCGCAGCGGCGTGCATTCCCATGTGATCGAGGGCCACCGCTTTATAGAAGTAGTGTTCCGACCAGGGCTCTTCCGGCTGTGTCGGCGGGTTCAACTCCTCCGTGGCCGCGCGATGCCACCATTGTTGAGCTTCCTCGCGCCGGCCAGCGAGTTCGTACTCGCGCGCGGCGGCCACGTATTCTCGAGCTTGTGACTGCATCGCCGGGCGACCGACCCCCAAGTTGCGCGGGTACTCAGTCGCTGCCGCGAACTCCGCCGCCGCCTTCAGATGGTCTCCCGCCAGTTGGTACTTCCGCGCCAGCCCCAGGTCGTGTCGACATAAGCGCTTGCCAGCACCTGGATAAAGGGTGTGTGCGTGCGGGCCGTAGCTGGCGCCGCCTCTAACACTCTTGTGCGCCGGTCTTGCGCCCCCATCTCGGCCAGCAGGTTACCAATCTCCACGTAGAGTTGATGATCTTCCGGCGCGCCCGCGATGGCCCGCTGGTATTGGCCCACCGCTTCTTCCTTCTTACCAGTGACCCACAAGGCACGTCCCAGGTTACGATGCGCAACAATGTTCGCCGGATCGAGCCTGACTGCGTCGCGCCAGGCCGCCAACGCTTCTTCGTCGCGATTCTTGGACGCAAGGACGTTGCCGAGGTAGTAGGCGGCATGCCCGTCGTTGGGGTTCATCGCTAGCGCCTTGCGTAAAACGACGATCTCCTCAACGCGGTGCGGGAAGACAAACGCGGGGTCACCTTTCGCGCCCATGAGATATTGCTCACGAGCGGGTTCGCCATCGCCGGCCTGCTCATACAAGTAGCCGAGCGTGTAGTAGAGCATCGGGTAGACACGCTTCGTCTCGGCGACTGCCGTTTGCTCACGCGCTCGCCGGATTGCCTCTTCAAGAATCCGTCTTGCCTCTCCACGACGACCGATATTTGCGTAGTCAAACGCGACTTCGAGCACTGAGTCAGGCTCGCGCGCTAACATACGCCATAACTCCATCCAGGCCGCTTTCGATTTTGCGTCGCGACCGAGTGCCTTACTGATCTCGTACTGCTCATGCCGCGCGAAGTAGTCGATCGGCATTTCCTGGACGACTGCGTCAATGCGCTGCTGCGCGACTTCCAGTTTTCCGGCGAGGCGTTCGGCAAGTGCGAGCATGGCGCGCGCCTTCAAGTCCCGCGGATCCAACATTACAGATTGTGAGAGATGCTCCAGCGCTTCGAGTGTGTGACCATCGGCCAGCGCTATCTCGCCGAGCTCATAACGTGAGACAGACTCGCGATGCCCAGACCGCACGGTCGAGATCAAGTGATCGGCTGCTTCTGCATTCTGTCCCTGCGCGCGTTTGACAAGCGCGAGATAGTAATGCGCGTCGCCCGCATCTTTGTTTCGTCTGAGTGCCTGTGTGAGATGAACGGCCGCCTTCTCGTATTCGCCGCTGCGATAGTAAGAAAGCCCCAATGCAATGTGGGCGAGTGAAAAGCCCGGGTCGCGTCTCAGCGCTTCCTCGTAAGAAGCGTGCGCCTCGTGCTCCTTACTCTTCTTGTCGAAGGCCAGCCCTTCGACATAAGCCTGCTCGGCGCTGGTCGTAACTACTGGATCGGGGATCGGACGAGTTGCCGGTTTGAAATCCGGGTTGGCATCAATCGGAGTGTCAGTGCGGTAGCGAATGAGCTCGCGACCCTCCTTACTTTTGAAGGCTACGGCCAGCGGTTGGCCCACAGCCTTGGCAGTCAAATCAATCGTGGCGGTGAAAGTCTTCGCCGGGTCGAGTTTTACGCGTTCGGAATGGAGAACGACCCCGTCACTCTCGACAGTAAATTCCGCGTCATTGAAACGCATATTCGCGTTTGCAGTGATGACAGCGCGGTTGCCTTGCACGCTCACGTGCAGAGCTGCATCACGCGTGGCTTCATCCCAACCACCACCGAGGTTATTCACGGGAAACCAGTGTTCTACGAAATGCTCGACGCGGTGTGGAGCGATGAATTGGTGCTCCATCTGCGTCTCGAACCGCCCGCCTTGAAACTCGACGTACTGGTGGCCGCCATCTGTTAACTTGTCGACCCAAATGTTGCCGTTATCATCTGTGCCCCAGGTCCAGGTCTTCTTGCCCGGCATCTCGCGGTGGTCAGCGACGTGGACTATTCCCCAATCCGACTTGTCATAGTAGACGCCGAAATAATCGCGATTAGAGTTGCGGGCAAAGAGCGAGAGAAAATTTGGCACGTCAGCAAACTTGCTAACGTCAACACCTTTTTCTTTGGGAAAGGAAAAAACGGGCCAGAAGGCGTGCGGGTAGGCTTCGCGCATTGGATAGACGAAACGCATGTCGTCGGTCGCGGGCGCACCCGCGGTGGACCAGAACCAGTAGCGACCGGGAACTTCGCGGCGGTTGTTAAGGGTCACTTCCGTTTCGACGGCCCGATCTCCCGGGCGTAGACGGATGATGACTTGCCATTGCATTCCCTGCACGCGTTCCGTATCACCGACGGCAACGGCGGCGCTGCCGTCCAACTCCGTTCTGATCGCGTAGTCAATCGGGGAAACAGTCGTCAGGGTGTGGCCGTCCGGGAAGTTCCACTCGATGCCTCCCGAAACCCACGCGCCGCGGATTGCCACCATTGCATACTTGATGACAGGATTCGAATAAAGCACGTCGCGATTCGTCGTCTTGTCAAAGATCTCATAGATGTGACCTCCCAGTTCAGGCAAGACACTGACGCGTAGATATTCGTTCTCCAGGTAGACAGCCTTATATATCCTGTCGGTGCGCTTGTTTGTTAGTGCGTCGAGGAACGGGTATGGATAAACAGGACGCCACCTGCGGCGCTGCCAGTCGAGCAACGCAGGATAGGGGTTAGGCGCTCCGAGTTCGTAGGTCGGGATAGACAATGGCGCTTCCCAAACGCGAGGTGAGGCGCCGGAGTTTTGCGCTTGAGCGCGCAGGTGGTTTGATAGGACCAGCGGCAGCAGTACCGCGCAGCAAAGGCATAAAAGAAAATGTGCAGACCTGTGGTCTGAAATAGCTCTCATAAAATTCATCCCTGGGTAAACAAATGTGACTAACAAATGCATTTTTCAAATTCCACCACGCCTGTTGCGCCAAGGGGCAAAGCCCGCACCAGGGGCGCACTCCAAATAGTTCTGGCAACTAACCGGCAGGGCGGAGCCGCAGCCGCGAAGCCAACTCGGGCGGCAAAGCCGTGGTTTCGCAGTTTGGTTGCGGCACGGTCGCTCTGTGCCTTCGTGGTGATAGAAACCACTCACCACCGAGACACGGAGAACACAGAGAGACAACTCAAGCCGCGAATCTTTCGACCGCGATCGAGTAGCGCTCAATCTTTTCGCGCGAGATCGTGTAGCCAGTGCCGGGGCCGGCGGGCAGTTGTATGTAGCCCTGTGCATCAATCTCGATGGCCGGGTCGATAACGTCGTCAACATACCACCGTGCCGAGGCTTCGATATCTGTTGGGTAGCTGAAGCCATCGAGCGCAGCCAGATGCAGCCCTTGGGCAGACGCCACGCCCAGTTCAGGCATCGTGCCCACCCAACATTCCAGTCCGGCAGCACGTGCGTTCTCGAGCATCAGCCGCGCTTCGCTTAAGCCGCCAACACGCTGCACCTTGATGTTGATAATTCGCGCCGCGTGTTTGGCGATAAGGGACGCGAGTGCCTCCATGGATTCAGCCGACTCGTCGGCGCAAAGTGGCGTCTGCAACTGCGCCTGCAACTCCGCTGCCTCCGCGTGTGCCTCGCGTGCCAATGGCTGCTCGATCATCATCAATCGTTGAGTATCCAACTCACGAAACATTGGCGCGTCTGCAATGGTGTAAGCGGCGTTGGCGTCAACCATCAATGGGAGATCAGGGTAGCGCTCACGCACTGCCATCACGGCCTCAATATCCCGGCCCGGTTCAATCTTTATCTTGACGCGCTGATAGCCCTCAGCAGTGTATCGCTCGACGCGTTCGATCAGTTCCGCAACTTGATCGTAAATGCCGATGGCGACGCCGGATGGAATACGCCGCGGCAGCGCCCCGAGCAACTCGCAAAGCGGTGCGCCCACGGTCTGCGCGTATGCGTCCCATAGCGCGCCCTCCATGCCGGCCTTCGCGAAAGCGTCGCCAGGCAGTGGGCGCAACCGCTGATAAAATCGTTTTACGTCGACCGCACCGTCACTCAGAACTGCCGGAATCAAGAGTGTGCTGAGCGCTGAACAGGCACTCTCAGGAGTGTCGTTCGAATAGAAAGTACCGGACATTGGCGAAGCCTCGCCCCACCCAACTATGTCCTTGTCCGTTGAGACTTCGATAAGAATCGCATCCTTTTCTGCGACTGCGCCGTTGCTGATGCGAAATGGCTCAACCAGCGGCACTCGCACTCGATGAAGCGTGACGCTCTTGAGAGCGATAACTTCACTGGTTCTGGTAAGGTTCGCTGTCACCTCAGCACCCTCCCGAACTCTGTTCAGGTTCACTCCTACGGAGTTTTCCGAACTCTCCGTCTGCCCGTTGGTTCAAGTCATCCTCTCCAACATCTCGCGGGTCACGATGTTTAATGGCTCTTGCCCGTTGAAAAATCGCACCACCTCTTCGACCGCTATTGCTCCGATAGCGCGACGCATTTCGATGCCTCCTCCCGCGATGTGCGGTGTAAGTAGCACATTCGGAAGTTGACGTAGCTCATGGTCTGGCGGCAGGGGCTCAACAGGATCGGTCACGTCAAGCGCTGCCGTGATGCGACCTCTGCGCAATTCCTCCAGGAGTGCTTCCATGTCAACGAGTCCGCCACGGGCGATGTTGATCAGATAGGCCCCGTCGGGCAGTAGCGCCAACCGAGGGGCGTTTAAGAGATTCCTCGTTTCGGACGTCAAGCCTGCAGCCACAATGACTATTGAGCACGAACGAAGCAGTTCGTCGACGCCGACTAACTTTCCCTTGAATGCGGTGACTGCCGCGACAGAACAGTATGGATCAGCGACGAAAAGTTCGACGGAGAGGGGCTCGACAAGTCGTGCGAAGGTTCGTCCGATGCGGCCAAACCCAATCAGGCCCACCTTCCGGCTCTGAACCGTCTCGCCTTCACTGGCTTCATCGTTAGTCCTGACAACACCTGAGCGCATCTCTTCCACGTACTGCGGGATTCGTCTGACGAGCGTGAGCATTAGTGCCAGGGCCATCTCTGCAACCGGCATGGCCATCGGCTCTGCCGTGTTCGTGACCGTCACGTGATTAAAGATCTCCTCCTCTGCCCGCGACTTCACCTCTCCACCGCAATGCGCGATCAGCTTTACGCGCGGCTTTGCGCCCAACATCTCCCGGCGTAGGAACGGCGAATGCCACGTCGTCATCAACGCATCGGCTTTGGCGATCCGCTCGCGCAACTGTGGTGAATCTTGCCGTTCGGCGTAACGCGACCAGTCGGCAATGGTGCTAAGGCGCGCGAGTAAATCGTCCGGAAAAAAATGGTTGAAAAGCACATCGCTTGCGAGTAACAACACCTGCGGTCGGCTGTCGCCGTTAGTCTTCTCTCCAGTCATGCTTCCGTCTCGCATCATCAAGTTTTAGTTTAGAGTTCAAGCTTTAGCTTGCATCTCGCCCACAGCAACCTGAAGGTTGAACTCTAAACTCAGCTCCTGGTTGGCTGATGTAAGAGTCTCTTCACGGCATTCATGAAGTCCGGCAATGCAACTTCGGGTTCTTCGATCTCCGGTTGCCAGAATTTTTCCCACTCGAAGCTGATGTAGCTGTCATAACCGAGCCGGTGAAGCACATCAATCGTATCGCTAAAAGAAACCTCGCCGCGCCCGGCCAACACCGGCAGCCAATGCTCACGCCCTTCAATCGGGCGTGCGTCGCGCAGATGGACGTGCACGAGGTACGGTGCTACTTCACGCAAGGACTCTTCAATCGAGTCACCTGCTGCGAGTGAGTTGGCTACATCCCAGATCAGAGCGACAGTTGGATGGGCTGCAAGCCTCATGATCTCCGCCGCCTCCTGACCGCGCGCGAAGTCGCCGTGCGTCTCCAATCCGACGCGCACGTGACTGGGTGCACGGCGTGCCACTTCACGAAGACACGTGGCAATGTGGTCCCGTGTTTCGACTCGTGTCGCGCCAATCGGAATTCTGTCCGGAAAGACGCGGATGAGCGGTGCACCGAGCGCGGCGGCGAGCTCAGCGTGCCTGAGCGCCACCTCAACCTGCTCGCGCCGCGTTTCTGCGTCACTTGAATCAAAGGTGCACGAACTATCAACACAACAGATCGCCAGATCCTGGTCGGCAAGCCAGCGACGAGTCTTCTCGATTGAGCCGGGCTGAAACTCCGGGCGCCCGAGAAGCTCCAGACTACCCCCGAGCGCACGCAGCTCAATCCCGGCATATCCGAACTCGCGCGCAGCCTGTGCTACTCGCGCAAGTTTCCAGTTCGGGCATCCGAGAGTTGAAAATGCCACCTTCATGCTGTTCTCATTCACACCGCGGCTTTAGTCCGGTGATAAATTCCTGACGAGTTGGGAACCCTTTCAAGGGTTTCATATTCGAGCTGCCAACATACAGAGAGCGTAAGCCTCACAGCCCTAATTACCGCGAGCGAAAGTGCGTTCGAACTACCATGGAAAATGCTCCGGTTTCCCCAGTTTTCTCGCGAGTGTCAGGTATTCATAGTCTTGCAATCCGCGCCGAAAGTTTGCGAGCTGAACGGTGCTGATTGGACCGGCGATTCCACGGTCCTGCTCAGGATGCAGCTTTTCTTCCCCGGGGTACATCAGCACTCCGTCGCCGTTGATGTATCCCTGATCTTCCAGGGGCTTGTTTGGCTGACCGCGGTTGTCGAAGGTGATCGGGTTAGCCCAGACGTTCTGCTTTCGCTCACCTACCTTCTGGCGATTGTGTTGCCAGTGGACGCCATGCCAGAAAAAGTAGTTGTCTACGCCGTGCTTGAAGCAAGCCCAAATGGTCGCGCGCGGATCAGTTGCCGGGGCATCGATCACAATCGCTCCGGCAGCAGGGCGACCGCCGTTATAGATCCAGTACTTATGACCCTGCGAACGCTCTTCCATCGCCCGTTCGATGTCATACCCGAGCGGGCCCGTGTCCCAGAAATCGATAGAGCCCTCGAGCTCTTTCACGTAGTGTTTAGTCACGAACGTCGGAAGGGCGTTTCCGGGTCCAGGATTGGAACGCACGTTGTCGGCGAGTCTACGGATGTAGGCATACTGCGACCTACCCGGCTCATCCGGCATGTACAGAAAGGTGATCGCGTTGGGAAGGTTTTCTGCGAGAAACGTCATCCACTCGTCGGACTGTCGCCACGCGCTGGAACGCTCGTCAAAATCCTTTCCGGGCCCGTAGAAAGTGCGCGGAATAATCCGATTCCCAATCCCCTCACCCGGTCCCGCGTACCCGCGCGCACTCGTGAAGTCGCTGCCACTGAAACGCCCCATTGCGGCCTTTGCTGTGTTGATGTCATATGCGTGTACAAGCTCGATCCGCTGACGATGTGCAAAGCGGTCGTATTGTGAGTCGAGGTTGCGGCCCTGATACATGATGGGCTGCAAACTTTCATAGTAGACCATCGTCTGCATGCTGTTCTCGTCGGGCAGCGTGAAATCGAAGAGCTCAAGCTCGATTGGGACCGTGTGCGTTTGGCCGTCAGCATTGACGGCAACCTGTCCTCGAGACCTCGATCCATACCGCCTGGTTCTGGCCCTGGTCAATCCGCAGCGGAAAACCCCCACGGCCCGGTCGTGCGTTCTCGGGCACCAGTTGCACGGGTTTCCACCCCGTAGGATCTTTTGGCGCAGCAGGTGAACCTGGTTTGAAGATCCAATCTGCGTGTGACGCAATCTCAACATTCATGTAGTTGACAGAAAAGAGTTCGATGGGCCGCCCGACATAGTCTGTCGGATCAAGGCCAGGTGGGGCGTGAGTGATCCTGGCGGTGCCGCCTTGCTGGCGAAGTTCCGGAAACTTAACGCTCAATTGCTTAATACCGTCTGGTCCAGCCTCAACGATTAATTGAAAGGCGATGATTTCATTACGCGCTCCGAAGATTTTTATCGTGCTTCCGTTCCATGCCGAATTCGATCCTTTGTTTGGATTACTTAGATCGTCTCGTTCGACTTTCTCACCGTCGTTGACCGCCCATATGTGCCGCACTGATGCTGAAGCTCTGAAAGGCAATAGCAACTGCGTGAGAAGCAACAACACGATCAAGCTTCTCGCCTTCGGCATAAACATGAAAAGCAATCTCCCTGATGACCCGACACCGTGAAGTCCAGGGTAGTGGACTAATTTCACTGCCCCTCTGCGGTCTGTGAGTATCAAGACCGTCAACTTCTTGTCTCCTTGAGCAGATCTTTTGAGTAAACAAACGATCCACGAAACTACACGAACCAAAGACACGAACTGACACAAAATGTTGTTAGTGCTCCTTCGTGTGATTTCACTTCGTGTGATTTCGTGGATCATGTTTTGAGTCAGCTATCCGGCTCTTTCTCACTTTTCTTCCGCCACAAGTTTGGGGTCGGAGATTTCTCTTGTGGTCGTTGAGGCTCGAGGCTCGCGACCGGCGGCGACGAACGCAAGTCCGACGAGCGTCGTAGCGATGGCATAGATGCCAACGATTAACCGATTGCGCCCGGGTGAACTTGCCAGGACCATCAAGAAGCAGGCGAGGCCCATCCCGGTTGTAACTTTGCCAACGAGAGCCAGTTGGCCGCGGCCTGAAACTCCTGCTGTTCCCAACTCTGTCGCTGTATTAATCGGAGTTGCGAGTTTTTGGAAAAATGCCTCGACACGACCGGCAAACTCATCCGCAGGCTTGAACAGCAAGACCGGGACGAAGAACGCTATGGTCGTCGTGATTGCCGGGATTCCGATCAGGTAAGTCTCATTCAGCCCCATTCCGCGATACCGGTTGAGGTAGAAATTGACGAAGAGGGATGTGATCGCTCCGATCACGTAAGCACAAACGGCCGACCACCACGGACCACGTTTGGCCAAAAACCCGTAGAGGAGCGGCAATCCGAGCGGGATCAAGAACATGGATTCGAGGATGAAGAGAAGGGTGAAGATTCCGCTCGCGCCCTGCGCGAACAACAGCGCGACGCAGATCATTACGAGACCCACTCCCAGCGACGCGATCCGACTCGCCTTCAGCATATGCTTATCCGACGCATTCTTGCGCAGATACCCTTGATACAGGTCCTTGGCGAAAATGCCGGTGATGATGTGGTTATGCGCGGAAAGCGAGGCCATCGACGAAGCGAGCATGGCGGCAAGCAACACACCGACCATCCCCGGAGGCAGCACGCGCATTCCCATTGCAATATAAGCCCCTTCGGACGGTTGCTTGAGGCCATTAGCAAGGGTGCCTAGTTCGGGCAAGGCTACGCGCGCGATCAACGGCGGCAGGTAGAAGATGACACTGCCAATCGTGAAAAGAATCATGCACAGGATGGCGATCTTTTTCGCAGACTTTTCCGTGTCGGCGCAGAAATAGCGTTGCGCATTACCAAAGTTGTTGTAGCCGGTAGTCTGTGAAACCGTGTAGACGATAAGGAACAGCCAGCCGTACTCGCCCGCGAGTGGATTGAAAAAACCCTGTGGCGCGTGCGCGACAAAGTTTCCCCAACCGCCGACGTTCGCAAGCGACAACACCATCAACATGCAAGCGATGGGAAAGAGAAACATGAATTGGAACATGTCCGTGAAGCAGACCGCCCAGTAGCCGCCTAACACTGTGTAAGCGAGCACGACTAGCCCGCAGATGACGACGAGGTATTCGACCGGCAGGCCCAGGGCTACAGACATGAAGCTTGACAGTGCGAAGAGCCTGACCGAGCCGAACATCAGTTGGCTCGGCCCAGTCAGCCACGAGAATGTCTTATGCGTGCCATCTCCGAAGCGACTACGGATATACTCGACCACGGTTGTGACGCGCGAGCGTCGCCAGCGTTGGGCGAAGACAATGTACCCGAAGAAAAACGCGGGCACCGCCAGCGCCATTAAGAAAACTCCGATCACTCCCTGCCGATAGGCGAACCCGGCCCCGCCCGTGAAAGTCCAGACTGAGAAGCCGGACATGAACGAAGCCATCCCCGCCACCCACCATTCGACGCGATTCCCGCCTTTGAGAAAATCGGCGCCGACGCGAATGTACCGCATAAAGTAGGCGCCGATGCCTGCCATCAAAAGGAGATAGCAGACGAGCACAACGTAGTCTATTGCTTGGACTGAAGACCGCACGCCGTTCTCCTTCTCACACAATGAAGACGTCAATGCGACTCTCGCACATGTTCCGTTTCAGCGGGCCGACAGGAGAGCCGCCGAATCAACATCAATGAAAAGATGCGCGTCCGGATGACGGCGCAAGATCGAGGCCGGACACGTCGTCGCGATCGGACCCTCGATGGTGCTTTTGATAGCCTGACGTTTGGCCGGGCCAGGCACAATTGCGAATAACCTCGGGAGCGCCATGATGGTCGGAATGGTCAGCGAAAGTGCTTGACGCGGCACATCGTCAATCGTCGCAAACGCGCCATCGTTCACTTGCTGTGCTTGGCATAGGGCGTCGAGCTCAACGACTTTTACGGCCGCCGGATCGTTAAAATCGCAGAAGGGCGGATCGATAAAAGCCAAATGGCCATTCTCACCGATGCCAAGTATGGCGAAGTCAGGCGGGTTCGCGCGCAGCAGCTGCGCGTAACGATCGCTCTCAGCAGCTCCATCAGCCCTCTCGCCGCGCAGGCCATGGAATTCGCTCAGCGGCACTTTATTGACGAGACGATCGATGAGAAAACGGCGGAAGGATTGTGGCGCGCGGTCGTCCATGCCGAGGTATTCATCAAGGTGGAAGCCGACGACGCGCGACCAGTCGATGCCGGGCAACTGGACCAGCGCAGCCAGAAATTCATTCTGAGATGGAGCGGACGCAAAAACTCCGAGCGCACGACCGCGCTCATCAATTAGTCGGCAAAGTTCCTCAGCTACTCTTACGGCAGCGGCATCTCCCATCTTTGCCCGTGAGTTGTAGACATATACATTGAGCTTGTCGACGCGAAAGCTGTCGACAAGCCCATCGTTTGTGATCGACGTTCCGGTTGCTGATTCCATATCAATTCCTTCCAAGAGACGTTTGCTGTCGAGACGATACCGAAGCGAGTAATCCCGAGTTCTTAATCCCACCAACCCGCAGTTGGTGGGATTTGGGAGTTTTTGTAGACATGTTCTATCGTGCGATGATCTTCACGCAAAACCCGTGGTCCAACTTCGACGGTAACCTTACCTGATTAGCGTTACCCAAACTCAGGGCCGGCGATAGCGAAAACGTCCTGGGAACAACCGGCGCCACTCTCTTTGCCATAAGACATGCGAATAAGATCGCGCTGCTTGACGAACCCGCGTCTCGTTAAAACCTCCCTTGCCGACTTAAAGTCGGTATTCACGTCGATGTAAACCCGCTCCTCCTCCAGTTCGCTAAGCAGTCCGTCAAGCAATGCTGTAGCCTCGTCCGAAATAGTTGCCACGAGAGGGCCGACATAAGCGGCGTCCGTTCCGCCGCGCGCCAGGCCGTATCCCGTCAGCAGCCCATCGGGGGTCCTGGCGACGAGTGGTGCGACACAGGCGTCTTCAACCAGCATCTCAATTAGCCTCGAGCGATCGGCCCTGAAAGCGAGGCGATCCAGGGCGAAAACTTCTCCGCGCGCTGAAGCATCCAGAGTCGAGCGGGCGACGGTTACGGGACTAACCGCAACTCCGGCCCAACGTTCAATCAGCGTCTCCATTTTGAAACCGAGCTTTTCGTAAACAGGACGACCATCTGTCGTCGCGTCCAACTTCACGGCCGTCACGCGGGCTTTAAGTAAATAGTCGAGAGCCGCGTGCATTAGTCTCGTGGCGATCCCGCAACGACGATACTCGGGGTCAACGAGAACCATCCCGATCCAGGCCACTTCCCGACCATAAGTTGTCGTGGTGGTAGTCCCTACGACTCGGCCGGCTATTGTCGCGCAAAAGCAACCTCTCGGTTCCAAGCATAGCAAGCGCTTCCAATCGCTTTCGGTCTGATTCCACCTCGCCAACTCCTTGAGCCGCAGCGCGGCAGGCAGATCCAACTCGTCAAGCAAACGAATTTCTATCTGCCCAGTTTTCTCCATTGCCTTAATGCAGGGCCGGCTCGTGCTCGGCCCATACGTTATTGGCAGGATCGAGGCAGAATTCGGCCATCTGCATTACGTTCCAATCAGGCGGCCAATCAAGCGTTTGGCGCAGGTGGAGCAGCCATGCCAGCAGTCCCAGTTCCGGATGGAAATAAAGTTCGTGTAACGCGCGTACGGTCTTGCTGCCCGTTCGCATTGTGTACTCCGCGCTCGGGAGTTGAAAGTAAGTGTGAATCTGAAAGCTGCTCGCTCCGCGCAATAGGTATTCCGCAGCCATGCGTCCCGAGCAAATATTGCCGGTAGCACTAATCGGTAGTTTACAGACTGGCAAGAGTCCTGCATGTTCCAGTGTGCGCATCCGTCCTAATGCGGCAAGGTTGCGAGCGCTTAAATCCGGCCCACCGTAAGCTATACCCCGCACGCCATCGAACTCGCGGTTTGGATCGAAAAGTCGATTGCCGTAAACCAAAAAATCCGGCCCTTCCTGCCGCTCGCACGTCTCATTGATCGCTCGCAACATTTCCAGTTGGAAATCATCTCCGAAGATGGAGTTAAAAATCTTCAAGCCGACATTGATGGAGAGCGGCTTCGCGGCGTTGCGAATCAACGACGAAACGCGTACGAGCCACTCGAGAATGATAGGTGTCTGTGCGGCACGGTCAGAGCCGGCCAGTGTCGGGCTGAAGTCCTTTTCAATCGGCATATCCCCACCATGCGGCCAGTGGCGCTGCCAAACTTCAAGCAGGCGGCGAGTTGTGTATTCATATTCGCCAAGCTTCCACTGCCCCTCGCTACGTCTGGGCAGATGGTATTTGCATGAAGGAACGACGGGCATCGAGGCGGTTGCGCCTACCTCCAGAGCCTCGCGAAAGAATTCAATGTACTTTTCAAAAGTGTCGTACCAACCACGCCCTTTCCACGAAACGGTCCAGCCGTCGCTACCGTCGTCTCCTTTGATCCGCTCAAGAATCATGCGTGTCTCGTGAATCGCCCACTCGCTCATTGATTGAGCACCGCGTTCGTCTTCGGCAATGATCGTCTTGAGCACAACAAAGCCGAGTCCGTCCTCTGCATCGCGGCGTACTTGCGAAACATTGAGCGAGAGTTGCCCGGACGCTTTCCCGAAAGGATTCTTAATCGGGAGCCCGCCGTATTCGCTAGTCAAATCTATCTCGTATCGCTCACGAACGTAGTCTTCAAGAGCGTGCGGCAAACCAGCACTGAAGCGCTGGTAATCTGCTGCAAGAAGAGAGCGTGTCGCCGAATCAATCTGCAGTTGTCTTAGAATGAGTGACAAACTATTTATGTGTGTGTTCGTGCGTTGCTGATATCACGGCAGCGAGGGTTCGACCCACGCTGTCAAACTCGCTCGCAGGCAGCGATGGTCCCCAGGGATCGTTAGCCGCTTCCATCGGAATTACACCAAGATGAACGAGAACCCAGAGGACACGTCTAATGTAACCTTCCATCGGTCTGACGAATAGCGCTTCAGCGAGCATATCGACTGCATCGGAAAGTTCGAGAAAACGTGATGCATCTCTGTTCAGGTGCGCTCGCATTAACTCCGCCTGGAGCTCGCAGCAAACAGCTCCCATGCCAATTAGAGCCGCCCGCGCACCGCGCTGTAGGCTGTAGCCCAGGAAACGATCTTCGCCTGTGATGAATAGTTTGCCTGGATGACGTGCTTGCAATTGCCGCGCAACATCTTGATACGTCATGACGCTGTCGAGCGTCGCCATCTTAATGCCCAGTACTTCCTGCATTGCGAGTAACTCGTCGAGCACTGCGGGGCTGTAACTAATGCCGCCCGCTTCCTCATAAAGATAAAAAACAATGAGCGGCAATCCGACGGCCGCAACGCGCCGGTGATGATCGACAATCAACTCTTCTCGCCGCGTGTGCCCGCGTAACCAGGTAGGCGCGTAAACAAGCAAGCCATCGGCGCCGAGTCGCGCCGCATTCTCCGCCATCTCTACCGTGCGTTCCGTCGCTTGCTCAAGGCTTGTATCTTCTCGCGAGCCAACGCCGGCAATGACCACCTTTTCCGGCAACGCTTCGCGCCAATCGCGCAAGACTTTCAGCGCCGTCTCGTCATCGATCATCAGCCCCCGCCCGGTGTGGGCCCAAACGGCAACTCCGGCGATAGGCTGGGCCGCCATGTGACGAAGGTACGACTCGTGCCCAACCTCGTGAATTTTGCCGGTGCTATCAAAGGGCACAGGAGTCGCTGCGATCAACCCGTTCGTCAGGCGCTTACGAAGATCATCTACGTTGCTGTAAATCTGTGAAGAATTCATGGGAACCTAATGAACACCGCTTGATAAATTCAACCAACGTGCGGCACCGATAACAGTTCCTTTTGGATCAGGGTAAGCGCGCCTTTCAGACTCGGTCGTACCTCAAACGCTGAACGCCGTATGTCAACCCTATGTGCGCGTGGCGCGAGCAAAGTGTGCTTTGTCTGTTCGGCGATGATCGGCTCAATCAACCCCCAGGCTTTTGTGATCTCGCCGCCGAGGACAACGACCTCCGGGTCGAGCCCATTAATCAAACCAGTGATGCCGATGCCAAGGTAGCGGGCCGTCTCGCACACAGCCTCCGTTGCCGCCTGATCACCCGATTCGACGAGCTCCACGAGTCTACGCATGGTAGGTTGGCGTTTTCCGGAACCACCGCGCAACCTCTGGTAACGCTCGAGTGTTGCCTTGTCTGAGGCGTAGAGGTCCCAACAGCCCCGCTGTCCGCAACGGCACTCTGGACCGCTCAGGTCAATCGGAATGTGACCGAACTGTCCGGACGTGTTATTGCCTCCTCGATAGAGGCCGCCGTCAATAACGATTCCGCATGCCAGGCCCGTGCTGACGCTAACGTAGAGCAGGTTGCGCAAGTGAGTGTATTGCGCCTTGCTGTGCCACATTTCAGCTAGCGCGGCGCAGCGCGCGGAGTTATCTATGACAACAGACAGTCCCGTCGCCTTTTCAACTAACTGGACCACGGGGACGTCGCGCCACGGCAGGACCACGGAAATCAAGAATTTACCGCTATGTTTATCAACCAGCCCCGGAAGACTGATGCCAATACCTGCAAACTCGATAAAATCGTCATGCTTGGCACGCAGCTTGGTGATCTCCTTGCCAATCTTCGCGAGGAAAGAGTTTGCATCGTTTCCAGTTTCAAAGCTTAGTCGTGCGATAAGACGATTGTTAAAGTCGCCGAGCGCGATAATGGTTTCGTCAGCACGAATATCCACACCGAATAAACCGAAACGCTGAGCATTGAGTCGCAACGGCGTCGGCGGCTTACCGCCAATGGGAGTCGTTCTGCCGGAGCCCTTTTCGATAACGCAGCGGTCCTTCAGCAACTCAGTGGTAATGGTTGAAATCGTTGCTTTATTAAGGCCGCTTATTTTTGCAATTTCGGCGCGGGAGATCGGCTGTCGATCAGAGACAATGCTGAGCAGGATACGGCGATTAACCAGACGGAGCATGTCATGACCCGCGGCAGTGACATTCTCAAGGTTTGGCTTTCGCGTGAAGTTATGACGCGAATGATTAGCTTGATTGTTGCTCAACTGTACGCTCACCCTTTCTCCGCAAGATTTCATGTGGAGATCAATGGGATCATGGACGAAAGGCAAAAGGAGAAAACGCTGCAAAGAGAATTTCCACCTTTTGCCTTAAATACTTCCCGTCACCCACCTAGAAGGTGAAGCGCACGCGCAGGCGAATGGTCCTGCGATTGTCAATGCCCTCGTCACTATAGCTTTGTATAAGCCGTCCGAAATTCGGATTGGGATCTACACGTGTTATGGGTAGGAGCCTCCCGGTACTCGGGTCGACATCTACGAAGAACGTGCCGATGTGAGTAAATTCGAACGCAGCGTCCGAGTCTATGGGCGAGCGCAATGGGTGGTTAAAGACGTTGTTGAAATCAGCCCCCACCTCGAGCCTTGAGGTTTCGGTGATGCGGAATCTCTTCCGAACTCCGAGGTTGGCCCCCCAAGTGCCGGGCCCTGTCAGAGCATTACGCCTTATGACGCTTGGATTATCCAGCAGATCGGCGCCAACTGTGGGCGGAGCAAAAGCTGCGGCGTTGAAGAAAGCTCCATTAGAGCCTCCATAAGGGCTGGCGCCTCCGGCCGTCAGCGGCCGATACGATAGGTAATTTGAAAACCCACCGACGGCATCAAGCGAGTCGCTGGCGATGTTGCCGGGGAAAATCGGGTCGCAATTGCCGCAGTCGTAGAACGGTGTGAACCCAGTGCCGCTCTTGGCAAACATGTTCCAGGAGAGCTCCCAGCCACCCAGTGTGCCTTCAACTATTGGTGACACACTATTGCCAAACCTGCGTCCCTTTCCGAATGGAAGATCGAAGGTGCCATAGGTGACGAAGCGCTGCCCGGAAACGAACGCATCGCGCGCAAAGTCATTCTCAGGGTGGAACTGGTTATAGGCTGTACCACCCAGACTTGAGTTGGCGGTGTCGAATCCGCTGCCCTTCTGATCCAATAACGTGTAGCTGGCGTTAAAAGTCAAGCCGCCTGCGAAGCGGCGGTTGAGTTCAACTTGCATTGCATGCGAGCGACCGCTGCCGAAGTTTCCGTAACTGAGGAGGAACGTGCCGAGTTCGGGGAATGGAAGGCGGGCCCTGTCGGCATCCGAAATTTCACAATTAAAATCGTCGGGTACACACGGATTCCCATCTTCATCTCGAGTGCCGAACGGCACATTGCTCGGCGGGAGTAGGTTGAGATCGATGCCCCCAACCAATCCCGTCAAGCGGCTGCCCAGATAGGAGACGCGAACTGCTGTCTTCCATCCCAGCTCGCGCTCGAATGTAACGTTGTACTGCTGAATACGCGGCTGTTGGAGGTCAAAAGGAATCAAGTTAGCCGAAGGCACAGTGCTGGCGGCATCCAACGCACCGCCGCTGATGGGAACTTGTCCTGCCGGCGTCAGGCCGCCTGGCCAACCACCTAAGGAGAGGCCAAGGCGAGTCCGTCTTCTGCGCCCCTGGTTGAAAGGAGTCGAGCCGAACGCGTCGCGTATTCCCTGCGCGGCCGAGGTCGGAAAGAAGATCCCATAGCCACCGCGCACGACGGTATTGTCATTTACGCGCCAGGCGACACCCAGCCGGGGTGCGATGTTATTCCTATCCGCGTTAATGAGTCCCCGCGAAACTCCAACTTCGTCCGCAGTCGCAACACCGTAAGCGACCATTGCCGGATCTATTAACGGGATGACGTCAGCTGTTGGCACTACGAAACGTCCACGTCTATGGTTTGTCGGGTTGACAAAGTTCGGGTCGAAATTCACAAGCAGATCATTCTTTTCCACAAAGGGCGTGATCAACTCGTAGCGGAGGCCTAAATTGAACGTAAGACGGGGACGAAATTTCCAATCGTCCATCACAAAGAAGCCATGCTCCCAATTTGAAGCATCCAACGGACCTCGAAGCTTCTGAACGTATAGCGCTGCATTCGCCGGAAGTCCGAGAAGGAAGCGAGCAAACGGATCCATATTGCTGCCGGTGTAATCGATACGTCCTCGTGGATTGCCCCGGTTGGCGGTAAAACCGTCGGTGGCCCCATTGCGTACGCTGTCAAACCCGCCCTTGATCGTATGCCCTCCTGTTATCCAAGTCAGCGTATCTCCGAAGGTCATAAGATCCTGGTCAAGCCGACGATCAACGCTTCTGCCTCCATTAGTGATGGTCGCTAAGTTGGTAATTCGCAGTTCCGGTTGGCCGAAGGTGTCGAGGGCTGACGAGCCAACGATAGCTCCGTAAGCGCTGATCTCGGATGTGCTAAAGCCGATGGACGACAGAACTTCACTGAGCTTTAGCGGCGCATGTCTAAAGAGCTTCTGCCTATTGAAACCGCCGCGTAATTCATTAACGACGGACTGTGAGAATACGCGCGTGTAAATTAGAGAGAGGGTATGGTTGGTCTGCTCGACCTGCCGCAGGCCGAAAGCGGGGTATGCCCCGCCAGCAACGGCCCCCGATTTACCGGAGCTGTCCTGGAAGTTATAAACCGCGTAAAACTTGTCATTCGCACTGAAGTCATGATCCACTCTCGCAGTTACCAGATCGCGTGTCGTACGCTGATTAACGTTTTGCGCGAAGCTCGTTAGCCGCCCAAGCGAATCAACCGGGGCACTGAAACTCGACTTCGGATAAAAGAGGTCAATGAACTTCCTGGTTGTCGGGTTGAGCAGGCGCTGTGGGATCGTAATGAAACGCACTCCCAATCCACCGACCGTGTTGTTGGCGATCTCTGCGGGCGTGAGCACAACTCCCGCGGGAACGAGCGGCTTCGTAGAGTTCGACAGGTCACTAAAGTCACCGTTCAGAAGTCGCTGGCCAGGCAACCTCCGCGTGGAAGAGAACCTCAGCGGGGTGAGATTCCACCTGCGCTCATACGAACCTAGGAAGAATGTTTTCTTGGTGCCAGGGATAGGGCCGCTCAGCGATCCTCCGTCTTCGTTCAGATTATAATAGGGTTTGGGGAAGTTGGGGTTTGCCGGATTGGGCGTAAAGTTAGCGAGATCGTTTTTATCGCCGATGCTCCACGCGGCCAGGCCAGAATTCTTGTTGTTAGCAAATAGCGAACCGTGGTACTTGCTCTGGCCCCGCTTGGTCACCACGCGAATGTTGGCAATACCTGCGTATTCTGCCGAGAAGTTAGTCGAGAGGACCGTCAGTTCATCAATCGCCTCGAGCGACGGTTGACTTGCGGTCGCCTCACCGAATATCCCGCCGTTTGAGCGTTGTCCATCGAGCGAGAAAGATGCGCCGTAGCTCTGCGCGCCGATGAATTTGAAACCCTCTCCACCCGCCGACGACGTAATGTTCGGGTTCAGGTACAGGAACTGATAAATGTCGCGGCTGTCTCTTGGCAGCTCAAGGAGTTGCCGCGTGTTCAAGTTGCCGCTAATCGTCGGGGATTCCGTCTGAATAATGCCCGCCTCCTGAGTCACAAGCACCATCGCATCCTGCGCACCTATTTCAAGCTTGGCGTCCGCGCGTATGACGTCGCTGCCGGTCAACGCCACATTGACAACAGTAGTCTTGAAATTGGGAGCGTTGACGGTGACCGTATAGCTTCCCGGCTTAAGAGTCGCGGCCTCATACTCACCTTCACCATTGGTAGTCAAATCTCTGACGATGCCAGTAGCGACATCTGTTACTTTTACTGAAGCGCCTGACACAGAGGCTCCGTTAGGGTCAGTCACTCTCCCGCGGATCGTTCCCGAGTTGGTTCCTTGCGAAAATCCGAGGCTCGCAACGCAGAACAGACATCCGGTTACGAGCAAGCTCCTGATGATTGTCCGTACGATTCTCATATTGACTCCTTAAACTGAGAGGAATATCTGCCGAAGCAAACGGCGGGAGGATCATGAAGCTCGCCCCTTCCACTTGCCGACTCTTTGACCGGAGAATATGGCGCTGGCCACAGACGCTTCACCTGATTTCGCAGGTTAGTTGGCGTTTCAGACGAACCGCTGGGACCAGGGACTACTTGATTTGCCAGGTTTCTTTTACCAGGCGACGGGCCAGGATCCAGGGGAGATTATCCGTGGCTTGGTTAGTTTGCGTTTCAGACTAACTATGACGCTCGCCTTATACCATCGCCAAGAGTCCTATTGCAAGAACTTTTAGTAGTGACTCAGTTTGAAAAATTCTCGGACCTTGAAACAAACCGTCAACTTCTTGTTTTCTTGAGCAGAGTTTTTGAGTAGACAAATCGACCCACGAAATTACACGAACCAAAAACACGAACTGACACGAAATGTTGTTAGTGTTACTTCGTGTGATGCGCACTTCGTGTGCATCACGGAGGCACAGAGAACACTGAGAAAACTCAGCGCGGAATGACAGGAAGAGTTAGTGACGAACTGTATGTGCCGTCGTGATAGATGGTCTGCCGCGCGCTTACAAAACGAGACGCTCCGAGCATCGATTCGCCGGTGTTGAGGTTGCGATTGAACCTGGGGAAGTTACTGCTCGAGACGTAAAGCCGCACTTTGTGGCCGGCCTTGAATACGTTACTCGTCGCCCACAGATCAATGGTGTACTTATATACCTGGCCCGGAACGATCTCTTCAGGCCGCTCGGTGGCATTGCGATAGCGGGCACGCACCACTCCATCCGTGAGAAAGCGCGCGTAGCCCGTCTGATCTACATCCGCAAGCAGCGCGGTGAAGTCAGTATCCGGGGCGGAAGTAGCAGCATATAGATCTACACTCACGAAACCAGTTACTTCGAGGTCTCTTTCGAGTGGCGGCGTCGAGTAAACCAGCACGTCCGGCCGTGATTCATTTGGGCGCTGATCGAAAGGACCGGCCGGCAGAACGACGCCGCAGCAAAGGCGCCCACCAATGGTCGGTACGGGATTCTTCGGATCATAATCGAACTGGTCGGGATGCTCTGCTCCTGGGGCTGTGATACTTAACACTCCATCGCCCGTCGCTCCATTTGCGCCACGTGACGAATGCAGGTAGTACCTGGCGTAGCGTGTGCGAGCCAGAGGGAACTCATGCTCGTCGCGCCAGACGTTATCTCCCATGACGAAGATCCGAACTGG
>WNGA01001558.1_pt1 | contig 36043 bp, 39 predicted proteins | sample 5400061 | NCBI WGS metagenome assembly WNGA01 (sample SAMN13153366, study PRJNA577476) | soil metagenome | isolation source: 100 cm soil or saprolite under grassland replicate 2 | place: USA:California | collected 2016-06-15
GGCGTGAGTCACAGGTCGGTCCAGGACTGGGAAAGCGGCGTTAACTACCTGTCACTCATGTTGGATCCTGGACTTCCACGAGGTGCACATCAGTAGCGTCAAGCAGCGCGGGCTGTGTGAACCCTCCGCCGTTAGTATGTACCGGGTAGATCCGTCGCGGCACGTGGCCTCGGCCTGGGTGGGGTTTCGGGCAGCAGCCATGGCAGCGCTTCCGCGAGTGGCCGTACAAGGGCTACATACTGCGCGTGTGGCAGCTGGTCACCGGTCATTAGCGCTAGCGCGCCAGCGTAGACGGCCCGCTCCGCCGTGTAGCCGTCGTGGCCGTGCTCCTCCTTCCATGACAGCAGCGAATTGCTTCCCTCCATGAGGTCTCTGAGTATCAATCGCAGAGAGTCCCAGTGCTCGCCGCGGTCTGCCTCCTCGATGTGACGCAACGCGGCCTTCTCAGCTTCGTGGAGCCGCGCCGGGTCAGTCTCATGCTGGCGCCAGCCCCACGCGACGCGCTCGATGCCGGCGGGTGAGAATGTCCGCAGGTCCGATTCAAGGCGCTTGATCGCCTCGTTACCAGTCATATGCGTGTGCATGACTAACTCCTCTCACGCGGGGCTTGAGCGACCGCGCTAGCGCAGAGCTGCCGGCAACGGCGCTGGCTCGAGAAACACTTCGTCGACATAGCACCACCCCCAGTCTTCACCTGGCTCGAACGACTGTATCAGCGGGTCTTTCGTCCGGTGGTAATGCATGGTGGCGTGCTTATTCGGCGAGTTGTCGCAGCAGCCGACATGTCCGCAGCTCAGGCACAGCCGCAGGTGCACCCAGTCGCTGCCCATCTGCAGACACTCTTCGCACCCGTCGGGTGTGCGTGCGCGTACGTCTTGCACCTGGTCGAGGTGGGTGCAGGTGGTCTTGTCTTCAGCTTGCGTAGCCATGTGACTCTGCCTTTCAGGCGCGGTTGTCAAAGTCTGCGTGGGGTCTGGACGTTCGAGTGCTTGTCGATCCCAGCCGGCCAACGTCGCACCGATTTCATATGCGCTGCGATAGAAATCCAGGATGGCCGCGTCCGGGTCCGCCGCACGGCGGACATGCTCGTACGGTAAGACGAACTCGGCGAGCTCCGGGTGAAAGAACGCCGCGTCCGGTCGGATGGCCGCGGTGCGGCAGCCCGGTGGCTCGGGATGGGTGTACGCGACGAAGGCTGGTTCGGGCAGCCGATTGTTGCCCGGCCAGAAGCCCGCCAGACACTGCTCCTGTTCGGCGCTGATGGCCATCCAGCGCCCTGGCCATTCGCGCGCTGGCGCAGGTCGACCAGAGTAGCGCGTCGTCGCCAGGTCGAACGAGCCCCACCAGAAGTGGACCGGGCTGCTCTTACCGACGAACGGCGTCCGATACGCCTCGAGTATGCGCGCAACGCCGACCAGGATTCGCCAGCAGCGGTTCACGTACAGCGGATCGTAGGCAGCGTGCGCGTGGTCCTCGTTGAACGGAATCTGATTGTCGACTTCGACTGGATGTGTGTTGATTGTCACATGGATTCCGAGAGACTCCAGCTTTGCCATGAACTCGAAGTAGAAGTCGGCGACCGCGCGCGGGACCAGAGGCATACTGCTGGCGCCGCCGTCGGTGGTCGCGGCGGCCAATTGGTGTTCGACTAGGTCGAAGTCGACCTGGAAGACACGCTGGCCGACCGGAATCATCGAGGTGGTCAGCCCCCGAGCCGTCACCGTGAATGCGACACTCCACCGTTCATTGAGAAATGGCGTGAGCTCGAGCTTCACCTTGCGGACGATCTGCAGCCACATGTGCAGCGTCGCGAGCGTGGTCTTCCAGTCCTTTGTACGGCAGCGCTGGCCACACTGGATCATTGTCAGCTCGTCTCATCGTGCTGCGCCTCCGCTACTAATCCAGAACAGCGCGCCCACGGTCACCGCGATCCTTCTCACAGAAAGCTCCTGTATGAGTCAGGTGATCGATCCGACGACCACCAACCGATGCCCACCACAGGAACCGAGTCCACCTGGTGGTAACTTCAGCTTTGCGAATATATGACGCCGCAACATCCAGGCTGAAACCGGAACCCACAGATCCACAATTCCCTACTCCAGGAGACGGTTCGGCGAAGGCGTCGGCAGGCCGAACCCGGTGCGGTGTCCAGCCTGCCAACTCCGACGCTTAGCGTGCCGAGGATGTGACGGTCTGGCCGCGCGGCTGGAGCGTCTGATCCAGTCGTCGCACCCGCAAGCCGAGGCTGATCTGGGAGACGCCGGCGAGTATGGCATACAAGCCAAACAGCCAGACGAGGGTCAGCGCGCCAGCGTTGGGCTGGTACAGGACCAGCGCTCCAAACAAGATCGAAAGGGCGCCGCTGACGCCCATCAGCCATTCGTTGCTGATGACGTCGCGCAGACGAATCGCGGCAACGATCTCCAGCAGGCCGGTGACGATCGCCCAGGCACCCACGACATACACCAGCGCAAGCGCCATTGCAGCAGGCTGGGCAAACGTCAGCACGCCGACGGCGATGCCGATGATGCCGCCGAGGACCATTGGCCACCATTGCTGTTTATCGCCAGCCGCCATCAGGCCGAAGCTGAACATGATGACGCCATCGATGAAGGCGTACGCCCCAAACAAAAGAACAAGAACCTCGAAAGTCAGGCCTGGCCAGACGAATGCCGCCACGCCAAAGATAACGGCGAGCGCGCCGCGCAGCGCGAGCAGCCACCAGTTGCTCGAGATATTGGAGAGCATCTTCTGAATCCTTCTCCGTGTGAGAATGGACGTCGCTCCGCTTCACGCTCGCGGGCTGCAAACCGTGCGCTTCGCTGGTACGCGCTGTGGCACTTGGTAGAGGTACGCCGAGCCGGGCGCGATGGTGAACGCGACGCTATGTCCTACCAACCACACTAGAACAGGATTGTTGTCCATTTCGTCGGAGGAAGGTCCAGGCTAGAAGTCAGTCCTCGGTTGGATCGCGCACCTGCGACTAAGGACGGACGCAAGCGTGGGGCGCACACGCTAGCTTGGGATGTGCTGGTACGACGCCGACGAGGCGCAATTCCTAACGCACAGGAGATCTGCTAGTGCCTACCATCAAGAACGCTACCCTGACGATCAGCACCGATCGACCGCAGGACCGCGCAGCCGTAGTCGTGAGCTGCGATATCGAGTTCACTGACGTCGAGGTCAATGCCATGAACATCCTCGGGCTGCGGTACACACTGAATTGTCGTGTGCTGAACAAGTACCTCCTGGACGAGGATGCGGTCGTCACCTACGGCCACCATTCCTACCCACGGTATGCGAGCGACGCCAGGCGGTACGAGCGCGCAGTGTTCGACACGAACGTCCCGATGACTGATCTCAACGAGCGCCTGTTCGGTAAAGACACGCTGGTCGCCGAGCTCACCTTGAAGAATGAAGAGACAGGCGAGCAGGTCGTCGAGCGCACCGAAGAGGTCTCAGTCGACCTCGCGGCCTAGTCAGCATCGTCTCGCGCTGCACAGCCCCTCCTGCTCCGCGAGTGGGAGGGGCTGAGTCCGTTCAAACCGGTGAGCGCTCGATCGCGCCCAAAGTCAGCAGTGCCGCATGCTGGGCCGGCGTCACGCCTAGTCCGGTGATGCCAGACGCTCGTAGCGACGCTCCGCCAGCAAGGTGCGGCTGCTGGTCCCAAACCCGGATAAGTCCCGTCTACGCCTCCAGTCGACAATCGACTACTGTCGGCGGATAGCCCCGCCGCAGCTCGGTGCCGGTGGCGAAACGCTCGCTGATTACTCCGACTTTAGGAGGATGCGATTGTGCAACGCAGCATCTATTGTTGTGTCATGCCATCTCTCAACAACGTCGTCCTCGCGGTTACGACCGCTATGCTTGGCGACCAGATCACCGTCACAGTCGAATGCGCCCTCGGGTTTAGCGAGGCCGACGTGTATGCAATGCGCGAGCTGGGCCAGCGATAGACGCTGCGGTGCGACGTGCTGCGCAAGGAAGTGCTCGAACAGGTCCCTGTCCTCGTATTCGGTGAGCGTTCGTTCCCGCCGTTCACGCGTGACGAGCACGTGGAGCTTCAGCTAACGCTGCCGCTGACCGCACTGCACGGTCGTCTGCTTGGCCGGGACGATCTGACGGCTCGGGTCACCCTGCTCGACGCTGATACGGGCAGATCGTGCGGGACAGCGAACACGTCTCGATCGATCTCGCCGCCTGAAGGCCGTCTGGATCAACGGCGCGGGCGAGAGCGAGCAACCGACCTGGGCCCAGCACTTCTTGCTCGCGGTTCACCGGGGTGGTGAACCAGTAACAACAATCCTTGACGGCGCACTTGTTGCCTCGGTTGTCGGGAACTTCAGGCCGACGAGGCGATTGATCGGAACGCGAGCGCTTCAATGATCTGCTCCTCCGATTTCGCGGTCGGACACGGCTAACACAGAGCCAGTTCGCCACTCGGGCGAGGGGTACGCGGCTGCAGGCATTGCTCGCTGCTGTATTGGAAGCGGGGGCCATGGCCGTTCGATCGGTCGTGGTTCAGCACGCTGCTCGCGATGCGCGGCGTGCAGCAGACGTACGAGGAGCCGCCTGAGTCCACGACGAGTCAGTCGCCATCATCAGCCCGGGAGCCGGAAACATCCGCTGAAGCCCGCCGCGACTGGGGCGATGCGCCGGACACGCGCGACTTCATCGGCGGGGCCGCGGAACTTAACACGTTCGCACCTGGATACTGATGTTCGAGGTTACCTACTGGCGAACCATCCGCAACGCACCACCAGCATCTGAGTGGCTGCCGGGTGCGATCGACGTTGTGTCTGGCCATCAGCTTGTGCCGCCGAACAGTGAGACGAACCAGGTGCTAACGTTGCTCCGGCTCCTGCAAGAACGGCCAGCTGTGCTCGTATCGAGAACCTGAGACAGTACCCGAATCGGGAGAACGCGCTGATATTAGACCGCCTTCGACGGGTACGGCGCGCTGGTCCACATCGCCGGAAGCAGCAGCCATCGAAGCTGTCTGGTGCTCACGAGCCGCGCGGAGCCGCCCGATTTGTGTGGGCTTAGCGCTGCTGAAGGGCGGGCCTTGCTAGCGCATAAACGAAACCGTCGCGACCTTGGTGCGGATGGCCCCGAACCTCACCTTGGCCAAGTGATACCCGCTGCCATCGAGCATCGGTCCAAAGGCGGAGAAGACGGCGCTCGTTGCATCGACCGATGCGGACGAGCCGCGCGGCGGCGCAATCTACCCGTGTAATGACTACCAGTCCCGCACTGCGCCACTTGCTTCCGATCTTCGAGTCACCGCTGGACCGAGCGTCACTCGCGTACGTCGCGGCGCTCGCCGCGCTGCACCCCATCGAGCTGATTCTGCTCGACGTGGTATCCGACGAAGGCCTGCTGGACGAAGCCGACAGGCGGCTGACCGACCTCACCAGCTGCGCGACATCCGACCGGGTCGAGGTCACCAAATCCATCCAGATTGGTGAGCTCGCACCAACGGTTGCGGACGCCGCCCAGATGTACGGCGTCGACCTCATCAGCTTTGTCAGCGATCGATCGAGCGACCTCGACGGCGGGCTCAACGGGGATCTAGCCACGAGTCTCATGCAGATCAGCGACACCCCGCTGCTCGTGGTCCCGCCGTACGAGCCGTCGCTGCGACCGCGCGTGCTCGTCATCGACCACGGCGATGTCGCGGCAACGATGGACCCGTTCGTTGGCCAGTTTGTCGAGGCCACCGGCGGCGAGATGGTTCTGTCCGATGTAGAGAAGACCGTGCCCGCGGTCGCGGATGCCGCGCAGCGCGGCGGTGCCAATCTAGTCGTGGTCAGTCGAGCGGACGCGGAATTGCTCTACGGTTTGCGGTGCAACAAGCTCGGCGTCCTGGTGGTTGGCTGACGTCCATCCGCAGCTGGCGGCGACCAGCTCGTGTCCAGCCGCCCGGGCCTCGGGCTGCTGGTAACGCAGCTAGCTGCCGCCGAGTCAGGAACGTGCGCCCAGATGAGCGCAGAAGCGGCTCTCTGACTGCTGCATCGGCCAACGAACCATCATTGCGCGCCAGCCCAGCGGGTGATCAACTGCCCAATGAGCAATCCAGCGCCAGCCGCCACGGCGGCGATCCCCAGCGTTTCGAGGATGGTCACGTACACATTTCGCCTGCCGACCAGACTGCGCCCAAATCCCAGCAACAACAGCAACACGGTGGTCACCGCGACCGACGCGACACGGGCCTCGGCGAGTGGCAGGAAGGCGAACGGCAGTACCGGAACCGCGGCCGCCAGCAAGTCCGCGAAAAACATCCACAGCGACTGCACCAGCGGGTTCTTCGACGGAGCGTCGCCAATGTGGAGGGCGAATGCGGACTCGAAGTTCAAAGCCGCCTCAGGCGTGCGGTGTATTGCCTCCACGATGGTCCGGGCATCCGCTTCGGAGAAGCCCATCTCGGTGAGCCGTGTATGCTCTGAGCGTGCGAAGGCGCCAGGGTCACGGCTGATCCGCTGGCGTGTATCTGCTAATTGCGCTCGCGCCTGGTCGCGGGCCGATTCGACGTCGAGAAACGTGCCGGCCATCATCGACACCGCGGCCGCGGCGGCACCGGTTGCGCCGGCGACGAGCACCGTGGTGGCGTCGGGCGCTGCCGCGGCGAGCCCAAAAACGAGGCCGAAGATGGAGACCGTGCCGTCTTCCATACCGAAGACAATTTCGCCGATGGAATCGTGCAACGAGCTCCACACACGCTGCACTAGTCCCTCCGCCTTGTGCCGCGTCACCGACGCTGGAGGTGCGGTAGTCATCATGTCCTATCAATCATCTGACACCCGCTAACACGAGCGGATCGGTTTTTGGACGACCATGGGAGTCGGACTTAAGCCCTATGTCGGAGCAGCGCCTCTGGGCAGACCTCTTGACGGACTGCCCGCGCCAACCATCCTGGCGTGTTGCCAATGCGGCCCACTGAGTCCGCGGCATCGGGCGCATTCGCCCAATCTTCACGGCAGGCTGCCGGCTCGCACCGCGCGCCGGCCGGGCACTCCGAGCTCAACCCGGTCAGAGCGCGCATGGCTAAATCGTCGCGGCGATTGCGGCATCAGTGACTCGTCGCCGGCGGGGGCACGTTCACCGGGCCCTCCACCGCCGGCGCCGACGACGGTTTGTGTTGACGCAGCATTACGACGCTCACTCGAGTGGCTGTGCTCATGATCGAGCACCACACGGCTGCTGGCGACAAGCTCTGGTCGGTCAATTGTCGAACCGTGCTAGAGACGAATCTGGGGCGAATCGTGCGACGTTTCTGAGAACCCGGCCGCTGGCCGTCGCGCAGCTGGGTGGCGGCGGGCGCTCTCGGCGGCGCCATTCAGGAACCACCCGATAAACACCAGCCAGACGCCCGACGAGATCTCACCTCCAATGACGCCCAACACACCCCAGCCGATGAGGGCGAACGCGAAGAGCTGGCCGACATATGAGGCGATGCGTGTCGCGCGCGGCTCGTCACCGGTGACCTGCCACAAGATCGACCGCAGCACGCGGCCGCCGTCGAGTGGATACGCGGGGATGAGATTGAAGGTGCCAAGGGCGAGATTGGCGAAAGCCAGATACTCCGCGACTGCTGCGATGGCTGACGCGGCCGGCGCAAGGCGATCGATTTGCCAGTAGATCGCGGCCAGGACGATGCTTGCGAGCGGGCCAACCAGGGCGACGAGAAACTCCTCCTTCGGCGAAGTAGGTTCCTGTGAGATGCTCGAAACACCGCCGAAGATGAACAGCGTGATGCTGTCAACGCGCAGCCCGCGGGCGCGAGCGACCAGCGAGTGAGCGAGCTCGTGGATGAGGAGTGAGCCGAAGAAGAGCAACGTCGCCACCAGGCCGAGGAACAAATCGGTGCGGGCGCTGAAAGAGTTGTTCCAACCCGGGAAGTAACCGTCCGCGAGCGACCACGCGATCAGCGCGAACGCGAACAGCCATGTGTAGTGGACGCGGATCTCTATCCCAGCGACGGTGCCTGCTTTGAATGAGCCTTGCATATGCTGGCACCGTAGCGTCGGCCGGACCTACCCGACATCGGCCAAAAGTTGGATGGAGCGGTCCACCGTGTGTCTCTCACGTGCCAGCACGGCGATGGCCTGACGGCCGTGCAGTCGCGAGTGGACCTATCGCCCAGCGTAAGAACGAGCGCCGAAATGTACGACTTGCCTACGGCCTGGTGCGGACGAGGGTGCCACTTTCATTCAGCCATCGCGCTGCTTCCTTCTCAGGCTTCTGTCTGACACCTCAGCTGCAAGGCACACGATGGCTCTACTGTCGAGCGGCCAATCCCACCGCGCCCCGGACTCACTCGATCTAATGCGAGCGCCTCGTAGCGTCGCCGCCGATTCAGGTGCGCCGTCCATTCGTCGGATAGGGCGACGAGTAGCCACATTGATACACTGAGTCCGGGTGTTCCGGGGCAGCGCATGGACACCTTGGACCAGCGCGAGTCGTGTCGCGGACTGTTCCTGCACCACCGCGGCCGGAGCGGTCTGATCCAGCGCGGCTTCGCTGCGCGCGCCGGGGTGAGCCACCGGTCCGTCCAGGACTGGGAGGCGGAAGTGAACTACCCCAATGCTGAGCGACTCCAGGCGCTGATCCGCGTGTTGCTCGAGTCGTGCGGCCTGACTGCCGGGCGGGAGGTGTCGGAGGCAGGCGAGCTGTGGGCGGACCCCGTCACTGCTACGGATACTTCGCCCGGATCGTCGCGTCGAACGAGCTTACCTCGCTGGATTGCAAGGGGTATCCGAGGCGCAGCTGGAAGCGCTGATCGCTCTTGAGGCGGTGGATCGGTCCGACGCACCAGGCACCGCCGCCGTGTCGGTCGATTGGCGATTTCTCGTCAATGGCCCACCGCAGCCGCGGCACGAATTCTGAGCTTCCGAGGAGTTTGTTCTTCCGCCCAAGGACCACTGCCGGCAGGTTCGGCGCGTCTACTTCGAACGCTCCGAAATGTCCTCCACATGATCTCCGAGGCTCTTGCCAATAGAGAGATCGCCAGGAAGCTCCGCTTCGGCCGGGGCGCTGCCGCGCGGCAGGAGCAGGCTGAGCAGAAAAGCTGTTGCCGCGACCAGCACCACGACTGGCCCCGTCCCCAGCTGCAACCGAGACGCAGCGCTCGCGCCAACAACAGTGGCCAGCACCGCCAGCGTCACGCTGATCACGAGCATCTGGCACAGGTTGCGGGCGATGCCCTTTGCGGTTACGGCTGGAATGATAATCAGCGCTCCCATCAGGAGCACGCCAAGGTATCGGAGCCCGATACCGATGGTCAGTGCGAACAGAAGCAAGTACGCGAGGTCGACTCGGCGCGCGTTAACGCCAGCCGTGTGCGCCAGGTCTGGTGAAATGATCATCACGACCAGGCGATTGCGTTCGGCGATCAAGAACACCACGATGCCAATCGCAGCGATCAGCACGAATACCAGCTCGGCGACTGTCGGTACGCCGCCGGCCCCGAGCAACGCGTCAATGAGATCTTCGCCCGAGGTGGTGAGACTGCCAATCGCCAGAGCAGCTGAGAAGACGACGCCAATTATCGCCTCTGTGGTCACCTGCGTTTTGTCCTCCAGCACCCAAACCAGAACCGCCCCGACCAGCAGCGCCGCGACGGCGCCAAAGATCGGCTCGCGGTGGAGCGCGAGCGCCAGCCCAATACCGGGCAGCGCCACGTGCGACAGTGGATCAGCGGCGAGAGACATGCGGCGCATGACCGCGAAGCTGCCCATCAGCCCGGCTGCCACCGAGGTTGCGATGGCAAGCAACGCGGCTTCAGCGGTCATGGGCGTGATAACCGACTGGCATGCCGTACACCTGCTGAAGGTTTTCGGGGGTCAGAATCTGTCGCGGAGGTCCGAAACACGTCTTGTGGTGCCCCAGGCATAACACGCGGTCGGTATGCTTGAACACCACTGAGAGGTCGTGCGAGATGAAGATGACCGTCAAGTAGTTGTCGTGCTGCACGCGCTGGATCAGCGTAGTGAGCTGCTCCCGTCCAGGCTCATCAACACTCGCCGTAGGCTCATCGAGCAGCAACACATTCGGTCTCCCGAGCAGTGCAAATGCGATCAACAGCCGCTGGAACTGGCCACCCGAATACGTCCCGACGAGTCGGTCGCCCGTAGCCCTGGAAATGCCGACGACATCGAGGATCTCGGGGATAGCGATCGAAGATTCCCGCGTCAGGGCTACGCGCGCGTTCAGGAGGTCGTACCCTGTCAGCGGCAGGTCGCGCTCGAGGTCCAGTTTCTGGGGGACGTAGCCGATCCGGGCTCCCGGCGCCCAACGGATAACGCCGTCGGATGGAATAGAGCCGAGCAACGCACGCAGGAGAACGCTTTTGCCCGCTCCGTTCGGCCCTATAACAGCAAGTGTCGAACCGCGCGGAACGGCGAACGAGAGGCTATTCAGAACCCGGTTGGCCCCAAATCGAACCGAGACGTCATCGACGTCGAGAATCGTGTCGGATCGCCGCCTCATTTGATCGGTTGTGACCGCCGGTTGGGGATAGTGAATTGCTCCCACGCCAATGAACCTATGGTGCGCAGCAACGTGGCTGCGTCCGTCATAAGGAGGAGGACTGCCTCAGACTGAAGATTGTCGGTAGTCCTCCGTCGGGCGCTCGATTCCGTGGACGCATGCGTCATAGGACACTGGCGGTATGAGCCTGAAGCGTGCGGTTATCGCCTTTGCCATCTTGCTGCTGCTGACTGGCGTGGCGACCGTGGTTGCCACTGCCAGCGTGCAGCATCCAACGCCCATGCCAATCAACGACCTGGCGCAGCTGGTCAAGCACGGGCAGATCGCATCGATTGAAGTCGTCGGAGTGGATGCCATCGCGACGACTCTGCAGCAGCAGACCTTCGCCGTGCATCTTGATGAGTCAGGCAGCCTGCCTCGTTTGCTGGAGAGCTTTGGCGTCACCGCCGATGAGCTGAGCAGCGTGCGGTACAGCATCTCGAGCGCGCCGAGTCTGAGTGTGGCTGTGGCCAGCGCCGGCGCCATTGTTCCATTATTCTTGCTCGGCGCCCTGCTGCTGGTTGCGCTGCGCGGGCCGGCCAAGCCTGCTGAGATTCTGAGTTTCGGCAAGGCGCGCGCACGCGTGTTCGATGCCACCCGACCGCGAGTCACGTTCGCCGATGTCGCCGGCGTGGACGAGGCAAAGCGAGAGCTCCAGGAGGTGGTCGAGTTCCTCAAGTCTCCGGAGCGATTCGCCGCTCTCGGAGCACGACTGCCGCGTGGTGTGCTGCTCGTCGGCACGCCAGGCACCGGCAAAACGCTGCTTGCGCGTGCAGTGGCCGGCGAAGCTGGGGTGCCGTTCTTCAACATCTCCGGCTCGCAGTTCGTTGAGATGTTTGTCGGCGTTGGCGCGAGCCGCGTGCGCGACCTGTTCGAGCAGGCAAAGAGCACGGCGCCGTGCATCGTCTTTATCGACGAGATCGACGCGGTTGGGCGCCGCCGCGGTCTCGGAGTTGGCGGAGGTAACGACGAGCGCGAGCAAACGCTGAACCAGCTGCTCGTCGAGATGGATGGCTTCGACTCTGGCACGAGCATCATCGTTTTGGCCGCAACCAATCGTGCCGATGTCCTTGATGAGGCACTACTCCGCCCAGGGCGCTTCGATCGTCAGGTTCAGGTCCCGGCGCCGGACGTACGCGGTCGTGAAGCCGTGCTGCGTGTGCATGCGCGAGGTAAGCCCGTGGACGCGACCGTCAATCTGGGTGTACTCGCACAGTCGACGCCGGGGTTTTCAGGTGCCGATCTCGCGAATGTGCTGAATGAGGCGGCGATTCTGGCGGCTCGACGACACAGCACGTCAATTGGCGGGGTGGACCTGGAGGAGGCTGTCGACCGCGTATTGGCCGGGCCAGCCGCGGAGAGTCGTCTCATGTCGGAATCCGAGCGGCGGTTGACTGCCTACCACGAAGCTGGTCATGCAGTGGTGGCGCGCTTTCTCGACAGACACGACCCTGTTCACAAGATCACTATCGTCGGACGCGGCCGGGCAGGCGGATACACCCGTTTCCTACCCACGGAGGACCGCCACTACCAGACACGCAGCCAGTTCGCCGCGAGCATCTCCTCCGCCCTCGGGGGGCATGCGGCCGAGATGGTGGTCTTCGGCGAAATCAGCACCGGCGCAAGCAACGACCTGGAGCGAGCCACGGCGCTCGCGCGAAGCATGGTGATGGACTACGGAATGAGTGACCTGGGTGTCGTAGCGCTTGGCTCAGGCGAGCACCGGCTGACTGCTCCGAACGGTGGTTCGAAAACGTACTCGGAGGACACCGCTCGGCGTATCGATGAGGAAATTCGCCGCCTGGTTGACGAGGCGTACGCACGCGCGCGCGATACGATCATCCAGCAACGCCACGTGCTCGACCGGCTGGTGGACGCGCTCCTGCGCTGGGAGACGCTCCAGGGCGCGGAGCTCGAGCGCGTGTTCGTAGGCGATATCACCCCTGAGGACCACGCCACACCGGCGCCGCATCGCACGCTGTTGCAGCCCGCCCCGCGCTTGCTACCCAGCGCAGCCATGTCGCTGCAGTCAGACGAGAGGAGTTAGACCGGTGGCCTCGATCGAGCATGTCTTACTCAAGGTTTCCACAAACTCGCTCCAGAATCAGGCTAGAGTCGCTGCCAGCTGCGACATCGAGTTCAGTGACTTCGAAGTCAACGCGATGCACCTGCTGGGATTGCAGTACACCATCGACTGTCGCGTCATCAACACGGATCTCCAGTACGAGGACACCGTTCTCCGCTATGACCGCCAGCAACTTCCGCACGACACGCGGCGAGCTGCGAACTCCGAGCATCTCTTGTTTGAGACGATTGCGGTGATGAGCGACCTGCACGAGCACGTGTTCACCCGAGACCAACTGGTAGCCGAGTTCACGCTGACCGACCATGAGACGCGCGCCGCGCAGGTCAAGCGCAGCCCAGCTGTGAGTATCGATCTCGAGCCATGAACGGCAGCGAGCTTGCGCTTGTGCTGGGATCATTCCTGGCCACGGCCGTCGAGGTCGTCGAAGCGCTCACGATCGTGCTGGCGGTGGGTGTCACTCGCGACTGGCGTTCAACCCTCCTTGGCATCGGCGCGGCCTGCCTGGTACTGACAGTCCTGGTGGCATTGCTCGGTCCGGCGCTTGCCAGCATTCCGATCGACACCCTCCGCCTGGTGGTTGGCGGTCTGCTATTGATATTTGGGCTGCAGTGGCTGCGGAAGGCGATTCTGCGGGCAGCCGGTTACCAGCCTTCGCGCGACGAAGCATCGATTTACGCGCGCGAGGTCGATGCGGCGCGCCAGGCACCTGGGTCGGCCGAGCAGGGGATCGACTGGTACGCCTTCACCCTCAGTTTCAAAAGCGTGCTTCTGGAAGGGCTGGAGGTTGTCTTCATCGTGGTGACATTCGGAGCGATGAGCGGCGGGTTGGGCCCGGCGGTACTCGGCGCCGCGTTAGCTGCAGTGACGGTCGTGGCTGCCGGAGTCGTGCTTCGAACGCCACTCAGCCGGGTACCAGAAAACAGCCTCAAGTTCGTCGTTGGTGCAATGCTGACGACGTTCGGCCTGTTCTGGAGCGTCGAAGGGCTCGGCATCGACTGGCCGCTCGACGATGGTGCGATTCCGCTCATTCTCGGGTACGTGCTGGCTTGCGCGGCCCTTCTCGTAGGCGCGTTGCGACGAGCGTCGTCAGGACGGAGAGCCGTCCTGGCTCGAGCTCCAAGGAGCAACCCGTGACTGGGTTTACGCGTGCCTTTTTCAGTTTCTGGTGGGACTTCATCGTTGGCGACGATTGGCGGCTGGCAGCCGGCACGGTATTGACCTTGCTGCTGGCGGGCCTGGTCAATCGCGCTGAGGGCGACCTACAGAGTGTGGCGTGGCTGATCGCGCCGCTGGGTGTTGTGCTTACCCTGAGCATCTCCGTCGGCCAGGCTGTGTGTAAGCGCGCGCCTGCGTAACTAACTGACCAGGTACGCTTCGATGTCACCTCGCGAGCCGCCGATGTGTAAACCCGCGTGCGCGTCGGCCCCACGGAGCCACTCCGCGGGCACGCGCAGCCGTGGGCGAACCAGCCCATCAGCCCGCACCCACAGAGCGATCAGATGCCCTGTTTCGGAATCGAAATCGACCTGACTCACGCGACCGATGTCGCCGTCGTCCGTGAGCACCCGCGTGCCAGCCGTGATGTCGCGCTGCGTGGCACCCAACCTGGCACGCTCGCGCGCCAGGGCGAGGTCGTTCTCGGTCCACGTTGGCGGCGGCGTGCCAAACTCACGGACGGTAAAGTCAGGCAATTGTTCGACCCGATCGCGGGTGAGGCGAAGTAGGACCTCGTGTTCGGTTGCCATGCCGATGAAGTCAAGTGGCACCAGCACGTCGCGCCCCAGAACACTATGACCCAACACGACGATGCCCACGATCGCCTGCTGATCCATGTCTACGACCACGCGGTGAACCTCGCCTACGCGCACCCCATCAGCCGTCCGTACATCAGTACCGAGCTTGATCTGGGCCGTCCCCACTTCAGCCAACGCACCGGGTCCGAGGACGATCACTGGCACCGACGCCCGATCCACAACTTCCGCCGCCGTGTTGCCAATAGATAGCACGTGCGCCGTGTGATGGCCGCGGGTGCTCATCGCGATCGCATCGACGTCGAGCTCGCGCGCGGAGTCGAGAATCGCCGTTGCGGTCGACTCCACAACGACTCGCCACTCGACGGCTGGCTCCTCGAGCATCGACTCCAGCCTGGCCGCAATGTGCTGCAAGTAGTCCTCGGCGCCAGGGCGATCACGCTCGGCGCGGATGGCGCGAACCAGGACGAATACCGCTGGTAAGCCGGTGGTCAGATGAAGTGCGACATCGACCGCGCGCTCGGCAAAGGTTGATCCATCCAGAGCAACCAGTATGCGCGCGGTTCCGCGGGCCACGAGCGAGCGGTCCCAGTCGCGCGGTACCAACAGCACCGGCACTCGCGCAGACTTCACCACCGCCTCGGCGACGCTGCCGTTCAGCCAGCGCTCCAGGTCGGACGACATTGTGGTCGCCAGCACGATCAGATCGGGCTGCCATATTGACTCGGCCTCGCGGATGGCGGTCTGTCCGTCGACGCCACTGACGACGCTCCACTCAATGGCGACGCCCGCATCCTGGAGGCGCCTGGCATGGCTGGCGAGACTGTTGAAACGCGCCTCGTCGTCGAGATCCGTTGCGCGCACCAGCTTCAGTCTGCCGCCAGTGGCAGTCGCCAGCGCTTGCGCGTACGTCAACGCGCGCGGCGCCTGGATTGAATCGTCGAGGGGCACGAGGATACGCAAACTTGCATCATGCGATGTTGCCACGCGAACTGTCGCTCCACCTTCGTAAGATGTCTTGATATGAACCGAGCCCGCACGGCGATTGACGCACCGCGGCGGGCTCGGCTTGCTGAGTGATTGGGAACTTGCGGGCTGCCGAGTTAGCCCTTCTGCTCCAGGGCGCCGAGTTGACGCCTGGCCTCGCCGTCCGCGGTGATCAGTGAACTGCTAGTAGTCGCGCCGAGGAATTCCTCGACAGCGCCTGCCGCCTCGGTAATGGCGCCCTCGACCTTGTGTTTGGCGTGCGCCGCGGCCGCCTCGTTCGCACCTTCGGCTTCGAGCTCCGCATCGCCGCGCAGCTTGCCATATTCCTGCTTGACCTTGCCCTTGACCTCGTCGATGTGTTTTGCCATATCACCACGCTAGCCCGTCGCCACCAGCAAGCGCATCGGGCTTAAGTCGGAGACCGAATCAGCTTCCGCTGCCGACGAGGCTCCATGTAATGGGCGGTGTGCGATTGCGTCCGACGCAGCATGGTGATCGTCTCGGTTCCAAGCGAAGATTGAACTCAGAATTCTGAGGCTGAGTGTATCCAGAGTATTCCGCGACAACGATGTGGAAGCGTGCGTCACTCCGGCAATCCAGTTGTGGTGGACGAGTCGCATGCAGGTCGACGCTTCGTTCGGCTCGTCCAAGCATTGAGCGCGCGCCGGCTAGCGCCAGCAGGTACGCGATGAACCAGTTCGCGAAGAAAGTGCAGGTTTAGTCGCTCCACGTCTGGCTCCTCCGGAAGGCTCTTGCAGAAGGGTGGGCCGCATACGGTACGCGACCACGCTGTGGCCTGGAGCGCCCGGGGATGGGGTGGCCCACATCAGGCGATTATGGAGTTTTCAGGACGAGCTTCTCGCGCAGGCGGCCCAGCGCCCGCACGGCGGTGAGCCGCAGCGAGAGCGGTGGAAACGGGACGGTGCGCCTGTGGGAGCCCAGCACTGGCCACCTATAAGCGCACACTGCAGGCCGAGCGCCGCTACGAGCGAGTGGACATCACGGGCCTCACCGACGTGACCTCGGCGCAGCGCTCCGTTGCTGGCCCTGGGCGGCGTCGAAAAATCCAGGTCGCGCGCTCACCGACCAGCTCAATCGGCCCCCTCGCCGCTAAGCTCCCGACAGAGAAACCGGTCGCGCGGCAGTCGGCGGGAAAGAGATCCACCACACGGCCCGCGGTGCAGTCCGAAGACGAAGAGGGCGCGACGTACCGTTTCGCCAGCCACAGCGCACGCGCGGCCGCGTCGACGCAGCACCAGACAATCACATTCATCCGAATCGGCCTTCCAGTGCTCTGTGGGTGACTTGCTACGCGTGTCTCACGTGGCCTGGGGATCTGAGCCGTCGCGCGCTGTCCATCGACACAACGCTGGCACCATGGGCTTCCGCTGGAGCGCCGAATCGCGACGGCTCGGTGCCGACGAGGCCTACGCGTGAAGCGTACATCGCAGCTTGCGTGCGGCTCTGCAATCCAAGCTTTCCGAGGATCGTGCTGACGTGACTCTTGACGGTCTTTTCGGTGATGCGCAATCTCCAGGCGATTTCCTTATTCGCAAGTCCCTCGGAAATCAACTGGAGGACCTCCAGTTCGCGGGAAGTCAGGTGTTCCGGTTCGCCTGGCTCTTGCATGTCCTGCACCAGAAGCGCCGCCGCGGTGGTTGAGAACTGGACCTCGCCCCGGGCGGCCGCACGGATCGCACGTACGACTGCACCTATCGGTGCTGTTTTGCGCAAGAAGCCAATTGCTCCGGCCCGTACCGATGCAACCAGGGCGGCGTCCTCCTCGAGGCTCGACAGGACGAGCACACGTGTCTTCGGGCTCCGTTCATGGATGATGCGAGTCGCAGCGACACCGTCAGTTTCGGGCATGACCAGGTCGATCAGGAGCACGTCCGGTTCGGTTTGGAGTACGAGGTCTACGGCCTCACAGCCGTTGTCCGCTTCGCCGACCACCTCCATATCGGACTCATCCTCGAGAAGCGCGCGCAGACCCTGGCGTAAAACGACGTGATCGTCTGCCAGCACAAGCCGGATGGTCACGAGGTCGAACTCCCTTCGCGCCTGATCGGGAGACGCACTGTCACCGTTGTGCCAAGCCCTTGCATGCTCTGGATGGATATCTTGCCGCCGAGGCAATGCACGATTCGTTGGACGGTTGCCAGGCCAATTCCGCTGCCAGGGGCCAGACCGGCCACATTGGATGCGCGGTAGCCCGGATCGAAAACGTGAGGCAGGTCTAGCGAAGGAATGCCGTAGCCTTCGTCAGCCACGCGAACGATCGCCCAGCCGCCAGCCTGGCTAAGCGTGACCACCACCTGCCGATCGGTCGGACTGTATTTCAGCGCATTGTCGTACAGGTTGGCGAGGACGCGTTCCAGGTCGACGCGGTTCCATGTTCCCAGCAAGTGGTCGATTGCCGGCAGGACGGTGATGCGCTGGGGTCCGTTTGCATCGGGCTGGGTTTGCCCAGCCACATGTCGTGCGACCTCGATCAGGTCGCTGGCGCCGGGCGATCGGGCCTCCGGCCCGGTGCGGAATTGATCCAGTAGCCGTTCGATTGTCTTTACTGCATCCTGGATGTGCCGCAAGCTCTGGGCAATGTCGGTCGGCCGAACCTGGCCCCTCGCGGCGCGGCGGCCCAGCAGTTCCGCGTAGCCGTTGACAGTCGCAAGTGGGTTGCGCAGATCGTGGACCAACATGCTCCAGTCTTCGCTGGGCCCCGACTCGACGGAGTTTGGGTCCGTTGCTACAAGCCGGCTCTGCCACTGGCTTGAGCGGTTCTGATCAGTCATCGTCGTTGTCATCAGATGTCTCCTGAGCCACTCGCCAGGCAAGCAGCGTGCTGTGCGCGGTGCGACCGAGCGTTTCGTCATGGGCAAGCGTCCGTAGTACCGCGATGGAGTGCTCGGTGGGCCCGGCGCGTTCCAGGGACGTGAAAGCGATGTAGCGCAAGTCGACTGGAGCCGACTCGTCCAGGGCAATGCTGCCGAGCACCGTCAGGACTCCACCCACGTCAGTCAACGCGCCGAGCGCAAGGACGACGTGGGTGCGGAGGTCGGCGGGCGACGTCTCGTCGAGAAGGGAGATAAGCGCCGCGGCGACCCGGCCATTCTCCTCCGGCCGAATCCCACCATTTCTGATCCGTTTGAGAAGGTGTATGCGCACCTCGGTCGGTTGCCGACGATCGACCAAAACTTCGACGAGGAATGGAACAATGCGACCCTCGGCGAAGCGCTCGAGGTCCATCACGATGCCCAGCTTCCAGGCAAGTGAAGCCGCAGACCCCCGTCGCCTGAATTCGGCGATCAGCCGCGCGATGTCGTCCGGCATACGGTCAACTCAGACGTCCATTTCCTCGCGGAACAGACGAGGCGCGAGGTAGCGACCGAACAACAACCCGTTGAGCGCGCGCTGGTCGTCGACGAGCATCCGGTGGGCGCCGCAGGTGGATATTCGAGCGCCCATCAATCCGAAATCGCATCCGCAGTTATGTGCGATCGCCTGGATCAGGGACTCTGTCTCTTGACCAGTGCCATGCCAGGCGACAGTAAAGGTAGTCATGGCTGCAGTCTGCGCCCGCGCTGGCCCCTGGCGGATCGGTCTGGCTGCGTCCCGATGTTGCGTTTTCCTGTGCCTGGTTGCGTTTCTCGGATACGAAATGGGGCCTGTTGATCCCATCCAGACGACCGATCAGGACCGGGATTCTGGACCGCGACGCCCTCTGCGGTGCGTTCGCTAACGTCGAGGCGCGGCCCAGACATGACCGACCCCCGCCGGCTCCCGCGCGGACCGCTTCAACTCGCGGTTGACGACGCGTGGCTCGAAACGCCCCTGAAAGGAGTCGATTGACTCAAGCGACGGCGCCGCGGTCAAGCATTGGCGACGTGAGCGAGAAGCGGATCTCATCCGAGTCCTGCGTGGTATTGCGTTGGCTGCCTTTCAGCTCCGCGTGACACGGCCGATGCGAGGGTCAGTGATCCCGATCGTCGATGACGCTCAATCGCTCGGCCGCCACAGCCTTGGGCGCTCGCGTTCATCGCTCGCCGCTGGACGGCGAGGCACTGGCCGTGGTTGCCGCCGTTCGCGCGGGACATCCGACGTTGCGGGTCGACGCTCGCCTCTCCGCCCTGCGCCTCGAGCGGTTGAGCGCGTAAGCGGCGGCCGAACTGCTCGATCGACGCGCACCTGAGTGGCATCCGACCCTGCGCGCCCGAGTGCTCGCCGAGGCCGCGGGCAATCCACTTGCGCTGGACTTCTCCAGACGCTGGTTCCAGCGAGGCACCTCCAGACGCTGAGCGGCGTGCAAGTGCTCAGCAGCGGTCGTCGTCGCACGCTGTCGCACCCCATAGGTGTCAGAATTGGTGTCAACCAGGCCAAACTCTAGAACGCATGACCTGCTTCTGAACTCATTTCCAGCGATTTTCGGCTAGATAGGTGCGGAAGGGGGGACTATGCGGCGCCTTCCGAAACGCCGTTCACAGCAGTCCGCCAAGACCCGCTGCGAGATGCACTTTCGCACAACTGTTCTGGGACCAGTTCACCGTAGTCCGCCGAAATGTGCCGTCGGTCGCTGTGATTGCCCCCAAATTTGCCCCCACTCCCGAACAAGACCACTTAGCTTGTTATGTGACCAAAGGTGTTTGGCCCTCAAAACGAATTGCGCGTGACGCGTCACGACTCGCACCAAGCATCAGCGGAGGCAAATTAGCTGACTTATTCCATTCGCATTCCGCGGCGCTGACCCGAGCTCAGGATGGCCAAGCGTACGAGTAGAGGTGAAACTCGGAGTCTGCCGTGAGGGACGCGAGCCACAACTGACACCTGCGTTGGTCGAGCACGCGCAGGTAACCATGTTTTTCGCGGTTCCGACCATCTACATTGGCCTCCTGAACGCCGGTATTGACCCGCGGCGGTTCAGCTCAGTGCGTTATTACTTCTCCGCGGCTGCGACGATGCCCATCGAAGTCGCGCGGCGCTGGCAAGCAATATTCGAACTTCCGATTGTGGAAGGCTACGGTCTCACCGAAACGTCGCCGTTTGCTTCGTACAACCACATCTGGGAACACCGGCCCGGGTCCGTTGGCACGCCCATCGAGAACGTCGAGATCAAGATCCTGGACCTGGAGGACCGCGAGGTGGAACCGGGGACGTGGGGCGAGATCTGCATCAAAGGGCCGAACGTCATGCTCGGCTACTGGAACCGTCCGCACGAAACCAAGGAGGCGATTCGCGACGGCTGGTTCCACTCCGGCGACATCGAATACGTGGACTCCGACGGTTACATCTATATCGTCGATCGTGTGAAAGACATGATCAACTCGGCGGGCTTCAAGATCTGGCCGCGCGAGGTGGAGGAGGTGCTGTTCGAGCACCCCGCGATCAGGGAGTGCGCGGTGGTCGGCCTACCGGATCCCATCAAGGGCGAGATCCCGGCGGCCTTCCTCGTGCTGCAAGAGGGCGCAAGTCTCTCGGTCGGTGAGTTCGACGCCTACTGCCGCCAGCGCATCGCCGCGTACAAGGTGCCGCGACAGGTGGAGTTCGTCGGCGCGCTGCCGAAGAATGCCACCGGCAAGATCCTCAAGCGCGTGTTGCGCGACCAGGCCGCGGACGCGACAGCGCCGAGCTGACGCACTTCTGCATCAAACACGACGCGAACATCAGGCGTGGTCGCCGGAGTCAGGTGTGACGCAGCTCACAGCGGCTGGCCTGCGAACGTGGCAAGGTGGCCGGGAATGCATATGCGCACCACTGCACGGCTCGCCTTCGCGGCGCTGATGATTGGCCTCGGCATGTCAACACTGCTAACTGCTCTCGTGGAGCCCGGAGTTGCGTATGCGGCCCCGTCGGAGAGCATGCCCGTGTATCGGGCGCAGATCCGATTCGTCACCAGCAGTGTCGGCAGCGCCGGCACCGACGACGACGTCCAGGTCTCACTCAACGACGGCAACCACACCTGGGTCGATTACGGACGCGATGATTTCGAAGGCGGCGACGACTTTACGTACGACCTCAGCCTGACGAACCTCCGCACGCTCAGCGACATCAGATATCTGACAGTACAGAAGACGGGCACAAATGGTTGGTGCGTCGAGAGCCTGAGTCTGCGCATCAACGGCAAGGCGATTTACTCGCGCTCGTTCCAGACCTCGACCTCCGCGTGTCGGTGGGTCGACGCCAACGATGGCCACACACCCTCGTTCACCATCGCCGGCACGACGCTGCGCAGCCACACGCTGTGGCAGGGCTACACTGCGGCTGCTCGTCCGACGTCAATGTCGCGCGCTGAGCTCGAGAGTCGCATCGAAGCGATCGTCGGCAACTGGATCGAGGGCGTCGACGACACCTACAAATGGGGCAACCTGAACGGCTCCCGCTTCGTGGACGCTACTCCGAAAGACGGGCGCACAAGCCACGTCGACCTGGATCTGACGCGGATCTACAACAACTGGCCCAACACCGAGGCGGATGGCGACTTCGATATTCAGTTCGCCTGCTCGGGTGGGCGGATCAGTGTGGTGGTTGGGCGCGTGGGAATCATGTACACGCCGTGGGGATCTTCCCTCAGCTCGCCACCGGAGGACGAGCCTGCGCTGCAGAGCGCGCTCCAGAGCGGCCTCAGCGCGCCCCTGAATGCGCTCAACTCCGTGCTGGGCCTCAACGTGACGGCCACTTGTCCCGACGTACTGGTGGATGGCGGCGGCACCGTCATGATTCCACAGATCTCGTCGAGCAACGTGTGGTACGACGACCCGCCGATTCTCCCCTGATATCGACGTCCTAGAGTGAATCGGTGCGGCGGAGGTCGCGATGTGCGTGCGACCGATCGCCGCGTCGTACGCCTCACTTGCCTCGTCGATTCGCTCGACGCGACGCAGCAAATCGGCCCGAATCGCGTGACAACTCGTAGTCGTGCAAGTCCAGCTCAGCAACAAGTTCCAGCGCCGCCTAACGTCCCTCCACTTCGGCAAAAGGCGACGACGCGGTTGAGCGCAACTGGGGTCGGCGACATCGCCATCAGCTGGTCCTAGAGCTGGAGGATCTGTTTCCAGTCAGTCGACTCGGCGTTGGGAGCGTCGCTGTGGACCGCGTTGATAGCGCGAGACTACCCCGAAGGGCGCTACGCGGGCCTCAGCGCGACGAAGATGGCGTCAGCGAGCCCTGCCGCCACACGTCTACATATTCCGTCGATGGCGAGCATGCTGGCCAGGCCGAAGGTGCCGACCGTCCGGAGGGAGTAGGGTGAGTTCGAACGCGCCCGGCGCGTCGGACACTCCTGAACTGGGCTCGGGCCTGCTGCTGGCGCGGCCGTGGCCGGGCGGTCGGCTTCCGACTGATGCGCCGACGGGCGGCCCAGATCAGTCAGTGATGAATCCACCCCACATATGTGCCAATGCCCTGTGAGGCCAGCGTCGGGCTCGTCGTCGTAGGCCTGCAGTCGCGGCGGGTCGCCGGACTCAAGCTGCTTTGGGTCGGCATCACCACGTCAGCGGAATCAGGCGCTGCCGCACTCGATCGCGATACGCCGCGTAGCCCGGCAGGTTGGTCGAGAGAAAGCGCTCTTCGTCGGTCAGCCGCCAAAGGATCGCGACGCATATCGGCACGAATGCGAGCAGAGCCCACCACGAGCCGAGCGCCCGAGCCGACGGCGTCGGTCTCGGCACGTACGAGGCCGATGACAGGCTCGGGACCCGAGCCGAGGAGACCCGCTGATGCCGGCTCGCGTTGCTCGCAACTGCGTTGGCCAGAATCTCATCGTTTGTCTACGCACCGATCGAGCGCTCCGCGGCGAGTTCGAAGTCCAGGGTTTGCAATGGGCTCGTGGGGCGCGCAGCGGCGGCCAGGCCTGGTAGTAGTGAGCAGTGCCGAATTCTCCGCGGCGCAGCTTCGGGCCATTACGGCCGCCGACGGGCCGCTGGCCATCGTCGCCGGACCTGGCTGTGGGAAAACGACCGTGCTGGCAGCGCGAGTAGCGTTCCTTATTGGCGAGCGCGGCTTCGACCCCTCGACGATTCTGGTCGTGAGCTTCACGACGGAAGCTGCACGCAGGCTGCGGCGGGAGGTAGCTCGCCAGCTCGGCGACCGCGCTGCCGACGTGGCCATCCTGACACTGCATGCACTCGGTCGACGCGTGATCGACACCTGGGCCATCCATCTTGGCTACGAGGACCGGCCCAGCGTGCTGCATCAGGACGAAGCCCGAGCGTTGCTGGGCTCCGCGGCCGATTCGCTCGGCTGGGACCTGAAGGCGGTGCCGGTGGACGAGTTGGCCTCCGTCGTCGATCCGCACCGACTGCTCACGGACGCTGAAAGCCGCCAGAACGATCTTGTGGCGCCGCTCGCTGCCGCATACGAGGAGCGGCTGCGTCGGCACGGTGCGATCGGCTTCGTGGCCATGCTCAGCCTGCCGCTGCGGCTATTTACCCAGGACGGGGGCGCATTGCGCGTGCTTCAGGATGCCTATCGCTGGGTGCTGGTCGACGAGGGCCAGGACGTCGATCAGACGCAGTGGCGGCTGGTGGAGCTCTTGGCCGCACAACACGGCAACCTGCTGGTTGCAGGCGACGACGCGCAGTGCATTTTCCGGTGGCGCGGCGCCGACCCGCACGCGATGCAACGCTTCGTCCAGCATCATCCGGGCGCCAATCACGTGACCCTGGACAAGAACCATCGTTCGACCAGCCGACTGGTCCAACTGAGCAATGGCCTTGCCGAGCTGCTGCCCAATCGCTCGCCACTCTACACCGACAATCCGGTAGGTCCATTGCCGCGCTTGCTGCTTGCCGAAGACGAACAGGCCGAGGCAATCTTCGTCGCGGGACAGATCGCGGCGCTGCTCGACCGCGGGCTACTGCCTCACCCGGGAGAGGCTGCCATCGTGTTTCGCACGCGCGCTCAGGCCGACGCGCTCGTCGGCGCTTTGCGGGCGGCGGGGCTCCCGTACAGGTTGCACGGCCACGCCGATCTCTTCGGCACACGTGTCGCCCGCGACGTCATTGCTTACCTGCGGTTGGCCGTGAACCCCGCCGATCGGGCGGCGCTGGCCCGCATCGTTGACGTGCCGCGCCGCGGGCTGGCGCTCCTGGCGGCAACCCTCGTCGAGGAGCGGGCGACGACAGCCGAGCTGGCTGCCCGCGCAGCCGACTTCGGGTCTGCTGCCGTGGCTGCCCCCGGTCACCTTGCTGGACCGAGCGCTCGATCGCAGCGGCTATCGCAGGTGGCTCGAGCTCCATCCGGATGGGACGAGGCGGCTTCGTCTGCTCGGCCGGCTGCGGGGACTCGCCCAGTGCATCGAGGTCTCACTCGCCGAATGGCTGGATGACACTGCCCTCGGCGAGGGCCTGGCCCCTGGCGACGAGGAGGCCGTCCGCCTGAGCTCGATGCACACCGCCAAGGGAGAGAGTGGCGAACCACGTTCGTGGTGGGGCTCGAGGAAGGCCTCGTCCCACACTACAGAGCGCTTACCCAGGCCAACACCACGCCCGATGGCGACGCTCTGGACGAAGAGCTCCGCGCTTTGTACGTGGCGCTCACGCGCGCCCGCGAACGCCTCTTTCTCAGCGCCTGTCTCGTGCGATCGAGCGGCGAACGAACTGAACCGCGTCAACCGTCGCGGTGGCTGCATGCGCTGCCACCCGAGCTTCTCGGCGCAGCCTGACCGCTGGTAGACGTGCCTGATAACCCCACCTGTGTTCGTCACGCCCGGCGGGTCGACGTCGAGGCGCTCAAGGAGGCGCACCCGATTCAGGATGTGGTCGCGCGTTATGGCGTCGCACTCCGCCGACAGGGCCGCGCCTCGGTCGGACGCTGCCCCTTCCACGACGACCAGGGCCGACCGAATTTCTACACCTGGCCGGACACGCATTCATGGTTTTGCTTTCGCTGCGCCGTGGGCGGGGACGCCATCCGCTTCGTCGAAATGGCTGAGGGCGTAGATTTCCTCGAGGCCGTTGAACGTCTGACGGGCGGCGCGCGCGCTGGTCAGCTTCTACCGTGCGGGCCGCACGTGAACACAGCCTCGGCGACGTCACAGGCGCCAGTCGCCTTCGCCGGACGCGATCACGATGAAGTGGCTGTCCTTCGGGCAGCCACCTGGCTCTATCACCAGCGCCTGCTGGCCGATTCCACCGCCCTCGCGTACCTCCGGCGCCGAGGATCGACCGGGCCACCGCCGAGTCCTGCCGCATCGGGTACGCCGCGGGCGATCAGCTCGTCCCCGCATTGCGCTGGCAGCGTCTACCACTTGGGCCAGCGCTGCGGGTCGGCTTGCTCACCCGCTCCGGTCGGGAGTTCCTGGGCGGCCACATCGTGGTACCCGAGCTGCGGGCGGGAGACTCGCTCTGGCTGACGGGACCTCTCCTGGAACCGGCCGAGGCAGCTGCGGACACGGACGAGTCAGCTGGTCGAGAGCGCGATGGCGCGCAGCCGGCGCCGAAGTACCTCGACCTGCCCGGTCCTACACCGTTGCTCGGCCTCGAGCAGGTCCGCGGATCCCCGACGGTGATCGTAATCGAAGGCGTGTTTGACTGGCTGACGCTGTGCTGCTGGGGCTACCCGGCAGTGGCTCTGCTCGGCACCCACACGCGCCCCGATACTCTTGAGCACCTGCGCGCGTTTCAACGCGTCTATCTGGTTCTCGACCAGGACGACGCGGGGCTGGAGGCCACGCTCCGACTCTCGGACGCCCTCGGCGCACGGGCCGTTCCCGTGGAACTACCAGAAGGCGTGCACGATCTTGGGGAGCTGGCACCAAGAGCGGATGGCAGGGCAGTCTTCGCAGGCGCGCTCCTGGAGGCGGTCGGCGCGTGCACGCCAGAGAACGTCTAGCCTGGATTATTCATAGACGTAACGCGACAACGGGGCGCCCTTGAGTGATCGCCGGCTGCGGCCTCGGCTTGGCGGTGTGCGGCCGGCGGCTTGATCGCCCGGTCGAGAAGTCAGACATAGCGCATTCAAGTGCTTGAGCACCGGTGGACGCGCAGCGAGAATCACGGGGACGACATTGCTGGCTCCCGGGCTGCGCACACAGATCGTGGTTAGGTCGTGGCCCGAGTCGATGAGTTCCGCCACTCGCGCTGCGTTCTGTTTGTTGACGTGCCGGAACGGCTTGCGTCCCGGTGATCGTGCAGAGCGCGGTGGCGTTTGGATCGTGCGGGTTGACGGGTTCGCGCACGGGCCGGACGCTGCCACCAAGGCGAGCCGCGGTTTGGTGTTCGCGCTGGCCTCCGGGTGGGCGCGCTCGGCGGTGTCCCTAGGACTACCGCGTGCCCGCTGGCGGGTACGGGTTCGGTGGCCAGCTGCGCCGGAAGTGCACCACGCCGGCCAGGCCGAACACGAGGGCGCCGAGCATGTACCACGCGGGAAAGGTCACCGCGGCAGCGACGCCCGTGAGGGCGAGGAGGATCCCCGCCCATCGCGGCGCCGGTCCCCGCCACGTCAGGATGCCGAACCCAACGAACCCAAGGCTCAGGGCCACCGCGCCGGCGATGAAGGCTGCGGCGAGCCAGCCGCTCTGGCCGGCCGCCAGTTCGACATCGACGAGCGGGGCGATGACCCGGACCAGGCCCGGCCCGAACACCCCAATCGCAGCCGTCAGGCCGAGGACGACGGCCGCGGTGGCGCGACGTCCGGTCTCGAGGCGAGTCACCGCCCTTCCCCACAGGCCGAGGGCGATCCCCATCACGATGAAGCCGACGCCCATGAGGACAAACCCCACGGTGAACTGGTCCGCGTCGGCCTTCGCGATGGCGATCCGCTTCGCCTCGTCGTCGAAGGCCTCGGCCCAGGCACCCACGACCGGGCGGCTGACCCCGGCGAAGAAGATGAGCCCGCCGAGAAGCAGCACTCCCGCGGCGGCGCGGAGCGAACGCCGGGCCGTCCCTGCGTCGACGGGCGGACCGCTTGATGGTCGGTTGGCTCCGGTGGTCTTCCCCGCCACAGCATCTCCTGAGCGGTGCGAACGAATCCTACACCCCTCGCCGGCTTCGCACCGCACTACCAGCTCGCCGACGGCGAGCCTCGCTGTTACCCGACCGGGGACGCTGGACGAACTGACGGTTCTGTGCGAGCCCCCGACGGCTGACGCGGACGGTGCTGCACTGCGCGAGCGGGCCGTCCGCGCACTACAACAAGCGACGGGTCTCAGCATCCGCGTCGAGGTGCTGGCTATTGGCGGCGTGCCAAGGAGCGAGGGCAAAGCCGTGCGGGTCATCGACCAGAGACGCCGATAGGTTGCGCATGCAGTGCAAGGCCACAGCTGAGCATCCGACTAGCCCTAGCGCTCGCCACCCGCCTACGAGCGCGCCGACTGCTGCTGGCGTTGAATAAATGCGAGCAAGTGCCGCACGCTTGCGCGGGCTCGTAGACGCTCTGCTGCGAAGCTGTCCTGACTTCCAGGTGCTCGGCACGAGTCGCGAAGCCATGGGCATTGTGGGCACGCGCATCATGGCCATTGACGCGATCAGCGAGCGCGGCTCGCGTCGTCGCCAGCTACTTCGGCGCAGTGCAATGAAGCGTGGGTTGCGCGTTAGCGCATCAATTCGGCGGGTTCGCGCGAGCCTGAAGGGCGTGAGTTTCCGCCTCGGTGCGTCTGGTACGCCCGCGGCGTTCCCGGCACAAGATAGTGGTCAACAGGCAAGTGGTCGGCCTTGGAAGCGCCGCAGCGTCGCCGATTCTGAGTACGAAACGGTTCCGAACACCGCGCATTTCGAACCGCCGACCCCTTGCCTGCCAGGCAAGGGCGGAGCGGTTTTTTCGTACTCAGCGGACGCCTTCCAAGTTGGGCGTACGTCCGTTGCGTGCCGTCCACATGCGGCATCTGTCGTGGTTATTGAGTGCCTTTTTGAGTACCCCTTGACGTGACGCGCCGGTGAGACGGCCATGGTCTAGCTCTCGATCTCGAACATGCCGCTGGCCTCGAACCGTGCGAACAACACAGCCCACCCGATGCGCACGGACTTGGCGACTCACTGGCGAGCATCTAGTCGTATGTCGAGTGGAGGCAGGGCCTCTGCTGTCGAGCGCTGCACAGCGTGCCTGACGTTGTTGTTGCCGGACGGCCTACGCCCAGGATGGACGGCGGTGTTCTGTGCCGGGGCTCGCTCGGCGAGTTTGCGCCTAGACGAGTGCGCCAAGTAGCACGCCTTCGACAGCTGCGGCTAGTGGTCCGCTCGAGTGAGCGTCCGTCCTGAACGACGCCACGCTGACCAGGCCTCCGATCGCTGCGAATGCGTGTGCCGGCTTTCGCGGGAGACGCTCGAGTTCGCCAACTGCGGCGAGCCTTGTATATGGTCGGCAGGAAGCCTTGTAGGCGCGCGACGTCGGTCTCCTCAAGCCACTCCAGCAGCAGCGGCAACGCCAGGACGCTGACGGCCTCAGGCTCCTTCACTGGCACGAGTGCCCGGTCCGTCTCGTGTAGGTAGCCGATGGCGCGATCGGCATTGACCTCTGGCGCAGTGTCGACGATGCGCAGCGCGGCTTGCGGATCCGCACCGTCGATGACCGTCGGCGGGCAGAAATCGAACGTGCGCGGCAGGTGCTGCCCGTGGTCGCGGACGATCAGCGCGACCGTGGCAGGGCGAAGCGCGAGCTCAGCGCCGAGCATGTATACCGTGGTGGATCGGCTCACGCCACCCCGAGGGTGGCGCACGGTCAGCGTGGTGCTGGCCTGGGCAGACCATGTATCCGTGAACCCGGCGCTGATCGAGCGAGTCACATTCACCACGCGCTAGGCGTCAGTCCGGGTCGCGTTCGGTGTTGTGAGCCTGCCAGCAAGGCGGTGGTCGGCATACAGACCAGACACTGAGCCTATGCGCGTGTTTCTTCTCCTCGGGATCCTCGTCCTCCGCACCGCCACGAACGGCACCGGCCCAGAGTGACGATTGGTCGGATCGCAAAGGTGATCGCTGCGCCAAACTCCAATGTTCCGACGCCATCGAACAGATGACGATCGCCGCGATCGAGTCGGGCCCGAACCTAATCATCAGAGACGACATCCTCGGCCTCAGCCGTCATTCCGCCCAAGTAGGCTCAACAGGAGCAACAGCTTCGCGAGTGTCAGCAACGAGTTGAGGCAACGGACATCAATCCCCTCCTCGCCCGGCTTTGACGAAGGGAAATCGAGTTCACCTCGCAGTTCGACAGGAGAGTTGCATGACATCGTTGAGAGGCAAGGTGGCGATTGTCACCGGCGCCGGCCGTGGCATCGGCCGTGCCATTGGAGTGAAGCTTGCGCAATGCGGGGCTGACGTCGCCCTGGTCGATCTCGAAGCCCCGCTCGAGTCGGCGGCGTTGGCCGGACCGTCGGCGATCCCGTTCGCCGCGGACGTCTCTAGCGAGGCCGCACGGTCAAAACTTGGCGAGGCGATCGACCGAACATTCGATCGCGTGGACATCATCGTCAATAATGCGGCGGTTTTTCCGCGCGGTCTCATCGAAGAGTTGGAGTTCGATGCGTGGCGCCGGGGCTTCGCGGTCAATCTCGACGCGCAATTCCATAGCGCGAAGCACTTCGTGCCACGCATGCGCAGCAATGGTTACGGCCGCTTCATCGCTATATCTTCCAATTCGATCGGGACCGCCGAACAGGGGCTCAGTGCCTATATGGCGACGAAGATGGGCGCGATCGGGTTCATGCGTGGCCTTGCCAATGATGTCGCCGCCTTTGGCATCACCTGCAATGCGATTCTCCCTTCCCTTACCAACACTCCGGCGACGGCCGACGTGCCTTGGGAAGCCAAGCAGCTCGTATGGCAGCAGCAGGCGATCAAACGATTGGGAGAGCCCGAGGACATTGTCGGTCCCGTCGCCTTCTTAGCCGGCGCGGAGGCAAGTTTCATCACCGGTCAGGCGCTGGTCGTGGACGGCGGGCTCTACAAGATCAGCTAGGGGCGGGCGACCGAGGCGGTCTAGCTGTGCGAGGTAACCGACCGGTTCACCGCTACGTCTTTTCGGCGACCGGACCACACTTTGCTTAGGGGTGCTGCCCAGTCGACGGAGGCGCGGTCGCATGCACACCGACGGCGGCCGCCTATCGGCCTGGCCGACTGGTACCAACAACATATACGGAGAAATCTCAAATGCGACTGAACAGCAAGGTCTGCGTCATCACCGGCACCGGAGGCAGCATAGGGCGTGCGGCCGCGGTGCGCTTCGCGCGAGAAGGCGCAGCGGTAGTCGGCGTCGACACGAACCGGGACGCAGCGCGGGAGACCGTCCAAATCGTCCGCGCAGCCGGCGGGCGGATGAATTCGCTCCATCCCGTCGATGTGACGACAATGGCTGGCTGCCAGGAGGTCGTCGAATTCGCGATCCGCGAATATGGCCGGATCGACGTGCTGTTCAACAATGCGGCGATGGCGCATTTTAACTGGATCGAGGACATCACGGAAGACGAGTGGCATCTCAGTATTCGCGACGAGGTCGACCTGGTCTTCTTCCTGACAAAGGCGGCTTGGCCTCATCTGAAAGCAAGCGGCGGCACGATCCTCAACACCGCGTCGCTGACGGGTTGGCGCGTGTTTCGTTTGCTGGGCGGCCTCGCCCATGCGACCGCCAAGATGGGCATCGTCGGCATGACTAAGCAGTTGGCAATGGAGGGGCGCCAGTACGGGATTCGTGCCAACTCGATCTCCCCAGGCGTCATCGAAACCAATCAGACACGCGAGCAGCTCAACGACAAGGAATGGGCCGCCTACATGCTTGGAAAGACCCTGCTCGGGCGGCTTGGCAAACCCGAAGAGGTCGCCAACGTCGCACTGTTCCTTGCATCGGATGAAAGCTCGTTCGTCACCGGTGTCGACATCAAGGTCGACGGCGGAATGGCCGTATGGTGATTTCACCAAAGAGGTAAGCGGACCTCCGCTTACAACGGAGTTGTCCTAGTAACGGCACGGACGGCGGTCTCGGTCGCAGCATCGCACTTGCACCATACAAGTCGGTAGGACACGCGGATGCGGGTGACTTGGCTCCGATCCCGATCAACCGCCCACACTTCGTCTCGACGCTTGTCTGGTTAGCGGCGACGGCACCGTTGTCAATGTGTGCATGGCGGCGTTGGCCGACGTTCGAGTGATCGTCGGCCCGCAGATGGAATCGCCAGCGGAAGGCACGAAGCACTCGCGGACCGACAACCATTTCCAACTGAAGGAGAGGCCCATGTCCAATCCGATCGACGTGGCCGACATCATCATCGTGGGCGGCGGCTCAGCCGGCGCCGTGCTGGCGGCTCGACTCACGGAAGATTCCAGCCGGACGGTCGTGCTTCTCGAAGCCGGCCCTGCCTACGCACTGGACGCCTTTCCAGCCACGCTGCTCGACTCCTCGAATGTAGGCGACCCCGACTACGACTGGAGATACACATCTCGCGGCAATGGCCAGAATCCGCACATGCCCGCGCCCCGAGGCAAGGTCCTGGGCGGCAGCTCGTCGGTGAATGCGGCGGTCGCCATACGGGCCCGGGCCAGTGACTTCGCGAAGTGGGCCGCCCATGGTGCTGAGGGATGGAGCTATGAGGAAGTGCTTCCTGCCTTCCGCGAACTGGAGAACACCCCTACTGGAGACGACCTCTACCATGGGCGCAGCGGCCCACTCTCGATTCGACAGAGACTGGACGAGGAACTAACACCCTCGCTGCTGGGATTCGTCGAAGCCGCGGTCGCCACCGGGTTCAAGCGGGTGTATGACTTTAACGGTGCCGACCAGAACGGTACGGGCGGTTACCCGGTGAACGTTGTCGACGGCGTCCGCCAGAGCACCGCCCTCGCCTATCTCAGTGCGGATGTCCGTCGTCGGCCGAATCTCCGCATCAAAGGCGGCGTGAACGTCGACCGGCTTCTCCTCGATGGCACGACCGCGGTGGGGGTGGTTGCCGACGACGGAATTGTCTACCGAGGCGGCGAGATCATCCTGTCGTGCGGCACCTACGGCAGTCCGGCCATCCTGATGCGCTCCGGCATCGGTCCCGCCGCCGATCTGAGGTCTTTGGGCATCGAAGTGATCGCTGACCTGCCGGTGGGGCAGCGACTTCAGGACCAGGCCCTCGTGCCCAACGTCTACGCACTCGCGCCCGGGTATCTGCAGATGACACCGGCTGTCGGCTCGTTGCTGTGGACGGCCTCGAGCGAGGCGGTGAGGGACGAGCTTGACCTTCACGTCACCGTCACCCACCTCTTGAACGGCTCCTTCAGCCCCACTGGCGGTGCCATCGTCCTGGCCGCCTCGGTCGTCCTGCCCGAATCGATAGGGACCTTGAAGCTGGCCAGCCGGGACCCCAAGGATGCCCCGTTGATCGACAGCAACTATCTCGGCACCTGTCGCGACGCTCGCCGGACGCTGGAGGCGGTCAGACTCGGGCGGGAGATCGCACGACACCCGGAGTTCGCGCGCTTGACCGAGGGCGAGATCACCCCCGGCGACTCGGTGAGCGACGAGGACTTAGGCGCCTATATGTATAACAATCTGGCCGTTTATGGCCACCCAACCTCCACCGTACCGATGGGCGGACCGAGCGATCCTTGGTCCGTCGTGGACTCTGTTGGCGCCGTAAGGGGTATCGAGCGACTTCGCGTCGTGGACGCATCGATCATCCCCGAGGTGCCATCTACGGTCACCAACCTAACCGTAATCATGTTGGCCGAGCGGATCTTCCAACGGGTCTACGACCAGTAGCCGGCCACCGACCTTCATGATTGTGATCCGCTGGACATCCGACTCGGAGGGCGCAGGGCGGCGATACAACAGGTCGACAGCCTGCTCACCGCGCACATCTACCAAGCCCTGCTCGTCGTGGATACCATGAAGTGCGGAGCAGAGCGTGTCCGGGATCCACAACAGCATGAGGAGGTTCAGGTGACGGAATCGACAGACCACTCCAGTGCAAGTGACGCTACGCCGCCTTCATCTCCGCGGCGCGGAAGGTCGCCCTTGCGCAAGCTGTCGGACGAGCAAGAGCTTGAGTTGACCAGGCTGTACAGCGAAACCAAGACGCCCGTTCCGGACATCGCGCGCCGCTTTGGCATCGGCCAGTCCTCGGTGTACCGGGTTTCACAGCTACACGGAGCGCGGCTGCGAAGCGGTACTGCAGCCAAGCCGACCGCAGCCGCGAAGCCAAAGCCGCAGACCGAGCCGAGTCAAGAGCAAGCGAAGCCGCGACGAAGACCCGGCCGGCCACGCCGCAGCGCTGCACAGTCGGCACCGGCGGCCGCCTCGGCCACCACTGCCGCCCCGTCGAGTCCGCAAACGGGGCGCGGCCGACGGTCGGGCAATACCCAGACGGCGTCTGGACCGCGTCGGGCTGGGCGAGGCGCCACGCAAGCATCGGCGCCGCGTGCCACGAATGCATCGGCCGCCGCCAGTAGCCAATATCGGGTTGTGTTCGTGGCCGAGACGGTTATTCAGGCGGGCACTGTCCGAGAAGCCATCGCGCAGGCCGAGGCGCGCGGGGCGACAGAGATCAGGAGCATCATTCAGGCAGACTGAACGCCTGCAGCCAGTGTGCGACTTAGCTATCCGTCTGGCTCCACTCTTCCAAACGTGCGCTTCACATTTCTGCTCGACGTCGACAACACCCTGCTCGACAACGATGCCGTCAAGGCTGACCTTGCGCGCCGTATCGAGCACCTGATGGGTGGCGCTCATGCGGCGAGTTTCTGGACTGTGTATGAAGAAGTGCGCCGCGCGTCCGATTTCGTCGACTTTCCGCGCACCCTCAGTCAGTTTCGAGCCCACCATCCCGATGCGGTCGGTTTCCCACAGGTCGCCGACCTGGTGCTTGGCTATCCGTATGCTGAAATGCGGTATCCAGGCGCCCTGGAGACCATCCAGTACCTTCGCGGCCTGGGGCAGGTGGTGATCGTGTCGGACGGAGACCCTGTCTACCAGGCAGCCAAGATTGCCCGGGCTAGTCTGGCTGATGCTGTCGATGAGGTAATGCTCTATGCCCACAAAGAGAACCATCTCGACGAATTGCGAGCCCGGTTTCCCGCTGACCGCCACGTCCTGGTCGACGACAAGCCGCGCATCCTGGCCACCGCCCAGCATCTGCTTGGCGACACCGCGCGGACCGTCTTCGTCCGCCAGGGCGCGTACGCCGTGGCTGACGAGCAGCGGTACCCGCCCGCCGACTTGATGGTCGAACGCATCGCTGACCTGATGCTGCTGGATGCGACACAGTTTGAATGAGGCCGGTTTCGACTCTGCGTGGCGTTCGATCGGTTGCCAGCAAGCCGCCTGTTGCGATAGAGGCGCCGGGCCATTCCGTGCGCCACGGACGAAAGTTGAAATCCGACGCGGCAACCTCAGCTACCGGCTCCTGTCATCGCGGCCGTTGACCGGGTTCGTCAACGGCCTGACGACGAACGATTCGCGATCGATCAAGCTCAACGTACGCAGAATCAGCGATCTCAGTGCGCCGCCCAGCTAAGGTGTGGCAACCGTGATCTATACGCGTCCGAGGTGGGTGTCTCTGAACGCGCTCGGGTACTTGAGGCCAAAGCCCAGTGCCCGATCCAGACCAATATGGGCAACCCAGATCAAGCCAAGCCATTGCAGAAGCGGCCGGCCAGCCACGAAACCTGCGACGGCCAATCCCAGCGCAGCGGCGTATGTGTGAAACACGTTGTACGTGGCCGCGCCCAGGCATGTGTCTCGCAAGTAGCCAAGCATGCCGACGTCTGGCGCAAGAAGCAGCATGACGAACAGCAGCCAGTTACCGTCGCTCCGCCAATAAAGGGCAAGCGCCACGGCGAACGCAACAGCACCCTCGAGGTGTAATAGGATTCGTGGTCGCGTGAGCATCTAGAGAGCACCAGCGCAACGAGCCAAGGCGTCGGCTGTGTCCAACTCGTGCAAAAGGTCAGCCGGCGCCTCGGGCTTGGTGTGGCGAGGGGCCCAGTCCGCGGGCCGATTTCTGTTCTACTCGCCCTTTTTGGGTAATCAGTTTTTCGTCAGCCGGTAGTGGCGGTTTGGGGACACGCTCGGACGCGGGTGCGTAAACAGTTTCGGTGATACCTGGATCGAGGGCCGCGGCCTCACGTTCCTCGCGAGTGAGGGGTCGCGCCTGACCCAGGCTAATGCGCTCCTCGAGCGCTTCGCGAGCTTCGTCGTGTCCGCGGTCGTCGGGACGGCGCTCGCCCGCGGGTAACCGCTCGGACCGCTCAGTGGTCTCTCGCTCCGGGTCACCTTGTGTCATGGCTGAATACTATGCATCTCCCGCTTGCGACGCATGCAATGCACTGCGCCGGGTCCGCCGGTCGAGAGCGCACCGGCAGGCCCTCCGCAGCCTGCTAGGTTGGCTTCGGTACGCGAAACGCGCGCAAGAACAGCGTCAACCCCGTCTCGTACGCGGGTCTGATGGCGGCGATGCCCGCGCTCCGCGTCGCCAGCGGAGTGGAGTTCCCCCGTTTTCGTGGACAGGTAACGGTTAGGCCGCGGTGGTCTGGCTGTGGGTTCTCCTCTCGTACTGTGCTGGACTGAGATAGCGGAGCGCCGAGTGGCGCCGGCGTGGATTGTAGAAACACTCGATGTAGTCGAAGACCGCCATACGTGCCTCGGTGTGCGTGCGCCATCGAGTGCGTTCAATCAGTTCGCATTCAAGCGAGGCGAAGAATGATTCGCACATGGCGTTGTCAAAACAGTCGCCGATAGAGCCCATCGAAGCAGCAATGCCAGCGTCACGGCAGCGCCGTCCGAAGGCCAG
>WNGA01006867.1_pt1 | contig 36039 bp, 30 predicted proteins | sample 5400061 | NCBI WGS metagenome assembly WNGA01 (sample SAMN13153366, study PRJNA577476) | soil metagenome | isolation source: 100 cm soil or saprolite under grassland replicate 2 | place: USA:California | collected 2016-06-15
CGAAAGCGTCCGCCGTCGAGCGTTCGCCAATCTCGCGTGCGCTCGATGATCGCGCTCGCAAGCAGCAGGGCCACGGGCGGCAGCACCGGAAGAACGTAGCGTGGCTGCTTGCCGACCGATGCGGTGTAGAACGTCAATGGCAGCAGCACCCACAGCAGCAGACGTAGATCGACGATTCCGACGTCACGCTGGCGCAGGAGGAATTGCTTGATCGGCGTGAACCACACGAGCGCGAGCGGCGTCCACGGCAACAACCCCCCGAGCAGCACGGGCAGATAAAACCACCACGGACGCGGATCGTTGAATCGCGTGGTGGCAAACCGCTCGAAGTTGTCGCCGATGAAGAATTCCGCAACATAGGCGGTGCCGTGTCGAGTCCACATAGCGCCGTACCACGGCAGCGCAATCGCACTGAACAGCAGCGCCGCAAGGGCAAGATCTGCCGCACGAAGATTCATCGAGCGCCGCTCGATGAGAACGATCGGAAGAACGACCAGCGCGGGGATCGCAATCGCGATCGGACCCTTCGTCAAAAATCCCAGGGCCGCCGCCGCTGCCGAGATGAGCAGCCATCGACGCGGGTGCCGTTCGCGATCCAACGCGGCAACGAGTGCGGCATAGATGGCAAGCGTGATGAAGAACGTCACCGGCAGATCTGGCAGCGCCATCCGCGCGAGGGCAAAATACCCGAAATTGGTCGCCGTTATCGCGCCGGCAAGGAGGCCGCTCTCGTCGCTGCACCATCGTCTTCCACACGCCGCCACGACGAGCACGAGTCCCAGTCCTGCGCATGCGGACCAGAACCGCGCCGCCATCTCGTTCGGGCCGGTGACCAGATACGTGGCCGCTGCGAGCCAGTAATAGAGCGCCGGCTTTTGAAATCGAGGCTCGTAGTTGTAGTGAGGCGTGAGCCAGTCACCCGACTCCACCATCTCGCGCGCCGCTTCGGCATAAAAGGCTTCGTCTGAATCGGTAATTGCGCCGCGGCCCAGGCCGGAAAAAAAGCTCAAAGCGGCAAGCACAACCAGCAGGAAGAACGAACGGGGCACTGGCACTGATTGTAGTGAGGTTCCTCTACAGAGCGTGCAGGGACAAATACGCTCCCTGGAGCACACGGGGTTGGCTGGCGGTTTTCCCCACGTACAATTGATCGATGAAAACAGTCGCTGTCATCGGCGCGTCGGCAAACCGCGCGAAATTTGGCAACAAGGCAGTCCGCGCGTATCGAAAGGCCGGATACCAGGTGTTCCCGATCACGCCGAGACACACGGAAATTGAAGGGCTGCGCGCGTATCCGTCGGTGCTCGACGTCACAGAGCCGATCGACTTCGCGACGATGTATGTCCCTCCGCACATCGGCGAGCAGCTGATTGAACAGATTGCGCAGAAAGGCATCCGGGAGTTGTGGGTCAACCCGGGCGCCGAGTCCGATGCGCTCATCGCCAAAGCGCGCAGTCTCGGTTTGCAACCCATCGAAGCGTGCAGCATCATGGGAATCGGGCTCAGTCCGAGCGAGTTCTGATATACTCCCGGGTTCATCTCGCGGTGGTGCCACTCAGGCGCCTCCGGCCGAAGGAGCCGTTCAGAACGGCACTGAGGCCGCTGCTCAACAGGACAACCGTGCGCGCGGGCTCAACATCGGCGAACTGAAGGACATGAGCATCCAGAAGCTCACCCAGGTCGCCAAGGAATTGAACGTCGCCGGTGCCACCGGCATGCGCAAGCAGGAGCTCATCTTTCAGATCCTCAAGGCGCAGACCGAACAGAGCGGGTTCATTTTCTCTGAAGGCGTGCTCGAAGTGCTGCCCGACGGATTCGGGTTCCTGCGCGCGCCGGATTACAACTACCTGCCGGGCCCCGATGACATCTACGTCTCGCCCTCCCAGATCCGGAAATTCGACCTGCAGACGGGCGACACGGTGTCGGGCCAGATTCGGCCGCCGAAAGAAGGCGAGCGCTACTTCGCCCTGATCAAGGTCGAAGCCGTCAATTTCGAAGCACCGGATCAGGCGCGGGACAAGCTGTTTTTCGAAAACCTTACACCGCTTTATCCGCTCGATCGCATCAAGCTCGAAACCGAGAGCGACAATCTCTCCGCGCGTGTCATGGACTTGATGACGCCGATAGGAAAGGGGCAGCGCGGCTTGATCGTCGCGCCGCCGCGTACCGGCAAGACGATGCTGCTGCAGAACATCGCGCAGTCGGTCGCACGCAATCATCCGGAGGTCTATCTGATCGTGCTGCTCATCGACGAGCGGCCCGAAGAGGTCACCGACATGCAGCGCTCGGTGGACGGCGAGGTGATCTCCTCCACCTTCGACGAGCCCGCGCAGCGCCACGTGCAGGTCGCCGAGATGGTCATCGAAAAGGCGAAGCGCCTCGTCGAGCACAAGAAGGACGTGCTGATCCTGCTCGACTCGGTTACGCGTCTCGCGCGCGCGTACAACACGGTGATTCCGCCGTCCGGCAAAGTGCTTTCAGGCGGTCTCGACAGCAACGCCCTTCAGAAACCCAAGCGCTTCTTTGGCGCGGCACGCAACATCGAGGAAGGCGGCTCGCTTACGATCATCGCGACAGCGCTCATCGACACCGGCTCGCGCATGGACGACGTGATCTTCGAAGAGTTCAAGGGCACCGGCAACATGGAGATTCATCTCGATCGGAAGCTCACCGACAAACGCGTGTTCCCATCGATCGACATGCTGAAAAGCGGGACGCGCAAAGAAGAGCTCCTCATCCCTCGCGAAGATCTCAATCGCATCTGGGTGCTCCGCAAAGTGCTCAATCCGCTGTCGCCCGTCGAAGCGATGGAGTTGCTGCTGGATAAGATGGGCAAGACGAAGAACAACGCGGAGTTCCTGTCCGCAATGCAAAAAATGGGATGAGCCGCGGCTCGGTCCTCGTGCTTACCTGCACTGACACACTATGACGACCACCATCAAAGTCCGACAGAACGGTTCGTACCTTGTTGAAGGCGACGATGTGAAGTTGATCGATTGGAATGGCAACGAGTACAAGCCGACCAATCCGCAGCGGTTCGCGCTCTGCCGCTGCGGCCACTCCACGACGAAGCCGTTTTGTGACGGCACGCATTCGAAGATTGGATTTCAAGCGGCCGAGGCCGCGCTTGGACCAGAGGCGGCAGACAGGCCGGCTGAGTAAAGTTCCCAGTTGTCAGAAACTGGAAACTTCTCTTCATTCCGCCCGCAGCGCCAGCGTGGGATCGATGGAAGCTGCGCGGCGTGCGGCGAGATACGCCGCCGTCAGCGCCACGGTTGCCATGAGTCCGGTCAGCATTCCAAGCTGCGACAGATTGTTGGATACACCACCCAACAGAACTGATTCCAGAACACGCCCGAGAACCGCGGACATGACCGCGCCGACCACGAGGCCTGCGATGGTAATTCTGACGGCCTGCGCTGTCGCAAGACGCATGACCTGCCACCAAGTGGCACCGAGCGCCATGCGCACTCCGATCTCCTGTGTCCGGCGGCTTGTCATGAATGCCATCAGACTGTACAAGCCGGTAATGGCGAGTACAAACGCAATCAAGCCCACCACCCGAAGCGCCCGGGCGATAAACGCGATGCCTGCGGTGCGGTCCTGTATCACGTCTTCCATCGACTTCAACTCGATCACCGGTTGATCGGGGTCCGCAGCGGCGGCGGCACGCCGCAAATCGCCGGCGACATTCGACGGATCTCCGACCGTGCGCGCGACGAACGCGACGGAGAGCGGCGCATCCTGTGCGAGCGGTCGATAAACCGTTGGCGCGCGCCGCTGCTGAAACCAGTCGTGCAGCACATCTCCAACGACGCCGACGATGGTGGTCCACTCTCCGTCGGCGGTAATCCTGAATCGCCTGCCGAGTGGCGACGCTCCCGGCCAGTAGCGCTCGGCCAGGCTGCGACTCACGATCGCGACGGCCTCGGTCCCGGCGCGATCGCCATTCGAGAAATCCCGGCCGGCGAGCAGCGGAATGCGCATCGTATCGAAATAGTCAAGCGACACGCGTCGATAGTCGACCTGGCGTACTTCCCGGTCCTTCACCGTGACGCCTTCGGGCCAGAACCCGCGCGTCGCGTTGCCGCCGGAGTACGGCAGGTTACTCACCATCGCGACGGCCGAAACCGCAGGTATAGCGCGCATCCGATCTGTGACGGTGGTGACGAACTGACGCCGGCGATCGGCCTCCGCGTAGGGGCGTTCCGGCAGCACCACACGCGCAACGAGCAGATTGTGCTTGTCGAATCCGAACATGCCGTTGATTGCGCGATATGCCGTCGCCGTCAACAGCACCGAGCCGAAGAGCAGAGCCAGTGTGAGCGCCATCTGTGACGCCGCCAGCGTGCTTCGCAGCCAGTGCCGTTCGCGGGATGACGTCAATGTCCGGCTGTTTTGACCGAGCGCCAGCGAGATCCCGATGCGCGCTGCCTGCAACGCGGGGAAGAGCGTGAAGGCGAGTGTTGCCCCCGCCGCCATGGCAAGCATTACGAGGAAGAGCTCGGGGCTGATTCGCATGAAATCGAGCCCCGGCACAAAACGAATGACGGAGGCGGGAATGGACGCGCGCGAGACGTCCAGCGCTGCCCAGGCCAAAGGCACGGAGATGATCACCGCGATGACAGCGAGGATGCTGCCCTCGAGGATCGTTTGCCCCGCGAGTCTGCCGCGGCCCGCGCCGAGCGCCAGTCGGACGGCGTACTCCTGTGCGCGCTCACCACCGCGTGCAAGCAGGAGATTCGCGATGTTGGCGCACGCGATCAGCAGGAGAAGAACACCGGCGGCCTGCACCACGCTCATGAATGGACCCGCTCCGGGATCCGCCATGCCCCGCTGGAAATCAAGCACGGCAACCATGCGAGCCTGGTTCGTGTCCGGATATTCGCGCCGCTGGCGCGCGACGATCGACTCGATTTCCGCCCGTGCTCGATCGAGCGACACACCGTTTTGCAGTCGACCGCTCACCACCAGGAAGCCGCGCCGGCGGTTGTTCCACTCATCGGGGGAGTAGGCAAGTGGCGCCCAGATTTCCGCGCCGTCCGGAATGGCAAATCCTTTCGGAGCAATTCCGACGACCTCATACGGTTCACCGTCGATATGAACGGCCTGGCCGACAACCCCGGGGTTGCCGCCAAATTGCCGAATCCAGAGCCGGTACCCCAGAATTGCGCGCCGATGTTGCCCTGGCGTCTCTTCACCGCGCACGAAGTCTCGACCGAGCATCGGCTGAATCTGAAACGCCTTGAAGAAGTCGGCAGTCACGCGAAAGCCGGCCACCTGCTCCGGCTTGTCTGTGCCGGAGAGATTCGCATCCCACCACTCGGCCGCCGACAGGTTTGTCAGCGTGTGCGACTCGCTCCGCCACTCGCGGAAGTCCGCAGGGGCGACAGATTCGCGATCGACGAATGCATCCTGCGGGTTGCTGGAGACGATGACCACCAGACGTTCGACACCAGGAAAACGAAACGGCCGGAGGACAAGCGCGTCAACCAGCGCGAAGATGCTGCTGTTGGCCGCGAGCGTCAGCGCGAGCGACGCGACCACCACGAGACTGGTCGCAGGCCGCCGGGCAACTGCGCGGACTGCATGCCGCAGGTCTCGTGCAAATCCGGCGCGCCACGATCGCGACGACTCGATTTCCGCAGCGTCGAGCGGCCAGCGCGTTCGCGCGCGTCGCGCGGCCGCGCGCGTGATGAGCGCTCGCATCCCAATCGTCAGCGCTTCTCGCCAGTACCAGCGACGCGCCCGCCGGAGACCATCGCGTCGACTCGATTCGGCGAACTCTTCGCGCAAATCGCCAACGATGCTGTCGCGCCAGTCACGGTCCCGAATCAGCCACGACAGGATGCGCTCGGCCAGAGCAGGCGGCGTCGATGGGGAAGTCACGGCTTCTCCAGGATGGCTTCAAGACCCCGGGTGAGATTCGCGAGAACCGCATGCGTCGATTTCAGCGCGCGCAAACCTGCCGGCGTCACGTTGAAATACCGTCTGGCGCGGCCGCCGCGCTCGCCGGACGCATCGTCCATTCGCGAGCGCAGACACCCTTTCGCTTCGAGGCGCTCGAGCGCTGTATAGAGCGCGCCGCGCGTCACAGGTCTGCCGGTGCGCTCTTCGAGCACACGGCGAATGGGAACGGCGTATGCGCCCTCCACCTGCAGGACCGACAGGAGGACGGCGTATTCGAATTCGCCGAGGTAGGGGACAACAGGCTTGTTCATGTCTGCAATGCAGGCATTATAGGACTGCATTGTAGGCAAGGCAAGAGAGTTTCCAGTTGCCTCTGAGCCCATCGGCGAAGAAACCACACATTATCAGGTGATGGCACCCTGGGGTTGGATCGCCGGCGGATATGGGCTTCTGTTGACCATCACCGGTTTCCGCCTCAGGGGTGTCGCGAGACGGCCGGTCGTCATCGTTGCTTGCGCCAGCTTTGCGCTGGTCGCTGCCGGCGCGGCAACGCTGAGCTCGTTCTGGGTCCATCTCTTCGCGCCGGGCGCATTTCTGCTCGGCGGCTACTGGCTTTCCGGGCTTTTGTTCACAGCGCCACAACAGGCGCTCGAAGACCGTTTATTGCAAAGCGATCGGCAGCTGTTCGACCGGCTGCGGCTCGATCGATTGCTCGAACGAGCGCCGCGCTGGATGCTGGAAGCGCTTGAAGCCGTGTACACGAGTGACTACCTTGTAGTCGGTGCCGGCGCGATTATCGCGGCCACGCACGGCGCTGCCGCAATCGTGAGGTATTGGACGATCGTGCTCGCCGCAGAGCTCGCCTGTTATGCGGCGCTGCCGTTTCTTCGCTCGCGTCCTCCACGATCGCTGGAGCCGCGCGTGACGCTCGCGCTGCGGGGACTCGTGATGCGTCGCTTCAATGCCACGATTCTCGACCGTGCGAGCGTGCAGGCCAACACCATCCCGAGCGGCCACGTCGCCGGCGCTCTGGCCGCTGCCCTCGCAGTGCTGCCGCTCAACCCGGCGGCAGGCAGCGTGTTTTTGGTGTTGTCTCTGCTGATTGCGGTTTCAGCAACGGTGGGGCGGTATCACTACGCGGTGGACTGTGTGCTCGGCGCGTTCGTTGCCGTTGTCGTAGTCGCGGTATCCTGGGCGGCCTGATTCTCGACGAACGTTCCTTCCAGAATCGCGCGCAACTCGTCGCCCTCCATCACCTCCTTCTCGAGCAGCCGCCGCGTGATGATCTCGAGCAGGTCGCGCCTGTCCATGAGAATCCGCCGCGCATCGTTGTGCGCCTCCGTGACGATCATCTTCACTTCTTCGTCGATCATCTTCGCGGTGTCTTCGCTGTACGGCCCGCGTTCGGCGCCCTGCGGCACGTCGAGGAAGCGGCTGCGTTTGCCTGCATCGAGATTGATCGCGCCGAGCCGCTCGCTCATGCCCCATTCGGTTGCCATCGCACGGGCAATGTCGGTGGCCCGCTGCAGGTCGTTCTGCGCGCCGGTTGAAATTTCCCCCAGCGCGATTTCCTCGGCGGCGCGGCCGCCAAGCAACATCGCGAGCTGACTCATGAGATCGCGCCGCTGCATCAGATACCGGTCCTCGGTCGGCGTCTGCATCGTGTAGCCGAGCGCGCCGAAACCGCGCGCGACGATCGAGATCTTGTGAACGGGATCCGTCCCCGGAAGAGAGCTCGCCACGATGGCGTGACCCGATTCGTGATACGCGACGATTTCGCGTTCTTTCGTGCTCATGACGCGCTTCTTCTCGAGACCCGCGATGAGGCGGTCGATGGCCTCGTCGAAGTCGTGCATATCGACAGCGTTCTTGTCGCGCCGCGCGGCCAAAAGAGCAGCCTCGTTCACGAGATTCGCGAGATCCGCGCCAGCAAATCCCGCCGTCCTGACGGCCACCTTTCTCAGATCCACGTCTGCCGAAAGCTTCACGTTCTTGACATGAATCCGGAGGACTTCCTCACGGCCTTTCACGTCGGGCTTGTCGACGAGCACTTGACGATCGAAGCGGCCCGGACGCAGCAACGCCGGATCGAGCACCTCGGGCCGGTTCGTCGCGCCCATGATGATGATGGCTTTGCGGGGGTCGAAGCCGTCCATCTCGGCAAGCAGTTGATTGAGCGTTTGCTCGCGTTCTTCATGGCTGCCCATGGGGCTCTGGACGCGCACCTTGCCGAGCGCGTCGAGCTCGTCGATGAACACAATGCATGGCGCCTTGGCCTCGGCCTGCGAAAACAGGTCGCGGACGCGCGCCGCACCCACACCGACGAACATCTCGACGAATTCAGAACCGCTCAGGCTGAAAAACGGCACTTTGGCCTCACCAGCGACCGCCCGCGCCAACAGCGTTTTGCCGGTCCCCGGCGGACCGACCAGCAGGACGCCCTTCGGAATCTTGCCGCCCAGTTGCGTGTACTTGCGGGGCGTCTTGAGGAACTCCACAATCTCGCGCAGCTCCTGTGCGGCTTCGTCGACGCCTGCGACATCCGCAAAGCTCACCTTCACATCGTCTTCCGCGAAGATTTTGGCTTTGCTGCGCGCGAACGACATGACGCCTCCCTCGGCTCCTCCGATCCGGCGGAAGAAGAAGGACCACAGCGCCACGAGAATCAAGAGCGGCACGACCCAGCTGAGGACTTCGGGCAGCCAGCGGCTGACCACCTCACCTGAGTACTTCACGCCATGCGCGTCCAACTCCTCAGCAAGCTTCGGGTCGTCGACGCGTGTCGTGGTAAACGCGGCGCTGCTTTTGTCGCCTTGCGCCTTTTTGAGTTGCCCGTGAATGGTGGACTCGCCGACGGTGACCTCGGCAACCTGACCCGAGCGGACGAGGCCCTTGAAGTCGCTATAGGGAACCTGCCGCCCGCCGGGCGAGAGCAAGTACGCCTGCCCGAGGGCGAGAATGAACAGCGCGCCGAGCACCCACCAGATGGCGGTGGGGCGCGCTGATGTCGAGCGTTTGTTTCCACCCGAAGGCATCAATGGATTCGGCAACGACAACCTCTACGTGTCGGCTACGTGCGCGCGACGGTCTCGCGCGCCTCCTCTTTGCTGAACGTGATACCGCCGGCGCCGACGTCCGCGATGACGTGGTCGCCTTCGGCAAAATCACCCTCCAGCACTCGCATGGCGAGCGGGTCCAGGACCCGCTTCTGAATGGTCCGCTTCAACGGACGAGCGCCATATGTAGGATCATACCCTTCCTGCACGAGGAATTCCTTGGCGCGGTCGGTAAGCTCGACGCGGATCTTTCGATCTGCGAGACGCTTCATGAGGCTGCGCACCTGAATGTCGATGATCTGCTTCATGTGCTCCCTGCCTAGCGCATGGAAGAAGATGATCTCGTCGACGCGGTTCAGAAACTCCGGGCGGAAGTGCTGCCTCAGCGCTTCGGTGACCTGCCGTTTCACACCCTCGCTCAGCTCGCCATCATCGCGGCTCGCGTTTTCAGCGATGTACTGACTGCCGAGATTGGACGTCATGATCACGACAGAGTTTTTGAAGTCCACCGTCCGGCCCTTGCCATCGGTGAGCCGGCCGTCGTCCAGGAGCTGCAACATCACGCTGAGCACCTCGGGATGCGCCTTTTCAACTTCGTCGAAGAGCACCACGGAATAAGGCCGGCGCCGCACCGCTTCGGTCAGCTGGCCTGCCTCGTCGTAGCCCACGTAGCCAGGAGGCGCACCGATCATGCGCGACACGGTGTGTTTCTCCTGGTACTCCGACATATCGATTCGGATCATGGCGTGCTCGTCATCGAACAGGAACTCGGCGAGCGCGCGCGCCAGTTCCGTCTTGCCGACGCCAGTGGGTCCGAGGAAGATGAACGATCCGAGCGGACGATTCGGATCTTGGAGTCCGGCACGCGCGCGCCGAATGGCGTTGGCCACCGCCTGAATCGCCTCGTCTTGACCGACGACGCGAACGTGGAGCCGCTCTTCCATCTTGAGCAGTTTCTGAATCTCACTTTCCATCAAGCGGCCCACGGGAATGCCGGTCCACTTGCCGACGACTTCCGCGATATCTTCCTCGTCGACCTCCTCTTTTAGCATTCGCTGCGTCTGCTGCAGCTTTGCGAGGCGAGTCTCCTCCTCTTTGATCTGCTGGTCGAGGGCCGGCACGCGGCCGTATTGCAGCTCTGAGGCCTTCGCATAGTCACCGGCGCGTTGCGCGCGTTCCACTTCCATCCGCACCTGCTCCAGCTGCTGCTTGAGCTCGCGCGATTTCTGAATCGCTTCCTTCTCCTGCTCCCAATGCGCGCGCAACTGCGACTGCTGCTCCTTCAGATCCGCGAGCTCTCGTTCCAGTTTCGCGAGGCGTTCCTGCGACGCTTTGTCTTTCTCTTTGCGCAGCGCCTCACGTTCGATTTCGAGCTGCATGATGCGACGCTGCACCTCGTCGAGTTCGGCGGGCATCGAGTCGATTTCCATCCGCAGCCTGGACGCGGCTTCATCGACCAGGTCGATCGCCTTGTCTGGCAGAAATCGATCCGTGATGTAGCGCTGGGAGAGCACAGCGGCGGCAACGAGCGCCGCGTCCTTCAACTTGACGCCGTGATGAATCTCGTACCGTTCGCGCAATCCACGCAGGATGCTGATCGTGTCTTCGACGGTCGGCTCGCCGACCATCACCGGCTGGAAGCGTCGCTCGAGAGCTGCGTCCTTTTCGATGTGCTTGCGATATTCGTCGAGCGTCGTCGCTCCGATCGTGTGCAACTCACCGCGGGCGAGCATCGGCTTGAGCATGTTGGATGCGTCGATCGATCCTTCCGCGGCTCCCGCGCCGACGACCGTGTGAAGTTCGTCGATGAACAGAACGACCGCGCCCGCCGACTCGACGATTTCCTTCAACACCGCTTTCAATCGTTCTTCGAACTCGCCGCGGTACTTCGCGCCGGCCACGAGCGCGCCCATATCGAGGCCGACAATCCGCTTGTTCTTCAGGCCCTCGGGCACGTCGCCGCGGACGATGCGCTGAGCGAGGCCTTCGACGATGGCGGTTTTGCCGACGCCAGGTTCGCCGATCAGCACCGGGTTGTTTTTCGTGCGGCGTGACAGCACTTGAATCACGCGGCGCACCTCCTCGTCGCGGCCGATGACCGGATCGAGCTTGCCTTTGCGAGCAAGCTCGGTCAGATCGCGGCCGTAGCGCTCGAGCGCCTGGTACTTGTTCTCAGGGTTCTGATCCGTGACGCGCTGATTGCCGCGAATGGACGTCAGCGCCTCCAGCACGCGCTCACGCGAGACGCCGTTCTGTTTGAGCACTTCGACGCTCGTGGCGCGGCCGGGCTCGCCGAGAATGCCAAGCAGCAGGTGTTCGGTGCTGACGAACTCGTCCTGCATCGCCTTCGCGTCCGCCTGCGCCGCATCGAGCACGACGCGCATTCGCGGAGACAAACTGGGCTCGGTGCCGCCGTACGCCTTGGGTTGCCGGGCGAGGTGATCGCGCAGCGCGCGCGCAACCTTCGAAGGATCGGCGTTCAGCTTCTGCAGCACCGCCGGGACGACGCCTTCTTGCTGTTCAGCGAGCGAGACCAGCAGGTGCTCCGGCTCGACCTGCGAGTGATTCAACTCGGCGGCGAGCTGCGGGGAGGCGAGGACGGCCTCTTGTGCCTTTTCAGTGAATTTATTCAGATTCATGATCAGTCCCACACGGCGGATCTACAGACCCGCCACTACGTACTCCACCTGTGGAGACCGGCCTCCGGGCCGGCCTATGCCCGCTTCAACGCCTCCCAATGCTTTCTCGCCTCTTCCGTCAGTGTCTGTGGCAATGCCACGTCGACTGTCGCGTAGAGGTCGCCTCGATCCTCCGGCTTGCCTATGGCCGGCAGCCCGTGCCCGCGAAGTCGGAAGACCTGATTGTTTTGGGTGTTCTGCGGAATCTTCAGCCGCAGCGCCTTGCCTCCGAGCGTCGGCACGTCCACTTCGCCGCCAAGCACCGCGGTCGTGACCGGGACTCGTACCTTCGTGTACAAATCGCGACCCTTGCGCTCGAAGCCCGGCTCCGGGCGCAGTCGTACGCGGAGGAACAAATCCCCGCTCGGGCCGCTGCCGGATCCGCGGCCGCCTTCACCGGACACGCGAACGCGCGATCCATCCGTCACGCCCGCCGGTATGCGCACTTCGACGTTGCGCGCCTGCCCATCGTGCTGAATCGAGAGCCGTTGCACGGAACCGTGCAGCGCCTCCTGAAGACTCAGTTCGATTTCGTGCTCGACGTCGCGGCCTTTCTGATTGCGTGGCGCTCTGGCGCGGCCGCCGCGCGGGCGCGGTTCGGCCTCGCCGCCGAAGAACGTCCGAAAGAAATCGGAGAACGGGCTTTCCTCGTCGCCGAACATCGCTTCGACTTCTTCGGGCGACATCTGACGGAATCCACCCGACCCCTGATTCCACGCCCATTGCCCGCCAAACGGACTCGCCCCGCCAGCTTGTCCCGCCTGCTGCGCCTGCTCGTACATCCGCCAGTTGGCGCCAAGCTCGTCGTACTTCTTTCGCTTCTCCGGATCGGCGAGCACCTCGTTGGCTTCGTTGATCTCTTTGAAGCGCGCCTCGGATGCTTTGTCCCCCGGGTTCACATCGGGATGATATTTGCGCGCGAGCTTCCGGAATGCCTGCTTGATCTCCTTGTCAGAGGCGTTCTTCGAAACTCCGAGCGTAGCGTAGTAGTCCTTGAACTCCATCGCTCACAACCCGAGCATCTGATTCAATCGAGTCATCTCTTTGAGGAGCCGCCGCCGCAGCTCGTTGCGCGCGAGCGCGTCTTCACGAATGAGCGGCTGTATACGCCGCATGATTTCGGCGATTTCCAGCAACTGTTGGACTCCAGCGAGATTGACGCCGTAGTCGTCGACCAGGCGCTTGATGAAGCGCAGCCGTTCGATTTCGTCGCGCGAGTACAGCCGCATGCTGCCGATGGTGCGCTCGGGACGCACGAGTCCGAGCCGTTCGTACTTCCGCAGCGTCTGCGGATGCATCCCCAGCATCCGTGCCGCCGTCGAGATGAAAATCAACTCGTCTTCCATGAATCTTGCTACAAGTCAAGCATAGGACTTGATACGACGCGTGTCAATTCCTTGCTACGGATCGGATGAGCCTTGTCGAAGGTCGAGTGACAAATCGCCGCAGCGACAGTCATACTGAAGTCACCGTGCTCGACGTTCCTCTGCCTGACATTCACGCGACCGACTTCATCACCATTGGATTGCTGGTCGTGCTGGAAGGTCTGCTGAGCGCAGACAACGCGCTCGTGATGGCCATCATGGTGCTCGGTTTGCCGAAGCACCAGCACAAGAAGGCGCTCAAATACGGCCTGATCGGCGGCTTCGGGCTTCGAATTCTGGCCACGCTGCTCGCCGTGTACCTGATCCGCGTGTCGTGGGTGAAGCTGCTCGGCGGTCTGTACCTGCTGTACCTCACCTGGGGACATTTCACCCAGGAGGGCGGGGCAGAGGCACGTCAGTCGCCACCCAAAGCCAAGCCGGCGTTCGGGCTGTCGGCGCTCTGGGCGACCATCTGTAAGGTCGAACTCGTGAACCTTGCGTTCTCTGTGGACTCGATTCTAGTAGCGGTTGCGATGTCTCCCAAGAAATGGGTGGTCGTCACCGGCGGCGTTCTCGGCATCATCGCGTTGCGGCTGGTCGTCGGTCAGTTATTGCGGATCATCCAGCGATATCCCGCGCTCGTCGACGGCGCCTTCATCATCATCGCGTGGGTCGGCATCAAGCTGGTGATGGAGTACTTGAACACCGTGGGGCTTCTTCATTTTGAAATCCCGCGCTGGTTCTCGATCAGCCTCATCATTCTGATTTTCGTGGTGTCGTTCCTGTACGCGCGCCGCCACGGACCGCGGGAAATCACCGGGCAGGCGCTCGAAGGTGAGGCGACGGCGCTCCTGCAGGAAGAAGCAGACGACAGAGACAAGTAGATGTCGCGATGTCGTGATGTGGGATGTGGCGATGTAGAGCGGACGATGTAAAGCGGCCGTCACCTGCTGTTGCGGGCGGCGAGGATCGCGCGAACCAGTTCCTCGGGGATGTCCCCAGTCGGCTCCTCAGCAAAGGCTGTGCGCTCAGCCACAATCGTCGCGTGGTATTGCCGCATGTACTCCTCGCAATTCGGGCAGGCCGCCAGGTGGCGCTCGAATGTCGCGAGTTGGCCAGCCGGCAGCTCGCCTGCCACGTAATCGGAGAGAAAGTCCGCGCATTCCCGGCAGGTCACGGGGAAGTCCTCTTGAAATGCGGCGCGAGCAGCGTGCGCAATGCTTGACGCGCGCGATGCAGCCGAACTTTTACAGCGTTAGGAGTGGTTTCGAGCAGCTTGGCGGTCTCCTCTGTATTCAATCCTTCGATGTCGCGAAGGAGCAAAACGGTACGGTAGGAGTCCGGCAACTCTCCAATGAGCCGGCGGACCAGGGCCTTGTTCTCCGCCTGCTCGATTTTTTCGGCCGGGTCGTCCCAGCTCGCAAATCGTTCGACGTGGTGACCGTCGTCTTTGTACGCCGGGAGCAGCGGATCGAGCGGCTCTTCACGCTTTCGCCGCCGCGTTCGCAGACGCATCAGCGCTGCGTTCACCGCGATGCGATGCAGCCAGGTCGACAGCCGCGACTCGCCGTGAAACCGATCGAGACTGCGAAAGGCGAACATGAACGCGTCCTGGACCGCGTCGCGGGCGTCTTCTTCAGTCGTCAGGATACGCCGCGTGACAGCGAGCAGGCGGCCGCTCTCTGTGCGAACCAGTTCCTCGAATGCCGCCGCGTCACCGACGCGCAGCCGCGCGAGGAGTTCGTCGTCGCCCGATTCGCGCTCTCGTCGCTGAGCTACGGCCTCTGCCACATTGAAAGTGTATTGATTTGTCGGAACCTAACGAGAAGAAAAAAAGAGGCTCCTCCGCAGAGGAACCTCTGTGAACTACCCGAGCAAAGGTACGCCCGGAACCGATGCGAAGGAACGGCGCGTTGCGGTTAACCCTTGGTGTAGACCAGTTTTCGCGTCGTATCGCCGCGACCTGTCGTTCGAGTCGTGGTAATGGTCAGCACGCCGCCCTGGAGGCTGTAGACGTCCTTCGTCGTGATGTCGAATGTTCCATTCGGCGTCTGAAGCTGTTGCTGCCCGCTGACGACAAGGTTGCTGCCGTCCCAGGTGGCTTTGGATTTCGCTTCGCCCATCCCGACTTTGTTGACGCTCTCGCTGCCGTCGAGTTTGTAGACGAGGGTCTCGGCGCCGTTCGGAAGCGTCCGCTCGATTGTGAGCTCGTTGGCCGTCTGCTTGATGACCAGCTTGCTTGCAGTTCCGCCACCACCTCTGCCACCACCACCACCACCACCGCCGCCACGACCGGCCGGCGCGGGATCGCTCTTGCCCTCGTCGAACGTGTAGGTGCCCGACAAGTCGACCTTGCCCTGTGCCCAGGCGAGAACCGGCAGCGCGAGCGCCAGTGCCACTGAAACCGCTAATGCACGTTTCATGGAGCCTCCTTCAACGAATCCGATGACACGACAACCATACGCTCGTTCGTGCCGCCGTGCTTACCTGGCCAGCGGCGCTCGAACACGCGCGGTCACGTCAGATTCGAGGGAAGGGCAACAGCCGCGACGAGTGGGCGTTGCCGATCATCGCCCTCGTAGTACACGCGCTCCAGAAAGAGACCGGACGCGGGAGCGGTGAGCCTGGCTGGCGTCGGCGACCGCCGAGCGAGAAACTGCTGCAGATCGTCGAGCTTCAAGCCGCCGCTGCCGATTTCCGCCAGCACGCCCACCATGCGGCGTACCATTTTCCATAAAAAATGAGACCCGGCCACACGAATCAACAGAAGGTCGCCGTCCTCACTCGACGAGCACGGCTGTAGACTTTTCCTCTGGATCGTCATCGCTGAACGACTGGAAGTCGTGCATGCCCACAAGTTGACGCGCAGCGGCTTGCATCGGCGGAAGATCGAGCGGCTCCTTGATCCACCACACAAAAGGCTTCGCGAAGGCCGTCCGGCGCCGCGCGATCTGATAGAGATAACTGCGGGCGATAGCGGAATGCCGGGCGTGAAAGCGGTGTGGCGCCTTGACGATGGAGAGGATGTTGATGTCGTGAGGCAGTTCGTCGTTCAAGCGCCGGCGCAGCGGCTCGGGAGGTGCGTTCGCGTCCACATCGAGGTGCGCCACCTGCAGCAGCGCATGCACGCCGGCGTCGGTTCGGCCTGCGCCCTGAAACTCGAACTGGCGCTGACCGAAGACTTCGGCGATTGCGCGTTCAATTTCTCCCTGAACGGTGCGCGCGTTCTTCTGTTTCTGCCACCCGCTGTACCGCGTTCCCGCGTACTCGAGCATCAGCTTGAATCGCGCCACAACGCTTCATGATAAGGGGTCGACGTCCCATGATTGCCAAACCCATTCACGCACCAAATCTTCCGAAGCCTGCCGGCCCGTACTCGCCGGCAGTGGCGTTGGATCGGCTCGTCTTCGTCTCCGGTCAAGGTGCAACAGATCCTGCGACGGGCAAGCTCGCGGGCGACGATGTCGAAACCCAAACCGAGCAGGTTCTGAAGAACGTGCAGGCGATTCTGCAGGCCGCAGGGTCAGACCTCCAGCACGTCCTCAGATGCGGCGTGTTCCTCATCGATATCAATGACTTCGCGCAAATGAACGGCGTGTACTCGCGGATGTTTGGCGACCACCGGCCGGCGCGGACAACCATTCAGGCCGCGGCGCTTCCCGGCCCCGGCCTCAGGATCGAGATCGACTGCATCGCCTACATCGCGCAGTAGAATCGAAGAATGGAAAAGCAACCTCGCGCCCGGCGCCTTCTTGCGCTGCTGATCGCCGCCATTCTCTTTGCGCCGCTCGTCGGGCGCGCAGACGAGGGGTTTTGGCCGTTCAATCGAATTCCTAAATCCGCCATCGAGAAAACGTATGGCGTTCAGCTTTCTGACGCCTGGCTGAACCGTGTGCAGCAGGCTTCCGTGCGGTTCCCGAGCGGTTCGGGATCTTTCGTCTCGCCCGATGGTCTCGTTCTCACCAACCATCACGTGGCGATGGAGATCGTTCAGGAGCTGAGCACGCCCGAAAGGGATTATGTGAAGAGCGGCTTTCTCGCGCGCGATCGCGCCCAGGAGCTGAAAGCACCCGACCTCGAGCTGGTCGTGCTGCAAACGATCGAGGACGTGACCTCGAAGGTGAACGCAGCGCTCAAGCCTGGGATGTCATCAGCCGACACGCTTGCCGCCCGGCGCGCGGCGATTGCGGCGATCGAGAAGGAATCGGAGGCGAAGACAGGACTTCAGAGCGAAGTGGTCACGCTCTATCAAGGCGCGCAGTATCACCTGTATCAGCACAAGAAATACAAAGATGTCCGGTTGGTGTTCGCGCCGGAATTCGACATCGCGTTCTTCGGCGGCGACCCGGACAACTTCGAGTATCCACGCTACTGCCTCGACATGTCGCTCTTCCGCGTCTACGAGAATGGCAAGCCGATTCAAGCGAAGAACTATTTGCCGTGGTCGACCGCAGGCACGAAGGAGGGCGATCCCGTTTTCACGTCCGGGCATCCAGGCGCCACGCAGCGCCTGAACACCGTGGCACATCTCGAATACCTGCGCGATGTGTCGCTGCCGCTTTCACTGGAGCTGTACGGCCGCATCCGCGACGCGCTCGGCGAGTACGGCAAGCAAGGACCCGAACAGGAGCGGCAGGCGCGCGAGCTTTTCTTCGCGCTCGAGAACTCACTGAAATCCTGGAAGGGACAGCTCGCCGGACTCAAGGATCCCGCCACCATGGCGAAGAAGCAGGCGGCCGAGAAATCTCTTCGCGCGGCCGTCACGGCGAACACCGAGCTCTCGGCCACGTACGGTGACGCGTGGGATCGTGTCGCGAAAGCACGGCACGATCTGCCGGCCTACAACATGGAACGCGTGATGTTCGAAGGCGGTCTCGGATTCTTTTCCGATTACTTCACCCACGCCCGAACGCTTTTGCGTTGGGCGGACGAAAGTCAGAAGCCAAATGGCGAGCGGCTGCCCGAGTACACGGATCCGCGAAAGCCCGACATCGAAAGGGGGCTCGCCTCGGGCGCGCCAATCTATCCCGGTTTCGAGAAAGCACGGCTCGCCGCATCGCTCGCGCTCATGCGTGACAAGCTTGGCGCAGATCAGCCGCTGGTCAAGCAGATTCTCGCGGGCAAGACGCCGCAGGATCGTGCGGCAGAACTCGTCGACAACACCAGGCTCGGCGACGCGAACGTGCGAAAGGAACTTTTCGGCGGCGGTGCGGCGGCGGTGAAGGCGTCAAACGATCCGTTCATCGAAATCGCCCGGCTGCTCGAGCCGCGCGCGCGCGAGCTGCGACGCCGCTACGATAACGAGGTCGTCGGTGTAGAGCGGGATGCCTACGCGAAAATCGCGCAGGCGGTGTTCGCGACCCAGGGCGACACGGCCTACCCCGATGGCACCTTCACGCTTCGACTCTCGTACGGGTCCGTCAAGAGCTACACGGCAAATGGCAAGCGGGTGAATCCGTACACCGATTTCCGCGGCCTCTATGTGCACGCCGACGATCACGGTCAGAAGCCGCCGTTCAAGGTGCCCGAGAGCTGGGCCCGGGCGAAGAGCAGTCTGAATCTGCAAACGCCGTTCGATTTCATCACCACCAACGACATCGTCGGCGGCAATAGCGGGTCGCCGGTCATCAATGTGAAGGGTGAGCTGGTCGGGTTGATCTTCGACGGCAATATCGAGTCGTTGCCGGGCTATTTCATCTACGACGCGGCCGTGAACCGCGCGATTGCCGTCGACGTGCGCGGTATGGCGGAAGCATTGAAGAAGGTCTACAAGGCCGAGGCCTTGCTGTCCGAGCTGCTTGCGGCGACGGCCGTGCCGACTGCCCTTCGCTGAGCGCCGACGTACGGGCCACCGAGTCACAGAGACACAGAGAATTTTTTGTTGAAAAGTTATCTCTGTGCCTCGGCGTCTCGGTGGCTTCGCTGTTAACCCCGGAGTTCACTTCAGTAGGTAGCGCCAACGGCGCGAACAGTGCTCGAGGGGCGCCATTCCTAGGCCAAATCGTCTTCATCAGCTACAACGCCCGGTTGTCAACTCAAGTGAATTGAGGGGTTAGTTCCCATGTCGCAGGCCCTTCCACGCCCTGTCAAACTTCTGGGACTGACGAGCCTCTTCACCGACGCCGCCACCGAAGCCATCTATCCGCTGTTGCCGGTGTTCGTCACGCGCATTCTGGGCGGCAATCCGGCGTCGCTCGGCGTCATCGAAGGCGCGGCCGACGCGACGAGCAGCGTGCTGAAGCTCCTCGCCGGCCGCTGGTCCGATCAGTCGGGGCGGCGCAAACCCTTTGTCGTGGCGGGCTACGGCATCGCCGGGTTCGTGCGGCCGCTGATCGCGTTTGCATCGACCTGGCAGCACGTGTTTCTCGTCCGCGTCAGCGATCGCGTCGGCAAAGGACTGCGAGGCGCGCCTCGTGATGCGATGCTCGGCGCCTTCGCGCCCGAGGGAGAACGCGGACATGTGTTTGGATTCCATCGCGCGATGGACCACGCAGGCGCCGTAGTCGGTCCACTGCTCGCGACAGGTTTCCTCTGGCTGGCACCAGGCGGATATCGGACGCTGTTCGGGCTCACGATCGTGCCCGGCGTCATTGCACTCGTGATGCTGCTGTTCGTTCCCGAGGCCGCTGTTGCTCGCAGCGAGAGATCTCCGCAGACGGCCGCAGTAGGATCCGTTTCGTCGCTGCCGCGCGAGCTGAAGCGCTTTCTGGTCATTCTGACCGTGTTTACGCTCGGCAACTCGAGCGACGCGTTCCTGCTGCTGCGACTGTCGGACGCAGGCCTTGCCACTGAGCTCTTGCCGCTCGCGTGGTCGGGACTGCATGTCGTCAAGGCTGGCTTGTCGACCTATGGCGGCGCGCTGTCGGATCGACATGGTCGTCGTGAATTGATCATCAGCGGGTGGATTCTGTACGCAGTGGTGTATGCCGGCTTCGCAGCAAGTCATAGTCTCTTCGCGTTCCTGACGTGGTTTCTGATCTACGGCGTTCACTTCGCGCTGGTCGAGGGAAGCGAAAAGGCGCTCGTCTCCGATCTCGCGCGCAACCACGCACAGGGCCGCCGCGGTGATTCTTGCCCTCGATCGTTCGCTCGTCGCCGCGCATCGATCCGGCCAGTGAGCGCAGCCTGCTATGATCGTGGATTCCGATGCCTCGTATTCTCGTCACCAATGATGACGGCGTACATTCCGAGGGCATTCGTGTGCTCGCCGGCGCGTTGCGGCCTCTCGGCGACATCACCATCATCGCGCCGCATCAGGAATCGAGCGCCATCGGACATGCACTGACGCTGCGGCGTCCCCTCCGGCTCGATCCGATCGACACCAATATTTACGCGGTCGACGGCACCCCGACGGACTGCGTCAACATCGGCGTCGCCATTCTCCTGAAAGGCGAGTTGCCGGATCTCGTCGTTTCGGGGATCAACACCGGGTGGAACCTCGGCGACGATGTGACGTACTCGGGGACGGTGTCCGGGGCGCTCGAGGGCGCGCTTCTGGGCGTGCAAGCGATCGCGGTGTCGCTCGAGCGCGCGAGCGGTGTCTTCGACTTCGCGCCAAGCGCGTATGCCGCGGCGCAGCTTGCGGAGATCATTCTTCGGCACCCCCTGCCGGAACGCACCTTTCTGAACGTGAACGTGCCGAAGGGAATGCCGCGCGGCTATCGCCGCACCGTGCAAGGCAAGCGCAATCACATCACCAAAATCACCGAACGCATGGATCCAAGAGGGAAGCCCTACTATTGGATTGAAGAGGGCATTGACGCGTGGGCGGCGCACGATCGGAGCGACTACCAAGCCTGCAAAGAGGGCTACATCTCCGTGACCCTTCTGCAGCCCGATCTCACGGCCTATGACGCGCTCGACGCGTTAGAGGACCTGCCGCTGCGCTTTCCGGCCGCCGTCCGGCAGTCGTGACTCGGCTCCTAGGTGAGGAACCGGTTTCAACGTTCGTTTGTGAAGCGCAGTTCCGACGTGGTGCCCAGGTACGTGGACGCGGGCGATTGCCCTCATCCGGAAAACGTCACAACCGCCTTAAGTGAACGCCATTTTCGTATGGCACCATCGTTGCTCCGTAGAAACGCTGTGAAGACGAGGCGCACGCGGCAGTACGAGTCGGAGACGATGAGGGGATTCAGCGGTAGCCGCCTCCTACGGAGCGTCGCGCATGAGCTGTCCCGATTGGGTGCGTGGACTACTCACCGGGAAGAACCCGCGCCGGACGACCAGACCCTGGAAGGTACAGAGGATTTCGACGCCGTTGTAGCCGCCTACCACGTCACTCGCGACGTCGAACGTGTCGCGCTCCGAGTGCCCGGTCGGTTCCAAGGCTGGCTGCTGATTCACCGCGCCTTGCTAGAGGTCGGCTGAGTCGCGGTTTTTCGGTTCTCGCGGTCCAAACACACGCCAGGATGAGGTAAACTATCCTTTCACTCCAGACGGGGCGTGGCTCAGCTTGGTAGAGCGCTCGGTTCGGGACCGAGAGGCCGCTGGTTCAAATCCAGTCGCCCCGACCAACAAATCCTAAAAACATTAGGCAATCTGAAAGTCATGGTCGGCGGTGGTTGGCCATGATCCGCCGTGTACGGCGGCGAAGGTTACCCTGTGGTTACCCTGAACTGAACTGGCCGTTCCGGAGGCTCGCGGGTCCTGAGCCTCAGGCGTCGAGCGGCATCCTGCCGGCGATACGATTGCGGCATGCCGAACTGCAAGCACGGGATCGATTCCAGGTTCTGTTCCGCATGCGCCAACCCGCAAAACGACTGGGAACGGTGTCGCCGGGCCGTCCAACACCGCGCCCAAACACGTACACCGGCCAACGACGCTGAGCGCGAAGCGTACGAAGCTGTGTACGCCTACGAGGAGGCACGATCGAAGCAGAAGGGCAAAACCATTCGCGCCTCGCGGACGTGGCCGATGGTTGATGAATACGGCAATTAGTGAGGAGACGCCACAGCGCTGCTTCAGACGAGTCAACCGCAACAGAGAGGGCTGGATAATTACATACTAATCGTGTAGTGTGTAACTACTGGTGATCCAGTCATTCGCCGAGGCGACAACAGCCGACCTGTTTCGGGAGCGGAACACGCGGGCAGCGCGGCGCATACCGCGCCAGTTGTGGCGGGTAGTGCAGCGGAAACTGAAGGTGATTGACGCGGCTGGCCGGCTGGATGATCTCGTCGTGCCGGCGGGGAATCGTCTCGAAGTGCTGAAGGGCGATCAAGCGGGACGGCATAGTATTCGGGTGAACGAACAGTACCGGATCACGTTTCGGTGGGAGAACGGACATGCGTACGAAGTCCGCGTCGAAGACTATCACTAGGGATCCCAGCTGGTTGGGACCGGCGATTCCGCCGGGTGAGATCCTGCTGGAGGAGTACCTGAAACCGCTTGGCCTTGGGCAACTCGAAGCCGCCAAGCGCCTCGGCATCTCTCTCAACCGACTGAACGAGATCATTCTCGGAAAGCGCGGCATCACTGCGGACACCGCGCTTCGGCTCGCACGGTTTCTGAAAACGTCGCCGCAGGTGTGGATGCGCATGCAGGCAGATTGGGATTTGCACGAAGCGATTCAGCGCGAGGCGCGCCGCGCATCGTGAGGTTCGGTACGAGGAATGGGCGGCGGCAGCGGTACTTGGTCGTGCTCGGCGGAGATCGGTGGTGACGCCCGGCGAATGGTTACCCTGTGGTTACCCGGCCCCAAAACGCGTCGAATTCATTCGGAAAAGTTGATGCGCTCGGTCGGTTCGGGACCGAGAGGCCGCTCGCGATCGGCTGACAGGGCTGAGACATGCCAAGCCTGAAGCACATTCTCCAGGAGCGCAGCAACGACTATTCGACACTGGAGACGCACTATCGAGCAGCCACCGGCGCCGAGCTCGTTGCGGAGCCATTCGAATCGTTCGGTTGCGGGCCGGCGATCACCCGCTCGGCCACCGTGCTCATCGGCGCCCACAATTCTGCCGGCACGCTAGAGAAGACGCTCATCTCCATCGACGCGAGCACCTTCAACGCGAAATACGGGGAGCAACTGCAGGTGGTCGTCGTCGACGATGGTTCGACAGACGAGACTCGGGACGTCGTGAACCGCACGCCACTCAATCTGAATCTGCTGTATGTAAGGCAAGCGCATGCGGGATTGACGCGCGCTCACAACACAGGGCTGGCCTTCGCCACGGGAGACATCATCATCTTTTCCGACTCGGACATGGTGCACACCCTCAACTCCATCGAAGAGATGATGAAGCGGCACGAGGTGCTCGACAACATCGTGGCTGTGGGATTCCGATTCGAGATCGCCGGTGACGACCCGTCCATTCGATCGGACCGGCTGAGAGAATCCCTCCGGCACTTCGAACCCGCCTTTCACCTCGATTTTCGGCTCAATTTTCCTGGTCGTCCGAACAACATGTGTCGAGACACGCGGCACCTGAAGAATCTTGGACACGCGCGCTCGATTCAGATGCCCAACGGCGCTCGATACAACCTGCCGGCGATGACCGTTGGAGCGTTCATGAGCTTTCGCCGGCGCGACTATCTCGCGATGGGCGGGAGCGACGAGCGCTTGACGGGCTGGGGATGCGAAGACTCGCTCATCGGGGCGCGATCGATCGCGCTGGGGAACTTCGTGATCCCTGTGTATCCGGCGGCCAGCGCGCACGTCTCTCACAGCAGCCGAATGCCGGATCAGGCCGCGCAATTCGCGGCGAACCTTGCGACCGCGGCCCGCATCCTCGACGAGCCCTTCGCCCCGGCGGTTCCGCCGCTCGACGCGTGGCGATCGAGAGCGCTCGAGGTGATCGAGCATCGGAGCCGGAGTTCAGCGTCGAGCTGCAGTGGCGACAACTCGATACATGCACGATCGCTGGAAACGGCGGACGCGCCGGCCGCGGCGGGAGCGTGTCACTATGCGATCGGTCAGTATCAGCAAGCACGGATGTGCTATACGCGCGCGGCGACCCTGGCGCCAGATGTCACGTGGCATCACTTGGGCAGGGCCAAATCGGCGCGGGAGCTCGGAGAATTCGACGAGGGCCTGGATGCCTTCGCGACGTCGCTGGCGCTCGCCCCGTGGAATTGTTGGGCCACGTTCGAGCTGGGGCTGACGCATGCACGGCTCGGCGACTACACACGCGCGCGCGAACTCGTCGAACGAGCGCGCGACTTGACTCCCGATGTGTTCGAGTTCCGATGGGTGCTTGGCACTCCGCCGGCACTGCACAAGGCTCGCGGAAACTACCACGCATCGCAGGACCTACACGCGATCGCCGTTTCGGACTTCGATCTGGCGCTGATTGGAGACGCGGGCAACCCATGGGCACACCACGATCGCGGCGCGTCCCTCTCCGCCTTGAACCGCCGCGAGGAGGCATTGGCGAGCCACCAGCGCGCAGACCAACTGCTGCACCCGGAGGATGGCAATCGCAGCTGGGTACACGCCGCGCTGGGCCGCTTGCACGCTGATTTAGGGCACAGAAGCCAGGCGAAAGTTCAACTGGAGAAAGCGCTCGAACTGTGGCCGGCGCACCCGAGCGCCGCCGACGACCTGCGCGCGTTGCATGTCGGGGGCGCCGCCGAGTTCCAGCTTCACTGTCACGTCGCCATCGTCGAGATGACACGTGCGATCGAAGGGTGGTTGACCGACGAAGAGGCCGACCTCCTGGTCGCGGCGACACGTAACGCAGCCGCACTTGTGCCTGAGAGCGCTCGTGCCGCGGTTGTCGAGATTGGCAGCTACTGCGGCAAATCGACCGTGGCGATTGGGGCGGCGCTCAAAGAGCTGGCTCGAGCGGATCTGAAGCTTTACGCCGTGGATCCCCATCGCGATTATCACTTCGGCTGGCACGCCGACACGTTCGACATACTGATGAACAACCTGCGGCACTTCGAGCTTGTCGACCACATCGAGGTGATTCGCGCGCGATCCACCGACTTTGATTCTCCGTATCCAATCGTCCTGCTCTTCATCGACGGGCTCCACGACTACGCGAACGTCCTGAGCGACTTCCAACATTTCGAGCAACGAGTGGTGCCGCAGGGTCTCATTGCGTTTCACGACTATTTCGAGCACTGCCCGGGCGTCAAGCAATCTGTGAACGAATTGCTCATGGCAGACCGCTGTGAGTTTGTGACGCAGAGCGGTTCACTTGTCGTTTGCCGGAAGGCGTAAAGGTGACGTCGTGGAACTCGAACGCGAGATGTTCACGAAGCGCTACGGGTCCGACAAATCAACGCTGCGGAAGCGTTTACGCCAACTCGCCGTCGTGGACGTGGGTGTGGTGAGAGCACACGTCGGCAAGCCTCGCGTTCTTGTAGAAGCCGCCCATTGCGTAGCCGCACAGGAGCGAAAAGGAGTGGGTCTTCGCGAGCTCGTTCCACAGGGTCTCGAGCTTGAGGGCCGCTTCCGACTCACCACGCTTCCACAACACATCCACCAGCTCGCCGTACATCCGAACGATTGGCTCTCCGGCACGTTTCGACATACCGGCGATGACCTTGCCAATGAAATTCTTGAAGAGAGCGGCGTTTGGATGCCCGTTCACTATGAACGAGGCAAGCGTGTTCTCGGCATCGAGCAGCAACACGCGTTCGAGTTCGAGCAGCGATTCGAGGTCAAAACGCCGCATAGTCAATTCCTGCAGGAACTTCTCACGGTGCGCGGGAGTCGCGATGATGACAACGGCCTGTCCGGCGGCGAGGCCATCTGCCAGAAAATCGGTGACCGACACGCACAATCGCGCCTCGTCAGAATAGAACTGCACGGCGTGATGCCCCGAGTTGCCTGGCGGAATCCCGAGAGCCTTCATAAAGACAACACAGCCTTCGTCGAAAAAAGTCCCTGGCCCCACGGTAACATTTTCGACGAAGGTGTGACGGGTATTCTGCTGACGAGCTAACGTTTTTCCTCGGGAAAGCGATGACCGCAGATGAGTCGCGAACATCTGCGGCGCATCTGTTGTTGCGGAGCGCGATTATTGCTGACCCGCTGTTGCTCTGCCCGCTGAGGCGGTACGTGTGCGGTCGGCATTCGTTGCGTAAGCGTAGACGAAGTTCTTCTGGCCGCCGTGTCCCATGCCGCTCCCAAAGTCGTACTGCAGCATCTCTTGGAATGCACGATCTGCGGTCCACCCGTCATGGGTCATGCGGTAGACGGCCGTCAGCGTTCCGGTGCGATGCTTTCCGCCCTTGCAGTGCACGAACACGGGCTGATTCGCCGGGTTGTTGACGATGCTGAGAAACTGATCCACTTGCGCGGCTGATGGCGCGCTCGTGCTGGACATTCCAATACGGAAGAACTTCAGGCTCGCCCGCGCTGCGTCAGCTCCCTCGTTTGCTTCGCCATCATTCTGCAAGTCGACGACAGTCTTTACACCGATGGCAGCGAGATCAGCATAGTCCCGTCCCTGGGGTTGGCCACCGCGGTAGTAAACGTCGCTCACTCGGCCGAAGTTGTCGATGCGAACGCCAGACACCTGGCCGGCTGCGGGCGTTCCCGCCCCGACGGGCAACGCGACGGAGAACGCCAGGAACAACGCGGCCACAGCCGCACGAACGGTATTTCGAGAAAAATGCACAGCTTCACCACCTTTTAACAAGCCCGGCTGCAAAACCGGAGTTGGTTGTTTTCGAACTTGCGTCGACTTACACAGCCTGGCCACAGTCGGAATTGACGAGTTCCGGCATAGCGTTGGCGTTTCGGCTATTTGCGGGTTGTATTTAGTAAGACGATGGCGAAGGGTCGTTGGCCTATGGCAGACCTGCCCACGACCTCTACCATAAGATCAAGCGCTGCAATAACTTAGAAGAATTCTGAATGGCTATTGCGGCAGACCTTCCGAGTCTGACAGACTTAGTGATCTCAACATCGCCTTCTTCGCCGAAGGAAGCCCGCCAGGACTTTATGGCGGGCTTTTTTTTTGTGATCAGCGAACGACAGAGGGCGAGTAGCCGCCCGCGATAAGCACGCGCGGCGGCTCGGCGCGGTCGACTGACACCGCCCAGATATCGGCCCCTTCGGATTTCGGCAGATGGTAAACGACCTCGTCGTCATCGAGCCAGTCCACTTGATCGTCCACGCTGCGCTTTTCCCAGTCCACCATCGTTTCTTTGTTCGTCTGCAGATCGAGCACCGCAATCTGCCAGAAGACAGTGGTGCTGCCGCTGATGCGCTTCTTGAACGCAATGCGCTGGTTGTTCGGCGAAAGCGATGGACACTCGACGCCAACGTGAATAACACGCGCGCTGCGCTGCGCCACATCGCCCTCGACGAGATAATTCACACCCGCGGTGCGCAGGGTGGCGAAAAAGCGATTGCCGTCGTTTGCGAACGTCACGCCCCAAAAGTTGAAGTCAATCGCGCTGAACTCCTGACCCTCACGCGAGACCTTGAACACCTCGAGGTTCGCCAACGCCCCGCCAGTTGCCGCGTCGTGAATCGTCGTCGCTGTTGAGAATCCCGTCTCTGCATAGGAGTGACCGGACTGAAACACCGTCAGCGCGGCATAGCGTCCGTCCGGCGAGATGCGCGCGCGGCTGGGCACGCCGGCCAATGGCCGTTTTTCACCAGGGACAAACCGGTCATCGAAGACGAACACGGCGTATGGCGGCAGCAGCGTGCTGTCCAGTGCCTCGCAGACGCCTCGCCCATGCTGAAAGTACACCCGGTCACAGGCGAGATTACTGAGCAGCCAGCGCGACTCCGGGTGAGCCAGAGGCACGAACGCAACCTTTCCAAATGACTCATCAGGCACGGTGCTGCGGAAGAGGACGCCGCGCTCGCCCGGCTTGATTCGAGTCAGCGGAACGTACGCTGTTGACGCCGAGGCGGGCGCGGCCCGTCGCGTGAACGCGACGTACGCGATGGGCAGGGCTATCGCGACGATACAGGTGATGCCGAACACGATGGTTCGCGTTTGTCGGGTCATGGCCGGGAACTCTCGAATTGGATGCGGTACGTCCCAGCCGCCAGTATGCCCACGATGAGAGCCGAGGCGAAGACCGAGAGCGCAACTGTCGGTCCGTGACGAGTCCACGTCCAGCCGAACAGAACAGAGGCAGTCAATCGGGAGAGACTGACCGCGGTGCCCAGGAAGGCGAGGCCTGCGCCACGCACCTCCGGCGCCAGAATGGCTGTCGTCGCGGCGGCAAGCACGCCGTCAGTCATGGCGTAGTAACTCCCGAGTAATAGCACACAAACGGCGATTGGAAAGACCGCGCCGTTCGACAGCCAAAGCATCGCATAGACGCCAAGCAGCGTGACGTGGCCAAGAATAAAGACTCTGCCACGTCCAACGCGGTCGGCGACGCGGCCGGCCGGAACCGCGAGCAGAACGTACGAAATCGCGGTCGTCGCCGCGAGCAAAGGGAACAGCTGCGGGCCAAAGTGGGCGCTGCGTTGCAGCAAGAGGTAGACGAACGCGTCGCTGATGGTGGCAACCGCCAGCACAGAGGCGACGGCGAGAACAATCTGGAACTCGCGTTGGCGGAGTGGCCCAAGGAGCGAGGCGGCGGCAAACCGAGGCGCGGCGACTTGCTGCGATCTGACGTTTTCAACGAACAGCAGAATACAGGCGAGGCCCACAATGGCAACCGCAAAGCTGACGACGAAGACCTGATCGAACGCGCGCGGCGATTGGGCGAGCACGGCAAACGCGAGCAGCGGCCCGAGCAGCGCACCGACAGCATCGAGCGCTCGATGAATTCCAAACGCGGCGCCGAGGTCGCTTCGCGATGAGCTGAGAGAGATCAAGGCGTCGCGGGGAGCGGTTCGAAAGCCCTTGCCAATCCTGTCGAGCGCAACGAGCGCTGTGACAGCGGTCCACGCACTGCCTGCCATCAGCATCCCGATGCGGCATAACGTGGAGATACCGTAGCCGAACGCCGCCAGTTCCTTGTGACGACTCGAACGATCGGCGGCCGCGCCCCCGATCCATCGGACAAGACTGCCGATGCCCTGGTAGAGCCCATCAACCGCGCCGAAGAGCATGGGCGAAAGTCCCAGCTGCAAGACGAGATAGGCAGGCAGGATGCTCGACACCATTTCGGACGAGATGTCCGTGAACAAACTCGTGAGGCCGAGGAACCACACGTTCGCGCTGATGTGGAGACCGCGCAGAGTCAGCAGCTCTGTTACTGATGCGCGGGTTGTCGCAGGCTCAGCTTGGTACACGCATCCCGTCCACGGAATCGATTCTCTTCCCTTTAACCCGCATCAGCAAAGCCGCTTTGTGGCGTCGTCGTTGCACACGCTGGAGGGAGGAGCTTCTCATGGCAGCACGGAGGCGAGAGTCGGGTGAGGCGCGCCAGGAGCGCATCAAGCGCATGCAGCATCGGCCGGAACAAAACCGCGGCTACGACGAGGCGGTGCGTGGCGGATCCGGGGCCGCCGACGATCGATCGGCTCGCGATGTGCCCACAACTGCCGATTCCACGGCGGAGAGTCGCAACGACGCCCACGATCGGGAGGCCGAACTAGCCCGGCAACAAGTTCGTCAGCACGATCGCTCGGCGTCCCGTCCTGCCACCCGCGAGCCGTAGCCTTCAGAGGGCGGCTCGCCGCCTTTTAGCTGTTTCTCCACGCTCTTTCGCGCCAGTTTCGCTGGCACGCGCCTTGATCAACTCACGGCATGTTTCGAAAGAAAGCACTCCTAACCATTGCGGTTACGTTGTGGGCGTCTACTGCCATTGGCGCGCTGCGCCTGATCTCCGTCAACGACGAAATCGCCTTGGGCCGGCAGGCGCAACAGGATGTCCACCGGCAAGTGCCGGAACTCCGCGATGCCGCGGTGTCGAATTACATCGCGAGCCTCGGGCGCCGTATCGCCGCCCGAGCGGATGGTCCGCGCTATCCATACACCTTCGATGTGGCGAACTACCGCGAGATCAACGCGTTTGCCTTACCTGGCGGTCCGGTCTGGATCTATCGTGGCGCCATCGACGCCACGCAGAACGAATCGCAGCTTGCAGGTGTTCTCGCGCACGAAATCGCGCACGTGGCCAATCGTCACGCAGCCGACCAGATCACAAAAGGCACGTTTGCGAATATCGGCCTGAGTCTGCTCGGCGGGTTGCTCGGCGGTGGCAACGGATCGCGGATCGCACAGCTCGGCGCCGGCGTAGCCGCGCAATCAGCCATGATGAAGTTCAGTCGCGACGACGAGCGGCAGGCGGATCTGAAGGGTCTCACGTACATGAAGCGCGCCGGATACGATCCTCACGGGATGGTTGAGTTCCTGCAGGTGCTGCGTGCGCGGCAGGGACGCGACCCCGGATCGGTGCAGACCTTTTTTGCCTCGCATCCCGCGCCGGGCGAGCGCGTCGCGCGACTCCAGCAGGAAGCCAACCGTCTCTCCGGCGGCCGGCGAGATTCCGCGACGTTTCATCAGATTCAGAGCCGGCTCGATCGCCTGCCTGCCGCCCGTTCGTCGCGCTAGCGATCAGCGGCTCTTGGCTCGCGAGGTTCCGCCTCGCCGCGACGGGGTCGATCGACGCGTCGACGTCTTCTTTGCCGATCGACGCGTCTTGGTCGATCGCTTGGCTCCGCTCGCTCCGGCACCGCGCGAGCTGCTCGTCGGGCTCGGGCGCGACGTGCGGCGATCACCTTGATCGCCGAAGCCGCTCGAAACTTTTCGCTTCGCCGCTTTGCGCCTGTCCGTGCGCTGCGATCGGCGTTGCTCGTCCATCTCGGTGAATTCCCCCTGCTCATCACGCTTCGCGTACATCGTGGCGTTCGTTGCCCGCACGGTGTCGCGTCGTTGGCTGCTTCTTCGCTTCGCCATGGTTGACCTCTGCCAATACAGCATCGGGCTGTATTGTCGCGTTAACCGACAATGCGAGTGTCGTTCTCTCGCTCGCGTGCCGGTGCAGCAAGACGCGCGCCCAGCAGCCACCGGCGTCAGCGTTGCCACGAGGCTGCAGCATCTATCAGGCCACGATCCAGACACTCTCTGTCATTTCGTAGGCCGGATACACTGATCGCGCGTGATCCCCGCGGCTTCGAACGCCTCAGTCAATCGACGTCAGTCCGCTCTCAATCTCGCGTGTGCACTTGCCGGCAGCGCGCTGCTGTACCTGACGGTTCGGCGGGTGGGCTGGGCGAGTGTCCAGACTAGCGTCAGCGGGATCGGGTGGTGGTATTTGGCCGTTGTCGCGCTGGGGGGCTTGCGCTTTGCGGCGCGATCGGTCGCCTGGACGGTGTGCGCGCGCCCGAGCATGCTGGCCGTGCGCGACGCGTTCGCGGCGAGCCTGGTGGGTGACGCGCTTGGCAACCTCACGCCGTTCGGTCTGCTTGCGAGCGAACCGGCAAAGGTCCTCATCGTCCGGCGTCGAATTCCCGTGGTAACGGCCGTGGCCTCTGTCGCTGCAGAGAACGCGTTCTACAGCATGTCGGTGCTCGTGATGATCGCGGCCGGCGCGCTGATTTTTTTCCGTGTCGCGAAAGTGTCAGCGTCACTGAGGACTGCAGCCGAGGGCGCCTTGGTCGGCGTCGCCGTCGTCGGCGCCGTCGGACTGTGGGCGGCGCGACAGCAGCCTGCCGTCCTGACGCGGCTGGCGCAACTCATTGCCCGCGCGACCGGCCGCGCCTCGACGTCGCTCGAACGCTTGCGTGAAATCGAAATCCACTTTTACGCACTGCTCATGTGGCCGGCCACGCGCATTGCTCGAGTCGTCGCATGGGAAGCGTTATTTCACGTGTGCGCGGTGGCGGAAGTGTTTCTCGTCCTTCGCTTGCTCTCCAGTCAGGTGACGCTGCAGCAGGCGTTTGTCCTCGAGACGACAGGGCGCTTGATCGTTGTGGTCTTCAAGTTCGTGCCCTATCGATTGGGTGTGGACGAAGCCGGCGGGGCGGTGGTGGCTCGCGCGCTCGCTCTCGATCCATCGCTCGGCGTGACGCTCGCGCTCGTTCGGCGCATACGAATTCTGATCTGGAACGGCGTGGGCCTCGTTCTTCTCGCTGTCAGGAGGACGCGGCTTTAGCGCGCGCCTCAGGAGGGAGTGTGTTCAAGTCGTTTGTGTCTGCTTCGTCTCGGTCTCCAATTCCGACAGCGGCGATTCTGCGGGTCCGGCGAGGACCGAGCCGTCAGTGTGAAATCGTGAGCCATGACACGGACAATCCCATGTCGCTTCGGCGCTGTTCCACCTCACCTCGCAGCCCATGTGGGTGCAAATGGCCGATCGCATGACGACAGTGCCCTTGTCGTCGCGATATGCCGCAGCCCGCTGGCCCGCGACGTTGAGAATCTTGCCCTCGCCCCGCCGGAGCACACGCACCGAGGCGCCCTGCGCGGCGGCAAGGCGATCGCGCACGAGATAGTAAACGTAATCCTTGTTCTCCTTGAGATAATCCCACGTGCCGCCACGGAGTTTCGTGCGGCCGACCGACAAGAGATCCTGCCAGGGGTTTGTGCGGCCAACCGCGGCATCGCGCGCCATCATGGCCGCCAGTGTGCCGAAGGTCATGCCGTTGCCGGCGAAGCCTGTGGCAGCAAACTGACGCTCGGACGTCTCACCGATGTACGGCAGTCCGTCATTGGTTTCGATCACCTGGCCCGACCAGCGATCCGTGATCTCGAGTCCAGGCAGGATCTCGCGCGCAGTGCCTTCGAGCGCCGCGTAGCACCGTTGAGTGTCATCAACCTGGCCTGTCTTATGATCCTCTCCGCCGAAAATCGCGTAGTCGTAGCCATACCGCGGCTCTACGCGGAGGTAGTGATACGGATCGGTCGTGTCCCAGTAAAGCCCGTAGGGCACGGTGTGCGGCGGCAGCTTTCCGCCGATCGCGTAGCTCGTATAGAGCGCCAGCTTCGACTGCAGCAACGTCGCGCTCACGACGTTCGTCTTGCCCATGAGCGGCGTGTGGGTTGCGATCACGACGTAATCGCAGGTGATGGTGTGGCCGCCGCTTTTGACGGCCAACGGATTGTCCTGCACTTCATCGGCGCTCGTGTGCTCGAACACATGCGAGCCGTCGCCAGGAATCGCGCGTACGAGCGCCGACAGGTACTTGAGGGGATGGAAGAGCGCCTGATGCGCAAAGCGGACGCCGGCCCGCCCGATGTACGGCACGTGGCTTTCAAACGTCGCATCGAATCCGAGGTCCCGCGCGAGATCGGCGGTTTCTTTGAGCTCTGCCACCGTCGCGCCCTGGCCTTCGAGCGCTTCGTGCAGGTAGCCGGGCACGCGCCTGAAGTCGTACTCGATGCCGTCGCCCTGGATGTGACTTTCAATTTGATCGATGGCGATTCTGCCTGCATCCCAGAGTGCCCGCGCCGTGTCTTTCCCGAATTTGTTGACGAGATCGGTGAGTTGCAGGTCCGTGGCCATCGTCAGGTGCGCAGTCGTATGCCCGGTGTCGACCTGTGCGCACCGATCGCGCTCGAGCAGCGCGACCGTGAGCCCGGCGCCTTTCAAAAGATGCGCAGCGGTAATGCCGGTCAAACCCCCGCCGATCACGACCACATCGACTTGGAGATCTCGGAGCAGCGTGGGAAAGATAGGAATCTGAGTGGAGCGCAACCAATAAGACGTGGTATCGAAGCCAGCCATACGTATGAGCACGGTGCAAACGCGGTACCTCTGCCCGTCCCAGGCAATGAAAGCAGTGCGCCCCACGCGTTATGATTTGAGTCCCAGCCCAACTGTCGTCCGGAGTTGTCTGATGAGAAAAACCTTCGCCATTCACACGCTCCTTGCCGCAGGAGTGATGCTTACGATCGCGATCTCCGGATCGGATCTGCCACTGCGCGCGCAGAGCACAGCCACGATTGACCCCGGTCTCTACTCGGGAATGCGTTGGCGAAGCATCGGGCCGGATCGCGGCGGCCGTTCCATCGCAGGCGCCGGCAGTGCCGCGCGTCCCAACGAGTTCTACTTCGGTGCAACCGGCGGCGGCGTGTGGAAAACGACCGACTTCGGCCACACGTGGAGCGCCGTAGGCGATCAGCAGTTCAAGACCTCGTCGGTCGGTGCGATCGCCATTTCGGCCTCGAATCCCGACGTCGTGTACGCGGGGATGGGGGAGTCTTGTTTTCGCGGCAACATCATCCAGGGCGACGGCGTTTACAAGACCACCGATGCGGGCAAAACGTGGACGCATGTCGGTCTCGACACCACGCAGATCATCAGCAAGATTCGCGTGCATCCGTCGAACCCCGATGTCGTTTACGTCGCGGCGCTCGGACACGCGTACGATGCCAACCCCGAGCGCGGCGTCTACCGGTCGAAAGACGGCGGCAAGACCTGGGACCGTGTTCTCTTCCGCAACGATCGCACAGGCGCGGTCGATCTCTCGATGGATCCGAAGAACCCCGACGTCCTGTACGCGGTGCTGTGGGAGGTGTATCGCACACCGTGGTCGCTCGAGAGCGGCGGGCCCGGCGGCGGAATGTTCAAATCAACGGACGGCGGCACGACATGGACCGAATTGTCCAAGAACCCGGGGATGCCGTCGGGACTCTGGGGCAAGGCCGGCGTATCCGTTTCGGGCGCGGATAGCAATCGCGTCTACGCGATCATCGAAAACGAAAATGGCGGCGTGTTCGTGTCCGATGACGCAGGCGCAAACTGGAAGCGAACCAACGAAGATCGGAACCTGCGGCAACGCGCGTTTTATTACACGCACCTCTTTGCGGATCCCGTGGAGAAGGACACCGTCTATGTGTTGAACGTCGGATTTCACAAGTCCACCGACGGCGGCAAAACGTTCCCGACCCAGCTTCGTCCTCCTCACGGCGACAACCACGACATGTGGATCGCACCGAACGATAACAAGCGGATCATCGAAACGAACGATGGCGGCGCGAATATTTCCGTGAACGGAGGCCAGACGTGGTCTGACCTGGACTATCCAACGGGTCAGTTCTACAACGTGTTCACGACGAAACACGTGCCGTATCACGTGTGTGGCGCGCAGCAGGACAACAGCACCGCCTGCGTCGGCAGCAGGCGAAGCGCATTCGGCCAAGGCGGCTTGCCGCCCATCTTCTACGACGTCGGGGGCGGCGAGAGCGGGTACATCGCTCCCGATCCGCTCGACGTCAACGTCTTCTATGCAGGGAGCTACGGCGGATATCTCAGCCGGCTCGATCGTGAAACAGGGCAGCAGCGCGCGGTCAACATCTATCCAAACAACCCGATGGGATGGTCGTCCGTCGACATCAAGGAACGCTTTCAGTGGACCTATCCGATTGTGTTCTCTCCCGTCGATCCAAAAGTGTTGTACGCCTCGTCGCAGCACGTGTGGCGAACGGTGAACGGCGGACAAAGCTGGGATCGCATCAGCCCGAACCTGACGCGCTCCGATCCGAAGACCATGCAGGCCTCAGGTGGCCCCATCACCAAGGATCAGACCGGCGTCGAAACCTACGCAGTCGTGTTCACCATCGCGCCCTCGCGACAGGACGTCAATACCATCTGGACCGGATCGGACGACGGGTGGGTGCACGTGAGCCGTGATGGCGGAAAGAACTGGGCCAAGGTCACTCCACCGGACCTGCCGGAGTTCTCGCGCATCAGCCTGATAGAAGCGTCGCCTCATCAGAACGGCGTCGCGTACCTCGCGGCAAACCGGTATCAGCTGGGCGATCGCAGGCCGTACATCTACAAGACCGCGGACTTCGGGCAGACGTGGACAAAGATCGTCAACGGCATTCCCGGCGACGATTTCCCTCGCACAATCCGCGAGGATACGAAGCGTCGCGGGCTGTTGTATGCCGGCACCGAGCTCGGCATCTATATTTCCTTCGACGATGGCGCCAACTGGCAGTCGATGCGATTGAATTTGCCGGTGACTCCCGTGCACGGCATCGTTTCAGAGGATCGCGATCTCGTCATGGGCACGCACGGCCGCGGCTTCTACATCCTCGATGCGATCAATGTGCTGCGCCAGGCAACACCTCAGATCACGTCCGGCGCGCTACACGTATTCGAGCCGACCAATCCTCTGCGCGGCTTCGACAACAATGTTGCGTTTGACTACTACCTTGCCAAAGACGCCGACGAAGTGAAGATCGAAGTGGTCGACGCGCAGGGGCGGGT
>WNGA01012644.1_pt1 | contig 36034 bp, 36 predicted proteins | sample 5400061 | NCBI WGS metagenome assembly WNGA01 (sample SAMN13153366, study PRJNA577476) | soil metagenome | isolation source: 100 cm soil or saprolite under grassland replicate 2 | place: USA:California | collected 2016-06-15
ACAGGCCATGGCTGCCGTGCACGTCCACTTCGGACTGCAAGAACGTGGGCAGCACGTCGGCGCGGTTGAACTCGGCGACGGACAGGTCCAACACCCTCACCCCACCGCGGCGGCGCAGCGCCTCGGCCAACGCGGCATGCACCTACCTCACCTGCTTGTGCAGCGTCCACACGTGCGTGTGGGCGGCCGGGCTGAACTGCTCACGATGCAGGTTCCGGACCCGCTCCACCCGCAACCCCGCGACCACCGCGGCCACGTGCAGGTCGTAGACGTCCAACGCGTACTGCACGTGGCGCTCCCGCCACAGCAGCTCCCCCGCCCCGTCGCGTCGCTCCACCGTGCTCACGCACCGTTGCCCGACGGGCTCGAACCGGTGCCGCCAGGACATGCTCCCGCCGGGTAGCTCCTCCACCTGGCCGCGGTCCCGCCACGCGCCGCGTAGCAGCTCAGGCGAGGAGTAGTCGAAAACGAGCCACCCGCCCGGGGCAAGGCAGCGGCTGACCCCGCGCAGACAACGGGCCAGCCCAACGGCGTCGAGGTAGTTCAGGGTGTCGAAACCGGCCACCACCAGTGCCGCCGACGCCGTCTCCACCGGCAGCTCCCGCACGTCGGCCAGGACGGTCCGCTCATACCAGACGCAGGCCCGCTCCAGCATCGCGGCCGCGCCGTCCACACCGATGCGGTACGCCTCGGCGACCGCCGTGGGCATCAGCCGGCCACCGATGCCGGTGCCCGCACCCAGATCCACCACCGTCGCCCCGGCCGCCAGATCCAGGCCCGCAACCTCCGCCAGCACACCCAGGCGCCAGGTCTTCTCCGCCAACGGCCCGAGCAGCCGGTCGTAGTCCTCGGCCAGGCATGTGTATGCCGCCGGCGCCCTCACCACTGCCAACCCCCGGCCCGCCGGCGGCGCCGACTCCGCCGAGCAGCAACACCGACCACCCTCACAACCGCCTCCCTCCACCACCCAGCGCAAGCAGACGCTCACCGGGAGCGAACCTCAGAACGTATTCACCCCCATAACGGGACAAGAAACGAGAGAACGCCACCGACAATCCACCGCCAAAACCCCGACAACACCACCACGGGGCCGCAATCGACCAAGAGGGCAGCGGTCTACGCCCGGGCACCCCGCGCTGAATCGGCCGCAGCCGGCGCGGCACCCGGCGCGGCCAAATCTCAACGCACGCCACAGATGCACACCGAGCCGCCGAACATCGAATGCCGGTTGACTCGCCCGATGACCGTCCCGGTACGACGAACGGCGCCCGACGGCTTGTCCGCGGGTCGGTCCGTTGTGGCGCGCGACCCGTAGGCTGGCCGCCGTGTGCCCGACCGAGTCCCTAGCGGCTGCTTCCGGTCAGGTCGGCGAGGTCGGCGGTCACAGTCTGGCGGGCGAAGTCCTCGATGCGTTCATCCAGATCAGCGACCGACATCTGACCGCGATAGGCGGGGGCGGCCAGTTCGCGGCGCACGTAGCCAAGCCGCTGTGTGACCTCATCGATACGCTGGGCCGTTGGAAGGGCCAGAACCGGCTCCAAGGCGATAGCCGCGGCGTCGAGGGCGCCGTTGCGTAGTTGCGTGGCAGCTAGGTCGATGTGGGCGAGCGCCTTGAAGGCGTAGTGATGGTCCTCGCCGGGTTCGGGTCCGGCGGCGTACATCTCGGTGGCGTGTTCAAGTTCGGTGATTGCCTCACCCCCGGCGTCGGGGATCTCGGCGAGGGTGGAGCCAGCCAGGTAGTGCTGGCTGGCCCGGGACAGACCGAACTCGCCGCCGATCTCCAGTAGGTCATCGTGGTGTTCGCGTTCGCGGGCCTCGTGCGCGGCGGCGATCGCCCGGCGTGCGGTTTCGGCGTCTCCCAGGCTTGCTGTCGCCCGGGCTTGGACGAGGTACAGGGCCGCGGCGTCCTGGCCGTCGGCGACGTACTCCAGGCCGTTGACAGCCAGACTGCGGGACTGACGGGGTTGCCGGTTCCAGTAGGCATGGTGGGCTTGCTCAAGTCGCAGGTGCGCCATCAGCGGACGGTGATCGATGATCACCGCGTAGGCCCAGCCCGCGCGTAGCAACTCCTGGGCAGCCTGCGGACATCCCAGACCCTTGGCGGCGCAGGCCATCAGGTCGCTGAGGCAACCGAGCAGGAAGTACAGCTCACTCTCATCCGGAGGCCACAGCCGCCGGTCCAACGCGGCGTGGATGCGGTCCCGAACCCGCCGCAACTCGCGGAACATCACGAACGGCTGCCCGGTGACGAACTCGCGCGACAGGCGGGTGATCTCGGCGCGGAGCTGTTCCAGGGTCGCCTCGCCGATGTCACGCCGTTCTGCGTGTTCGGCGTGCTCGCTGCTGCCGTGCGCGGTCATGATCACCTCGTGTTTTACGCCAGCGTGTACCCCGGCCTGGTCCTCGGCGCTGTATGCATTGTCCGGGTAGGGCCACGCGCCGCCTTCTCGACGGTAGGCGATCCCCATCGCCGCCGCGAGGCCCGGGTGCTGAGGCCACGCCCCGGTCCAGGCAGGCGCGTCGCCGGCAGGCACGCCCACCACACCCACGTCACTGGTTGGGTCGCCGGCCGGGTGCTGGTCCGGACGATCACGATCACCCGCCGACTTGTCGGCGGTGTGGCGTGCCGGCTGGTCGGCCGCTTCCTGGCGACGCTGTTCCTCCACAGCCGGCCACAGCCGGGCCAACGCACCGCCGGTGCCCAGCGCGGTGTCGCACGCCACCGCCAGGTCCTTGGATGGCCACCGGTCGGACTGTTCGATCCTGCCGATCTGCGACGCGCTGCAGTGCACCGACTGTGCCAGCGACGCATGCGACACGCCGTTGCGGCGCCGCCAGGACCGAAGCTCGGCCCCGAACAGATCCCGCGCCGACCGACGCGGGGCCATCTCCCGCCCTGCCATACCAGCTCCCTCCGCGACCTCAGACCCGGCACCTGTCACTGGCCGCACAACCGCCCACACCATTGGGTCGACTTCCGGTCACCACCCGGGAACGCGACGATACGCGCGCCTTCCCGCCCGCGGACGCCATAAACACCCCGACGCCATAAACACCCCCATGGGCGGAAGCGGAAGTCACGAGCGGTGCGGTCATGTGCCGACCGTCGAGGGTTTCGGACCGGCTGCCTGGCCATCTGCCAGGCCATCTGCCCATTCTGGTTGACCCCGCGCGGTCGAGGGCACAGTTGTCAGCCTGCTGTCCGAAGTCTGGCGGCAATCTGTCGGCGGCGACGCTCTGACCCGAATCCGCGAGTACTGCGGGGACACGGGGGTTGTCGGTCTTGAGCACCTTCGCCCGGTCGGCCTTGACCAGCAGCGCCCGGTTCAGCTGCTCGATGACGTCCGGGCCGCACCGGGTGGTGATCTTCTCCAGGGTGGACGGGTGCGGCACGCGGGTCCCCAGCGGGATCCGGCAGAACCTCATCCAGGAGATCGAGTCGGCCACCTCCCGGCACAGCGTCTCCTAACCCAGCCGGTACCGGTACTTCAAGTGCATCAGCCGCAGGTAGGTCTCGATCGGGATCGACGGCCGACCAGCCATCGCCGAGAAGTGCGCCCGGTACGGCTCGAAGAACACCGGGTCGTCCAGCAGCGCGTCCACCTCCGCCAGCTCGCGGGGCAGCCGCTCGTAGCCGGGCGGCAGGATCGTCTCCCACAGCGTGGGCTGCAGGTTCCTGGTCGCCAGCGTCAGGGCCGATTCCCCTTCATCCGTAAGGGTCCTCGACCATGATCTCGTCATTCGGGCCGCATCTGGGGAGGCACGCCGCGGGTTTCCCTTGCGCCACAAGGGAAACCCGCCAGACTTTTTCGGGAGGAAGTAGCTAGCCGTCATCCGCCGTCAGTCAGTCGGTCATTCTGAGCGGAGGGACAGGGCGGCGTTGGTGTGGCGGGGCGGACGGCGGCGAAGTGGCGGTGTCGAGGGTGGCGATCTCGGTGATGGCCAGGCGTTCGGCGAGGGCGATGACGGTGGCGTCGACGGCGCCGAGCGGTAAGTCGGCGTAGGTGGTGACGAGGTCGGCGCCCGAGTTCGTCGCGGAGGATGTCGTCGGGCTCGTTCGGAGATGTCCGGCCGGCTGGCCTTGGCGGCGCCGAACCAGCGGGGCGGACCGCCGGGCTGACGCTGGTCCCCTCACCGGCTGCCGGCCGCCAGGTGAGCGGCACGTCCCTCGACGCTGCCACCTGCCGCGACCCGGCGCGCTGGTGGCCCGCTGCGGTCACCCGTGGGTGGGGGATCGCGGTCATGGCAGGTCGAGCATCACCAGATGGTGGGCGGGGTTGCTCAGCCTCTGGTTTGTCCAGTCCAGATCGAAATGGGCTGGGTCGTGGCCGGGCGGCAGGACCTCCTGCGCCCATTCGTGCTCGGGGTGGACCGGGTCGGCGGCGGCATCCAGTAGTTCGTAGAAACCGTAGATCCCGCCGCAGTCTTCCGGAGGGCAGGCCCGCCTGCCGGTCAGGCAGCGAGGGTAGGCGACCCCGGGTTCGGCTGGGAGGATCTTCTCCACGCTGATGTGATGCTGCCAGTCGTCGCCGAAGTCGTAGTCGTAGGACAGCGGCGCTCCGGTCCGGGCCGCTGCTGAGAGGGTCAGCCGCCGCGCGTCACCCATGTCCAGCTCGGGGTCGGGGCTGCCGTACTGCGACTGGCCGACCCAGAAGGCATACAGGTGGCCGCCGTACCAGCCCATCGCGGCCAGGATGATCGGGTGCAGCTCGGCTAGGCTCACCCGGCCGGGTACCTGGATCCGGCGCCAGATGGGCGGCTTGCTGCCCTTCAGCTGGATCTTGAGCTGGTAGATCTGTCCGACACTCACTGCGGGTTGCTCCTTGATGTCAGCGCGGTTCGTACCGGGCGGGATCGTAGTCCTCGCCGAGCCGCTCGACCGCCTCGACGTGGTCGGGGTCGGCCGGGTCGGTCAACGCCCGCAGTAGGTGAAGGTATCCGCCGGGTCCGCCGCAGTCCTCGGGTGGACACGCCCCGGCGCCGCCGAGAATCCGGAAGGTGTTCTCGCCACCGGCTGCCCGGACCTCTTCCAAGGTAACGGTGTGCCACCAGTCGTCGCCGAAGTCGTACAGGTAGGAGAACCGCTGGCCCGGCTCGGTGGCGACCGAAACCAGGCGTTCGCCGTCCGCGGCGATCCCGGGCGCCTCGGATCGCGGGTCGACGATCGTACCGGCGTCGGTCTCGAACGCGTACAGGTGCGTGCCGTGCCAGCCCATGGCCGCTTGGATCATCCGGTGCAGCTGGTCAAGCGGTGTGTTCGACGGCGCCGCGATGCGCCGCCACACCGGCGGCTGGATCTGATCAAGCCCGATCTTCAGCACTAGCGACGCCGGATCAGGCGGTACGACGGCGAGGAAACCCGGCTCGCCGCAGCACTTCTTGTACTTGCGGGTCGAGCCGCACCAGCATGGCGCGTTGCGCGATGGCGGCCACGGCACGTCCCGGCCGGCGCCTTGGAGACTGTCGTTGTAGTCCAGCCGGGTCTGCCGGCTGGCCGGGTCCTTGCCTTCGCGCTGGGCGTAACCCAGCAGCCCGTCCACATCGAGGGGGACCACGTACGCCGAGGCGTCCGGCCCAGCGGTGACCGCCTGCAGCGTCTGCTCCAGTTCCCGGCGGTAGTCCTCATGGAGGCGGTACATGGTGGCGTCCAGCAGTTGGCGGTCCCACGCCGCCGCGTACTCCGCCGCCGGCAGGTACGCGACCCGGTAGACCATCCGTGGCTGCCGGCGCTGGCTCCGGTCGGCTCCCACGCGGCGGGCCCGGGTCCACCCGTCAGGGGACACCTGCTTGCCCCGGATGCCTTCTGACGCGTCATCGCCTTCGGCGGCCAAGGGGCCGACCACGTCCTCGGAGAACACCGGCCGATTCTGGCAGCCGGCAAGACACCGGCGACGCGCGGGTCATGCAGGGGCCAGTGCCAGCTAGGACGGTGCGCGAGCCTCCGACGCCGAGCAGCGGAGAGGGTCCTGCGGAGACGCCGAGAGGCGGACCGCTCTGCAGTGCCTCGTGGCAGTCCGACTCCGCGACCTACGCGAGACGCGTCCTATGCCGCAGTTGGGCCGGTGGTGGAGTCAGCGCGTTGGCGGCAGCAGGTGTGACCGGAGGGGCGCAGGTCCCGTGGTGTCCGCAGGATGCGCACGTTCGCGGTGGGGGCGCGAAGGTGACGACGGCACGGCGGGAGACCGCACGGCCGCGCATGCGCCGCGTGGTTGAAGACCGCCGCGGTGTTGAACCGGCTGCCGGGCGGGCCCGTTCACAGGTGAGTCATGTTGCCTGTACCCCGAGGGAGTCCCGCTTGTGAGGATCGTTGTCATCGGTGCCGGTGTGGTCGGCCTGACCACGGCATTGTGCGCGCGGGAGCGCGACCATGAGGTTGTGGTGGTGGCGGACCGGTTCGCTCCGGATATCACCTCGGTGGTGGCCGGTGCGCTGTGGGAGTGGCCTCCGGCGGTGTGTGGACACCATCGCGACGAGCGGTCGTTGGAGCGGTCGAAGTCCTGGTGCCTGACCTCCTACCGGGCGTTCGGCCGGCTCGCCGAGGACGCCGGCACCGGCGTCTACCTGCGTCCGGCCGCGTTCTACTTCCGCGCGCCGGTGCACGATGATCCGGTAGCGGACCGGAAGATGCGGGAGCTACGCGAGCACGTCCGCGGCTTCCGCCACTGCCCGTCGCTCGCGGCCGAGCATGGCGTCAGCGCGTCGGCGGGCGTGCGGGACGCCTACAGCTACCTCGCCCCGATGATCGACACCGACCGCTACCTGGCCTGGCTACTGGCCCGCGCCACCGCCGCCGGCTGCCGGATCCGCCGCGAACGCATCTGCGGAAACCTGGTCGATCGGGAGCAGGAGATCCTCGACCGGTTCGGCGCCGACCTGATCATCAACTGCGCCGGGCTGGGCGCCCGGGAACTCCTCGATGACCCAGTCTACCCGCTGCGGGGGGCGTTGGTTCACCTCCGCAACGACGGCCGGGACATGCCCCGGATCACCACCGCGCACTGCATGGCCTACGACCACTCCGTCGGCGGCCAGAACATGGTCTTCATCGTCCCCCGCGGCCCCGACCGGCTCGTCCTGGGCGGTCTGGTCGAACCCGACCACTGGGACACCGCCATCACCATGGACAACCACCCCCCGATCCTGGACATGGTCAGACGCTGCCAGGAGTTCCTGCCCATCCTCAAAGACGCCGCCATCGACCCCGAAACCTCGGTCCGGGTCGGCCTGCGCCCGGCCCGAACTGCCGGCGTCCGACTCGAACACCAACCCGGCACCCGGATCCTGCACAACTTCGGGCACGGCGGATCAGGCGTCACCCTGTCCTGGGGATGCGCCCATGAGGTCACCGCCCTCATCGACCAACTACACCCCGCCGCGACCACAACGGGTACGCCAGCCGCATACAGCGGCTCACCCCGCCTCGGCTTCGCGCCCCAACCCGGCGGATCATTCCCCGTCGAACAGGGGGAAACGCAGCCCGGCGCGGCGCACTCTTCTGGCCGCGCTGCGCGCGCAATCGGTCTTGGTAGGCCTGCGTAGGGTGGGTCGGGTCGGCAGGATCCCGTGCTCGCCGGCATCCTGGGCGGGAACGCCGTGCTCACGATCATCATCTGCGCGACGTTCGCCGTATGGTGTGGTTCTGGGTTCCGGGCCTCTGCGCATACGCCACCCGTAGCATGATCGCCTGGTCATTCGACCGGGTGGCGCCGGACCGGCTCGGATACGTGAGCCAGCGGTTCCACACCCCGGTGGTGGCGATCTGGGCCTTCATCGGCGGCAGCGCGGTGCTGACCTGGCTGATCGCCTACCGCCAGCCTTCCTCACGTTTATCGAGGTGCAGGTAGCCCATCGAGTGAACCACCACCTGCGCGTCGAACTCGGGTCCTCCAACGACCTGCCGTACGAGGTGGGGACCAAGCGGGTACAACCATGGTCGTACAAGGAGTTCGAGGGGAGCAGTACATCAACGTCGCGCCCCAGGTACGGGCAGGCGCCGGCGTGGTATCCGGCGGCGACGTACACCCGTAGTGCCGGGTTGGAACGCACCGCGCTCGCCGGCCGCCGCCACCGAACACTCCTTCGCGTACCTGGAGATCCCCGCGCGATAGGAGTACAGCCGGCCGGCTGCCGTGTGGGGCGCGCAGGGCGGCAGGTGAATATGGCTTCGCCGATCAGGACCCGGTAGCCTCGTGCAAGTGTCTCCTGCGCCCGCCCCGAGGCTTCCCCCGAGCGTGCATTGGTGATCGAGTCTGCTCGTGGATTCCTGGTCAGGCTGCACAAGGTCAAGCGGCCAGGCGGGGTGCACCGCTACGACACCCTGCTCATCGGAACTGACGAACACGGGACGTGGCTGTTTGCGCCACAGGGCTCTGCCTGGCAAGCGCCACACGCCTCAGGTGAACTCCCTTTCGATGTGCTGGTCCTCCTGGCTCCAGTTCGTCCCTACATCGCCTGGTGGTGCGACGATCCCGACGGCCGACGGTTGGAGATCGACGTCTGCGTTCCACCCGAGCCGGTCACCGATGGGTGGTCCTTCGTCGACTTGGAACTCGACGTGATCCGTCACGAGGACACTGACCGTACTGAGATTGTTGATCACGATGAGTTCGATGCGGCGCGTCGAGCGGGCCTGATCGGCCAGGCATCCGCCGACCTCGCCCTGGCGACCGCCACAGAACTCCGGGCACAGGTCCGCGACCGTATCGAGCCTCTCGGCAGCGCAGGATGGCGCAAGCTCGCGTCCCTCGGGCGCAGCCAAGGCGTTCACCCCACGCACAAGGGCTGAACGAAGCGGGCGCGGCCGGTTACCCGCTCAGGACTGCTGGCTGGTGGGGCGGATCAGCATCTCGTTGATGGCCACCTCGCGGTCGCGGGTCACGATGTAGGCGATCGACTCGGCAATGTCGGTGGCGGCCAGCCGGGTCACGTTGGCGAACCGGGCCAGGGCCTGCTCGCGGATCTCCGGTCGCAGGTGCTCCCTCAGCTCGGTGTCCACCGCGCCGGGCTCCACCAGCGACACCCGGACGTAGCGGGCGGTCACCTCCTGGCGCAGCGACTCGCTGAATGCCCCGACCCCGAACTTGGTCAGGTTGTAGACGCCGCTACCCGAGCGCGCCACCCGGCCGGCGACGGAGCTGACGTTGACCAGGTCGGCGACCCGCCGCGGCCCGGACTGCGCCGCGGTCAGCAGGTGCGGCAACGCGGCGTGCGCCACGTAGAGCAGGGCCTGCACGTTGGTGCCGACCATCCGGTCCCACTCCTCGACAGGCGCCCCGACGGCCGGCCCGAGCAGCATCAGGCCGGCGTTGTTCACCACCGTGTCCAGCCGCCCGAACTCCCGCACCGCCTGCTCGATGGCCGCCACAGCCTGGCGCTGCCCGGTCAGGTCCGCCTGGACCGCCAGCGCCCGCCGGCCCTGCCCGGACAGCTCGGCCACCAGCCCGTCCAGCCGATCCTTGCGCCGGGCCACCGCCACCACCGCGGCGCCGTGCCCGGCCAACTCCCGCGCCGTCGCCTCCCCGATGCCGCTGCTCGCCCCGGTGACCAAGGCCACCGTTCCCTCCAGCCGCCCCGCCATCCGTCCTCCCCGCCTGCTCGCCTGCCGCCAACCCTAGGCGAGGCGGTGCCGGCCCGGCCGCGGCGGACCGTTGCAGGAGAAGATCGCTCAGTCGCGGCCTACCCAGGTGGCCACGCAGGCCTCGTTGCCCTCGGCGTCGGCCAGCACCCACCACGACGGCGCGTGCTCGTCTGTCACCAGGTGCCCGCCGGCGGCGATCGCCGCCGCGATCCGCGCCTCGGCCTGATCGTGCGGCACCCAGACGTCGATGTGAATGCGGTTGCGCTGCGGGCGCGGCGCGTCCATCTGCTGGAACCAGAAAGACGCCCCGCGGCCGCGCGGGTCGATCAGGTCCTCGGGGGAGTCGGCGCGGTCGGCGTAGTCGAGCAGGGCGCGCCAGAACGGCATCACCTCCGGGGCGACGAGCGCGTCGATGGTGACCTGGACGGTCTGCACGGCGGAGGGGTCGGCGGCCACACACAGCTCGCGCGCCACCGCCGAGATCTGCCGGGCCAGCTCGAGGTCGCGCTGGCTCAGCCCGCAGTGGTCGGGCGTGATCGTGATCAGCCGCACGGTGACGCCGCCGTACCGCAGATCGACGTCGGGGTGGTGGTCGGCCAGGCCGGCCAGCTCGCCGATCGCGTGCACGAACCGGGCGCCGGCCGCGAACGACCCGGTGCGGAAGTACGTGCTCCTCGTCGCGTCCGACCCATGGGGTGCGGGTTCGGAGCAGGCGCGGGTATGCAGTGCGCGGCTCGGTCGCGCACCAGCCGACCGGCTCACCGTCGAGATAGGCGACCAGGCCGCTGGTCGAGGGAGCTTTCGGGTTTGCCGCAGGCGGTTTGCTCACGCAGCCGGTTGGCGCGTTCGGTGTCGGAGACCGTGCTCCAGTGGGAGTCGCGGATCTTGTAGCGCTGGCAGCGAGTGGCTGGCCCGCATGCCGCATGGCCGCCGCCGCAGCGCGCATCCCCTGGAGGTATTGACTTAGGCCCCTCTGGGCGGGGACCTTCGGCCGTGGTCGCCCGGCAAGGTTCGACCATAGTCAATGGTGATGGCGACTCCCGTGCGAGAGGAAGGAGTTGGCGATGAAGGTTTTCCTTCTGACCCTTGCCCTGCTGATGGCGGGCCTGGTGTTCGTCGCTCCGCCGCTAATCGCGGTCCTGCCGGCGCTGCTCGTGGGACTGCTCCTGATGGCCTCCCCGCTGATCACGGGCTCCATGATGCGCGACATGCACGGTGGCCGCACCCGCGACCACGACTCCGGGGCGCGCCGCGACCAGCATCAGACCTCTGGCACGACGGCACGGTAGAAACCTTGGGCCTGCCACCAGCGGGCACGCTTTCTCAAACGGCCCCGGGGGGAGATCAGCGCGAGCCGGGCCACCGCGTGCTCCTCGTGTCCACGACCCCGGCGCCTTCGGGCTGCGAAACCCGTCACGTCGATGGTCGCGCGTTCGCGCGACAGCAGCATGACCGTGGAACGGTGTGCCGCCGTGCCGGTCCGCGGCGTGTGAGTGATGTGTATCGTGGTCGGATTCGTTGCCGATGCCGCGGTTCGTGCACGAGCCGGTCCTGGCCCGGCCGACCAGTCCCGCTCGGCAGAACACGGACCCGTTCGTCTTCGGCCCGTCATTCCTGTACAGCAACTGCCGGCAGTTCACCCACCAACTCGGGCCGACCTGTCTGCATGTCGGCCGCGGCTACGGGCGCGCTCCGCACGCAGCGCGGCATGAGCGACGCCCGGTGGCAACGCTGACCGAAGATCAACTCCGCGTTCGGAGTCTCGCCTGGGCCGGCGAGTGGGCGCAGCTCAGTGTCGCCTGGACGATCTGGCGGCGCGCCGGGGTCAGCTCACCGGTCGCTGAGGAAGTCGAGCACCCGGCGGGTCAGCAGTGCGGCAGCGTCCGGGGCGTACGACGGCAGCGAGCTGTCGGCGAAATAATGCTGGTCGCCGGGGTAGAGGAACAGCTCGCCGTCCTTGGCCTGCGCGACGAGCGCGCGGGCGGCGTCGATATCGCCCTCGCCGACGAAGATCGGGTCGGCGTCCATCCCGTGCACCTGCACCGGCACCCCCTCCGGCCAGCGGTCGCCGAACTCCGACACCGGGAGGCAGGAGTAGAACAGCAGCGCCCCTCGCGCTCCCGGCCGGGTCTGCGCCAGCCGCTGGGCCGAGAGCACACCGAGGGAGAAGCCGGCGTACACCAGTTCGGCCGGCAGCCCCTCGACCACCCGGGCACCGCGCTCCATCACCTCGCCGAAGCCGATCTCCTCCGCGTGGCGGATCCCCTCCTCCAGGGTGTCGAACGTGCGGCCGTCGTACAGGTCGGGCGTGTGCACGGTGTGCCCGGCGCGGCGCAGCTCGTCGGCGAACGCGCTCACGCCGGGGGTCAGCCCTAACGCGTGGTGAAAGAGCACGACCTCAGCCATGCGAAGACTCCTGTTCCCCCGTGCGGCCCACGAACGATCCGGAACTGTAGGATTCCCGCAGCGCAGGCCCCACTTCAAGGTCACCTACCACACTGTGGGACGTCATTCTGATCGCGCCAACCGTCCGGCACGATGGCAAGCGAGGAAGCGGTGTGCACGCCGTCGTCGTGCTGACAACGGGCTCTAGCGGCGGAAGGCGTCCTTGAACTTCTCGAACGCGAGGCGGAGGTTGCCGCGTCGCTGCTGGTTCTGACCCTCCCGGGCGACCAAAGGGTCCCCTGTCGCCTCACCGACCCGCTTCCTCAGCTTGCCAGTCGTTGCGTCCTTCCGGCCCCGCATCTTGTCCCGCCCAGCCATGGTGAACTCCTCTCAGCGGCCTACCCAGCCGATGTACCCCGTAGGTCGCGGGAGAACCAGGTCGACCATCGCAGGGCCGCGTACAGCGCACGCCTGATGGTGATCGCCTTGCCGGTGAAGGTCGCGTCGGGGAAGTCGGCGTTGCGATGGAGGGGCGCGCCTGCTGCGCCGCTCCGGCGAGCGCTGCGCTTGCCTTGGTTCCGCGGCCGTCGTCGCGCATCTGGTGTTGGCCGTCACCGGCACCGTGGGCTGCGGCGTCGCTGAGCGGAGGTTCGGCCACGGTGTTGACCGGGTTGTGGCGGCCGGCCGGCGTACGGGCCGCGGGTCGTCGCTGCCGGCGAGGCCGTCAGCTGCGGTTGTCTGGCCATGTTGGTTCCTGCCAGGCTGTCGGTGTGAGTACTCCGGCCGAGATCCAGCGCACCGCCCGTCGGCTTGATGAGGATGTGGCGGTCATCGTCGAGGGCCTGGCCAGGGTCGAGGCCACCCAGGAAACCCATACGGCCGCGCTCGCCGGGCTGCGTTCGGACCTGATCGGGCTGCGGTCTGACGTGACCGGGCTGCGGTCCGGGGTGAGCGAGGTTCTGACGTTGCTCCGCGGCGGCCAGGAGGAGGACCAGGGGTAGGAGCCCCGGGTGCTGCCGGCCGGGCGGAGCAGCGTGCAGCGGGGCCGCGCGAGGAAGAGGTCGGGATCTGGCTGGCGGGCCGTCGCCCCCACAACCGCGAACCCGCGACGGAAGTGGTTGCTCAACGACGTTTCCTGTGCCGGCTTCGGCCGGCTGCCGACCGCACTCGACCGGTAGGTTGCCGGCATGCCAGACCGACCGGCCGGGAAGATTGTGGACATCTGGACCGATGGTGCGTGCAGCGGAAATCCCGGCCCGGGCGGGTGGGGCGCCGTGCTGCGGTACGGCGATCACCAGAAGGAACTCCATGGCGGTGAGGCGGGGGCCACCACCAACAACCGCATGGAGTTGATGGCCGCTATCCGCGCGCTGGAGAGCCTGACCCGGCCCGCGGCGGTGCGTCTGCATACCGACAGCGCGTACCTGCGCGGCGGCATCACCCGGTGGCTACCCAACTGGAAACGCACCGGCTGGATGACCGCCGCCAAGCAGCCGGTCAAGAACGCCGATCTGTGGCAGCGACTGGAGGTCGCGGTCGAACAACATGAGGTCGAGTGGCTCTGGGTCAAGGGCCACGCCGGCGACCCCGGCAACGAGCGCGCCGATGCCCTCGCCAACCGCGGCCTGCTGGAGGCCCGAAACGCATGACCCTGCCGGTCAGCCGCCGGTCGAAACCTCACGGCAATCGACGCGGTGCCCCACCGTGAGCGGCCCACGACGAGGTACTTGCCATCCCCGATAACCCCTCAACCGCCGAGGCCGCAGTAGCGGCAGATCCGCTGTTTCGCGGCTATCGATGCCCTTACTGGTTTTCGATGGGTTGGAGGATCTTGGTTTGTGGTGTTCCGGTGAGGGCGGGGGCGTTGTCCGGGATGGACCAGATCTTCGTGCGGAGGAGGTGGAGGAACGTTTCGGCTTGTTCGGTGGTGTCGAAGTCGAGGTCGATGACGATGTAGCGAGGGTCGTCGACGGGGCGTTGCAGGCGGTGCCGGCGTACTCCGGCCTGTTCCCGGACCGCGGCGAAGCGGTCGAAGGCGCGCTTCCAGGTGTCGAGGTCGGTGATGGGGTGTTCGATGTGGAGGGTGGGCATACTCTCTCCTCGGGTTGATGTCGCTGCGCCACGGTAGGTAGGGCCGGCCGGGCTGCCCATCCCAGGTGTCTGGGGTCTTCGCGGCTGGCGGGTTCGGCGGGCCGGGTGTGGCCGCGGCGTAGGGTCCAGGCGTGGTCACCTCGGCCGGGTATGGGGTCTCGCGGGAGCGGGTGGCGCGGATCTGCGGGGCCGGCGGCGATGGCAGGGTGCTGCGGCTTGGGCTGCTGGAGGAGATCCGTCGGGTGGTCGGCTTCGATGCCTACGCATGGCTGCTGACCGATCCGGAGACCTCGGTCGGGTCGGCGCCGCTGGCCGATGTTCCGTGTCTGCCGGAGCTGCCCCGGCTGATCCGGCTGAAGTACCTGACCGAACTCAACCGGTGGACGGCGTTGGTCGGCGTCCCGGTCGCGGTGCTTCGGGAGGCCTGCGGCGGTGAGTTGTCGCGGAGTCTGCTGTGGCGGGAGATGCTGGGCGGGTACGGCGTCGGCGACGTGGCGTCGGTGGTGTTCCGGGACCGGTTCGGGTGTTGGGGGTTTCTGGACCTGTGGAGATCGGGCAGCGCGGCGTTCAGCCCGGCCGATGCCGCCTTCCTGGCCGAGATCGCCGGACCGGTCACGACCGCGCTGCGGCGCATCCAGGCGGAGACCTTCGCGGCCCGGCCCGGCCCCGGTCCGCATCCGGGGCCAGGTCCGGTGGTGCTGCTGCTCTCCCACGACCTGCGCGTGCTCGGCCAGACGCCGCAGACGCAGGCGTACCTGCAAACGCTCCTCCCGCCCGCCTCGGACCGTCCGCCGATCCCGGCCGGCGCCTACAACGTCGCCGCGCAGTTGCTGGCCGTCGAGGCGGGTGTGGACCACAATCCGCCCTCGGCCCGGGTGCACCTTGCCGGCGGCCGGTGGCTGACGCTTCGCGCAGCCAGACTCCAAGACACCGCACCCACACCCGAACGCGACATCGCGGTCACCATCGAGGAGACCTCGCCGACCGAACGGACCGCCCTGTTCGCCCGCGCCTTCGGCCTGACCGCCCGGGAAGGCGAGCTACTAGCCCACCTGCTGAACGGGAATGACACCAGACACATCGCCCGCACGATGTTCCTGTCCGAACACACCGTGCAGGACCACCTCAAATCGATCTTCGCGAAGACCTCCACTCACAACCGACGCACCCTGCTCACCCGCGCCCTCGGCACCTGAAACCGACACCGCAGCGGCAGAAGCGGGCCCCGGTCAGGCCCTTGATCACGGCCTATCCGGCAGCCGGCGAGCCGGGCCAACTCGGCACGCGTTCGTGGGACCATGCTGCGCGTGAGCGCGATGACACGGGCCCGAGCCACCCGACGGGGACGAACGCGGTGTCCTGCTCGGCTGGCTGGCCTTCCACCGCGACACCCTCGCGGCCAAGTGCGACGGTCTCGACGCTGACCAACTGGTGACCCGGTCCGCGGCGCCGGCCCCGCTGTCCCTGCTCGGACTGGTCCGTCACCTGACCGAGATGGAACGGGTGTACGCATCCAGCAACACGACAGCCCCGACTCCCTCGGCGCCGGCAACGGCCGCAGCCTACGGTGGAACCTCTGCAAGCTCATCGGCGAGTACGCCCGGCACAACGGCCATGCCGACCTCATCCGCGAACGAATCGACGGCCAGACCGGCGAGTGAACTGAACGCCGACCCCTTCTCCTGACCGCAGCCAGCCTGCGGGCTCGGCCCGGCGGTTGGCAAGCTGTCCGACTGGGCGCCCCGGCGCGGCGCCTGGCTGACGTCCTCCAGGTTACGGGGCAGGCCGACCAGCAAGGTCAGGGCTACCGGGGTTGTCGATTGGTTCAGCCAAGCGGCTCTGCGCGGTAGCCGCCCTGCTCTTCGATGACCAAGACGCCCTCCCCTTTGGCAAGCGGCGGGATCATCTGACCGGTCAGACCGAGGACGGCTGCCTCGTTGGTGGGGCTGTGGCCGACGACGAGCGCCCTGCCGCCCTCCGGCAGCGCGTCCAGCACCCGGCGCAGGGCAAGACCCAGCAGGGAGGACTCCGTCTCGACCAGATCCGCATCGACCGATCGCAGGGCCTGAAGATCCGCTCCCTTCCCGGCCACGTTGGCAACCTCCCTCCAGCGGTCCTCGACGGAGGAACGCAGGTCGGGCGCCCGGGTGATGGGAACCTCGTCCTGGCCGGCGGCGCGGCGAAGGACTTCCACCATCTGGGTGGCCCGACCGGCGCCGGTTGAGACGAACGCGGCGTAGGGCGGATGCAGCCGATCCCGGCCGATGGCCCCGGCGTCGGTGACGCCCTTCGGGCTGAGCTCGTCGCCCTGGTTGTCGGTGTGCCGCCGGAGCTCCACAAATCGCATCTCGCCACCTATCTCACCGCGGCTGTAGACGCCGCCGCCATGGACCCGTACCTGGCTGAGCTGACCACCGAGCGCGTCTCCAGATTAGCCCCGCGTACTAAAACGAATACGAAACTGAGTGCGGTGCTGCCGGGTGCGCTGTTCAACCTGAGCGGGGTGCAGGCGCCGTTGTCGATGGTTGGGCGCGAGCGATCGTGGGGTCCCGGGCACCGGCGGAGGTGGTGTGCGGGTGCGGTTAGTCGGGGCCGACGGCGCGGGTCGAGCAGGCGGCCGACCCGGCTGGCCGGCACGGCACCAGCCCATGGCACCGCCCGGCTGCGACACCGGCGGGCGGTGGAGGGCCACCACGTGTTGTGGGGCAGGGGTGGCTGCAGATCGGCCGGTTGATGGCCAGCCGGCTGTCCGGTCCGCGGCATGAGCGTGCTCCGCGTTGGGCCGGCTGGACGTGGACGACGTCGGGCAGGCCCTGACCGCGGTCGCGGCGGCCACCCTGCAGTCCGCGGCCCTGACCGCGGTCGCGGCGGCCACCCTGCAGTCCGCGGTGGACGCCGCCGCCCGCCAGACGACCGCCCGCTGGCGAGCTGCCCACCGCCCTGGCGGTGATCGCGATGGGCCGGCTCGGCGGCGGCGAGTTCGGCTACGGCTCCGACGCGGATGTGCAGTTCGTGCACGAGCCGCTGCCGGGCGCCGATGACCGGCAGGCCACCGAGGCGGCGGCGGTCGCCGAGCTGACCAGGACGCTGCTGGCCCGGCCGGCGCCGGACCCGACCCGCCGCTGGAGGTGGACGCCAACCTCCGCCCGGAGGGCAAGAACGGCCCGCTGGTGCGCACCCTGGCCTCCTACGCCGCCTACTACCGGCGGTGGGCAGCCGGCTGGGAGGCGCAGTTGCGGTACGCCGCCGGCCTGCCCGGCCTGCGCACCACCCGGACCCTGCCGGCGCTGCGCGCGGCGGCCGAGGCCGGGCTGCTGACCCGCGACGACGCGGACGCGCTGGAGGCCGCCTCGCGGGTGGCCACCCGCGCCCGCAACGCGATCATGCTGGTCCGCGGCCGGGCCGGCGACCAGCTACCCGGGCACGGCCGAGACCTGGCCGCGGTCGCCCGCGCGATGGGCTACCCCCCGGCCGCGACCCGGGCCAGGTGCTCGAGGACTACCGCCGCGCCACCCGCCGCGCCCGCCGGGTGGTCGAGCGCGTCTTCTACGCCTGCCGGCACGCGCCGCGCCCGGGACCAGACCTTGAGAAGGCACTTCTCACGGCTTCTTGACGTTGAGAAGTGCCTTCTCAAGGTTTCTTGGGGTTGAGAAGTGCCTTCCCAACCTCGACATGGGGGGGAGCACAGGCGGCCGGGAAGTCCTGCCCTGAGTGGTTCTGCGAGGATGTGCGGATGGCTGACATGCGGGAGTTCGATCGGGTACCGCAGGCGGCGGGCGCCGATCCGTGGGCGGCCGCGGACGTGCTGCGGGACCGGGCGGCGCAGGCGGCCGCGGTGCGCCGCCAACTGTCCGAGGCGGTGGGTGAGGCCGCGACCGACAACGGTCAGTTGCGTGCCAAGGTCGGCGCCGGCGGCCTGCAGGAGCTGGTCATCGACCCCAGGGCGATGCGGATGCCGTCGAGCGATCTCGCCGCGGCCATCGTCGAGATCACCCGGCGGGCCCGGGATGACCTGGACCGGCGCCGCGAGCAGTTGGCCGGCGAGCTCGGCGTCGCCCGCGATGGCGTCGACCTGGACGAGAGCCTCGCCAGGCTGGAGCAGTTACGCGCCCTGGTGGCCGGCGGTCACGGCGACATGCGCCGGGTCTTCGAGCGTTTCCGGGAGCAGAGCGGCGACTGAGCCGCCGCCGGGACAGGGGCGCCCGGGTCAGTGCTCCACCTTGTCCACCGGCTGCGTCCAGTCATCGATCGGCGACCCGCCAAAGGTGAACCCGACACCGAGCGCGGCCGCCACGTCGTTCAGTGGCCCGCGACCGACCGTGCCGCTCGCCCCCTTGGCGATGGCGTCCCGGAACAGGCGCGCGGTCAGGCCGGCGGTGATGGTGCCGATGCCGTCCACCGTCGCCTGGGTGAGGTCGCCGAGTGCGCCGGTGTTCCCCATTGCCACCTGCACCCCGACGTCGCCGGCCAGGACCGCGCCGATACCGGCGGCCAGCACCCCGTCGGTGACGTTCGTGGCGGCGCCGAGCTCACGCAGCGCGATCTCGCAGTCGACCGCGAAGATCGACGCGTCCGCCTCGAGCGCTTCGACCGCGCCGAGGAACCCGACCACCGAGGCGGCGGTGGCGAGGATGGCGGCGGCGAAGATCGTCAGCCCGACCGCGATGGCGGCGAGCACCAGTAACGCAATGAACGTCTCGACGGCGGCGATGATCACCGCGATCCCGACGGTGTAGGCGTAAATGCGCGCCACCATCATCTGCCGGATGTAGTCCGCCACCTTCTCGGCGAAGGCGTCGTGGTCCTTGCCCTCCCAGCCGCTGCCGCCGATCGAGTTGTTGATCGTCATCGCGGCGTTCAGCGCCTCGCCGAGCTTGCCGGCCGAATCCAACCAGGCCTGGCCGGCCTCGTACATCGCACCCGGATCGCACTGCATCTTGTACGCCTCGCCCGCGATCGGCCACGCGTCCGGGATGACGCACGCCGACGCGGTGATGGCCACCAGGGCCGCCTCGGCAATGATCTTGCCGCTGTCCAGCGGGGAGGCCATCAGTTCGTCCCGTCCGTGCGGATGGTGCTGGCCCGTTCGGCCTCCTCCCAGTGCTCGGCGGTCGCCTCCAGGCCGGCCTTGAAGTCCGCGGCGGTCTGGTGCTTGGACTCAAGATCCCGGTTGTGGAAGTTCCACGCCTCGACGTAGACGACCGCCAGCGGGACATGCACGGTGGTGAAGTTGGAGTACTCGATGGCCTGGGCGCCCTTCAGCGCGGTGCCCGAGGCCGCTAACTTTGCCGCGACCTCGGTGCCGAACTGGGTGGCGAACCTGCGCAGCGCGTCGGTGTCGACGTGAACCACGACTTCCCCCTCGCGAGTGGCGTATCCGGAATCTACCGTGCAGCTCCGACGCGGAGCACGGGAGGACAGATCCGCCCGGACGGCGTGAACGGGTTCGGGTGGTGGACAATCCATCACCATGTCGAGGTTGTTCGAGCTGGACCAGTTGACCGTCCGCGCCCGCAAGGACTCGCAGTTGACCCGCAGCAAGGAGTACGACCTGCTCGACCAGGCCGGCGCCGCGGTGGGCTCCGCGACGCAGAACACCGGTTCGGCGGCATCGGTCGTGCGCCGCCAGGTCGCCCCGTCCCGTGCCCTGATGCCCGCCGACTTCGACGTCCGGGACGGCTCGGGGCTGGTGCTCGCACACGTGACCAAGCGGGTGACGGGCGTCCTGCGGCGCCGGCTGCGCACCGAGGTGAGCCTCCCGGACGCCACCGTCATCGCCGTCGCGTCCTCGTCCCCCGGGGCCGCCAGGTTCGCGGTCACCGACCCGTCCGGCACCGCGGTCGCCCGGTTGGGACGTGCCGGACGAACCTTCCTGGCGGTCACCGGCCCGAACCGCGAGTCCTACGGAGCCGTCGACCTGGCGACCAACACCGCCAGCGCACGCAGGGCGGGCACGGCAAGCCCGAACAGCTACCTGATCCGGTTCGAGCCGGCGGCGCCGCAGGCGGTGCGGATCGCCACCCTGGCGGTCGTCGTCGTCTTCGACTCGCTGCGCGGCGCCTGACCGCCACCGCAACCGGCCCGCTCTGGGGGACTCACCGCAGGCGGCGCGCGAAGAACACGAGCTCCCGGCCAGGGCGGTCGGGTGCGCCGCGCACGCCATCCAGGACGTACCCGTGCGCGGCCAGGTCCGCCTCGACCTCATCACGTTGGCGGAAGCGCAGGGTGGGGAGACCGAGGTCAGCACCGCCCCGTCGGAGCGAAGACCCGGGTCGAGCGGAAGGTCACCAGCGGCCCGCTCGCGTCGGTCACCTCGACCCAGATCTCGACGGCGCCGACGCCGTCGATCCGGGTGCTGTGGTACGACGCGGCCCGGTACCACTCCCGCCACGCCTGGTAGGCCGGGTCACGGGTCTCGAACACCAGGTGCCCGCCGGGGCGCAGCGCGTCGTACACCCCCCGCAGCGTCGCCGCCCAGTCGGCCGGTCCGACGATCGCCTGGGCGACCCGCATCGCCGGCAGGACTCGCGCGTCGCCGTGGTGTCGCGCGCGCCAAGCCCGGCGTGGACCTGGCGATAATGACCGGCAACGTCGCCGCTGATCCAGCGCACGTTCCGGGCGCGTGACGACAACAAGGCGCACCGAAGGCCAGGGCAACGCGAAGAATGCTCCAGCCAACAGTTCCCCCCGACAGACACCAACCCGGTGCGACCACCACGAACCGCGTGGCAGGGGCTGTTCGAGCCGACATGCCACCAGACCTCGCCTGAACCGCGATGTGCCGTCCCACCCGAGGTCGAGGCCTTCACCGACCGACGGCAAAACGTGCCATAGTCAGTCCGCTCGGGACGCGGTAGACCCGTCCGGAGGCTGGTCGGTCACAGCGCTAGCCTGCCAGACGAACTCGGAATCCTCGCGAGCGAACAGCGGCATGAGAGTAAGATCAACTATGGCTTGTTCGGCTCGGGGTCGAGTGCCTGGCCGAACGAGTTGGGCATCGGGCGCAGCCCAACACTGATGAGAAGATTCTCGACCGAGCCGGGTTCAGGTGACCGGTAGCCGATGAACCGCTCTAGATTTCTTGAAGTGCCTTCAGCAAACTCGGGCCAGCTTAGCTGCGGTCATGTCGGCCGAGGCCTGCGAGACCTCCACCGTGCCACCTTCGACGAGCTCGGCGTCGCCGTTGCTGTACCAGTCGAACAGAGGGCCGACCTGATCATCCGCGTCGCGATAAAGCCGTCCACCGACACGACGTTGTGCATCACCACGGTGCTCATCACATCTCCTGGGTGCTCCGGGGCTGGACCTTGCTCATGTCGTGCTTGTTTGTTGTTGTGAGTCCGTTGGTTGGGCTCTCGTGGTGGGTCGGCAGTTGCCGAGCCCTTGCTGTTGGCCGTTTGCTCAACGCCGGCGGTCAGCGGGTGCGCTCCGACCGGGAGGGACTGCACGGGTCACGGGCGGCGGATGCGGTAGCGCAGGTGGGTGACGTGCTGCGTGGGCTCCTCGATGTCCGGAGTGGTCAATCGGCGGACCAGGTCGAGTTCGATGTGCTCCGCGGGCAGGTTGTCGAACAGCCGTCGGCCCTGGCCGAGCAGGACCGGTACGACGTGCAGTTCCAGCTCGTCGAGCTGCCCGGCCCGCAGCAGCGCCTGCGCCGCCCCGGCCCCGTGCACCATCACGTCGCCGTCCCCGGCCGCCGCGCGGGCCTGCGAGGCGCACTCGCGCACATCGGTGAGGTAGCGGATGCTGCCCGGCGGCGGTTCGTTCGGGACGTTATGGGTCAGGACGAAGACCGGTACGCCATCGTGGTGGTCGCCCTGCCAGCGGCCGGCCAGTTCGTAGGTACGGCGGCCGGCGATGACGGCGCGGGTGGACATCAGCTCGGTGAACACCTGACCGCTGGGTCCCGGGTCGTTGCGCCGGTCGAGCCAATTGAACAGGCGGAACCCGTCGATGCCCATCGGCGCGTCAACGCTGTCGTGCGGCCCGGCGACGTAGCCGTCCAGGGACATGGTCATGTACAGCCGGATGGTCGCCATCGCCTCAGCCCGCCGACCGCACGCGGTAGCGCAGGTGCAGCACACCCGGCCCGTCCAGGGCACGGAGCAGTTCGAGCTCGATGTGGTCGGGCGGCATGTTCTCGAACAGCCGGCGGCCCTGCCCGAGCAGCACGGGCATCAGCTGCAGTTCCATCTCCTCCAGCAGGCCGGCACGAAGGCACTCCTGCGCGGTCGCGGCGCCGTGCAGCAGGATGTCGCGGCCACCGGCCGCGGCCTTGGCCTGCGCGACGCAGGATTCGATGCCGTCGCTGACGTAGCGCGCATGTCCCGGCGCGGGCTCCTCGGGTGCGGCATGGGTGAGCACGAAGATCGGGACCCCGTCGTGGTGATCGCCGGCCCAGCCGCCGGCGAAGTCGAAGGTACGCCGACCGGCGATCACCGCTCCCGTGGCCATCAGCTCGTCGAACACGGCTGCGCTGGGTCCGTCGAGGGGCCGGTGCGAACGCGGATCCACGCCGCCGGCTCGCAGCCAGTCGTGCAGCCGCTCTCCGTCGACGCCGAGTCCCTGATCCATCCCGTCGTCCGGGCCGGTGATGAACCCGTCCACCGACATCGACATGTAGAGCACGACCTTGCTCATGGGTGATCCGGTCCTTCGGGTACGTCGAGCGGGATGACGCGTTCGGTCGCGATCCCGCGGTCGAGGATCGCTCGGGTCGCGCAGGCTCCGCTCGGGGGAGACGGCGGGCCGTTCACCGGGGTGGCCGGGCGGTCGGGTTCTGCAGCGGTCCGATGTGGACGCCTGCGAGCACCCACCGGTCCGCGCCGCGGACGGCCACGAGGGTGAGCCGGAAGCGGCCGGAGTTGTCTGCTCCGGCGTAGCTGGTCTGCTGGGCCTGCACCCCCACCACCACGGCGGCCGTGCCGTACTCGCGCACCTGCGGGTCCTCCACCGCGAACGCCCGGTTGACCAGGCCGTTGCCGAAGCGGGCCAACCACTGCTCGCGGGTGAGCACGAACCCGAGCGGACCGACGCCGACGAAGTCGTCGGCGAGCAGGCCGCCCAGCAGTTCGGCGTCGTTCTGCTCCTCCGCGGCGGCCCAGCGGCGCACCAGGTCCAGCACGTCGGTCGGTGCTGTCATGGCAGCTCCCATCACGCTAGAATTAGACTAGACCCAAACTTAGAGTCAATCTAAGTCTGAGGCAACCCAGCGTTCAAGGGGGGCGGGTTGGGACTGCGGGACCTCAAGAAGCAGCAGACCCGGGAGCGGATCGTCGAGACGGCCTGGCGGTTGTTCGCCGACCGCGGCTTCGAGAAGGTGACCGTCGCCGACGTCGCCCGGGAGGCGCAGGTCGCTCCCGCCACGGTCTTCAACTACTTCCCCAGCAAGGAGGACCTGTTCTACGGACCGCTGGAGGCCTTCGGCGGGCGCCTGATCGACGCGATCCGCGCGCGGGAGGTCGGCGAGCCGGTGCTCGTCGCGTTCCGCCGCTTCCTGGATGACACCGGCGGGCTGCTGGCCCGGATCCGTGCCGGCGATGCCGACGCGCCGCAGCGGGCGCGCACGGTGAACCGGGTCATCGGCGACAGCCCGGCGCTGCAGGCCCGCGAACGGCAGGCGCTCGCACGCACCACCGACAGCCTCGCCGGCCTCCTTGCCGAGGAGACCGGCACCGACCGCGACGACATACACGCCTGCGTGGCGGCGAACGCGCTGATGGGGGTACACCGCGCACTGGTGGACTACGTGCGCCGCCGCGTCCTGGCCGACGACAACCTCACCGAACTCGACACCGACGTCCGCAACCTCAGCGCGGAAGCCTTCGCGCTGCTCGAACGCGGACTCGGCGGCTACGCTCCGAAGCCGCGGCCAGCTGGTCTTCGAGACCCGCGACCTGGCCTACCCGGTACGGCAGGAGTGGACCCGGACCGCGTCCTACCGCATCACCCACATCCCCGCCGCCGGCACGGTGCAGAGCTGGGTTGACGTCACCGATGTGAACCTGCAGTCCCGGCCGAGAACTCGTCTTCTCGCCCAACGCCCGCAATAACAACCGCGCACACCTCTCCACCACCCGGCAGATGTTCGCGTGCGCGCGGTCGTTGCGCTGCCAGGGGCTCCGGCGCGGGCGGTCGTGCGATGGCGGCTCCGGCCATGTCAGCGTCGGACCGTCTTCCCCGCCTCAGGCCGACAGGGGCTGGCCAGGCGGGTCATCGCTGAGTTTCTCGTTCGTGGCGGCGAGGAGCTTGTCCATGATCTTCCTGTGGTCTTCCGCCCGGTGCCGTACTGTTTTTTCTGGAAGGCGTCCGGTGTGGTACCAGTAGTGGGCGATCAGCTGATCCTCGATGATCTCGGCGGCGAACTGGAGCCCGACCACCCGTCGAGGAGCATCGAGCTGCCTGCCGGCAGTGTTGCGTGCGCGGCCCCCCGGCTGGGCGAGTTCGATATCGGCCGTGCGGTCGGCCGCCTTCACCGATGCCTTTGTCCGGAACTGCAGGAAGTTGATGGAGACGTCGGAGAAATATGAGTCGGCCGGAAACCCGCGGAAGGCCGGCACGGTATTGATCATGTCTCCGGGTGGGTAGTCCATCCGTTCGGTCAGGGCGCAGATCAGTTGGTGGCACTGGCGGATCAGCGCGAGCGGGGTGCGCCCCTCGACGTGGATGGGCAACGGGAACGGCGCGGTGAACGCCCCGATGGTGTTGGCGTAACGAATGTGTGACCGGCCGCTGCGGATCACGCTGATGACCGGCACGGGGGAGCCGACGGCGGTGGCGACGAGCTCGGCGTAGGACGCCAGGATGATGGAGAACGGTGAGATCATCATGCGCTCCGCTGCGGCGGCGAGGGCGCTCCAGCGGGCCAGCGGCCGGGCCGGGGTGAGGCGTTTGGCGGTGGCGCTTGTGGTCCGGTCGAAGCCGGGGTGGCCCGGCAGGCTGGTGGTGGCGGTCACGGACGCAAAGAGACCCTGGAAGAAGGCCCGGTCCCGTTCGATCGGCCCGGCAAGGTATTCCTGCTGCTTCCGCACGTACTCGTGGTACTGGGTGATCGTCGGCAGGTGCGGCTCCGTGCCCTCGAGCAGGGCGCGGTAGATCCGCTGCAGCTCGTCGAAGAACGTCGCGATGCCGGTTCCGTCGAATTCCAGGTGCTGCATTCCGAGCAGGACCATGAACCGGTCCGGGGTCAGTTCCAGGCAGCGCACTGCCCACGGTGGCCGCAGGAAGGGGTCTGGTACAGCGGCGCGGCACTGCCCGATGCGTTGCTCCACCGCGGCGGCCAGATCCGTGGTCGGGACTTCGGTCAGGTCGGCGAACAGGTCCGCCTCGTCCGGGACGACCTGCTCGGCCGGCAGCATCTGCGCTGCGGCTTCTGCATAGCGGTACCGCAGTGTCTCGTGGCGCTGTACCACTTGACGCAACGCGGTGACGAACACCGTTCGGTTCAGCGCCATGTGGAAGGTCACCGGCGTGACCTCGGGGCTGATGCCGGCCTCGCGGACCAGGCAGAGCCAGCGCCGCTGCTGTACCGACAGCGCCCGGGCGGCCGGGCCTGGGGGCGTCGCCGCCGCGGTGGATTCCGGCGGGGCGGAGGCGTCGAGGAAGGCCGCCAACTCGGCGATCGTGGGGTGCTCGAACATGGTCGCTGGCGGCAGGGCCAGCCCGCTCTGGTCGGCGAGCTGGTTCAGGATCATGGTGCCGATCAGCGAGTTGCCACCGACGGCGAAGAACGAGTCGTGCACGCCAACCGTGTCGAGGTCGAGGTGCTCCTGCCAGAGGGCGGCGATGAGGCGCTCGGTGGCGGTGGCGGGGGACACGAAGCCTGCCTGTGTGTCCGGTTGGAGGCGGGGCGGGGCGGGCTCGGCCGGAGGCGGTTCGACGCGGGGAACCTGCCGCGGCGCCGGGTCGGGCCGCGCTGTCGGCAGCCAGTAGGTCCTGCGCTGGAACGGGTAGGTGGGCAGTGCCGCGGCGCGCTGCGGTCGCGGCATGGCCGCCGGCCAGTCGATGTCCGCTCCGTCCACCCACAGCCGCGCCAGCGACTCGAGCATCTGGCCGCGGGATGTGCGGGTGGTTTCCTTCGACGACACGACGCTGGGAACGCCTCGGGGCGCCGCGCGCCCGGCGTTGCCCAGCACGCAGGGCAGCAGGGCGCCGGGGCCCAACTCCACCAGTGTCCGGACGCCCCGGTCCAGCAGGGTGCGCACCGCCGTCGCGAACTGCACCGGCTGGCGGGTGTGGCGGGTCCAGTACCCGACCGTGGCCAGTTCCTCGCCGGCCATGGCACCGGAGGCGTCCGACACCAGCGGCGACCGCGGCGGGGATAACGGCACCCCGGCGAACGCCTCGGCCAACGGTGGCAGCACGGCATCCATGTGTGCGCAGTGGCTGGCGCACGACACGCGCATCCGCACCGCCCGCACGCCGCGCTCGGACATCGACCGGATCACCGACTCGATGGCGTCCACCGGCCCGGACAGCACGGTCTCCCGGGGGCCGTTGTAGGCGGCGATCACCACCTCGCCCGAGGCGACCGGATCGACCGCGGCCAGGTCGCCAGGGCTGGCGAACACCACCGCCATGGCCCCGGGCGGCGGTAGGCACCGAGAACACGCCGGCCAGCGCCGCCGCCGCGTAGGCGCCCGTGCTGTGCCCCAGCACGGCGTCGGGGCGCACGCCGACCGAGCGCCACCACCGGCCCAGTGCCACGGCCAGTGCGTACAGGGCCGGCATGCCCACATCCGTCCGGGCCAGGGCCGCCTCCGACTCCGGCCCCGGCGCCACCAACACCCGCAGCGGCAGCTCGGACACCGGCCCGAGCACCGGGCGGAGCGAGTCCAGGACCGCGGTCACAACCGGCACCTCGCCGTAGACCCCGGCCAGCGTGCCGGCGATCCGCGGCCCGTACCCCGGTGCCAGGAAGGCGATCTTCGTACCCGGAGCAGCGGGCCTGTCTCCCAGGACGACTCCGGCCTGCCGGGTGCCGGCCGCGACGGCCTCCAGCCCGGCAACCAGCTCCTCGACGGAGCCCGCGACCACGGCAGCGCGTTCGGACAGGTCCGCCCGGCCGACCCCGGCCGCCCACGCCACCTCGGGTAACCGGAGGGAAGCGTCGGCGGCGACGTGCGCGGCCAGCCGCCCGGCCGCGGCGGCCCTGGCCTCGGCGCTGGCGCCGCTGACCTTCACGATCACCTGCCCGGCAGGCTCCGGCCGGGCCGCCGGGGTATGCCTCGCCACCGGGGGGAACGCCTCGAGCACCACATGCGCGTTGGTGCCGCCGAAGCCGAATGACGACACGCCGGCCACCCGCCGGGCCGCCGGCCATTCCGTCAACTCGGTGGGCACGGTCAGCAGGTCCCAGGCCGCCTGCGGGTTGAGCCGCGCGAGGTTCAGGTGCGGCGGGATCTGACCGCGCCGCACGGCCAGCACGGCCTTGATGAACCCGGCGATGCCGGCGGCGGCTTCCAGGTGTCCGATGTTCGTCTTCACCGACCCAAGAGCCAGCGGGTTGTCGGCGCCGCGGCCGGCACCGAGAACCTGGGCGAGCGCCCGCACCTCGACCGGGTCGCCCAGCGGCGTCCCGGTTCCGTGCGCCTCGACGTAGCCCACCTCGGTCGGCGCGATGCCCGCCGCGGCCAGCGCCTGCCGGATCACCTCCTGCTGGGCGCGGCCGCTGGGCGCGGTCAGCCCGTTGCTCCTGCCGTCCTGGTTGACTGCGGAGCCGCGGACCACAGCGAGTATGTCGTCCCCGGCCGCCAGCGCCGCGGACAGCCGCCGCATGACCACCACGCCGCAGCCCTCCCCGCGCACGTAGCCGTCCGCGGCGGCGTCGAACGTCTTGCACCGCCCGTCGGCCGACAGCACCTGGCCGCTGGCCAGGGCGAGCGTGGTCTGCGGGGCGAGCAGCAGGTTGACGCCGCCGGCCAGGGCCAGGTCGCACTCGCCCAGCCGCAGGCTCGTCGCGGCCAGGTGCAGCGCCGTCAACGAGGAGGAGCAGGCGGTGTCCACCACCATGCTGGGGCCTTCCAGGCCGAGCACGTAAGAGAGCCGGTTCGCGGCGAAGTTGGCTGGCGTCCCGGTTGCCGCGTACCCGTCGATCGGCGCCGGGTCGGCCGAGGTCGATCTCAGCCGCTCGTAGTCGCTGCCGCTCATCCCGACGAAGACGCCGGTCCGGCTGCCCCGCAAGGAGTCGGGGGCCGTCCCGGCGTGCTCCAGCGCCTCCCAGGCGACCTCCAGCAGTATCCGGTGCTGCGGGTCCATGTTCACCGCGTCCTGTGGTGGTATCCCGAACAGCGTCGCGTCGAACTCCCGGACCCCGTCAATGAACCCCGCCCGGCGGGTGTATGTGCGGCCCGGCACCCCGGGCACCGGGTCGTAGTACGCGTCCACATCCCAGCGGTCGGGCGGCACCTCGCAGATCCCCGACCGGCCGCCGGCAAGCAGGCGCCAGAATGCCTCCGGCCCGTGGACACCGCCGGGGAACCGGCACCCGATCCCTACAACGACCACGGGGTCCGCGGCGGGCTGCGCGGCCCGGCCCGCCGACCGGTGCGCCGGCGAGTCACCGGCCAGCGCGGCAGCGGCGGCCTCGATGGAGGGATGGTCCCAGGCGATCGTGTTGGGCACGTCGCGGCCGAGCCAGCGCGCGAGGGCGGCGGCGACGGCCACCGCCCGGACCGAGTCCAACCCGTAGGCACCGAACGGCTTGCGGATGTCGATCGCGCCCGGGTCGAGGCCGACGTTCGCGGCGACCAGGGCCCGGATCTGCTCGGCGATGTCGGCCGAATGTGAATGGCCGGCCTCGTCCCGCGGCAGCCCGGCCACGTCCGGCAGGACCTCCGGCGAGGTCAGCGCGCCGTCCAGGTACAGAGCGCGGCACGCTCGCCGCTGGAGCTTCCCGCTCGATGTCAGGGGGATCTTCCGCGGCCGGACGAGCACGATCTCGTGCACGGCGAGCTCATGTTCCTCCGCTATCCGCGCACGGATCGCCGCCACGATATCGGCAGCCGCCCGGGCCCCGATCCGCATACTCGGGGTCTCCTGCACGACGACGAGGGACTCCTCTCCGCCGAGGTCAACGGAGAACGCGGCGTTCCGCACGGTGGCCAGACCCGGAAAGCTGCCGGCGGCGGTCATCTCGATGTCCTGAGGGTAGACATTTCTACCGCGGAAGATCATCAGGTCGCTGGTACGCCCGGTGACGAACAATTCACCGTCCAGCAGTACGCCCAGATCCCCGGTACGCAGGTACGGCCCCTCGCCGGTGGCCAGGACGGCGCCAAAGGTCTCCGCACTCGCCTGCGGTGCCTGCCAGTATCCGGCGGTGACGCTGTCCCCGCGCACCCAGATCTCGCCGACCTGCGCCTCCGGCACCCGGCGCCCGCTGTCCGGATCCACAACGGCGATGTCGAGACCGGACACCGCCCGGCCGGAACTCACCAATGCGCGCGCCGCGCCGAGGTCGGTCGGCGGACGCACCGCGCCCCTCTCCAGTTCCTTCTTCGCGACGTGCCGGACCGGCGGACCGCCCGGTCCGGACGCCGCGGACACGATCAACGTGCTCTCCGCGAGCCCGTAGGCCGACACGAAGCTGGACCTGCGGAAGCCACACCGTCCGAAGGCTTCGGCGAACCCGTCCAGGACCTCCGGCCGCACAGGTTCCGCGCCGGCCAGCGCCACCGCCCAGCGCGAGAGGTCCAGGCGGTCCTTGACTTCCGGACCAACCTGCTCGGTGCACATCCGGTACGCGAAGTTCGGCGCGCTGCTGGCGGTGGCCCCGTGGTCGCTGATGGCCTCCAGCCACCGTTGCGGGCTTCGGACGAACGAGACCGGGGCCATCAGGGTCGCCGGGAAACCGATGACCATTGGGCCGATGATGCTGCCGATCAGACCCATGTCGTGATGAGGGGGGAGCCAGCTCACGACGACGGTCTCACTGTCCAGGCCGAGGGCGCGGGCCTGCGCATGCGCGTTCGCCATCAGGTTTGCGTGGGTAACCATCACCCCCTTGGGAGTGGCCGTCGAACCCGAGGTGAACTGGAGGAACGCCACGGATTCCGGCCCGCTCGGCGCCGCCGCCGGCTCCTCCTGCCGGCCATCGGTCACCCTGCGGTCGGTGACCACCCAACGTGCCCGCTCGAGTGAGGATCCGCGAACGCCCGCCGGCAACGGACTATCTGGCATCCCGTCGACGAGCACGATCCGCGGGGCGCAGGCGTCGGCGATCGCCGCCAGTCGCGTGACATGCCTGCTCGACTGGGCAGGGTAAGCGGGGACAGGGATCAGCCCGGCGGTCAGGCACCCGAAGAAATGGGCGACATACGCCAGACCCGGCGCACACAGCATGAGGACACGGTCGCCCGGAATTGCGTCCTGCCGCAGCGTCACAGCCACCGCATGCGCCCACGCCTGGAGTTCTCCATACGTCAGCGATGCTTCCTCGGGGGCGCCGGCACCCGTGAACGACAAGAAGCGGTAGGCGACGCGGTCAGGCTGGCGCTCCGCTCGCTGCCGGAGCACGTCAACGGGCGTCCTCGCCTCGGTCTTCGCAGCATCGGACATGCCAGGACCTCCCCGTGTGGGTTACAGAACGCGTACCGGAGCCCCGACCGGAGGTCCTCGCGCCGGTTGTGTCAACGTCCCTCAGCAGGTGCCGGTTCAGCCGGTCGCCGCGGCCAGCGCGTCGGCGACGAGCTCGGCGCGGTGCCCGTGGGCAGTTGCGATGAGCCGTTGAGACCGCCGGCACGTTGTCTCGTACCGGGCACTGCCGTGACCCTAACGGGGGACCTACGCCAGCCGGTTCGCCGAAGCAAGGGCCACCCCATCGACGGACCGCTACCGGCAAAGGTGGAACATCGGCATGATTCACAGCAAGATCGACGAGAAGATTCTCCTTCCCATGCCGGAGCTGCTGCCCACACGCAGGGTGGAGCTCTCCACCCTGGGCCGCCACCTGGCAGACGCCCGGTTCGACCTGTCGATACTGCGGATGGCCGCCACTGGCGACACGACCGGGCCGCGGGTCATAATAAGCCACTCATACGACCAGTTCGTCCGGGCCGCGGTCCAGCCTCATACGAGCGGATGGAGCCGACAAGGCCGCGAGCAGGACAGCTTCTTCGGCGTCATCAGGGTGGACGGGAACACCGCCGGGATCCTGATCTGCGGTGTGTTTCTCGCGTTCGTGGAGGCGCTGGGCCATGCGCGCGCCGGCTCCAGCCTCACCGCCGCGGAGTGGGAACAGATGCTGGCCGGGCCGACGGCAATGCTCCACTACTACGTCGGCAGCCCCGCTGCCACCTCATCCCTTGGGTACCTCGTGCCGAGCCTGCCGCCCACACCGGCGCCGGCTGGCGAGCCGAGGATTCAATGGGAGATCGGGCACCGCCTGTTCTTCACGCTGACCCAGTGCATTACAGTCGCATTGTCCTGCTTCGCCTCCGAGTACGCGGCCGACAATACGGACCAATCAGTGCTCGCCCTCAACCTGGCCACGATCCTCATGCGCGCCGCCGCCATGTCCATGCGCTTCGCCTCCGACTTCCCGGCCGCCGACTACCATGCCGATGTGCGGCTGAGCATGAGACCGCCACACGTCAGCCCCGGATTCAGCGGCGTGATGGGCCGCGACCACCAGGTGCTGGTCAGCCTGCTGCGCAGACTACGCCCGATCTTCGGCACGCTCGACCGCGACGCCACAACCCTCGACGAGTTCAGGGCAGCCACCCGCGGCCTGTTCACCGCCCATGAACACGTCTGCAGCAAGTTCGGCGGCGATGACAAGCCCAGTCTCCTCATGGAGACCCGCGGCACCTGCAACCCGACGGAAACCGCCTCCACAGTCGCCCGCAGACTCTCCCAACGACGCCTCAGCCTAATCGGCTCACCAACGGCGTAATTCCATCTAAACTTAGGCGGGCGGCCGGTTGCGAGAAACTGCGCGCGGCCGGCGGTGAGCGGCTCCATGTGTCGTTAGGCGCACCAGGCTAGGAAGATCCGAAGGTCGGACTCGGTGTGCGCGCGGGGGGTGCCCTTGTACCGGGCCAGGTACGCTGCCGCGGCCAACCGCAACGGATCCACCCGCACGCTGCGGGCGGGTGGATCGCGGGGGCAGCGGACAGGGACGTACAGCCGCGTGTTGTCGTGCTGGCTGAGGCGGGGTCAGGGCTTGCGGTAGACCGAGATGTGGTCCCTGCTGTCCGGTCCGAACGGCGCCCGCTGCCAGGTCGCGTACCGGGCCTGAAGCTGCAGGCCCACCGCGGCGGCCAACCCGTCGATCTGCTCGGGCCATCGATAGTGCATGCCGAACGGTCTGAGCTGCACGCCGCCGTTGGTGAAGGTGATCGTCTGCCGGAGGAACCTCTGCGCCGCCCGATCGTAGTGGTGCAACCGGACCGTCACGGAGTCCTCGGTCACCGACCGTACCTGGATCTGCTGCTCGTCGCGGTCGAAGTCGGCTGGGTCGGGCACGAACGCCTCGATCACGAACGCACCGCCCGGCGCCAGGACCCGGGCGACGTTGCGGAGACAGTCCTCCTGCCGGCCGGCACCGGTCAGGTTGAACAGCGTGTTGAAGACCAGGTAGACCAGCCGGTACGGGCCGGTCACGCCGACGTCGGCCATATCGCCGATGACGACCGGGATCGCCTGGCCGCCCGGCTTGGCGCGCAGCAGGGCCACCATCTCCGGCGACGCCTCGATGCCCTCCACCGCGATGCCGCGCTCAGCCAGCGGCAGCGCCACCCGGCCGCTGCCGATGGCCAGCTCCAGGACCGGGCCGCCGGCCGCCAAGCCAGCCAGGAACTCCACCGCGGGCGCGGGATCGGGGTTGCCGGGACCGTCGTAGGTAGCCGCCCACTGCCGGCCGAACAGCCCAGGGTCGTCGAGGATCGACATCCCTTCACCACAACAGACCCGGCGGTCCGCCAGCAACGCATTTCAGCGGCCCGAGGCTGGGGGTGCACGGGCCATCGACGTCGACTTCATCACCGCCCGGCGGGCCGAGCCGGAGCCCTTGGAGGTCACCGTGAGCGGGGACAAGGTGCGCGAGGAGCACGGCAGCCGGATGACGAACCGGGCGGTCCGGTTCGTCGGGTTTCCCCGACGGGCCGGCCGGCGCCGCCGGCCGGTCGGTGCTGCCGAGCGCCGCCGGGAAGTCGCACGACCGGCTGGGCACCGTCAGCCGCACCATCGAGGCAGGCACGGGCAGGGGCTCGCGGAGGGTCGCCGGGGTGCGGCCGGTTTCTTGCCGGAAGACCCGGTAGAACTGGGCATAGCTGCCGAAGCCGGCGGCCAACGCGGCGGCTAGGGCGGTGGTCCGGGTACCGTCGCCGTGGCCGGACAGGAACCGGTGGAGGCGGTGCTGGTTGCGGTAGCGGGTCAGCGACACGCCGATCTGGGCGGCGAACAGGCGGCTGAGGTGCTGGGGCTCAGGCCCACACGCCGGGCCAGGCTGGCCAGGTCAGCTTCGGTGTTCGGCTCGGCCTGCTGCAACCGCGCGGCGGCGCGCACCGCGGGATGGACGTCCACGCTGTCCACCACCTCGGCACTGTCCAAAAACGCGCGCCAGGCCACGGTCTGCAGGTAGGCCAGCCCGGTGTTGGCCAGGGCCGGGTCCCGGCTCTCGGCCCGCCACACCTCCTCGAACAGGATGCGCAGTCGGCGAAGCCCGGCCACGCCGATGTGGGGGAGTACTCACCGCCCCGGTCGTCGGCCTGCAACGGCGCCAGGTGCGGCGCCGCCGCGAGCCGGGCGACCAGGCGCGGCCCGAACACCGCCCACCACAGCTGGTGATCAGCTGACTGGTCGACCAGGATGTGCTCCTTCTCCGGGAACAACCAGGTCAGCGTCCCTGGGGTGAGCTGGTAGCGGCGTTCACCGAGCAGGTAGGTCGCGGTGCCGCGCACCACCAGGTTGACCTCCAGCTCGGCGTGCCGGTGCGGGCACGGCCGAACCTCACCGGCGATGTGCCGGACCACGCGACCGTCCAACCCCGCAGGCAGTTCCAAGTGTTCGAGCATCGCAGGGAAATGATAAGTGCCTGCGTTGAGGTGAGTAGACCGCTGCACCCGGCCGGACCGAAGCTGTACTCGTCGATTCTGCCAATCTTGGAGAAGATCCATGATCACTAGGACTTCCCCGGTCACCGTCGAGCACGTCCAGCGTTTCCACCAGGACGGCTTCTTCGTCGTGGAAGGGATCCTGCCCGCGCAGGATCTGCATGCCCTGCGGGGCGAGTGCCAGCGTTTCGTGGACGCCCGGGACGCCGAGATGGACCGCCTGGGCGTGGACGTCCTGGACCTGGACCACCGCGGCCGGCGCTACTTCCTGCACGCCTACCAGCACAGCGCGGCGATCCGGCGCTTCCTGGCCGGCGACCTGATGGTCACGCTCGCCGCCGCCCTGCTCGGCGACACGATCTACCTGTTCAACGAGCAGTACGTGATCAAGGCGGCCGAGCGGGGCATGAGGTTCGGCTGGCACCAGGACTCCGGCTTCATCGACCACCCGCACCGGCCCTACCTCACCTGCTGGATCACCTTGGACGAGGTCACCCAGGCCAACGGAACCGTGTACCTGCTGCCCTACGACCGAGCCGGCACCCGGGAGGTGGTGCCGCACCGGTGGGACGAGGAAACCCACGACCGGATCGGCTACTTCGGTGCGGATCCGGGCGACCCGGTCAACGCGCCGGCCGGCAGCATCGCCTGCTTTTCCAGTACGGTGCTGCACCGCAGTGGGGCCAACACCACCGACCGGATACGACGGATCTATCTGGCCCAGTACTCGGCCGAACCGATCCTGTCCGCCGACGGAACCGGGCCCCGACATCTGGCCCAGCCGTTGCTGATCGACGGCAAGCGGGTTGCCGGCCCCTGACGATGAACCGCCCACACAACGTGCCCAGGCCGATCGCGATCATCATCGATGGACCGTCGCCGCGCCCTCCGGCTCCGTCATAGAAGCAGAGCGACGGGGAGCGTCAGAGCCAGAGCGGATCGGGGGCTCAACGCTACTGGAGGTAGGTCACACACCACAATGACCAAGCGCGCGCGCCCGGGCTCGGTGACGACGAACTGGTCACCCTGGCGGTCATGCAGGCGTTGTTGGGGTCGTCCGCGGGGCCGGTGCTGTGGTAGGCCGCTCGAAGCCCTGACCGGCGGTGAGGTGGATGAGGAACCCGGCGACCCGGGCGGGGTTGGGATCTGCGGTGAGGAGCGTGCCGAGCACCGGCGGCAGGTCCAGGCGGGTGGGCCCGGCCAGCTGGGTGGCGATCATCAACGCGGTGAGGCCGGCGGTGGCGATCACCCCGGACAATGCTCAACCGGCCCGGTCCATCTCAGCGGGGCGTGAGCTGGTGAGCCTTGGTATGCAGGCTGGCGAGCATGTGTTGGAAGGACTCGTGGAAGCCGGCGACGCCTTCGTCCTCCAGTGTCAGGCCGACGTCGTCCATGTCGATGCCGGCGGCGGCCAGCCGGCGCATCACCTCGGCTGCTTCCTCCACGCCGGTGTCGAGGGTGCGGGCCAGGCTGCCGTGGTCCTCGAACGCGGCGATGGTTGGTTCAGGCAGGGTGTTGACGGTGTCGGGCCCGATGAGCCCGTCGACGTAGAGCGTGTCGGGATAGGCGGGGTTCTTGGTTGACGTGGAGGCCCACAGCGGCCGCTGGCGGTGCGCACCGAGGTCGGCCAGGCGCTGCCACCGCTGGCCGGAGAACTGTTGCCGGAACAGACGGTAGGCGAGCTTGGCCTGGGCGACCGCGGTCCGTCCCCGCAACTGCAGCGCCTGGTCGGTGCCGATCGCCGCCAGCCGTCGGTCGACCTCGGTGTCGACCCGGCTGACGAAGAACGAGGCGACGCTGTGGACCCTCGACGGGTCCCCGCCCCGGTCGGTGAACGCCTCGAGGCCGGCCAGGTAGGCCTCGATGACCTCGGCGTAGCGGGCCAGGGAGAAGATCAGGGTGATGTTGATGCTGCGCCCCTCGGCCG